>JGI12210J13797_10489385_pt1 | contig 22937 bp, 20 predicted proteins | sample ElkSlonscriptome_3_FD_13797 | JGI IMG/M metagenome (IMG submission 13797)
GCGAGCTGCGCACGTTCGTTGCCTGCTTCAGCCGCGTTGCCGAGGCTGCGCATGTCGCCGCTGATACCGGAGAGACCGAGCAGACCGCTTTCCTTATTGAGCAGGGTCTCGATTGCCTCGATGGAAAGACCGGCTCGAGCGTGGAGGAAGCCGTGCAGGTTGGGATCGACATCGCCGCTGCGGGTGCCCATGACCAGACCCTCGAGCGGGGTCAAGCCCATGGTGGTATCAACGCTTTCGCCGTTTCGAATCGCACAGGCGCTGCAGCCGTTGCCCAGATGGGCCGTGATCAGACAGACGTCCTCGAATGTTCGGTCCAACTGTTTGGCGGCTTCCATCCCCACATAAACATGGCTCGTCCCATGAAATCCGTAACGCCGAATCCGATGCTCTTCATAGAAACGGTAAGGAATGGCGTAATGATAAGCGTGCGGTGGCAGCGTCTGATGAAACGCCGTATCGAAGACGGCGACCTGCGGGAGATCAGGGAAGGCCTCGCGAGCCGCGTGAATGCCCTGCAGGTTGGCTGGGTTGTGAAGCGGAGCCAGGTTGACGCAGGCCTGAATAGCTTCTAATACCGGTTCTTTAATCAAGGCTGGCGCGGAAAAATGTTCGCCCCCGTGTACGACGCGATGGCCCACGGCATCGATCGGATGGTCTTTGAGAATGTCCGGCAAAGCGCGCAGCGCGGCGGCATGATCATTTTCCTCCATCGGAATGGATGTTTTGCGACCCTCACGCTCCAGGGTGAGGGTGGCGTCGGCATTCCCGAGTCGCTCCGCGAGACCGCGCAGGATTTCCTGACCCTCGCTCGGGTTGATGACGGCAAATTTTAGGGAGGAACTCCCTGAATTAATGACCAGAATGTGTCGCTGGGTGCCGTCCGTGCTCATCGTTCCCGTGTCGCACGACAAGCATGCTCAGAACGTCAATGCGAATTCAACTCACGAATTTCGTCCCGCAATTCAGCTGCTTTTTCGTAAGCCTCGACTGCGATGGCTTCTTCGAGCTGGCGCTCTAGCTGTTCGCGCCGGCTGACCGGACGTTTTTCCAGCAATTCCTCCAGCCACTCATTCATGAACGTCAGCTCGGGACTGCTCGCGGCCTGCTCCGGATTTGGGGAGTCGGCGTATACTTTATCGATCGCGTTGATCGCCCGGCGCACTTCGCGGATGGCGGCTTCGTAGTCTTCGATTTCCAGCGAACGATTCGCTTTGGCGCGGGCCAGCATCATCAGGACGTAAGGCCGGAACTGTTGAAACGACCAGATCAGTTCATCGCGATCGCAATGTTCAGCCACGAAATCGAACAGGGCCAGGTTCCGCTGCGTGTCACGAATCACGCTGTCGTAATCTTCTAATTGAAACAGGCTGATGTAACGGTGGTAATACTGGACGCCTTCCTGCTGGAGTTCGGCGCAATCATCAGCGGAGAGCTCATACGTTTGCCCTTCGCTCTCGGCCTCTTCAACCCGTTGCTGATGCCACGAGAGGAGGGAATCGCAATTGTGCGGGCGATTGCCATCCGGACGACCATCAGCTTCCATCTGGATCATCCCGAGGTCGAGGCGTAATTGAATTTTGTCACGTCCATCCCGCCCGGAGATACGGCGCACCTTGATCTTGCCCGGCTCATGCGGCCAGCCATCCAGGAGGGTGTTGAGATCCAAGTCCATGGGAAACTATTGAAACGGGTGGGCCCTTTGTCAATGGGGCCAAGGAATTAGAGGTTTGCCTGGAAAGTTCCTTCTGGAAATTCCGGGTTCACCAGGATCGTATCAAAAACGGTCACTACTTCGCCCAAAGGCGCTTCGGTCACGATGCGCGTCGGAAATTGGATGCCGCCGAACTCTTGGTAATCGGAATAAACACTGACGCCATCCGCGCTTTTTTCTTTTACGAGCAACCCATCCTGATAAGTGCGCACCCGCGGTTTGCCTTCGGCATAAGTGATGGTGATGGTGTCGTCTTCGACGGTGGTTTGCCGGCCTTCCTGGTCCGGACGATGATCGAGCCGGGCCGACTCGAAGGCACGATTTTTCAATTCAGCAGCTTCGCCCGCTTCCATCGGTTCCCAGGTCCCGGGATCATCAGGTAGAATCGTCCGATACCAGGCTTTGTCACCATCAAACAGGGACAAGGTCTGGCCGGCTGGCAACTGGATTTTCATCCAGTAACGGTTTGGCCGCTCGATGCGCACCGTCAAAGGCGCCGGGTCCATGCCCGGTGCCATGATGATCGTGCCGCGATATTCCAGTGATTCGATCTTGTCCAAGCGTTCTTCGCCCCCGATGGCCGCGGCATACGTGGCGAGCAGATCGGGGGGGGCCGGCTCCAGCGCGTCTAGACTGGGAAGGAGCCCCAAACAAAACGAAAGCAGAAGAGCGGTCAGTGGACGATAGATCGAGTTCATAGCGGCATTTAAAGCCCGCCGACGCTCAGGTGCAAGTCCACCTCGAAGCTCATGGTAGCCAGGACCAGACTTCCACTTGGAAAAATCGGAACAACGGTCGCACCAACAAGTAGCCGAGCGGCCGGTAACCAGCATCAATCTTGCAATATCCGGTCATGCCAGCTTTCAGCGGCCGGCGGCGCGCCGCTTCTTCCAGTTGCACCAATACGCGCACGACCTGCGTGATTTCTTCTTCGCTGGCGGCCGGTTCGATGGCTTCGACCTGGCCTTGCAACGCGCGCGCGGCGTTTGCCACCAATCGCACTTCAGCAGGCGCTCCAACCAGCACATCCTCCGCTTCCGCTTCCGGCAAAGCCACTTCCACGAGCGGCAAACCCGGTTCCTGAGCCGTAGCAAATTCTTCGCCCGGCTCCAGACGACTCCCAATGCGGCGTTCCAAATGGGACTCGACCAGCACGCCATCGATCGGCATGCGCAAGGTCAGGCGTTCCTTTTGACCTTCAATGAAGTCCAGAAACGCCTGGAGCCGGGCCACCTCAGCTTCCACCGCCGCGACGGTCTGTTCGGCGGCTTCGACCTCTTCGGGACGCGCGCCCGCTTTTAATAAGGTGAGTTCGGCCAACGCTTCCGCTTCCGATTTCCGGAAAGCTTCGAGCGCTTGTTGGGCTTCGCCGATACTGGTCTGCGCGAGTTTCGCTTGTTTCCGTTTTTCTTCTAGCAAGAGCTGGGCGTAAGCGCCTTGGGCCGCGAGCGGTTCGTAAGCGTTGACTTCGTTGGCCGCGTATTCGGCTCCAATATTGGCTGCTTCCAGGCTGGCGACCCCCGATTCCACATCGGCCTGAGCTCGTTCGAGCCGGGCCATGGCTGCATCGAGTTCTTCCTTTCGGGCGCCGCTGTTCAGGGATCGCAAATTGGCGCGTTCCTTGGCCAGAGTCGCTTGTTGATTGCGTAGCAGTTCACGAGTTTGGGCCGCCTCGTTTTCGATCTCGGGCGATCGCATGATGGCGAGGGCTGTTCCCGCTTTGATCACTTGACCGTCCCCACCGCGATGGAGGACTTCCGCAATGAACCCGGTTTCCAACGCCTCCACCGGTTGGGCTGCTGGCGGCAATAGGGTGCAGTTGCCTCCAGGCCGGTAAGGGAAGGGAAGCAGCAATATCAGCACGGCCCCAGCAATGATCCAGGCGGTTCGGCTGCCATTTTTTTTCTCCGCCTCCCCGGGATCTGGCGCCTGCCGAACGCCAGGGAGTTTGTCCAAAAACCAGCGACCAACCATGACCAGAATCACGGCGAGTAAAATGAATTCCGTCGACCGGCCGAAAATGTCGGGGAACGTCTCATTCAATCCATCCGCCATTCGCGCGGCGAACCAAAGCAGGAAAGTGGTCCATGTCCCGATTAGGACAGCCGCGTAAAGCAACATCCAAAAGGCTCGCGACCGGGAAACCGGGATCGGTTTGCGTTGCACGAAACGGACGCCGATTTGCAAGGCTTGCTGAATCAAATTATCCGGCCAACCCCGCCAGGTGCAGAGCCATTTGAATCCATCGGAGCCCCGCAACGGAACCGTTACGAGCAGCAACCCGATGAAGCCGGCGTGCAGAAATAGAATGCCGAGACCCGCGAGCCGGGCGCTGGTCGGTTGAAAAGTCAGCCACATCGCGCCACCCCCGGCAAGCATCCCGAGCCGGGTCAACACCGTGCTGGCGTAACACCACATTCGTTTGCCTCGTTCCAATTGCCGTAACGCTGAGCGGTCGATATAAAATCGGGGAATCAATCCGAACCGCATCCGGATACCAGCCTCCTCGACCTGGCCACCCATTTTGGTCAACACGATCCCCTGGACCAGACACCGCAAGAAATTGAGGGTGAATAGCGTGAGCACCAATTTGCCGAGATAAGGTAACGCCTGCATGCCAGCGGCCTGTTGGTCCGCGGTCAATTCGTTCTGGCGGGAGAAAAGCAGCCAGATGCCAGTGATCCCGCCCGCGATCAGCGCGATGGAGAGCGGCCACGCGAAAACCTGGATCCATCCCAATAAGCGGGCCGCCCACGAAAAGAATCCGGAGGGATCGACCAGTCGATATCGCGTGACCCGCGTCGAATCCTCGTCATCTTCCTCAGTCGATCGCTCAGATGATTCCTCGCCGACTACCGGCTCCGTCCCCGATTCCACCAGCGACGCTTTTTTCCGTTGGCTCTTTTCCTGTTTCGACGGTTTGGTGCCGTTGACCCTTTCGCCTAGCCCGAGTTTTTCAATTTCCTCTGCGAATCCCTGCACGTCCGTTTCCGAAATTGGTTTGTTGAAAAAGCTGCGAAACCGTTCTGCGATTTCTTCCGGCGAGGCGCGGCCGTCCAGAGATTGGCAGAGAAAATAATCCTCCTCGCCGAACTCGAAGGCGTCGCCGCTGGCGTTGCGGATCAGGTAAGCACGCTGACTCCCTTGTTGCCGTGGAGTGACCTCCAAGTCTCGCCGGAAACGCACACCCATCAGCGGGTTTTCTCCTTCCGATTGAGAGGGTGGCAACCGATTCGCGGCAGACTGGATGACGAGACTGGCATATTCCGGCTATTGATCCTGCAAACCGCACTCATACAGCGACCCACGCCGTTCGGCCATTAAAACCTCGCGGAACCGGGAGCGCGCTCCACCCCAGAGCGGCTCGCGTCAGTTGACATTCTTGCCTAGGCGGGGATGTTGGTCTCCTTTTTACCCAAGCCTATGCCAGATAGTATCATCGACCCCGACCGCCTCGACGAGGTGGAACTCAGCAACGACGAGATCGCCCGCTATTCCCGTCATCTCATTATGCCGGAGGTCACTCTCGACGGGCAAAAAAAATTGAAAGCGGCCAAAGTCCTCTGCATCGGCACGGGCGGACTCGGATCGCCCATCGCCCTCTATCTCGCCGCAGCCGGGATCGGGAGAATTGGGCTGGTCGATTTCGATGTGGTCGATTTCTCGAATCTCCAACGCCAAATCATTCACGGCACCAAAGATGTCGACCGGCGCAAGACGCGGTCGGCCAAAGAACGCATCAAAGACCTCAATCCAAACGTCGACGTCAAACTTCATGAAGCGCTTTTCTTGAGCGAGAACGCTGCCGAAATCGCCGAGGATTACGATATCATCATTGATGGCACCGATAATTTTCAAACCCGCTATCTCTCGAATGATATCGCGGTTTTCCAAAAGAAACCGAATATTTACGGCTCCATTTTCCGCTTCGACGGACAGGTCTCCGTCTTTGCGCCACACCTCGGCGGCCCCTGTTACCGTTGCATGATCCCGGAACCCCCGCCACCGGGCGAAGTCCCGACCTGTGCCGAAGGCGGGGTGCTCGGGGTTCTACCCGGCGTGATCGGCGTGATCCAAGCGATCGAAGCGGTGAAACTCATCATGGGCATTGGCGATCCGCTTCTCGGGCGGTTGCTTCATTTCGACGCGCTGACCATGAAATTTCGGGAATTCAAACTGCGTCCGGATCCAAAATGTCCCGTCTGTGGCGAGAACCCTACGATCACCGAGCTGATCGATTACGACGAATTCTGCGGGGTCCCGAAACCGTCGGTCGATGGCGAAGAAAAGCCGCGCACCCCTTCGATCACGGTGCAGGAACTCCAGCGCAAGATGACTGAAAACGAACCATTCATTCTGCTCGATGTGCGGGAGGATTACGAGACAAAGATCAATGGGCTGCCCAACTCGACAATGGTCCCGTTGAGCGATCTGCCATCACGCATGGCGGAGTTCGATAGCAAAGATGAATTCGTATTGCTTTGCCGAAACGGGCAACGAAGCGCGACAGCGGTCGATCTGATGCGGGATGCTGGATTCGCCCGGATCCATAACGTTGCCGGCGGTCTCTGGGCTTGGTCAGATCATATCGATCCTTCCATGCCAAAGTATTGAGGGCTGCCTAATTCGTCTCGATGAACGATGGGAAACGTGGCCATTTTTGAAATGCGCCCGGGCTTAATTAATACGCCTCGCGGGGTCGGCTTCGTTTGTGGCGTCATTCACAGCTTCCCTCCCTCCCTATCTAACCAAGTCGAAACTAATCGCTGACTCGGTCCGGAAAATAGTGGGACAATAGATTGATAAGCCGTTTGTGCGTGAGCGGCTTATTTTCGAAGCCACCAATGGCTTTCAATTGATTCGCCCGCTCGAGATCGTCGGGGTTCTTCGAGGTGGTCAACATGACGATCACCACCTTCCCCCGCTGTTCGGCTGGCAGATCGTTGTAAGCTTCGAGAAATTCCCAGCCCGTCATTCGAGGCATGTTGATATCGAGAAAGACCAGGTCAGGCTGCGGGTATTGCCCATCGACCGTCTGTTTCAGATATTCCAGAGCCTGCTCACCATCTTCCGTGATGACTATTTTTTCAGCAACCCCGGCCTCTTGGATTACCAGCTCATGCAGATAATTGTCGGCAGGGTTGTCGTCAACCAGCAGCACGCAGTTCAGTAATTCGGCCATCATCCCTTCGTATCATACTGGAGGAGGAACACAAAGCAGGAACCACCCATTTCGGAATCTTCCACCCAGATCTTCCCTCCGTGTAGTTGCACGATTCGTAAGCAATGGGCCAGTCCGATGCCGGTCCCTTCGTAGGCGCTGCGATGGTGGAGCCGTTGAAAAAGGCCAAAAATGCGTTCGCGACCTTCTTCTGGAACCCCAATTCCATTGTCAGCGATCCGGAAAATACAGCCTTCCTCACTCAGCTCTGAAGAAACAATGAGGTGCGGCGGCGTGTCTCGATTGCGAAATTTAAGTCCATTCTGAATCAAATTCTGGAACAACATTCTCAGTTCTTCTCGCAGCCCTCGGATTTTGGGAAGGGGAGCAACGTCGACCTCCGCTTTTACGTTCTCGATCATGGAGGTTAGATCGTCGAGGACTTCCTGCACGAGCTCGTTCATGTCAATCAGGACCGTCTCCAGATTGCGCCCTAATCGGGAATATTCTAGTAAAGCCGAGATCAAACAACTCATTCGTCCCGTGGCGTCGAGGATGAAATCGAGACACTTCTTTCCGCCATCATCGAGTTGCGCAGCGTGGTGGGATTGCAGCCGTTGGACGAAGCTGGTCACGGTTCGTAGCGGCTCCTGTAAATCGTGTGAGGCGACAAAAGCAAATTGATGCAGTTGCGCATTCTTTGCCTCCAATTGCCGGGTCTGCTTGACCTGCGCTTCTTCGTAGGCTTTGGCTGTCGTTAAATCCTGCACGATGACTAGGAAACCGCGGCATTCTCCTTGATTATCTTGGACCCGGGACAAGGATAATTGGCCCCAAAACCATTCGTCATTTCTCTTAGGCAATTCTCCTTTCCAAGTCAGATGTTTTTGTGAAGCGCCCCGCGTCAAAAAATCGTCTGGGTCGAAGTCAGGTTGATCGGAAAAAAGGGATCGGAAGGGGTGTCCGATAATTTGGCTGCTCGAAATTCGGTAAATGCGATGCGCGCCGACATTCCAACTGCTGATCGTCCCATCGGCGTCCAGCATGATGATCGCGTAGTCTTGCACCTGTTTTAGCATCAGCTGCATGCGCTGGTTGGTCTCATTGAGTGCCGCGGTTCGCTCCCGGACGAGTTTTTCCAGATTGCGACGACTCTCCATGAGATCGGAAAATCCACAGCGCCCGATGGTCACAAGCGCCGCGGATAACCAGATCACGAGAATCCCGACGAGATGGTTAAATCGGGAGGGATCACTTAATGGACCGGTCGCATGCAGCGCGGCCATATCCACGATGATGAGCAAGCTGCAGATGCCGGCCATCACTAGCGATGTATAGCGCCCCGGCAACAGCCAGCTGTAAAGAATGACCAGAGAATAAAGGGGGCTGATGCTCACCCCGCCTGGGAGATGTAAGGCCGCTGTGAAGATAGCAGCCATCATGATAAAGGCCAAGCTGATGAGGGCGATGAGCGCGAGCCGTTCCCGGTCGGGGTAAGCGCGGATGGTCATGACGAAGGGGATCGGAGGGCGGCGATTTCCTCACGCAACAATTCGATCTCGATATCCCGGTCTTCAATCTCCTGCCGCAACCGAGTTTCGGATTCCTGAAGTTCGGTGGCGCGTTCGGGTCGGTATTCCGTGAAATAGCGCAACGCTTCCGGCAGATAATGCATTAAAGTGAAAGCGGTGGCCAGGCTCACCAACGCGGTCAGGCCGAGTAATAAACCGTTCAAGCGATAAACTGGCCACCAGAAAATCAACGCATCCAACAAATGCGTGCTGCCACACAGCAAAATGAAGGCGCCAAACAACCAGATCAACCGCGGAAAAGGAACCTGCCGACCTTGGCGGATGGAAAAGATCAGAATGACTGGAATGATGAAGTAAGCCAGCCAAATGAGCAGATTACTAATGATGTAAAGCCAACCAGCAAAGTCACTCCAATCGCCACATTGCCATCGGGGCGGATAGCTGGAAGTATCGAGAAGCCGTTGGAAAAAGTCGTAAAACGCGTTCATCAACGAGATCCCTCTTATTAGGGAATGAATTAGAAAAATTTTACCCAGGAAAACTTAGAAAAGTCGATCTTTTCTTCGAGGCATCATCAAATGTGGAAACGTCGTGTTGCCTAAAGCCGCGTCGAGAAACAGAACCCGGGCCACTCGGCCACCCGCCAGCGGCAGGTGGACCTCCTTACGCTGCCTTTCGCTCGCGACGAGCAAATCTCGTTTAATGGTGCTTCACTTCTCTGGTTGATGACTCACATTTAGGAGTTTTTGTTGATGCAATAAGCTCCTGGAAGAGTTCTGAAAAAGCTCTTGAACTCACCTCTCTGGAAAAGCGGTTTTCAATAGATGCTCCGGCATTGGCAACCAGGCGTTCACGCAGGTTGTCGTCACCAAGAAGCCGTTTTATCGCTATCGCGATTTGATCCGGGCGATCCTCATCGACCAGCAGTCCTGTCTGGCCATCAATCACCGCGTCCACAATGCCCCCGTTGCGAGTCGCTACCACCGGTGTGCCGACTACCATGGCCTCGAGAAACGTCAATCCCTGGGCCTCCACCCATCCATTTTCCGCTCGTTTCGATGGTCCCAGAAAGACATCTCCCGCCCCGATGTAAGCATAAATCATAGCTGGATCGACCCAACCGACAAAATCAACGGCATTCTGCAGATCCAAGGCCGCCGCCAGACGCTCGAATCTCATGCGTTCCTGGCCTTCGCCAACTGCGACCAAACGCACTGCGACGCCTTCTCGCCTCAAGATTTGCAGGGCCATCAGCAAATCTCCAATGCCTTTTTCCTCAACCAGCCTTCCAGCAAATATTAGTAATCCGTCTTCTCCGCGATGCTGAGTCCGAAGCTGCCTGGCCAACGCTTTCGTCTGATCATGCCACCCATCGGTTGTGACCCCCATTGGAATTCTCTCTATGCGGTTCCTGTTGGAAACCACGGCGCGCACCGCTGATTCGGTCACTGAGCTATTGGCCGTAACCGCTTCACAGGAATTCAGAACACGTGCTTTGAGACGGCCCATGAGCTTTCCTTGCAGGGCAAAGATATCACCCCCATGAACCGTAACAACGTTTGGAATGTTTTGTTTGCTCCTTGCTAGCATCGCAGAAAACCCTTGCGGCAAGATCCAGTGAGAATGAATTAAGTCGTAAGCATTTGTTTTCAGGGCCGCCCTGATCGCGCTGGTCTGCAACGCCAAAAACGCTGGCACCTGCAACAGTCTAAACGGATGTTTTCGGAGGTTAATAAGCGCCCCGCCGCCATAGCAGAGGGTCTGGCCTCGGGAAGGCCACATATAGCGAAAACGCCGCACATTGACCCCTCGCATCGTTTCTTGAATCGCGGCGCCTGGTGCATGAGGTGCAAGCACATCGATATGCCAACCAATCGTTTGCAAGTCTTCGGCAAGATTTAATACAAATGGGGTGGTGGAGTCTCCCTGCCAGCGGGGAAAGTTTGAGGTCACACACAGGACTCGGCCCCGGCGCCCAATTGCAGTTACGGGTGAGTCCTTTGTGATCGCCGACATAAATTGAAAATCTACCGGCACTGGTCGATTACTCAAGCCTCGCTACCAATTTCAATGCACGGATTGATCTGCAGCAGCCATGCTTCCTGGCATGATCAATTGTGAAAACGCGGCGATGCGCGAAGCGTCGAAACGGGCGAAAGATGCGAAAGGGATAGGCGGCCTGCTTTCATGGAGCACTTCCGTGCGAACGCGTTCGAGGCCGGTTCGGGCGCACACGGGGCAGGCCCATCGCCCGTTTTTCGCGTGTTTCGTCGTTTTCCAGTTGGTTGTAGCAGCCACTTGACGTGCCCGGCAAATCTGCTATTAATTTTCAGAATTCATGGTGGCCGTAGCTCAGTTGGCAGAGCTCCAGATTGTGGTTCTGGATGTCGCGGGTTCGAGCCCCGTCGGTCACCCCACTTTTCCTCCAAGGCAAAGGGCTTAGGTTCCTTCAAGGCAAAACGCCTAGGATTCTGCTGCGCCAAACATTGCCAGAGATCCTTTGCGCGACTGGCCAATTGCAGCCAGTTTGGTCGCAGCTATGCCGACTCCCCGTTTTTCCGCGCCTGAACTCTTGTCCCCAGCTGGCAGCTGGGATTGTTTGCGTGCGGCTGTGGCGAATGGCGCCAATGCGGTCTATTTCGGGCTCCCCCGGTTGAATGCCAGGATTCGGGCGGACAATTTCTCTGAAGCAGAATTGCCCGCGGTGATGGATTGGCTCCATGACCGTGGTGTCCGGGGTTTTCTCACGCTGAACACGCTCGTGTTCACCTCCGAACTGCCTCTGGTGCATGAGTTTCTAAAGGCAGCCGCTGTGGCGAACGTCGATGCTGTGATCGTGCAGGATCTCGGGGTGGCTCGAATCATCCGGGACCGATTTCCCACCCTGGAGCTGCATGCGTCCACTCAGATGACGTTGACTTCTCCCGAAGGTCTGGCTTTGGCTCGCGGGCTCGGTGTGCATCGGGCGGTCCTTGGCCGGGAACTCTCTCTGCGTGAGATCGAGAAGGTGATTGGCGCCGATATTCTACCGGTCGAAGTCTTTGTGCACGGCGCGCTTTGCGTGGCCTATTCGGGGCAATGCCTGACGAGTGAAGCGCTCGGTCAACGCAGCGCCAACCGGGGGGAATGCGCCCAGGCCTGCCGGATGCCTTATGAATTGATCGTCGATGGTGAAACGCAGGACCTCGGCGACCAGCGTTATCTGCTTTCACCCCAGGATCTGGCCGGAGTCTCCGTCATCCCGGAGCTCGTGCGAATGGGGGTTGCGAGTTGCAAAATCGAGGGCCGCCTGAAAACCCCGGAATATGTCGCTGCAGTGACGCGGGTCTATCGGAAAGCCATTGATGAAGCGGTTGAAAACGCTAGTGCAAGCCCGACCACTCCCGAGGATCACTATGCTTTGGAAATGACTTTCAGCCGAGGGCTTTACACCGGTTGGTTTCACGGCGTCCATCATCAGGAATTAGTCCATGCAAAATTCGGCAAGAAACGCGGCATCCATCTTGGCTGCGTGACGAACGCGGGCGCCGATTGGATCGAGCTGGATCAACCTGCCGCTGCCCTCCCAGGAGAAGGAATCGTCATCGCCAATCCAGCGGATACGGAAAGGGAACTCGGTGGAAATGTGACGCGCATTGAGGGCCGGAAGCTTTTTCTGCATCGCGGCCGCCGAAATTTCGGTCGCGCCGCCATAGGGGCTGAGGTTTACAAGACCAGCGATCCGAAGTTGGAAAAAGAATTGCGCCGGTCGTTCGCGGCAGATCCTCCTCGGACGCGAATTGGCATTCGGGTCACGGTGCGGGGCCGAGCGGGTGAAGCGCTCGAGATCGAGGCGGAGTCGGAGACGGGCGGTTCCACGCTTGCATCCTCCTCGATGCCTCTGCTCGCGGCGGAATCGCAGCCATTGACTTTGAAACGGATGCAAGCCCAACTCGGTCGGCTGGGAAACACCGATTATCAATTGACCGAAGTGGTCTGGGAAATCGAAGGAGATGTCATGTTGCCGGTCAGCGAACTGAACCGGCTACGGCGAGCCTTGATCGAGCGGTTGTCGCAGTCCATGCCGGCGACCGTAGAGGTTGCGCGGTCGGGAGTGGCTCCCGAGTCGTGGAACGATTGGTTGGCTGGGTTTCGAGGCCCGGATCCTTGTTCCAATTCAAAAGCCTTGCATCTTATTTGCCGGACCGAAGCCCAGGTGGACGCGGCGTTAGCCAATGAAACGCTGCTCGATTCGGTCATCCTTGATTTCGAAGACATCCGACGGTTCGAAGCTGCCGTGCACTCTTTCCGCGAGCGGCGGCAGACATCACTCCCGATTTACCTGGCGACGCCGCGGATTCAAAAAGCTGGTGAAACGGGCATGTTCCGGTTGATCGAGCGGGCGGGGGCCGATGGTGTGCTGGTTCGCAATCTTGGAGGCCTGTTTTGGTTCCGCGACAAAGGACTGCCGATGGCCGCCGATTTTTCCTTGAACGCCGCCAACCCGATCGGCGTGCAGACTTTGTTGGAGCTTGGCGCCCGTCGGATCACCCTCAGCTTCGATCTGGTGGTGGAAGAAGTGGAAGCCTTGATGGCGACAGCCCGCGGAGCGCCGATCGAGATCGTGGTGCATCAACATATGCCGATGTTTCACATGGAGCATTGTGTGTTTGCGGCCTTTTTATCGGAAGGCCGCGACTTTCGGGATTGCGGCAGACCCTGCGAACGGCATCAGGTGGAAGTTCGGGATCGGGTTGGCATGGCGCACCCGCTCGCGGCGGATGTGGGATGCCGGAATACCGTTTTCAATGCCGTGCCCCAGACCGCGGCCCTCTACTTATCCCGACTGGATCAAGCTGGCATTCGTGAATTCCGACTCGATTTACTGCGCGAATCGGCTGAGGAGGCGGGACACCTGATTCGCCTTTATTCAGATTGGATTCGCGGCGTGACGCCGGTTGAATCGACTTGGGAACGGTTGAAGGCGCGGTCCCAGTTCGGGGTGACGCGCGGCACCTTGGAAGAACGGAGCCTGGCTGGCGTCAGCGCTTGAACTCGGACAGGGGCCCCAGGAGTGCCTCGACTGTCTCTTTGATCTGCTGCAGGGTGAACGGCTTAGCCTGAAACCGCCAATTCGGTTTGCCGGAAAAATCGACATCGGTTCTACCGCCAAGAAAAGCGCTGATGACCAGGATTTTAAGTTCCGGGACGCGGGCGTTGAGGGTCTCGGCCAGCGTCACGCCGTCCATGCTGCCCGGCATCATCACATCAGTCAGCAACAGTTGGATGGGCTCGTCGGCTTCCTCCCATAAGGCCAAGGCAGTATCGCCATCCTCGGCCGCCACGACATGCGCGCCTTCCGACTCGAGCCATGTCTGCAACATGCCACGAATGCCGTCTTCATCATCAACCAGAAGCACATGAAGCGGGGCTGTCATGATCGCTCGATAAAGGATTGTCGAAAATACATAAGAGAAGCAAACCGTTTGCGATCATCCGAATCGTTCGCTCCAGAATATTCAAGACGATAATCCATGAACGTTCCTCGAAGGTTCATAAAACCGGTCGCGCTTGCTTGAGTTTCCTGTTTTTATAAGCCATTGAGATAAATTCATCATGAAGAGTCACCGACAAATACTAACATTTCACACGGAGACCCGACGCGAATTAATCAATATCACTCCAGAAGTCGAGAAAGCTCTCGCCGCAAGCGGTATTCGGGAAGGCTTATGCCTGGTCAACGCGATGCACATCACCGCCAGCGTCTTCATCAATGACGACGAATCAGGGCTGCACGACGATTACGAAACTTGGCTCGAAAAACTGGCTCCCGAACATCCGCATGCTCAATACGCGCATAATGGCCATGAAGATAATGCGGATGCCCATCTGAAACGGACCATCATGGGGCGCGAAGTCGTGGTGGCGGTCACCAACGGCAAACTCGATTTCGGAACTTGGGAACAGATTTTTTACGGAGAATTCGACGGCAAACGAGACAAGCGCGTGCTGATCAAGCTCATCGGAGAATAATCCAAGCGGCGAAGGGCGTTAGGCCGCCTGGCATTGCGGACAGATGCCGTGGAACTCGAGATTATGGGTGAGTTCCTCGAATCCATAGGTTCTCGAGATCCGTTTCTCGACGGCTTCGACCGGGCAATCCCCTTCGATCAAGGTGATCTTCCCGCACTTCCGACAGACGATATGGTCGTAGTGTTGGTCGGGATCAATGAGCTCATACTGGCTACGGGACTGATGAAGGCTGAGTTTCTGCACGAGGCCCAATTCTTCGAGCACGGTCATCAAGCGGAAAACGGTGGTGTAATCCGGATGTTCCCCACTCTTCCGGGCGGCTTCCTGGAGTTCTTCCAGACTTTGCGGCCGACGCTCAGCTAAGAGCGCTTCTAGAATGGAGCGGCGGGCCGGCGTCATTCGCAGGTTGCCACGGCGTAACGCAGCGGTCAGCCGCGTTAAATCAAGCTGGCCGGAGGTGATGGGCTCGGTTTCAGGATTGCTGGAAGAGGACATGCCAAGGAAAAAGAGGATCATACGCTCCCTTGGTCGCTCTGGCAATCAAGGGAAATTTCTGGCTTGGAGCGAGCACTCGTGGCTTATTGAAAACCTCATGCAAAGCCGCGAAATCGCCAATCTCCGTCAGGATTACACTCGGGACTCCCTCTCCCTGAAAGCGCTGGATGACGATCCATTTGTGCAGTTTCAGCGCTGGTTCGATGCGGCCTGCGCGGCTGAGGTGGTGGAGCCGAACGCCATGACCCTGGCGACCGCTGATGAGGAGGGTCGTCCAAGCTCTCGAATCGTTTTGCTAAAAGGGGTGGAGCAGGAGGAGTTTCTGTTTTTCACCAATTACGAAAGTCGGAAAGGCCGCGAGCTCGAGGCCAACCCCCACGTGGCACTCAACTTCCATTGGCAACCGTTGGAGCGTCAGGTCAATATCATGGGCACGGCTCAGAAAATTTCGCGCGAACGAAGCGAAGCCTACTACCAGACACGCCCCCGGAACAGCCGGTTGGGAGCCTGGGCGAGTCCCCGGCAAAGCTCCGAGATCGATCCCGAGGCGACTCTCACTGAAAGGCTGGAGGAATTGGAACGCTCACATCCCGGCGATGACATTCCGATTCCCCCATTCTGGGGCGGCTACGCGGTGGTCGCCAGCCAGATCGAGTTCTGGCAGGGACGGCCGAACCGGTTGCACGACCGGTTCTGTTACAGGCGAAAGGCGGAGAATCGTTGGGACATCTCCCGTCTTTCTCCATGAAATGGTCTCGCCACAGTCGACCCATTCGCCACACTTTTTCCATTTGGAGCTCGAAAGGGCGTATTTGCCCTTTCCATCTGCCCGGCCTTTCGGCTTAATCCTTTCTTCATGCCACGCATTTTGCCCGGGGAAACCCAACCATCGCCCAGCAGCGAGCAAGGTCCGAAATACAAACGAGTTGTCCTGAAATTGAGCGGGGAAGCTTTGCGCGAACCTGGAGGCATGGATAATATCTCGCCACAGATCGTGCGGGATGTCGCGCTGCAGGTGAAGGAAGTGCGCGATCTCGGATGCGAAATCGCCATCGTCATCGGAGGCGGCAACATCATGCGCGGCGCCACGGCCAGCCATCGCGGCATGAACCGCACCACCGCCGACTACATGGGCATGCTGGCCACCGTGATCAACGGTCTGGCCCTGCAGAGTGAACTCGAATCGCTCAATGTCGCGACACGGGTGCACACCGCCATTGAGATGAAAAACGTGGCTGAACCCTTTATCCTGCGGAGGGCCATCCTGCAATTGGAACAAGGCCACGTCGTGATTTTCGTCGCGGGCACCGGCAATCCCTATTTTTCCACCGATACCACCGCGGCGCTGCGGGCGAGCGAGATTGATGCGGATTTGATTCTGAAAGCAACGAAGGTGGACGGCATTTACGACAGTGATCCCGTCAAAAACCCCGAGGCAGTCAAATTCGAGACCATCACTTACGTCGATGCACTGACGCGCCGGTTGAAAATCATGGATTCGACCGCATTCAGCCTTTGCATGGATAATAAAGTACCCATCATTGTTTTTGACATGATGAAGGCGCATAATATCAAGAGCGTCGTGCTTGGTAAAAAAGTCGGCACCCTGGTTCATGGAGAATGAGCGAGACTCTTGATTTTTCTGCTGATCCTGATTTTCTGATTCACATCCTCCCTATTCACCTTTCCCCAATCTCATGAGTGACCCCGATGACACCCTGTTGGAAGCCGAAGACAGCATGGAAAAGTGTGTCGAATACATGATGCACGAATTCGCCACCGTCCGCACCGGCAAAGCCTCACCGGCTCTGGTCGAGAATATCGATGTCGAAGCTTACGGCGCTTCGATGAAGTTGAAACAGATGGCAGTCATTTCCGCGCCGGAACCCCGTTTGCTCGTCATTCAACCTTTCGACATCAGCACCACCAAAAATATTGAGAAAGCCATTCAGGAATCGCGGCTCGGGATCAACCCCGCCGTGGACGGCAAAATTTTGCGCATTCCGATTCCGGAACTTTCCGAGGAACGCCGTGTTTCCTTGACCAAAACGGTGAAACAAATGGCGGAAGAAACTCGGGTTCGGGTTCGCGCAGCACGCCGGACCGCGATTGATGAACTAAAGAAAATGGAGAAATCCAGCGACATCACCGAGGATGAACTTGGGCTCTATGAAAAAGATGTCCAAAAATTGACTGACAAATATGTGGCAAAAATCGATGAACACCTCTCTCACAAAGAAGAAGATCTCATGCGCGTTTGATCCGCGCTTGGCGTTGGCGGCTCTCATTCTGGCGGCCTTGTCCCTGGGCGGTTGCGCCACGGGTCCTGACCGGAATGCACCGCCCGCCGTGGCGGACGTGCCCAATTTTCTCTGGTTGGCTTCCAGCAACCAGGCCAAATCAAGCCGGGCATTCCGCGGTCAGCCCATGGTGATCCTCATCGCCAATAAACCCGATCAACGCAATGTGCGCGGGCAAGCGAAACGGTTGGAAAAACAATACCGCGATTTCGCCGGCATGGAGACGGTCTTCATCGCCGCGTTCACCGAAGCTGGCGGACGTGTGCCTTCCGACATCCCGTTCGCTTACGCCGCAGAACCGGTCAAACTCGCCGAACAGATGGGTGCCACAGGCGATTTCACTCTCTATGTGGTGGCCAAGGATGGTTCCGTAGCGCAGCAGACCAACAAAGTGCAGTCGGGCCAGCGTGTGCTCGATATTCTCGTCAACAGCCGTCCCGCGCAGATGGCAGAGAATCGCTGAACAAGGGCTCAGCTCGTCCCAGTTCCCAGTTTCCAGTTCAAAGTTCCCAGTTCAGAGGTGCCAACAGAGAACTGGGAACTTTGAACAGAGAACTGGGAACTCCGAACTGGGAACTCCGCTTACTGTGGGAGGAGATCGAATAAGCGGTCGATTGTCTTGGCCGGCAATTGTTGGAGGTCGTCGGCGACTTCATTCGCCTTCTTGCCAGCTTGGGTGGCGACTTCCCCGGCTTTTTCCACCGTGCTGGTCGCGGCTCCGACCGCCAACCGACGGGTCAGGTCTTCCTTCGGTCGATCGCGCGTTCCCGCGATGTGGACCGGGGTGGTCTGATAAATGCCGCTCTGGTCGGTGAAAACTTTGTCCCGAGCGCCTGGGATCCATTGCAGGCTGCGGGCGGTCAGGCCGACATTCACCAGGCCATCCAGCTGCTCACCTTCGACGGCCAGACCCCCTTTGATCAATAAAAGCCCCTCGGCTTCCACGTGTAAGTTGGTCAATTCCAGATTGCCCGGCCGCCAACGAAAATCGCTTTGGGCTTCGTGCACAGCGAGGCGGCGGAAATCGCGAAGGGTCGTGAATAAGGCGAGCTCATCAAGGACGGGAAGCGCGGTGATGACCATGTCGCGGGTTTCAGCCCGACCGGTGACTTGGACGGATTGATCAACCGTCGCCACCAGGTCGGCGGTGCCTTCGATGCGACCGCTGATTTTTTTCTGCCAATCCGGCTCGAGAAAGCGGGCGAGATCGAGATTGGCAAATTGGAGTTGGAGATCGAGCTGGGTGGGAGATTCGAACGCCACCTCACCAGCGACTTCGATCCGCCCGGAATCGACGGCTAATTCAGCCCGCGTGATAAAGAGCCGGTCCTCGGCCAGCCGCGCTTCCACGGTGCGCAGATCGGCCATCGGCGCGCCTGGCTGGCGCAAACGTCCGCCTGCGCCGGAGAGATCGATCCGATCGGGATGAAAGGTCGCCAACAGTAAACAGCGCTCCAAGATGCCGCCGTCCCGTTCATTGCGCCCCCAGCGAATGGTGAAATCGCGGACGCGTGCTGGCGAGATTTTGACTTCGTCCGGCAACCAATGGATCCAGAACGGCGGTGCTTTCTCCGGCACCGGCGGCGCTATCTGCTTCTCGGCGGGAGGTAAAAGGGAATGGCCTTCGGCTTGCATGGCGTCGAGCTCGATGGAAGCGATTTCAATTCGTGACAAGTTCCAATGCCAATGGCCGAGACCGGGCGGTTTCAACTTCAGTCGAACCTCACGTAAAACGGCTTCACGATAAGCTCCCTCATTCCGTGGCCGGATCACAATGTGTCCAGAGAACAAGGTATCGTCCGCCCGGCGGATCGGCGAGATGGTGACGGAAGCGTCGAGGGCTTCCTCCATGGCCTCGGTGACTTTTAGACGGAAGTTGTCGGTCAGAAAGTATTGTTGCAGCATCGGTCCCGCCATAAGCGCACCGATGATGAGGAGAAGCACCATCAGCACCAAGAGGCCTGCGACGATTTTCGACCATAAGTAGGAGTTTTTTTTGCGAGACCTGCGGGGCATATCTATGATCAACTTACATCACCGGTTAGCTCGTTGAAAAGCTTTGCCGTCACCCGAATCGCTTCCCCCGTGCTCGAACTCTCTCATCTCGCTGTCCACGCCGACCACCATGGCACTGTCCTATTGGAGGACATTGGCTTTCGAACCGGTTGGAATCATCTCTGCGCCGTGCTCGGCCCTTCTGGCTGCGGGAAGAGCACTTTGTTGAAAGCCATCGCCGGCGTCACCCCCATCGATCATGGGCATCTTTACTGGCGCGGCCGCGATCTCTGCGATCATCAGGCTCACGAAGAATTTGCCCCGGGCGAATGCGGCTATGTCCCGCAATTCAGCATTGCTTATGAGGAGCTGACGGTCGCCGAGAATATCGAGACGGCGCTCCGGCTCCGACGGGGTGGTTTACGGAAAAATGAGGTCATGGAATTCAGCGATCTGGTCATGACCGACACGGGTCTGACGGATATCGCCGATCGGCGTGTGGCGCTCATTTCGGGCGGTCAACGAAGGCGTTTGGCCCTGGCGATGGAACTAACCAGTCAGCCAGCCATTCTGCTCTGCGACGAATTGACCAGCGGCCTTGACCCGAAATCGGAAGGCGAAATGCTGAAACTGCTGGGAGGATTGGCGCATGAGGGAAAACGGGTCATTCTCAATGTCACCCATAGTCTGGAGAATCTGGAACGCTACGATTCCGTGTTGGTGCTGTCAGGCGGACGGGTGGCTTTTCACGGGATGCCAGCTCATCTAAATTACTATTTCGGACTGGACGATCATGCCGATCTTTATCACCAGCTCGAGGCCCGGACCCCCGAGGAATGGAGCGCCTCCTGGGATAAGCACGCAGAAAGCTACTACCGCCGGGCAGCCGCGAAGAACCCGGCGTTTGCCTTTGATCCGCAAGCGCCCGCCCCGACCGATGCCGATCGGGACGACGACCCGAACCAACCAGGTGACGATCGATTCGCTCCGCCCAGCGCTGATAGTAAACCGGGGACGACGACGCGCCTGGTCGACGGAGATGAAGCGGCGACCAAACCGCCCGACGAGTCGGAAATCGACGACCGGCCCTGGGGCGAAGGTCCAGGATTGGGCGAACAGACATTGATTCTGCTCGGGCGCCGACTGAAAATATTTTTCCGGGACCGCGGACAACTCTGGCTTCAGCTCGCGATGCTGATCGGGTTTCCGATGTTGGTCGCGATTTTCGCACTGGACGGTCTGCCGCAGGTGCGCAACGCGTCGATGGAGCTTGGCGGGGCCATGGAGAATCTGCAGGAAAACGCGACCCTGCTGCAGACCGCGACGAAGGTTGGCGGGTTTGTTTCCGGGCTGGTGATGTTTCAGGTGATCTTGCTGGCCTTGATGGGAGCTAACAATGGCGCTCGCGAGATCGCAGCGGAACGAGCAATTTTTGAGAAAGAAAAATTGGCTGGCCTGAAACCGGGCGCTTATGTGCTGAGCAAGACAATGTTCGTCGGTTCATTGGCGGTGTTGCAGGCGATGGCGATGACGTTGTTGGTGCAATATGTCTGCCGGTTTGAGGGGGATATTTTACAGCGATTCGCGGTCTTGCTGTTGGTCTGCCTGGCGATGACGCTGATTTCCTTGGGCATCTCGGCGAATGCCGGCTCGGCTGAGCGAGCCTCGCTGCTGGCCATCTACTTTGTCGGATTCCAATTGCCCCTTTCAGGCGCGGTGCTGGCATTGCCGGCGCCAATCGATGCGATCGCGCGCCCGTTCATTTCTGCTTATTGGGGATGGTCCGGAGTGTTGCAGAGCATGCGTGAAACCCGGTTTTACGAAATGGTCACGACGGTGAGTCAGACAGAGCTCTCCGGGTTGGTGGTTTGCATCTGGTTTCTGGGGTTGCAAGCGCTGGTCGGCGTCGTGCTGGCCGTGGTCGGGGCGAAACGGGTGCGCTGGGAATAGCGGCTACTCTTCGAGCCCGGAATTCGCTTCGATAAAGTCGGCGACATCTTGATTCCATGACGTATTAGAGGCCTCGATGGTATACATCATGTGGCCGCCTTCGTAGTGGGTGTAACGGATATTCTCGAGGAGCTGCGGATCCATATCCAAATGGTCGAGCGTGTGCCGGATGGCACTGCAAGGTGTGGCCAGATCTTGGTGTCCACAGTTCACTAACACTTGCATGGCTGGATTTTCCGTTAAGGCCCAAGCAAGACGAGACGCCGCACTCACAGGTTGCCCGACGAATTCCTCGCCATATCTCCACGGGCGCACCCGGTCGGAGAGAATTTCGTAAACGAGATCGCTTTCGAATTCCAATTCGCGTCGGATATAATCGTTGAGCGCTGCAGAGAAAGGTCCGTAGACGGCGCTGTAACTCGGATCAAACGTGGGTGAATCGCCAGCCAAATCGCCGTCCTTCCCGGTGAGCCGCGCATCGAATCGGCCGATGATGAGACCTTGTTCACGCAATAGCTCTTCACGAAAAAAGGCGGGCGGCACCCGTAATTCGTGGCGTTCCACCATTTCGGCATCCAACCCGATATAGCGTGCGATGCGGGTGGCCAACGCCTCTTTTGTTTCGGGATCCAATTGCAAGCCTTGCAGCAAGGCAGTGGCATAGTCCCCCCGGGCAAACGCCTCAACCTCCGCCCGCCGCGCTTCCGGGTCGGCCAACAAATCCTGCTCCAACTGGCCGTGATAAGCTGCCACCTCGCTCAGGGCCGGGAGAAAGGCCACATAGGCGAGGTCGGTATTCCACAATGTATCGAAACTCAAGACGCCCGAGACCAGAATTAGCCCATTCAAATAAAGCCCAAAGTCATCCAGCAACACGTAAGCGAGTCCCGCAGCTCGCAAAGCGCCGTAACTCTCTCCCGCAAGAAATTTCGGGGAAAGCCAACGCTCGTTCCGGGTGGTGTAAAGCCGGATGAATTCAGCCATGGAATCGAGATCCCCGTGAAAACTGTGGAATTCTCCCGCCTGTTTCTTCTCGTCAGCCCGGCTGTATCCGGTGCTGACAGGATCGATGAAAACGAGGTCGGCAATTCGCAGAATGGAATCGGGGTTGGGGCCGAGTTGAAAGGGCGGATTCGGCATGGTGCCGTCCGCATTCATCTGGACACGTTTCGGACCAAACCCGCCGAGATGAAGCCAGACCGCCGATGATCCCGGCCCTCCGTTGAAGCAAAAAACAATGGGCCGCTCACGGGGATCTTCCACATCATCTTTCGTATAAGCGACATAGAACATGGAGGCCGTCGGCTCTTCCTCCTCGTCATCTGTGGAAATGATCAAGGTGCCGGCGGTCGCGGTGTAATCGATCTGTTCGCCGCCGAACCAGGCGGAATGCGAAGTCACCGCGCTTTCGTCGTCGATGGCGTCGGACTCCTTCTCAGCTTGCTCTTCTTTCGGTTCCTGTTCGTTTTCGTCCGTGGGTTCGGGCTCTTCCTCTGGACTGGCGAACGTGAAGAGGGGGATCAGAAACAGGGCGGCCAGTAGGAGTATCGAACGGGGCATTCACGATCTAAGCGCGAGGCACAGGTTGTGGCAACTGGTTTGGAAAGAAACCATGGGAAAAGGGTCTGATTGAAAATGGGTGCGAACTAATCGGCCGTCCCACTCGAATCCCTTGGCTCGCAGTTTGCGGTAGCGCACTCAGAAACTTGTTCCAAGTTCCTCTACGACTGAGCGCACCGCGTAGAGGAACACGGAACGTGTTTCTGGGTCCAATACCG
>JGI12210J13797_10289979_pt1 | contig 22935 bp, 22 predicted proteins | sample ElkSlonscriptome_3_FD_13797 | JGI IMG/M metagenome (IMG submission 13797)
TTCCATTGCAGCCTAGAGCCGCTAGAAGGATGCCATGAAGATAGTCGGAATCCTCATCATCCTCGTCTCCCTACCAGCATTCGTCATAATGCTTGGCATGGGAGCTCGGTACCGGACCTATGCCTTTTTTGCGCTGGGCGCTCTGCCGATCCTCAGCAGTGGTCTCAACATCGATGCGGCCTTCTACGATATTGCGGGGTGGCCCGGCCATACAAAGGGCATAATCGTCGCGCTCACAGACACACTCGCGCTGGCAATCGCCCTTCATTATTGGAAAGTTCGGACTTCGCCGCTTTTTCTGGCTGTGTGGCTGATTTATATCGCACTCCATCTCCCGGGAGTCTTCGTGGCCGGCTACTCGACGGCGTCTCTTTCGTATGTCTATAACCTTGGACGTGGGTTGGTTTATTTCATGGCGTGTTATGCCGTCTTGAAGCAAGGCGGAATTCAGCCTCTCATTCTGGGATTGGCCGTCTCGGTGATTGCCAATGGCGCGTTCACGATCAGGAATGCGGTTTCCGGTCAAACTCAGGCTGGAGGCATGCTCGGTCACAGGAATTACACTGGACTGGTCACGAATCTCGCGGTTCCGATCCTTCTGGGTGCGGTCTTGACCTGGAAGAAAGCGAGAGTTCCAGTGGTGGCCCTGGCCTTCGCTGCCGTAAGTGCCGCATTGGGAGGCTCTCGGGCGGCGGTCGTATTGTTCGGCGTTTCGGTAGCGCTCACCCTTTTCCTGGCATTGCTAGTCGGTCAGAACAGAAGGGTAATCACCGTGACAGCGATTGCTGCCCTTGGCGCTCTCGTCATGGCCCCTGCGGCAGCCTACAAGATGCAACAGCGCTTCGACGAAACCGGCGGAAGTTTCACCTTCGAAGAAGATGGTGAACGACTCGCGTTCAAGCGGGCATCCGCAATGATGAATGCGGATTACCCGCTCGGCATAGGCCTCAACCAGTACGCTGTTAAATCCAATGCTGGCGGTTATGCCGAAAAAGCAGGGGTCGGTTGGTCAACGATCGGCCGGACCGCTCTTGTTCACAATTCCTACGTATTGATCCGGACGGAGGGTGGCCATGCAGCACTGCTCGGTGTATTTATCATGCTTGGAAGCCTGATCTCGGCTTCGTTGTTTTTGTTAATCAAAAACCGTTCACGCGAAATCAGAATCTATGCAGCTTCGGTGTTTGTCTCCATCTCCGTCCTGTCTCTCCACATCAATTACGAGTGGTCTTTGGTCGGCATCCATGTAATCTATGCATTGGGCTTTTGCAGCGCGCTTGCCGGATTGATGTTGAAGGCACCGCAGACAAATCGAAGAAGGAGCTCAGCCAGCCCGATCATGGTTTCCACGAAGCGCCGGCCGAAATCGCTTTGAACGCGGGTCCCGTGATGGAATTGGGAGCGATAATATAACGACATCTTGGGGCAAGCCTGATTTGGGAGAGCGGGTGTCGTCTGCCGCGGAGTGAGGAGCGGCGGCAAGAAAATCGTGGCGGATTTTTGCATAGGGGAGCCGATCGTCAGGCTTTCAGCCTTCTCGCCCTGGAACCCCATCAGCCCCATGCAACCGCACAAGGCCGGGCCCGGGCGCCATCCATGCCACTCTCAATAAGCATTCTTGTGCAGCACGACGCGCACGGTCTTTGCCAGAATGATCAAGTCGTTGAGGAGCGACCACGTTGAAAGATACTCCAGATCGCAGCGCACCCGTCCCGCCAGATCCTCCCTGCAAAGCGTCGCGCCACGGTACCCTCGGACCTGTGCCAGACCCGTAATGCCGGGCTTGAGCGCATGCCGAAGCCAATATTGCTGGGATGCGTGCCAGAACAGGTCAGCCCCTGCCGTCGAACCAAGCGCGTGGGGGCGCGGGCCGACCATGCTCATTTCCCCGCGTAGCACGTTGAGCAATTGCGGGAGCTCATCGATGCTTGTCCTGCGGATGAACCGGCCGACCCGCGTTATCCGGTCATCATCGCGCGAGGCGGACCGGTTGCCTGCCTCATCCGCCGCTTCGGCGCGCATCGAGCGGAACTTGAATATCTGGAACTGGCGGTTGCCCTGTCCCACGCGTGTTTGACGAAAAAGCGCTGGCCCCGGGGAGTCGAGCTTGATGGCGATCGCCGTAAGGACAAGCAGCGGCGAAAGGATCAACAGGCAAAGACTTGCAACCACAAGGTCGAGCGTTCGCTTCTGTAGGCGATTCATCAAGCTCAGTGGCCCCCTCGAGAGGACGAGCGTGTCGATATTGTCATAAGATCCAATCGCAACGGCGCCATGCAGAAGATCGCGGTCAAGCAATATCTCACCGCCCACATCATGGCCCCTGAGAAACGTCGCCCATGCCCCGCGATGGTCATACTGGCAGGCGATCACGACACGGTCATACGGAGCGATGAGCCGCGACAGGCGATCGATCATGTCTGGTCGTTCGGGATCGGGCCATAATCCAATGCTGCCGACATCCACCGCCTTCGCTGAAGGGTCTGGCGTAGCCTCGAGCCCGTCCTTGAGCAGAATGGTCGCAAGGACATGGTCGCCGATCATCATCTTGCGAAGGAGGTCGAGAACCACTTTCGCAACGATTACGAGGATCGCAGCCAATCCGAATGTGACGCCGACACCCAAACGCGAGATATTGTCGGCATCAGAAAGGAAGCCAAGGCAGATCGTAACGAAAGCGGCTCCCGCCAGCGCCCCCAGAGATCTGACGATCCCGGTGAGCCTGTTCTGAAGAGATTCGGCCGACTGGACCTCGCGAGCTATCTCCAGCATTACGAAAACGGGTAATGCGATGAGAATGATAGGTCGGCCGTCAGCCGAAAGCCATTGGTCGTCGCGTAAGCTCAGAGCGCCGAAATAACCGCCTAGCAAAGCAAGCTGATCAAGAATGAGCGACGCAACATAAAGGACCGTGCGCTTATCGCGTTTGGCGGCCAGAAATGCGGCCTCACCACCGAGGGGCATTTTAAAATCTTCGACGATTTCAGGCTTCACCCCCATGCCGGCCTTTCCCCTTCCTGAGCGTTCGGCTTCTAGCATGATTGCTTTCGCCGCGCCCCAACATTTGGGCAATGGCACGAATTGGCACGGTTCGCGCCGCCCCGATAAATCAAGAAATCCGCGCTACGTCATCTCCATCTGCCGGCCCGAGTATTTCAGACCCGCTTTCTCGGATCCGTCCCGCGAGAAAGCCTTCGAGTCATGAAACCGCTATCGGGCGTGATGTTTTTCCCAACCCTCTCGTACACCGGGGACGATATCGGACTATTCGATCCAAACCGCCCACTATCGGCAAGATATTTCAGGCAACTACCTGAATCAGAGCGCCGCTCCAAATCCACCTTCTGGGTGTCCCGACGAGCCAGCATCACTACTCGCTTCAAGCAAACGTTGAACCACTTTAGTTATGTTCTCTGTTCAGCCCTGCCCTGACGAGGCTCATCAACATGCGGGAAGCTATTTGGAATTGGGTCCGAACGGCAGACGGGGTTTCAAAACGACAAACACATAAGCAAGAGTGGCAATGGACAGAACAATTGCATAAAGGACCATGCCCTCGTTGCCCAAATAATTGATGACCGCGCATCCACCTGCGGCAGGCAAATATTCAATGAGCCGGTCACGCGGGACTTCCTCGGATGAACGATTCAACATCAAAGTCACGAGGCCGGCAAAAGCGAAGACCGTCAACCAATCCCAAACCGTTTCCATCGCAGAAGCTTTCTCTTGATCAAGGATATAACCTCAAGAGCATTGGCCTATCAGGATCATCATGAAAACGCCAGCAGCGCTTGGCCTTTCTGCAGGAGATTCGCCTACGATCGGCTGGCTTAACTTTTTCGAGAAGCGCGTCCGCTTCACTTGGCCGAGCCCAACCTGCTGTTTTCCCGTCCTAACCCGGCGATGTTCGATGGCCGCCATACTTACGAGCCGACAGGAAGAACGTGGTCCGGCGTTAACCGCGCTGAACAGGTCGCCTTTTACGATCAACGTCTAGCTTGGCAATCGATCTCGGACGCTGGCGCGTCTAAAGGACTCCCAGGTGCTTGCTCGTTCGCGACGAGCTTTTGGGGTGCTTTGAACAGGACCACAATGATGGATGTTAAAGAAAACGTCGCGCACGAAAGAAACTGCATGATTGCTCCTGCTCCTCCGCACGAGCAGGGCTTTCTTCTGTATGATGGCACGTTTCTCGACAAGCAGAGCCAGGCTGAACGTAGCTTTGAAATTCAGCTCGCGCTCAAGCCGGAGCAGCGTCTGGCCGCAGAAGGCCTGATCAACCAGATGTATTCCTGGCGGGGATACGGCGCCGATCACCGCTTGAGCGGAGCCGGCAACTGCTTCACGTTCAACGCCATGATCGACGGCAATGTCGTCGGAACGATTTCCCTGACCGTGGACCAGGGCGACGGACTTGCCGCAGACAGCACCTTCCGCGACGTTCTCGATGACGTAAGGTCCGACCCCGGGGTAAAGATCTGCGAATTGACGAAGTTCGCCTTTTCCTCGTCAGTCGCGCCGATGAACGTCATCGCTTCGCTCTTCCATACGATTTTCATATTCGGCACGCAGAAATTTGCGTGCTCCGACCTCTTCATCGAGGTGAATCCAAGGCACGTCAGATTCTATGAAGTGCTCCTCGGCTTTTCTCACGTTGGAAAGCTGCGGTCGAATGCATCCGTCGCTGCGCCTTCCCAACTGATGAGATTGAGAGTCAGCGATATTGGCGACTACATCTCGGCATATGCGGATGGCGGAGAAGAGGCACCGGGCCGCTCGCTCTACCCCTACTTCCTGACCGCGGCCCAGGAACTGATCATCTGCGAGAGGATGGCCATGCTCGATCAGCGTTGGCCGTTCGGCGGGCCAAAAAGGAACTTACTGAACGAAATGTCGGCCTGAGACATGAGGGTCAGATTAAAAAAAGGCGCGCCAACCTCAGTTGACGCGCCTTTTTTACACGACCTCGTGAAAAGCCGATAATCAGAAAGCGTAACGAACGCGCGTGGTCTGATCGCTCCGGCGACGACGCATCGCGAACCCGACTACGGCGAAACCGAGGATCATCATCGCCCAGGTCATCGGCTCGGGAACGGGGGCGAAATTCAGAGTACCGCCATAAGACGCGTTGGAACCAGTCGCGTTGTAGTTCACCGTCAGCGTATTGACCGCTCCCGAAATGATCGGAATGTTGTTACCGACTGCATTCGTGATCGTCAGTCCGCCCACCGTCTGAGAAAAGATGGCGATCGGGAAGATATTCGACCCATTGTTGAGAGTGACGCTGGTGAACTCCAAACCACCTACCGACTCAAGCGAGAAGCTCGTGCTGACCGAGCCACTGCCCAACCCGATCACAGTCCCGCCGAGGGGCGGAGTCACAGGCCCAATCTGGAAAATCCAATTGTCCGAACCGGTCCCGGACAGGCCACCATTCCCGATTGTAGCGGACACGGACTCGACTCCGGTCGTTCCATCTCCGAAAACCTCGAACTCAGGATCCGACGGAAAAAAGTCAGCAGCGCTGACAGCGGGAGCGTAGGCAAGGGCGGCAGCGGATATTGCTAGCGAAAGTGTCTTCTTCATAGCGCTTCTCCAGTTATTGCCGCAACTGGCTTCCCCCAACAGCGGCTGATTCGACGACCCTGTTAATACGCCGCTAACGAATCATTCGCAAGCTCGGAAAGGGCGCAATCGCGAGCTTTCGTCTTAACATTTGATTAGCGTTCCAATATGGGACATCACTTAGCCTTTGGTGCGTTTTCGCCCAATTTGAACCGAGCATCTCTCTTTGTCGGGACCGGCGTCGAAAGGGTCGATCCGGCCACCTGCAGCGCGACCGAGGCCCAGAAGCGCACCGCCTTAGCTGCAGCGCGGCTGCAACCCCTCATATCGTCAAGAACGGCGCAATCAAGCGCGTTAGCCGTGATCTCACAGCTCCGCATTACTCGCTTACGCGGCGCGATCCTAGGCTCCCGTTGTGGGCCCGCAATGCTCTGAAGTCCTTCCGCAGCATGGCGAAATCCGCATACAGTCGGACCAAACCTGCTCGCATCTCCGCTCGTCGCATCATGGTCGGGCCGGCCCGGAAGGGCATGCAATCCAGTCCGATTGAAGGCCCATCGCGCCATACTAAACAAAGTGACTAACGTGTTAGTCCGTTCGACGCAGTCGACGTATCTGTGTGCCCCACGAGAGTCCGCGGCCGCCCGCTATTGGTTCGATAACGCTTGCCGCGCCAAATGTGGCCGCCGCCCGTTATCTCCTCCCTTTACCGGCAAGACAGCCTCTCACTCGGCCGCCAGCGCGATTTCGGCAAGCGCACGGCCCGACAGGAAAGCTCCTTCCACGCGCGGGGAATGGAGCCAGTCTCCGGCGACGCCGATTCGCGCCAGAGGGTCATAAGAGGCCGCATCACCGTCGAGACTTGCGGGCATGGCATAAAGCCAGCGATGGGCGGCGAGGTGCAACGGCTTGACGGGAGCCGCGCCGCTCACCGTGAAGAAATCGGTCAGAAGAAGCTCGGCGACCTTGCCGCTGTCGCTATCGAGCAATTGCCGGCTGCGCGCCGGGCTCGCATGGATCACCCAGTTTTCCGACCCGCCCCGCTCCGGCTTGGCGGAGTTGCGAGCGGCCCAGGCGATCGCGCCTTCCTCGCTGCGAAAGCTGTCAGCGGCGATGTCGAGCCGTTCGCCGAAGCCCGCCATGACCGCCCAGCATGGCTCGGACCGAACCTTGCCAGCGAGCGCAGCGAAATCGGGGGCCGACCCGGCCAGCAGGTCCCTCGCCTGCTCGGCAGGGATCGCAACAAGCACGGTCCGCGCGATGAAAGTAGCTCCGCCCGCCTCCACCCGCCAATAATCGCCGTCGCGCACCATCCGCTCGGCCCGGGTCGACCAATGGACGGGCAGCTCGCCAGCCATCGCCTTGATCGGCCCGTTCATCCCAGGAGTGCCGACAAAAGCGTCCTCGCCTGCCTCGGGCCAGCGTGCGGCGACGCCTGTCGCTTCCCATTCGGCGACGACTTCGCGAAAGGCCGGGTCGCGCGCAGTGAAATATTGCGCGCCATGATCGAAGGAGACGGTCTGGCCACCGATTTCCGCACGGCGCGCGGCCATGCGTCCGCCGGGGCCACGCCCCTTGTCGATCGCAGTGACCTCACGCCCGGCAGCGGCAAGGCGCGTCGCGCAGGAAAGGCCGGCCATGCCGGCGCCGATGACGAGAATGTCGTGGGGATGAGTCTTCATCCGGCCTCAAACGCACATTGTCGCGTGGAGTTTCCCGCCTCTGGGCGCTGGGCGCGTCGTCGTTAAGGCGCTGCGCGAGTGGGCCGGGCTTCAGCGAGGATGATCGAAAAGCGCTCTTCGGCATCGAGCCAGCGTCCGACCGGCTCCCATCCACCCGCAAGCAGCAGCATGTTCGAAGTGCGGCGGTTGAACTTGTGGCTGTTCTCGGTGTGGATCGTCTCGCCCTTCTTCATCCCGAACGCTTCTCCACTGACGGTGAAGCCAATCGCCTCGGTCGCCACCAGATGCATCTCGATCCGCGCGTAATCGTCGTTCCACCGCGCCTCGTGACGAAGTTTGTCCAAGGGTATGTCGCCTTCGAGTTCGCGGTTGAGGCGGCGCACGAGATTGCAGTTGAATTCCGCGGTCACTCCGGCCGCATCGTCATAAGCCGCGACGAGCACTTCCTCGTCCTTGATGAGGTCCATTCCGATCAGGAGCTGCGCGCCCGTTCCCAACGTCTCGCGCATCGAGCGCAGGAGGTCGATTGCAGTGCGCGCGACCATGTTTCCGATGGTCGAGCCTGGGAAGAAGCCGAGCTTGGGCTGGTCCGCCACGGCCGCGGGCAGTTCGACGCGGCGCATGAAATCGGCCTCGACCGGGTAGACCGGCAGGCCCGGAAACTTCTCGGCAAGGTCGGCGGCCGCGGCGCGCAGGAAATCACCCGCGATGTCGAGCGGGACGTAGGAGGCAGGCTCGATCGCCGACAGCAGAAGCGGCGTCTTGACCGAGGACCCCGAGCCGAATTCGACCACCGCCCTTCCCGGCCCGACCAGCTCGGCGAATTCGCTGGCGCGGTTTCTCAGGATCTCGGTCTCGGCACGGGTCGGGTAATATTCGGGGACCTGGGTGATATCCTCGAACAATTGCGAGCCCGCATCGTCGTAGAGCCAGCGCGCCGGAATGGCCTTGGGTGAACCGCGCAAGCCATCGAGCACGTCGGCGCGGAAGGCGAGGTCGACCCCGCTTTCGTCGCGTTCAACCAGCGCCAGTCCCTTGTCGTTCGTCATGCGTTACAGGTCCCTTGCGAGCCGCAGCCCGGTGAATTGCCATTGCTGGTGCGGATAGAAGAAATTGCGGTAGGAGGCGCGTGAATGGCCCCGCACCGTCGCGCAGCTCGCACCCTTGAGGACGAACTGGCCGCTCATGAACTTGCCATTGTATTCGCCGACCGTGCCTTTTGCCGGCCGGAAGCGGGGATAGGGCAGATAGGCCGAACGGGTGAATTGCCAGCAATCGCCGAACAGGTCCTTCCCGCCCCGCGGGCTCGGCGGTGCAGCACCGTCGAGCTGGTTGCCGGCACACGCATCATGGGCAGGCGCATCCTCCGCCCCGTCCTGTCCGCGCGCAATCGCTTCCCATTCGAATTCAGTCGGAAGCCGCGCTCCCGCCCAGCTCGCGAAAGCATCGGCTTCGAAATAGTTGATGTGGGCGACGGGGCAGCTGGGATCGCGTTTTTGCCAGCCCGAATGGGTAAAGACCTCGTCCTCCCGCCAATAGAGCGGCGCGCGTGTGCGGGTCTCGTTTACCCAGGCCCAGCCGTCGGACAGCCACAGCGCCGCGGTCTCATAGCCGCCATCAGCGATGAACTCCGCCCATTCGGCGTTCGTTATAAGCCGGTCGGCGAGCGCGAAGGGTTCGAGCAGCACGCGGTGGCGCGGACCTTCATTGTCGAAGGCGAAACCATTTCCGTCATGACCCACCAGCGCAACGCCGCCGGGATGTTCGTGCCAGCCGGGCTCCGGGGCAGGTTCGGACGGCTGGGAGCCTGCCTGCCACATCGCGGGACCCAGCGGATTATGCCAAAGCGCGTGCTTGATGTCGGTAAGCAGCAATTCGATGTGCTGCTGTTCGTGCGCGATGCCAAGCCGGACAAGGTTTTCGCAGGCCGTCTCTTCGAGCAGCGGCTGCATCGCCTCGTTCACCGTTGCCCGCCATTCGAGGACCTCTTCCAGCGCAGGGCGCGACAGCAGCCCGCGCGAGAAGCGCGCGATGCGCTCGCCTTCACCCTCATAATAGGAATTGAACAGGAACGGCCATTCGGAATCGTGCAGGTCGTAATCCGGCGCATGGTCGCGCAGCAGGAAGGTTTCCCAGAACCACGTCGTGTGCGCGAGATGCCACTTGGCCGGACTTGCATCCTCCATCGACTGGATCGTCGCGTCGGCATCGGACAGAGATTCGACAAGGGCTTCGCTGAGCGCGCGTGTGGCGGCGAAGCTTTCGGCGAGCGTGGCTCCTTCAACGCGCGCAGCGGAAAGGGACAGCGCCTCGGTCGGCATGGATCGGGTCAATCGGGACCTCCTCACATCGGCCAGGCCGCAAGGGGATGGGCCCGTCGGGATGCCGACATGGAGCAAACGCGATCGGAATGAAAGGGTTGCGACGCCATCGAGCGGCGAGACGCACCGTGCCTGCTGCAAGCCGGACGGTGATCGCGCGCGCCGGAAAAGCGCGATCAGGCTTTTCGGCGTGCCTGACGCAAAGCTTCGATTTCGCAATGCCTGCGCTGCGAACGCATGCGCGCCTCGCGCGCCGCAGCGCGGACCTTCAGCCGCGCAGAGACAACCGGACGCAACCCGGCAAGCGCAGCGCAGGCGATCACGATACTGGCGGCGATGAGGAGTGGGTCGTCGGCTGGCATGGTCGTGCGACCCTGCACCGTCTGGCCTTCCCGCAACCGAACGCGGCCCTGCAGGTCTTCCCTTAGGCCGCGTCGGCCTTCGCACTTGCCCCACGCTCATTCGCCGCTTCGTTGAGCATTTCGGCAATGAGGAAAGCGAGCTCCACCGACTGCTCGGCATTGAGCCTCGGGTCGCAATGGGTGTGATAGCGGTCGCCCAGCCGTTCCTCGGTAATGGCAACGGCGCCGCCGACGCATTCGGTAACGTCCTGGCCGGTCATCTCGATATGGATACCGCCGGGATGCGTGCCTTCCTCGCGGTGGACATCGAAGAATCCCGTCACTTCCTTGAGGATGCGGTCGAAGGGGCGCGTCTTGAAGCCGGTTTCCGATTTGACGACATTGCCATGCATCGGGTCGCAGCTCCACACCACCGGATGGCCCTCGCGCTTGACCGCGCGGACCAGCCGGGAAAGCCCGTCCTCGACCTTGTCGTGGCCAAATCGTGTGATGAGCGTCATCCGCCCAGGCTCGCGGCCAGGGTTGAGCGTGTCGAGCAGGCGCAGCAGGTCGTCGGGCTCGAGGCTCGGCCCGCATTTCATGCCGAGCGGATTGCCGATGCCGCGCGCCCATTCGATATGCGCACTGCCCGGAAAGCGGGTGCGGTCGCCGATCCACAGCATGTGCGCGCTGGTCGCATACCATTGGCCGGTCAGCGAGTCCTGCCGGGTTAGCGCCTCTTCATAGGGCAGCAGCAGGCCTTCATGGCTGGTATAGAAGCTGGTGCCCTGCAATTGCGGGACTGTCGCCGGGTCGATCCCGCAGGCTTCCATGAAATCCAATGCCTCGCCGATACGGTCGGCAGTCTGGCTGAATTTCTCGGTCCACGGCGTGCGCCCCATGAAATCGAGCGTCCACTGGTGAACCTGGCGCAGGTTTGCATAGCCCCCGCCGGCAAAGGCGCGCAGCAGGTTGAGAGTCGCGGCGGCCTGCGAATAGGCGCGCAGCATGCGTTGGGGATCGTTGCGGCGCTGTTCGGGATCGAAATCGATCCCGTTGATGTTGTCGCCGAAATAGCTCGGCAGCGTCATGTCGCCGATCGTTTCCGTGGGGGAAGAGCGCGGCTTGGCGAACTGGCCCGCCATCCGCCCCACCTTCACCACCGGGCGCTTGCTTGCGAAAGTCATCACGACCGCCATCTGCAGCAGCACACGGAAGGTGTCGCGGATGTTGTTGGGATGGAACTCGGCGAAGCTTTCCGCGCAATCCCCGCCCTGGAGCAGGAAGCCGTGGCCCGCCGCGACATCGGCAAGGTCCGCCTTCAGCGCGCGCGCTTCGCCGGCAAAGACCAGCGGCGGATAATTCCCAAGCGTTTCCTCGGCCGCGGCGAGCTCGCCCGCGTCCTCGTAATGCGGCAGGTGCCGCGCTTCGTGGGCCTTCCAGCCGTCGGGTTTCCAATCCTTCGCCACGTTCAACTCGTCTGTATCCGTCATGTTATCTGCCAAGGGCAGCGCGCCTAGGCGCATGGGTTCCATCTGTAAAGCCGCAAGGGCTCTTGCGACAATATTATGTCGCAGGAATTCGGCGGGCGGTCAGCGCCCGACTGTCTGCGCGCTCTGGCGCCGCTCTGCCGACGAAGCGGGCGCCACATCGGGGATCGCACTCGCCGGAGGGGTCTCTGCCAATTCCTGCCCTTCCGGAATGATCGCCAGCTTGAGCGGCGGCGTCTGCGCGAAGTAGCGGTTCGCGAGAAGAAGCATGATCTGCGGCGTGGTCTGCGAATAGTCTGCCAGCAGCGACCGCAGCAGCCCAACCCGCGCCGGATCGGTCGTCGCGCCTTCGAGATTGTAGAGCCAGAACTGGTTGCCGGTCGAGGCCCGCCGGATCCGCTCGGCGAGCGGTGCAGTGACACGCTCGAGCTCGTCCGGTGTCGGCGGGTTGCCTGCGAGGTCTTCGGCGATCTTGTCCGCCGCGGCGAAGAAGAAGGGCACGAATTCCGGCTCGAGCTGGGCCAACGCGGTGATTCTCCCGCCGCTTGCCAGGTCGTCCGGCCACTTGGAGAAGACCTGCGGCGAATAGCTCGCCCCGGCCTGTTCGCGCAGCGCATCCATCAGGCGGTTGTTGAAGACCTGGGTCAGGATCTCGAGCTGGCGCGCCTCGCGGATGCGCGCCGTGCCGCCCGCGCTTGGCCAGGTGACTACGGCCGCGGCCTGGTTTTCATCGCCCCGGTGAAAGCGCACCACGGGCTCTCCCCCGGTAACCGGGAAATCGGGCACGCGAGCGGCGACCTCGGGCGCGATCGGTTCGCGCGCGGGCAGCGCGCCGAAGGTCTCGCGCAGCTTTTCGACGATCGCCTCCTTGTCGAACTGGCCGAATACCAGCACCTCGACCGGGCCTTGCGCCAGCAGCGGTTCCCATGCTTCACGAAAACCCTCGGGCGTTACGGATTGCAGCGCCTCCGGGTTCGGCGTGGCGAAGCGCGGGTCCATGTCGGTCTGGATATATTCGAGATCGCGCGAGAGGATACCACCCGGGCTCGTCGCGAAGGTGTTGTAGGCGAGCTTCGCGGCGGCCTTGGCACGCTTCACCGGGTCCGGGTCCCAGCGTGGCATGCCAAGCTTGGCAGCGAAGAGATAGAGCTGGTCGGCGACATCCTCGGAACGGGTCTGCGCGGTCAAGGTGAAGACCGCATCGTCGATCGCGAATTCGAAGCCGAGCTTGCGTCCCGTCGCTATCCGGTCGAGCTCCTCCTGACCGAGTTCGCCCAGGCCCGAACCGACCAGCGCGATTTCGCCCAGTGGGGCATACACCGCGCTGTCCTCGTCGAAGGCCCTGTACCCCGCACCGAAACGGACCCGCACCGTCACCCGGCCCGGCTCGGCATCGTTCGCCCAGAGAAGCGCCTTGACGCCGTTGTCGAATTCGACCCGCTCGATCTCCAGCAAACCCAGCGGCTCGCGGCTCACGATCGTGCCGGGCTCGCCGACGGGCGGAAGGTCGCCGAATTCGATGCTCTGCGCCGCGAGCCGTGCGCTCCCGTCGGTCTCGACTTCGCTCGACAGAGCGAGCTTGAGCCGCCCCTCGTCGGCCTCGCCCAGTTCGGGCGTGACATAGACCGAGCGGATCACGCTGCCTTCGAACAGAGACCGAGTCCGTTCGAGCACTTCGGCGGGATCGAGCCGGTCCTTCATGCCACGGAACACGCCCAGCACCACTTCGGGCGCGGCGACGGTTTCGCGGATATCGATCGCAGCGACGAGATTGTCGGCGAGTTCGCTGCCGGCCTGCACGCTGCGCTGTTCGACCTGGTTGGCGAAGACGACGTCGAATTCCGCAGCCTCGCGGTCGATTTCCTCCTGCGTGGGAGGATTGGCGAGGGCATCGGCGATGACCGCGCGCACATCGTCGAGCGCAGCCTCCCAGTCATCGGTAAGCGGCGCGAAGCTCACGAAGGTCGCATCGGTCGAGCGCGAAATGTCCTCCTGCCTCACGGCCGCGTACAGGAAACTTCCCCCGGCCCGCGCGCGCGCCTCAAGCCGCCGGTTGATTATCGCCTGCGCGACCGCGTCGGCAAGCAGGCCCTCGTTGTAGACGATGGTGTCGTCGACCTTCCGCCAAGGACGCATGATCGCATAGGTGAGGCTGCGCGGCAGGTCAGGCTCGGCCGCAATGCCGAGCTCGCCGATGGGCGCGCCGAGAACCGGGCTCGCCTCCGCGTCCGCGGGCGGCACGGGATCGCCGAAATCGGGCGGAGTGCCTGCCTCGCCCTCGCCTTGCCAGTCGCCGAACCACTCCTCGACCAGCCCCGCGAGCACTTCGGGCTCCGCATCGCCGACGACGACGATGACGGTGTTCTCGGGCCGGTACCAGCGATTGTAGAAGCCCTGAACGCCCTCGGCGTCCGCTGCTCCGAGCGTTGCCACGGTGCCGATGGGATTGCGGGTCGCGAGGCGCTGACCGGCGAAGAACGTGCGCCGCGTCAGGTCGGCCACGCGCTGCCCTGCCCCGCCCCGCTCGCGCTTTTCCGCAAGGACGATCGGGCGTTCGGCTGCGACGTTTTCCTCGCTCAACACCGGCTCGCGGATCATGCCGGAGAGCAGCTTGAAGCTCTCGACAAGTTTCGTTCGGTCGATATTCGGAATGTCGAGCCGGTAGGCGGTGTGGGTAGGACTGGTCTCGGCATTGGCATCGCTGCCGAAGGTCGCACCCAGCCGCTGCCACGCCGCAATTGCCTCGGCCTGACCCAGATATCTGCTCTCGCGGAAGAGGAGATGTTCGAGCAGGTGCGCAAATCCCTGTTCATCGTCGCGTTCGTGAAGCGACCCTGCATCGATCCTGACCCGGATCGAGACCTGGCCCGGCGGGACGCCGTTGCGGCGCACTGCATAGCGCAGCCCGTTTTCCATCTCGCCGAAAAGCCATTCGCGGTCGACCGGAACATCGCTGTCTTCGTAGAGCCAAGGGGTTTCCTCGCCCGTCTGGAGCGCCTGCGGCGCGGGGACGGCGATCTCTTCGGCCGCGGCTGCGGCCGCATCCATCGGAGCCTCCGCCTCCTGAGCGAAGGAAGGGACGGCAAGCGCAAACGGAGCGACGAGCAGGGAAAGGGCGGCAGTGGCCCGGGCGATAACTGTCATGGGTTCCCTATAGGTGTTCGGGCCATGAAGGACCAGTGAATGTCCCGAGCTGCCCGCGCAAAACTTCACAAATCGGACAGTTGGCAGGGGCGAATGTCGATACTATATCTCACTCATGTTCATCGAAACCGAAACCACCCCGAATCCCGCCAGCCTCAAGTTCCTGCCGGGCCGCACCGTCATGGCGTCCGGCACGCGCGAGTTCGCCTCGCCCGAAGCGGCAGCCGCAAGTCCGCTGGCGCAGGCGCTGTTCGACACGGGCGAGGTGGTGAACGTCTTCTATGGCTGGAACTTCATCACCGTCACAGCCGGACCGGGCGTGGACTGGAGCGCGCTGAAGCCGCAGGTGGTGGCGATCCTGCTCGATCACTTCGTCTCCGAGGCGCCGCTGTTTTCGGGCGGAAATGCCGATGGCATCTCAGTCCCGCCGGAGGATGAGCCGGTGGTCGAATCGGACGAGGCCGATGCCGAAACCGTCGCGGCGATCAACGAACTGCTCGAAACCCGTGTGCGCCCGGCCGTTGCCGGCGATGGCGGCGACATCGCCTATCGCGGGTTCAAGGACGGTGTGGTCTATCTCACACTGCAAGGCGCATGCTCTGGCTGCCCGTCGAGCACGGCGACGCTCAAGCAGGGAATCGAAAGCCTGCTGAAACATTACGTCCCCGAGGTCGTTGAAGTGCGAGCCGCCTGACACCGACCTTTACCCATCGGGGCATTTCATGACCAAGCAGTTTCACGAGCACGTCCTTTCGGACGATGCGCTCGACCAGATTTTCAACGAAGCGCGCACCTATAACGGCTGGCTCGACAAGCCGGTTACCGACGCGCAGTTGCATCATATCTGGGATCTGACCCGCATGGGGCCGACGTCGGCCAACATGCAGCCAATGCGGATAGTGTGGGTCCGCTCCGAAGCGGAAAAGACGAAGCTTTGCGAATTCGCCGCCGAGGGGAACAAGGCAAAAATCAAGGCCGCGCCCGTCACGGCGGTCATCGGTTACGACATCGATTTTCACGATCAGCTGCCCTGGCTCTTTCCGCATGCCGATGCGAAGAGCTGGTTCGAGGGCGACGAGGACGGTCGCATCGCGGCAGCCAAGCGCAATTCCGCGCTCCAGGGCGCCTACATGATCATCGCTGCACGCAGTATCGGGCTCGATTGCGGTCCGATGTCGGGCGTCGACCTCGAAAAGCTCACGCAGCACTTCTTTGCCGATCAGCCGCGCGTGAAGGCCGACTGGGTCTGCTCGATCGGATATGGCGATCCCGACAGCATCTTCGAACGCAGCCCGCGGCCCGATTTCGACCGGTTCACCCGCATCGCCTGAACCCCCGTTTCAGGCGTCCTAGCATCTTGCGAAGGCGCGCAGCTTGGGGCATCGGCTCCCCATGTCCGGGCCGCCACGCATCCTTGCCATAGAGACCGCGAGCGAGGCCTGCTCTGTCGCCCTGTTCGAGGGCGGCGCGATCATCGCTCATCAACACGCCGTGCTCGGCCGCGGGCATGCGGAACGTCTCGTGCCGATGATCGCCGATCTGCCAGGGCGCGGGCGGGCCGGGCGCATTTGCGTCTCACGCGGTCCCGGCAGCTTTACGGGGGTTCGCATCGGCATCGCCGCGGCACGTGCGCTGGGCCTTGCCTGGGAAGCGGACGTGCTCGGCTATCCCACCCTCGCACTCGTCGCCGCGATGGCGCGAATGGAGCATCCGGGCGAGCCGGTAACGGTGTGCGTGGCCGGCGGTCACGGTGAGTGGTTTCTGGCCGATTTCGATGCGCATGGGCTGCCCCACGGCGACCTCGCTTCCCTCACCCCCGATGCCGCCCGCGAACGGCCGGCCCACGCGCTCGTCGCGGGCAGCAGGGCGCGCGAATTCGTCGAGGCGCGCCCGGCGGGCGCTGCCCGCGCGCTCGACCTGCTGCCGGATGCCCGCGCCCTGCCAAAGCTGCCGCCGGAGCTGCTGACGACAGAGGTCGGAGCGATCTACGGCCGCCCGCCCGATGCCACTCCCCAGTCCCCGGCCCATCCCGGCAGGAGCTCCGAACGATGAGCCCGCGCGACCAGCTCGTCGACCAGGTCATGGAGGTGATGGAGGTCGCCTTCGACCCTGCATTCGGCGAGGCGTGGAATCGCCGTCAGATAGCAGATGCGCTGGTCCTTCCGAGCACACATGCTCTGGTACTTGATGCCGGCGGCAACATCATCGCGTCGAGCGACCGCACCGGGCACGGCGAATGGAGCGCACAGGACGAGGCCAGATCGCCCGCGGGCTTCGTTCTCACCCGCCATGCCGCCGACGAGGAGGAGTTGCTGCTGATCGGGGTTGTCCCGACCTGCCGTCGCCGCGGGCTTGGCCAGATGCTGATCGACCGCCTGTTCGACGCTGCACGCGCACGCGGGGCAACCCGCATCTTCCTCGAGATGCGGCGCGGCAATCCGGCGATCAATCTCTACCGCAAGGTCGGCTTCGAACCGATCGGCAAACGCCCCAACTATTATCGACTGGCGAATGGCAGCCGCGTCGATGCCATTACTTTCGGTCGCTCGATCTAGTTTTGCAACAATATCCGGTTTGGACAAAAGGCGCTCTGCCTGCTTGCAATGCGTGCGAAGCTGTTCCATTGCGACCGAATTGGCAACAAGCCAAGATATAAAAAACGCAATAAAGCAAGAGGAACTCATGCAGGATCTGGAAAACGACATGAAGGAAACACTGATCACGCTCACGAGCGACATCGTCGCCGCCCATGTCAGCAACAACGATGTCGCGGTCGACGACGTCCCCGCTCTCATCACGAACGTTTACGGCGCGCTCTCGCAGCTCGGCGAAGAGCAGGAAACGCAAGCGGAACCGCCGGAACCTGCCGTTTCGATCCGCGCCTCGGTCAAGCCCGACTACATCGTCTGTCTCGAGGACGGCAAGAAGCTGAAGATGCTCAAGCGCTATCTGCGCACCAACTACAACATGACCCCGGAAGAATACCGCAAGCGCTGGAATCTTCCCTCCGACTATCCGATGGTCGCGCCCAATTACGCCGAAACCCGTCGCGATCTTGCCAAGAAGATCGGTCTCGGGCGCAAGCCGGGCTCGGGTCGGGCCAAGAAGAAGACGGCCTGATCGCCCATCGATAGACCGCAAAGCGGGCGGCGGGATCTCCTTCGGATCGCAAAGTCCCTCCGCCCCTTTCGGTCCGCCTCTGCTTGAGCATTCCGCCCGGCCCCGGTAGGGTTGCGCAGTGAAATGTCCGGGCATGGGCCTTTGTCCGGGCATCGCCCGCCCCGCGGCGAGGGAGATACGCTTGAACCAGAAAATCGACCTTGAACAATTGTGCGCGGAAAAAGGCCTGCGCATCACCGAACAGCGCCGTGTCATCGCCAGGGTGCTGTCCGAAAGCGACGACCATCCGGATGTCGAACTGCTGCACAGCCGCGCCAGCGCGATCGATCCGAAGATATCGATCGCGACCGTCTATCGCACGGTGCGCCTGTTCGAGGAGGCGGGGATACTCGACCGGCACGATTTCGGCGACGGTCGGTCGCGCTATGAACCCGTGCCCGAGGCGCATCATGATCACCTGATCGACGTCGAGACCGGAAAGGTCGTCGAATTCGTCGATCCGGAAGTCGAGTCGCTCCAGCGCCAGATTGCCGAGAAGCTCGGCTACCGTCTCGTCGATCACCGCATGGAGCTCTACGGGGTCCGGCTCTCGCGCGATGACTGACGGGTCGTTCGAGGCCTATGCGGGACCGTCAGGCGACGCTGCGCAATGGGAAATCCGGGTCGCTGCCGCACGCGGAGAGGCGACACCGATCTCGCCAATGGGATGGGTCCGGATCGCGCTCCGAGCGCTTGCCCTGCTGGTTCTGATCGCGGTCTTCGTACCGCTGCACTACATCTATCGCATCTTCGCCTACGGCTCGCCTTTTCCCATGCTTTTCCTGCGCTATGCGGCGCGTGTCTCGGGGGCGAAGGTGGAGACCGAGGGCACGCATCTCAAGCGCGACGTGTTCTACGTTGCGAACCACATCTCCTGGGTCGATATCCTCGCGCTCGCCGGCGCCAGCGGAACGGCCTTCGTTGCCAAGGCGGAGCTCGCTCAGGCTCCGCTGGTGGGCTGGCTCGCCTCGCTCAATCGCACCGTCTTCGTGAAGCGCGAGCATCGCATGGGCGTCGCCGCGCAGATCAACGCGCTCAAGGAAGCGCTTGCGGACAATTGGTCAGTCACTGTCTTTCCCGAAGGCACCACCACTGACGGGCAATCCCTGCTCCCGTTCAAGACGAGCATGCTGAGCGTGCTGGAACCGCCGCCGCCGGGCGTTCTCGTCCAGCCGGTTCTGCTCGATTACGGATCGGTCGCCGAATGGATCGGCTGGATCGGCGAGGAAAGCGGGCTTAACAATGCGAAACGGGTATTGGCGCGCAAGGGTACGTTCCGCCTCCGGATCGAGTTTCTCGAACCTTTCAGCCCGGAGGATTTCCACGGCCGCAAGGCAATCAGCGTCGAGGCGCGCCGCCGGATCGAGGAGGCCCTGTGCGACAGCCTCGGCAAGCCGCTGCGCGATTTCGCTCATGACGTGCCACCGGTTCGCTATCAGGGACGCGGGAAAACGATGCCCGAAACCGTGCAATAAAACTTACAGCCCCGCGCGCACCAGCCAGTCATGGAACAGGCGCACGGGCCGCATCTCGAGCGCGGTCGGCTTGCACACGAACCAGTACGAATAGGGACTTTGCACCTCGGCGCCGGGCAGGTTGGTCAGGCGCTGGTCGGCTGCGCGCCGCAAATGGTCGTCGTGCATGATCGCGATGCCAAGCCCCTGCGCTGCAGCTTCGAGCATGAGCTGGCCCGAATCGTAGTGGTCGATCGCGGCCGGATCCATCTCGTCGAGATCGTTCGCCTTCTTCCACGCAACGAAGCTTTCGGGCAGTTCATTGTGGATCAGGAAGGTCTGGCGCGACAGGCTTTCCGGCGTGATCTCGTCGCCGACCGTCTCGGCCACGTCGCGCGAACAGATCGCATGGACGAGGTTGTGATCGAGCCGCACGGCGTGGAGGCCCGATGCCGGCCCGCGCGAGAGAATGATAGCGGCATCGAGGGTATCGCCGACGCGGTCCTCCAGATGCGGAGCGGTGTCGATGTCGATATGCAGCAGCGGGTGGCGCTTGCGCAATTCGCCAAGCCGCGGGAAGAGGCGCTGGCTTCCGAACATCGGCAACACGCCAAGGCGCAGGCGCAACAGTGAAACATTGTCCGACTGGCTCTCGACCGCCCGCGCGAGCGCTTCGAGATGAGGGTTCACCGCCTCGTAGAAGGCCTGCCCCTCATCGGTCAGTTGCATGGATTGGCGCGCGCGCGTGAACAGCTTCTTGCCGACGAATTCCTCGAGATTGGTGATCCGGCGCGAAAGCGCGGACGGGCTCAGCCCGATCTCTTCGGCCGCGGCGCGCGCGGAACCGAGGCGGACGGTCCGCATGAAGGCTTCGAGCGCACGAAGGGGAGGCAGGCGACGTGACGGCATGGGCGAACTCCTTGGTGGCAGGAGTTACGCTTGTCGAGAGGAATGGATGCAAAAAATCGAAGGCCCGGCGATTTTTTCCGCTGGTCCGTGCGATTATTGCAATTCGTTCGCATCTGGGAGAGGGTTGGTCGGGCGCGTGTGCGGCGCATGGAGCCGGAGGCGCTTCACATGCGTGTCGTCGCCTTCGGTCACCTCAATGCGCCATCCGCTCGAATGTTCCAGCACCGCGCCGACCGGCGGAACCGCCTCGCCGAGCACGAAAGCGAGCCCGCCCAGCGTGTCGACCGATTCCTCGACTTCGGCAAGGCGCGGGTCGACATGTTCGGCGACATCGTCGAGTTCGGCGCGCGCATCGCAGTCCCACATCCCGTCGCCGATCGGCACGATCAGCGCCTCGGGCGTCTCGTCGTGTTCGTCCTCGATCTCACCGACGATCTCCTCGACCAGATCCTCGATCGTGATGATGCCGTCGGTGCCTGAGAACTCGTCGAGCACGATCGCGAGGTGAACGCGCCGCGCGCGCATGTCAGCGAGCACGTCGAGCGCCCCCCTCGCCTGCGGAACGTAGAGCGGCTGGCGCATCAGCACGGTCCAGTCGCGCGGCGGTTTCTTTCCGGTCGCAAGATAGCCGAACACGTCCTTGATGTGGATCATGCCGATCACGTCGTCGAGCGTGCCGCGATAGACCGGCATGCGCGAATGGCCGTGTTCCGAGAAAGTCCCGACCAGCTCGTCCCAGCTGATCCCCGCCTCGACCGCGACGATCTCTCCGCGCGGGACGGCAACGTCATCGGCGTCGTTGTCGGAAAAGTGAAGGAGGTTGCGCAGCATCTGCCGCTCGACCGGCGAAAGGTCGCCATTGCCGCCGACGGAGCTTTCGTGATGCTCCTCGTCCTCGTTCTCGTCCTCGTGCTCGTCGATCGCCTCTTCGAGCTGGGCGCGCAAGCTTCGGTCGACTTCGCCGAGTTTCAACGCTTTCCGGATTGCGGGGCCCAGATTGGACCACAACCCGCCGGTACTCTCCGCGTCTCCGGAGGGGGATGGGGAATCGGGCATGGCCCTGGCTCTAGACTCCTGTCGTGTCGCGGTCCCCATATGGGTCCGCTATGTCCATTTTTGCAAGGGCCGCGATTTCCAGAGCTTCCATGACCTCGGCCTGTTCGTCGGAGTCGACGTGGTCGTGCCCGGAAAGGTGGAGGAGGCCATGAATGATCAGATGCGCCGCGTGGTGTTCGAGCGTGACGCCCTTCGCTTCCGCTTCCCTCCTGCACACGCCCAGTGCAAGCGCGATGTCGCCTAGCAGGACGGGCGGGCCGTCGGGCGCGCAACCAACGAGGTCGGCGCGCTCCAGCATGGGAAAGGAGAGCACGTTGGTCGGTTTGTCCCGCCCTCGCCATTCGCGATTGAGCTCGTGGATCTCCTCGTCCCCGGTGAACAGCACGCTCACGGCGAGCCGCTGATTGGCGAGTTCGGGAGCGACCTCGCCCGCGACTTGCGCGGCGCGAGCGGCAAGCGCTTCCCATCCGGCACTATCGCCTGGCCAGTCTTCGATATCGATTTCGACCTGCATGACACCGGCCCTTAGCCCGGATCGGTCGACGGCGGAACGGAGAGAGAGCGAAAGGTGATTGCCCTCGGAGTGCCGGGCATGAAAGTCGGCGGCTGAACGACCGGGATATGGCGGGAAGCGGACCAACCTCGCTCATAATTCTTCTCGGACTTGCCCGTAGGCAAGCATTGCGAACAATCCCGATCCGCCGATGATGTTGCCGACGAGCACGGGCAGCAGCATCGAACCGACTGCGCGCAGCGGATCGATCCGGTCTTCGAGAATGAGAGTGAACAGTTCGGCCGACCCCGTGATGACATGGGTGAACCCCCCGATCGCCATGAGCGAGGTGAACATCAAGATCACGAAAATCTCGAAACCCTTGGCAGATGGCAGCATCCACACGATCGCGGCGATGTAGAGGCCGCCAAGAATGCCGTGGAGGAGGCACTCCGTCGACGAACGTTCAAGGAAGTGAGAAGCGACTTCGAGCATGCCTGCAAGGTGCTCGGGCGAGACGATCCGGGCTTGCACCAACAGGATTGCAACGGCCGCAGTGCCGACGAGATTTGCGAGCAGGACAATCGACCACAGTCGCAGGACCTGTCCCAGCAGGCCGAAACCCGGCTTCTTGAGCAACGGCAGGATCGCGGTGATCGTGTTTTCGGTGAACAACTGGAGCCGCGAAAGAATCACGAGCACGAAGCCGAGCGCATAGCCGAACGCCGCGAGCAGCGATTGATAGGGATGGCCATCGAGTTCGGCGTGGAGGATGCCCTGCGCAATGAACGAGGTCGACAGCACAAGGCCTGCGGTGACCCCCGACCACCACAGAGAGGAGTTCGGACGTTGGAGCTCCTCGTCACCCTCGCGCCGGACGATCGCGTAGATTGTCCGGGCACTCAGGCGCTGCCGCTCGCTGGCGTCTTCCTTCTCACCCTCGGAAAGGTGCGCTTCCTCCCGCTTGTCCTGACGGTCGTTCATGTCGTGGCGTCGATCCGATGAGGCTATCGCTGCGATGAAGGCTTAGGGTTAGGCGTCATGGATCGTCCTCGCCTTAACCCGGCATAGTGTTTCCGTCTGGCCCAACCGGCGAAAATCACTTTCAAGGCGATGCCTGCTCCGGGGCCTGAGACTCGGAACCGGATATGCCCGATCACGCCCCCTCGCCTTCATAGGCCTCGACGATGCGACCGACGATCGGATGACGCACCACGTCGGCGGCGGTGAACCGGATCGTGCCGAAGCCGTCCACTCCTTCGAGCCTGCCGACCGCGTCATTGAGCCCGCTCATGCCGCTGCCTCCGGGGATGTCGACCTG
>JGI12210J13797_10483196_pt1 | contig 22926 bp, 9 predicted proteins | sample ElkSlonscriptome_3_FD_13797 | JGI IMG/M metagenome (IMG submission 13797)
GCGCCCGCCGCGTGGGCGATGTCGCCCAGAGCATCGGTCGTACCAGCCAGGTGGCTGGCGTAACGGCGTGCGGACTCGCGCAGTCCCTCGTTCGTGGGAGCGGATACCGTGACGACGTGGACCGGAGGCTCGGGCAGGCCGGCAGCACCCTCGCTCGCGGCCGTGGCACCCGAGCCATCCGCACCCGGGCCCACCTCCGGCGCCTCTTCGAGAATCAGATGAGCGTTGGTGCCGCTGAAGCCGAAGGAGCTCACTGCCCCGCGACGGCGTCCCCCTCGTGCCGGGAAGGGGGAGGGAGACGTGGGAACGGTGAGCGAACTCTCCGCCCAGGGGATGTGGGGGCTGGGCTCCTGAAGATGGAGATGGGGGGCGAGCTCGCCCGCGCGCAGGGACAGGACGAGCTTGATCAGGCCCGCGATCCCCGCCGCCGCCTCGAGGTGCCCCATGTTCGTCTTCACGGACCCGACCGCGAGGGGGTCGTCACGCCGACCGAAGACCGCGCTCAGCGCGCGGATCTCGATGGGGTCCCCGAGGGACGTCCCGGTGCCGTGTGCCTCCACGTAGCCGATGTCGTCCGGGGACAGGCCCGCCTGGGCGAGCGCCTCGCGCATGACCGCCTCCTGGGCCGGCCCGCTGGGCGCGGTCAGCCCACTGCTCGGACCGTCCTGATTGACTGCGCTCCCACGGACCACCGCGAGGATTCGGTCACCCGAGCGAAGGGCGTCGTCCAGTCGCCGGAGCACGACGACGCCACACCCCTCGCCCCGGCCGAACCCGTCGGCTGCCGCGTCGAACGTCTTGCACCTGCCGTCCGGTGCGAGCATGCGTGACTGCTGGAAGGCGGTCGTGAAATCGTTCGAAAGGATCAGGTTCGTGCCGGCCGCGAGAGCGAGGTCGGATTCGCCCGCCCGCAGGGACTGGCAGGCGAGGTGAGTCGCGACGAGCGACGACGAGCAGGCAGTGTCCACGGTGATCGCCGGACCCTGCAGGCCGAGCAGCCACGAAATGCGGCCGGACGCCATCGAATGCCCGATCCCCGAGGCGAAGTGCGATCCGAGCAGTTCCGCGGCGCGCTCCGAGGAGAGCTGCATCTGGGCGTAGTCGTTTCCGGCCATCCCGACGAACACACCCGTACGACTTCCCTCGAGGGCGAGCGGATCGATTCCGGCGTGCTCGAGCGCCTCCCACGCGACCTCCAGGACGAGCCGCTGCTGCGGGTCGATGCTCGCCGCTTCACGCGGCGAGATCCCGAAGAATCCCGGATCGAATGCCGAGATGTCGTGCGGGAGGTACCCGGCCGGGGGGAAGGGGGAGGGCGCGTCGGCCGCGGGAAACCCGGGGCGCTCCACGGGAGGTCGCTCACGTACCGCGTCGACGCCCGCCCGAAGGGCCGCCCAGTACGCGTCCGGTCCGTCCCCGGCGGGGAAGCGGCAGCCGATGCCCACGACGGCGAGAGGGCAGGTCCGCTCCCCCTCGAGCTGCTCGACGCGCGCCTGAAGGCGCTCCATGGCGAGGAGCGCTCGCTTGAGCGGGGACAGCTGCTCGTTCGCTCCGTCCGGGGGCGAGGGGGGACGGCTCACCGCGATTCCTCGTCCTCGAGGCGTTTCAGGAGCATCTCCTCGACCTCTTCCTCGGAGAGCTCCGCCACCTCGCTCTCGCGGTCGCCGTGTGCCGGGTCGCCCCCGCCACCTCCCGCGCCGCCGCCGCGCGACGGCGATCCACGAGGCGCGACCTCCTCAGCGGTCGACGACCCCTCGACGCGCGAACGAATCAGCTCCGCGATACCTCGGATGGTTGGGTAGTCGAAGATGAGCGTGGAGGGCAGCGGCTCCGCCAGGCCGAGCCGCGTCCGGAGCAGCTTGCCCAGCCGCACCGCCATCAGGGAGTCGACTCCGAGCTCCATCAGTCGGGCGTCCCGCGAGGGAGGACGGTCCGGGTCGGACCTCAGGATCTCCATGACGCACTCCCGGACGGCCTCCATGACGACCTCGTCCCGCTCGGTGCCGACCGCGTCGGCCAGAAGGGACTCGATCGCCGACGAGCCGACTTCGGGCGCGGAGGTCGCGCCGGCGTCCGATTCGGAGGCGGGAGAGGAGGCGCTGTCGGCGCGCTGGTGCGAGGTGACCTGCGTCGAATCGGAGGTGCGTTCCTGCTGTCCGGCCCCGGTCGCTGAAGAATCTCCGGCGGCCACCGAGTCTTCGGCCACCGACGGAGCCCCGGTCACCGTCGCGAGCAGGATGTGCTGCCGCAGGACCGAGGCGGGCGAGTCGGCCGGCGGGAAGGCGGCTGCGTCGTCGAAGCCGGTCTCGGAGAAGAGCTCGAGCCAGCGGGGCACCTCCAGCAGCGGACCATCGCTGCGGAGATCATCCTCGAAGTGCTGCCACCCCTCGATCATTCCGGTGGTGACGTCGTGCCATTCCAGATGTCCCGTCGACTCGACCAGGACCAGCATCCCCCCCGGCGCGAGGAGTGAGCGGACCGTGCGCAGCACCGCCCGCAGGTCCCGCACCGCGTGGAGGACGTTCGAGGCGACGACGATATCGTACCCCCCGGGCTCGAGCCCCTGCGTGCGGGGGTCCACCTCGACGTCGAACGGACGCGTGCGCAGGAACTCGACACCCGAGAACTTGTCGGCGCCCCACTCGAGGAAGACGTCGGAGACGTCGGTGTAGTCGTACCTCGCCCGGTCGTCCGGAAGGAGCGGCACGAGCGAGGACGTCGTGCCGCCCGTGCCGGCGCCGATCTCCAGGACCCGCACCGGCGCGGTCGGCGGGCGCGCCGCGATCCAGTCCCGCAGCGCCGCTGCGGCGATGCCGTTGACGTACCGGAGCTGGCCCGCGCCCTCGTACAGCTTGGAGGCCAGATCGAAGGAGCCGTCAGGGAAGAGCGTCGACAGCGGACTCTCCCGGCCCGCCAGGATCGATTCGACGAGTGAGGAGGAGTGCAGCACGTACCGCAGCAGCCCGGGGTCGTCCGCCATCCGCTCCTCCACCCGTTCGCGGATCGACTCGACCTCGACTCGGGACGGCGTCTCGGTCCACCGCCACTCGCCGTCTTCCCGCTCGAGGACGCCGTCCTCCTCGATCGCCGCAAGCCAGCGCGCGACGATCGGACGGTAGAGCGGGTCGATCTCGGCGCGCTCCATCACACCGTCCAGCGACGCGCGTCCCGCGGATTCGTCGAAGGCCCCGAGCGCGACAAGGGCGTTTCGACCGACCGCGTGGGAGAAGTCGGCGAGGGCCGCCCACTTCCCCGGGTACGAGGCGAGGTTGATGTCGATGGGGGCCAGCCCGCTGCGCTCAAGCGCCCCGGAGCGGGCTGCGTCCCACGGGGACGCGGTCTCCACGATCGCGTCGTCCAGCCAGAAGTGTCGGCGGAGGAAGGGGTGTGTGGGCAGCGAGACCTTGCGACGTGCCCGGCCGCCCTCGAAGGCCACCCAGTCGGGGTCGAGCCCGTCGACGTGCAGCGCAGCCAGCACCTCGAGAAGCGGATCGGACCGGGCCGGGTCGATGTCGATCACGTGCCCTACCTCCTCTCGGCGGAGGGCCTTCTCCAGGTCCGAGGAGGGGCCGGACACCGCCGTCTCGAGGAACTCGGCGTCGACCATCCGGTTCTGCGGCACGAGTGCGCCATCCAGCCCGGAGAGCATGGGAACATCGAGATCGCCGGCGACGCGGACGGCGGCCAGGTGCCCACCCCCCTCCGCGGCGACGAGATCGGGGTGGACGCCCCAGCCCTGCCAACGTCGGGACAGCGCGACCTGTGCCTCGACCACGTCCGGATCTCCCGTCGAGAGATTCGGGAACCGGAAGGCGATCGCAGACCGGTCCTCGCTTCCCGTCCCACCGGTGCGAACGCCCGCGGCGCTGCCGGACTCGAGCCACTCGGCGATCGCCGCCGCCGCCGCCGGGGAGTCTTCGGCCACGACGGTCATCCGGTGGCGGAAGTGGGCGCGCCCCGTGTTCGCCGTGAAGCAGATGTCCGGGAAGGCGTCGTCGGTGCGGCCGAGGTAGGCCACGTATCGCTCCGCCAGCACCCCCAGGGCCTCCTCGGAGGCGGCCGAAAGTGCCAGCAGATGGTGCGTGCGCTCGGTCGGTGCCCCCTCATGGGTACCCGCGTCGCCCCGCGGTCGCGGAGGGGACGGAGGTGCCTCTTCCAGAATCAGGTGGGCGTTGGTTCCACTGAACCCGAACGAGCTGACGCCCGCCCGCCGAGCACCCCCGGTCGCCGGCAGCGGCACGGTGTCGGTCGGCACGTCGAGGGGCAGCTCGGTCCAGGGGATGTGCGGATTCGGGGTCTGCAGGTGCAGGTGCGCCGGAACCTGCCCGTATCGAAGCACCTCGACGGTCCGGATGAGTCCGGTGACGCCGGCCGCCGCCTCGAGGTGGCCCAGGTTGGTCTTCACCGACGCCACCAGCAGAGGCTTCACGCGACTTCCGGTGGCGAACACGGCGCCGAGCGCCTGCGCTTCGATCGGGTCTCCGAGAGGCGTACCGGTGCCGTGGGCCTCCACGTAGCCGATGTCGTCCGGCTCGAGCCCGGCGTCGTTCAGCGCGGCACGGACGACCGCCTCCTGGGCGGGGCCGTTCGGGGCGGTCAGTCCGCTGCTCCGCCCGTCCTGATTGAGAGCCGAACCGCGCAGCGTGGCGAGCACGCGGTCCCCGTCCTCGAGGGCGTCGGAGAGCCGCTTGAGGATGACCACGCCGCATCCCTCGCCCCGCACGTATCCATCGGCCTCCGCGTCGAAGGTCCTGCACCGACCGTCGTCGGACAGCATCCCCGCCTGGCAGAAGTCGACGGTAACCTCGGGCGACAGAATAAGGTTGACCCCGCCCACAATGGCCAAGTCGCTCTCCCTGCGTCGCAGCGACGTGGCGGCCACGTGGGCGGCCGCCAGTGAGGAGGAGCAGGCCGTATCGATGCTCAGCGCGGGCCCTCGGAGGTCGAGCAGGTACGCGATCCGTCCCGCCGCCACGCTGAAGGCGGATCCCACGCTCGCGTATGCGTTCGCGTGTCCGGCGAGCGACCGTCGTCCCCAGTCGTTGGAGGCGATCCCGACGAAGACCCCCGTGGGGGACCCGCGGAGTCCCGTGGGATCGATCGCCGCGTGCTCGAGCGCCTCCCACGCGACCTCCAGAAGGAGTCGCTGCTGCGGGTCGATGTGCGTCGCCTCGAAGGGGGAGATACCGAAGAACTCGGGGTCGAAGCCCCGCACGTCCTCGAGGAACCCCCCGCGCCTCGTATACATCCGACCCGGCGTGCCCCGCACGGGGTGGTAGAAGGCGTCCGCATTCCATCGATCGGCGGGGATCTCGGAGATGGCGTCGAGCTTTCCGAGAAGCGCCGGATGGAGCGCCTCGGGCACCGGATCGACGCCCGGAAGCCGGTGGGCGAACCCCACGATCGCGAGCGGCTCCGACGAGGAAGACCGGGCTTTCGCCAGCTCTCCGCGCAGCCGACGGATCTCGGAGAGCGCGCGCTTTACGGGCGAAGCCGGCGTCGGGGTGGTGTTCGAGCTTGTCATCGGCCTTGCCCCCCGTCGTCGACGAGTCCTTCGAGCTCCTCGAGGAGCAGTCGCTCCGCCTCTTCATCCGAAAGGGATGCGATCCCGGGATCGATGTCCAGCGCCGGTGCCGGTCCGTCGGGAGCGTCGTCGCCCTCTGGAGCTCGTTCTCCACCGTCCTCGCCGAAGAGGATGGGGGAGAGGTGCGCGGCCATCGCGGGAATGTCCGGGTGGTCGAAGGCCAGGGTGGACGAGAGCGCGACGCCGAAGTCCCGAGTCAGAACATTCCTGATCTCGACGGCCATCAGCGAGTCCATTCCCTGATCCCGGAAGGGGCGGTCGATTGCGATACTGTCCTTCGGGACGCCCAGAACGCGCGCCAGCCGCGCGGCGATGTGCCGCCGGAGGCCTGCGGGGCGACGGTGCGACGGCAGCGATCGGAGTTCGGCCATGACGGCGCCCGGGCGAGTCTCGGGACCTCGCGATTCCAGGCCTCGAATGCCGTCGAGCAGGGGGCCGAGGTGCGAAGCCTCCTGCAGGAGACGGTGCCGATTCAGGAGGGCCGGCACGAGCGACGGCTGACCCGAGCCGAGGATGGCGTCGAGCAGCGCGGGTGCGGTGTCCGAGCCGATCGCTCCAAGACCCATCTCGCTCCAGCGCCGTTGAACCGCTCCCGCGTCCTTTCCGGCCATGCCCCCGTCCCACAGGCCCCATGCGAGGGATGTCACCGGCCACCCCGCCTCGACCAGTTCGCGCCCGAGGGCCTCCAGTGCATGGTTGGCCGCGGCGTAATTCCCCTGGCCGGCCGGATCGAGGAGCGAGCCGGCGGCCGAGCACAGCAGGAGGAAGTCGAGCGCGGTGGGCTCGAGGCACCGAGCCAGATGGATCGCACCCGTCACCTTGGGCCCGAAGGGTACGCGGAATCGCTCCGGCCCGAGGTCGGCGAGCAGGCCGTCGTCCAGGACTCCTGCCGCGTGGACGACCCCACGGATCGAGAGGTCCCCTTCGGACGCCCGCGTCACCAGCTCGCGCACCGCCTCCAGATCCTCCAGATCGGCCCCGATCCAGCGCACGTCCGCGCCGTCGGCACGAAGCGTGTCGAGCGTTCCGGCCGCCTCGCCCGAGGGTTCGGAGCGAGACGCGAGGACCACGCGCCCCGCGCCCCGCGACACCAGCCAGCGGGCCGTCGCCATGCCCACGCCACCCGTTCCCCCGGTAACCAGATACGCCCCGTCGGCACGTACGTCGACGGGCTCCCGACGGTCCGAGACGTGCAGCACGATCTTGCCGACGTGCTCCGCCCGGGACATGAAGCGGAGGGCATGCTCGATGCGGGCGCGCGGGAAGACCTGCTTCGAGAGCGGCGAGAGCTCCCCGGCGTCGACGGCCCGGCGCACTTCGTCCCACGCCGCGTGCTGGGCATCGGCGTCGCGATCGATCTCGTCGAAGAGGTCGAAGCTTCGATAGCGGACACCCGACCATGCGTCGGCCACGTCGCCGGCATCCCGGAGGTCCCGCTTGCCCAGTTCGATGAAGGTACCCCCACCGATGAGCAGTTCGAGGCTCGCGTCGATCGCCTCATCCGTGAGGCTGTTGAGTACGAAGTCGACACCCTCGCCGTCGGTCGCGGCGAGGATGTCGTCGCGGAAGGAGAGGCTGCGGGAGTCGAACGCGCCGCGTACGCCCATCGACTCGAGGAAGGCCCGCTTTCTGGGGGAGCCGGCGGTGGCGTACACCTCCGCGCCGAGAGAGAGGGCCAGCTGTACGGCGGCCTGACCGACGCCGCCGGCCCCACTGTGCACGAGAACCCGCTGGCCCGCCTCGAGCCCGCCGAGGGTCACCAGCGCGTGGCGCGCCGTCAATGCGGCGATCGGGAGCGTGACGGCGTCGGTCCATCCGGTCGTGGCAGGCAACGTGAAAATCCGTTGCTCCGTGGCGAGCACGTAGTCGCCGAACGCGCCCTCGGCCAGCGCGAGCACGCGGTCGCCCGGCCGGATACCGGTCACGTCCGGGCCGACCCGGCTGACCACTCCGGCGCACTCGTGGCCGAGCGCCCGGTCCGTACGCGCGTCGACCATCCCCAGGCCGGCGAGCACGTCGCGGAAGTTCAGGGCGGCACGAAGAACCCGGACCTCGACCTCGTTCCCCACGGGGCGGCGGCGATCCACCTCGGTGAGCTGGACCGATCCGAGGTCGCCGGGGACCGTGAACTCCGCGATTCGCGTGCGATCGGCTCCGCCACCCGCGGGCTCGGGGGTCGGTGCCTCGAGCCGCTGTGCCAGCAGCAGCCCCGATCGGAGAGCCAGAACGGGCTCGTCCGTCCCATGCCGGAGAAGCCGCGAAATCACGCCCGACTCTTCCTCTCCCTCGTCTGCCGCGAGGTCGAGCGCGGTGGTGGCGAGCTCGGGATGCTCCCGTCTGAGAGCACGCGCGAGCCCTGCGAGGCTCGCCGCCGCCGGGTGGCCGCCCTCATACCCCGCCTCGGGCGCCTGTGCGGCGCGCGAGAGGAGGAGGACGGGAGTCGAGCGGTCGACGGGGGCACGGGCGAGTTCGAGGACGGGGCGGGCGAGATCGCTGGCCGCCAGGGCCACATCGCTCGGGGTCGCGTCGCCCGGGGTTCGCGCCAGCCCGGAGCAGAGCACGATCGCCGAACGCGCGGCACCCTGTGACGCGAGATCGCTCCGCTGGTCGAGGATCTCTACCGTTGCGCCGTCCTCGCGGAGTCGGTCGGCCAGCCCTCGGGCGAAGCCGTCGTCGTCCCCGACGAGCAGGACCCTGTCGAGCGGGGCACCGTCGGGTGGTGGAAGCTCGACCTCCCGCCAGCCGACCCGGTAGAGCGCCTCCTCGGGGCGGCGGAACACGGCGAGGTCGGAGGGAGCGGGACGGAGTACCAGACGGTCGACTCGTGCGACCTCCACTCCGTCGTCGTCGAGCAGCCGAAGGTCGAACACGCGAGCGCCTGTGGGCCCGGCGACCTCGCGCACCAGGGTCTGGGTCGGTGCGGAGCCGGGTCGGGCGGCGAACGCCCCGATCGACGCGGGAAGGTGGATCGGGGCGTCGGCTCCGAGCAGCACCATCGTGGGATGGAGCGCGGCGTCGAGCAGGGCGGGGGAGAGTCCTCCGTCGCCCGGGAGGCCTTCCCTGTCGAGCTCACCGAGCGCCGCACCGCCACCATGTCGGAGTCGGGACAGCCTGCGATAGCGGGGTCCGAACTGCGCCCCCGCCTCGGCGGCCACCGCGTAGAGCCGCTCGACGTCGACATCCTCATCGAGCCCGTCGATCTCCTCGCGGCGATCCGCTTCGCCGGGCCCGGTTCCGTCGGGGAGGGTGCGGAGGCCGGCCTCGAAGGCGAGGGCCCATCGCCCGGTCGGGTCGCACGCGTGCAGTTCGATCCGGCGTCGATCGTCCTCGGAGTCACCCGGTCTCACGATCAGGTGAAGTCGGTGTGGCTGGTCGCCGAGCACGACCTTTCGGAGGAACGTCGCGTCGACGACCTCCACGGGCCTCTCGACCACGTGCGTCCCAGCCTGGCGCGCCATTTCCAGCATCATGGCGGCAGGAACGAGCACCTCGTCCCGGATGCGATGGTCGGCGACGCGCGGGTCGGAGGCATGCAGAACCGTCTCGAAGGTCGGGTCCTCGATGGCCGGCGAATCGAGCCGGAGGCCCGCCAGCCCCTCCCCCGCCGGCGAGCGGGATCCGGCCCCCCGCTCGGGGGCGTCCAGCCAGTATCTGTCTCGTTGCCAGGGGTACCGGGGAAGTGGAAGGCCGGCGGGCGCAGTTCCGGTCAGGTGGTCCCAGTCGGGTTCGACGCCGGCGCAGAAGAGCGCGCCTGCCGTGTCGACGAGGGTGGCGCGACCCCCCGCGTCCCGCTTCATCGACGGCAGCACCGGGACCTCCCGATCGTCCGCCTCCGCGATGGCGAGCAGGTCGCCGGTCAGGACCGGGCGCGGCCCGATCTCGACGAACACCGTGGCCCCGCGATCCAGCGTGTGAGTGATCGCCGGTTCGAAGAGGACAGGGCCGTCGATTCCCGCCGCGAGGTGTTCGGCGTCGAAGCCCTCCGAGGCCAGAGGCGCGCCCGTGATCGTGGATACCAGCAGGCAGGAGGGCTCGCCGGTACCGGGAACGGAGGGCGGGTCGGCGGGCGGCACCGCGGACGCATCGGCCGTGAGCGCCGACCGTACCCGGGCGGCGATCGGCGTCATCATGGCGCTGTGGAATCCGTAGCGCACCGGCAGCCTCTTCACCTGCACCCGCCGGTCGGCGAGCTGCTCGACGAGTCCATCGATCGCCTTGCCCGACCCGGAGAGCACGACCGACCTCGGAGCGTTCACTGCCGCCAGTTGAACCGCTCCGTCGGTCTCCGCGACCACCGCCTCCGCCTCGGAGCGCGTCATTCGGGTGGCGAGCATCGCCCCTCGGGAATCGGCCTCCTGCATCAGGCGACCCCGTTCGTGCACCATCCGCACTGCCGTCGCCAGATCGAGATGACCCGAGACGTGCCCTGCGGCGATTTCACCGACCGAGTGCCCGACGACGGCGAAGGGGTGGATGCCCCATGACGCCAACAGGCGTGCGACGGCGACCTGGACTGCGAAGATGGCGGGTTGAGCGAGGGCTGTATCGTCCAGGGTGCGTTGCGCGTCGCCCCCCTCGAGGGCGTTGCGAATGGACCACCCCGCCAGCGGTTCGAAGATCTCGTCGATCTCCTCGAAGGCGGCCCTTGCTACGGGCTCCTCCCGGGCGAGTCCGGTTCCCATGCCCATCCACTGCGACCCCTGGCCGCTGAAGACGAAGACCGGGCGCGGCTCGCTTCCCTCTTCGATCCGCCCGCGGCTCACCCCTTCGATGCGCGCTGTGGGCTCCGCACACGTAGCTCGAAGGGCGGCCGCAGCCGCGCCCGCGGAAGATGCGACGACAGCCATGCGGCTCTCTAGCCTCGACCGCCGGGCGGCGGTGGCCGCGCAGTGGAGGCGCAGCCCGTCGGCGTCCTCGCCGAGGGCGTCCAGATGCTCGGCATGCAGCCGCGCGAGGGCGACCAGGGCATCCCCTCCCCTGGCCGAGATGACGAGGGGCCACGGGGCCGGCGCATCCTCCAAGTCACGGGGCGGCAGGGCGGGGGCCTCCTCGAGTACCACGTGCGCGTTGGTGCCACCAACGCCGAACGAGCTGACGCCTGCGGTGCGCGGCCCGGAAGATGCCCACGCCCGGCCCTCGGTGGGGATGCGGAACCCGTTCCGTTCCAGCTCCAGCAGCGGGTTGGCGGTCTCGAACCCCGCATGCGGCGGCAGCCAGCCGTGGCGGACGGCGAGCGCCGCCCGGATCACCCCCACGATGCCCGCGGCGGCCTCGAGATGGCCGAGGTTGGCCTTGGCGGACGCCAGCCAGCGATCCGAGCCCGGGGCGGGGGCGCCGAGAGCCTCGCCGAGCGCTTCCACCTCGATCGGGTCTCCGAGGCGGGTCCCGGTGCCGTGGGCCTCGACATATCCGACCGCTGCGGCCTCCACGCCGCCGTCTTCGAGGGCCGCGCGCACCACCTCCATCTGAGCCCGACCGTTGGGCGCCGCCAGAATCGTCGAGCGTCCGTCCTGGTTGACCGCCGAACCCCGAACGACCGCGATCACCCGTTCGCCCTGTTCGAGTGCATCGGCCAGTCGCTTCAGCACGACGAAGCCACAGCCCTCGCCTCGGCCGAAGCCGTCGGCCCGAGCGTCGAAGGTCTTGCATCGTCCGTCGGGGGACATGAATCCCGCCTTCGAGAGCGAGATGAAGGGCTCCGCCCGGAGCATCAGGCTCACGCCACCCGCCAGCGCGACATCGCAGCTCCCGTCACGCAGGGCGCGTGTGGCGAGATGGAGGGCCACGAGCGACGAGGAGCAGGCCGTGTCGACGGTGAGCGAGGGTCCGTGGGCGCCCAGGAAGTGGGAGATGCGGTTCGCGACGACCGCGTGCACGACGCCGGTGATCGTGCGCTCGTTGATGGTATCCGGTCGGAGATAGTGGTGGAGGACGAAGTCGTCGTTGTAGGAGGCCACGAACACGCCGAGGGGACCGCCGCGGATGGCTTCCATCGGGATTCCGGCGTCCTCGAGCGCCTCCCACGCGACCTCGAGCGCGAGTCGCTGATGGGGATCCATCCGCTCCGCCTCTCGTCGCGGGATGCCGAAAAAGGCGGGGTCGAAGCGGTCGATGTGGTCGAGAAAGCTGCCGGACTTGACGGAGGTGCGCCCGGGAGTCGAGGGGTCGGGATCGTACCACTCCTCGATATCCCACCGGTCCGGCGGGACCTCGCGCGTCGTCACGGTGCCCGCGCGGAGCAGGTCCCAGAAGGCCTCGGGCGAATCTACACCCCCTGGAACCCGGCACCCCATCCCCACGATCGCGAGCGGTTCGGACAGGTGGTGCAGGCCGTCGCGGCGCGCGCGGCGACCGAGCAGTGCCCGCTGGACGGCGCTCAGCGATTCGCCGCTCATCGGTCTCCGAGGAGCTCGCGAAGGGCCTCGGCGTCACTCAGTCCGGCGACCTCCTGTGCATGGCGCGCCAGATCGCCAGCGGAGTCCTGCTCAGCGGAGTCCTGCTCAGCGGGGGCCTCGACCGGGGCGGTGTCCCGGGAAGGCAGTGAGGTTCGGGCTTCCCCCGGGGAGGTGTCCCGCAGCCGCCCGGAAAGGTGCCCGGCAAGGAGATCGAGGGTCGGGTAGTTCCACGCGATGGTTGCCGATACACCGACCCGGAAGGCTCCCTCGAGGTGGTTCCGGAACTCCATCGCCATCAGCGAGTCCATGCCCTGAGCGCCGAAGGTCGCGCCCTGCCGCACGCCCGACGTCCCGACGCCGAGCACTCTTCCGGCCAGCTCGCGCAGGACCTCCCGGATCGCGTCGAGTCGCTCATCCCCGTCGAGTCCGTCGAGCCGAGCCCGGAGGGAGTCGGACTCGGGGGTGGCTTCGCCGGTCATGTCCCGGAAGAGCGGGTCGATCCGGCTCTGGCTGCGGCTCTCGGCGTAGCGTTCCCAGTCGATCGCCGCGACGAACGAACGAGTGAGTCCGGCGGCCGCGATCCGCTCGAAGACCCGGACCGCCGTCTCGGGCGCCATCGTGCCGATTCCCTGGCGCCCGAGCTCCTCCACGTATCGCGCACCATGCCCGTCGGCGATGAGGCCGGAGTCACGCCAGACGCCCCAGTTTACCGCCTGCCCCTCGAGCCCGCGGCCCCGGCGATCTTCCGCGAGGGCGTCCAGTACGGCGTTCGCGGCGGCGTAGTTGGCCTCGCCCGGGTGAGGCATCACGGCGGACGTGGACGAGAAGAGGATGAAGCGCTCGGCCTTCGGGAAGGCGCGATCAAGTGCGAAGGCGCCGCGGACCTTCCCGGCGAACACCCGGCGCAGCGCGTCCTCGGGGAGGTCGCGAACCAGGTGGCTGTCGAGCACCCCGGCGGCGTGGATGACGGCGACGATCTCGGGTCGAGCTTCTGCGCGCCACTCGCGAAGGAAGGCGTCCAACGACTCGGCATCCCCGACGTCGACCGCGCGGGTCTCGACGCTCGCGCCCATCGCCTCCAGCTCCCGCACCGCCGCGACGCGCGCCCCGACCTTCGTTTCCGGGCGCAGGTCTGCCCACTCGGATCGCGGTGGAAGGGGCGTGCGGGACAGGAGGACGAGAGGGCCCGCGTCCAGGCCCGCCAGCTGGCGGGCGAGCGTGAGCCCCAGGTCGCCCAGCCCCCCCGTGATGAGGGTCGCGCCCCGGGAAGGCCAGGGACCGCGCTCCGCGCGGGGGACGTCAACCCTAGCCAGGCGAGGGGTGAACCACGTCCCGCCACGGCGCGCCACGTCCTGGTCGAGTGTCGCGGCGGAGAGGGCCGAAACCAGGGCGTCGGCACTCTCCGACGGCTCGGCGTCCGGATCGAGGTCGAGCAGTCGCACACCGAGCTCCGGCTGCTCCTCGCGGAGCGCACGCCCGAACCCCCAGAGCGCGGCACCGGCCGCATCCACCCGTGACCCCGGATCGCACGACCGAGCCCCGCGCGTCGCCAGGACCAGCCGCGGAGGCGCCTGGTCGCGAGAGGCCAGCGTCTGGACCAGACGTCGCACGGTGTCGCAACCGGTGACCGCCGCGGCATGGGGGTCGTCGGACCCACCGTCCGCCCCGAGCACGATCACGCCGGCGGGAGCGGAAGCCTCCGTGCCCCTGTCTGCGGTGGGGAACGCTTCGTTCAGGTCCCCGGGGGCGACGCGTCGGGACGCGGGCAGCGCAGCGCTCACCGCGTCCGCCAGCGGAGAAGGGTCGGCGAGGAGGACCCATGACTCGGCGGCGGCGGACTCGGCGGCGGACTGGGCGGCGGGCAGGGACACCGGCTCCCACTCCCAGGCGTGCAGCCACGCGCGAGCCTCGTCGGGCCAGCTTGCGAGGGAGGGAGACGCGCCGCTCCCGGACCAGTCTTCCCAGTTCTCCAGCCAGTGCCGTGCACGCTGCCACGGGTACGCGGGCAGGCGGACGGGTCGCGCTGTCCGGGGGGCGTGTACCATCCAGTCGACCGCGGCGCCCGATACGTGCAGGCGGGCGAGGGCATCCAGCATGCGCTCCCTCTCGGACTCTTCCCGCCGGAGCAGGCCGACCGCATTCACCCGCGTCCCGACGTCCGCCGCGATGTCCGCGAGGGAGGAGAGCAGGATGGGGTGGGGTGAGACCTCGACGAAGGTGTCGAATCCGGCCTCGATCATTCCCCGCACGGTCTCGTCGAGTCGCACGGCACCGCGGAGATTCCCTGCCCAGTAGTCCGCGTCCAGCGGCGACTCCGACACCTCGGCGGCAAGGGGCGTGGAGTGGAAGGGAATCTCCGGTGGCGTCGGGGCAAGCGAGTTCAGGGCCTCGAGCAGCGGGGGGACCAGCGGATCACACTGGGGGGAGTGGGAGGCGACATCCACGCGGACGCGACGACAGAACACGTCCTCGGATTCTAGCGTGGCGAGGAGCGCGTCGAGCGCTTCCGGATCGCCGGAGACCACGGTGGATCGTGGTCCGTTCAGGGCGGCGATCGAGAGCCTTCCCGTCCAGCTCTCCAGCCTCGCCTCGACCTCGTCGCGTCCGAGGTCGATCAGGCCCATGGCTCCTCGGCCGGCGATGCCCGCGAGCAGGCGGCTGCGGGTGGCGATGACGCGCATCGCGTCCTCGAGCGAGAGGGCGCCCGCAATGTGCGCCGCCGCAACTTCGCCCATGCTGTGGCCGACCACCCCGTCCGCCGATATCCCCGAGGCTTCCAGCAGTCTGGCCAGCGCGATCTGCACCGATACCAGTGTGGGCTGGATGACGTCCACCGCCTCGAGGTCGGGGCCGCGCCCCTCGAGCACCGAGACGATCGAGAAGTCGACGAAGGCGGCGAGTGCACGATCGCACTTCTCGATGGCCTCGGTGAACGCCGGTGCCGAGCCCAGCAGATCCCGCGCCATGCCCATCCACTGCGACCCCTGACCGGAGAAGACGAAGGCGATTCGCGGCGGGGAGGCTGCCGGGGTCACGCCCTGAACGAGGCGTGGCGCCGCCCCAGTCGCCAGGAACTCGTCCAATGCTGCGACCACGTCGCCCGCCGACTCGGCCACGAGCACGACACGGTGCGCGAGGTGCTCCCGCCGGCACGTGGTCGTGTACGAAACGTCCTGGAGGTCGGGTGCGTCGTCGCCTGCCAGCGCGGACCGAAGTTGCTCGATGCGCTCGGCCAGGGCCTCCTCGGAGGCCGCCGAAATCGCGATGGGATACGTCCGCTCGCCACCCGCGTCCGGGTCGCGCCACACCATGGCCCCGCGCGAACCATCATGCTGCTCCTCGGGCAGCCGGGTCTCCTCCCGGGCCGCCACCACGGCATGGGCGTTGGTGCCCGTGATACCGAACGAGCTCACGCCGGCGATGCGAGGCGAGTCGGCGGGCCAGGGAGTCGCATCGGTGGGGATCGCGATACCCAACTCCGACCACTCGACCTCCGGGTTGGGGGTCTGGAGATGGAGGTTGGCGGGGATCACGCCGTGCTCGATCGCGAGAACCGTCTTGAAGAGCCCGGCCATGCCGGCGCAGGCCTCCGTATGGCCCATGTTGCTCTTCACCGATCCGACCATCAGCGGCCGGTCCGGCGCGCGGCCCATTCCCAGCACACTGCCGAGGGCCCCGAGCTCCACCGGGTCGCCGACCCGGGTCCCGGTGCCGTGCGCCTCGACATACGGCACCCTGTCCGCCGATACGGCCGAGCGCATCCACACCGTCTCGAGCAGCTCGGCCTGCGCCTCCATACTCGGGGTGGCGAGCTGACCGCTCCCGCGGCCATCCGCGTTCACTGCGGAGTCGAGAATGAGGGCGCGGATCGGGTCCCCCTCGGTGTCGGCCCTGTCGAGGCGTTCGAGGACCACCGCCGCGACGCCCTCGCTCCGGACGTAGCCGACGGCGTCGGCATCGCCGAACCGGCAGCGTGCTCCCGGCGAGAGCATCCCCGATCTCGAGTACCCGATGCTGACGTGGGGCTGCAGGATCAGGTTGGCCGCGCCGACGATGGCGACGTCGATCTCGCCATCCACGATCGCCCGCCGCGCCATGTGGAGCGCGGAAAGGGACGCGGAACACCCGCTGTCCACGGTGACGCAGGGGCCGCGGAAGTCGAAGGCCCAGGAGATCCGGCCCGATGCGGCGTACCGGCCACCCCCGGTCAGAGCATGAAAGTCCAGCTCCTCGGGCACGCGGTAGATGACGTTCTCGTACTCACCGGACCAGAGGCCGACGTAGACCCCCGTGCGGCGGCCGGCGATCGCGGAGGGAGGGATGCCCGCATCCTCCAGCGCCTCCCAGACGACCTCGAGCAGCAGCCGCTGCTGGGGGTCCATCTTGGCGGCTTCCCGGGGCGAAATCCCGAAGAACGCTGCGTCGAAACGGTCGACGTCCCGCAGAAAGCCGCCCTCGGCGGCAACCATCTTTCCGGGAGTGCGGGGGGTGGGATCGAGAAAGCGCCGGACGTCGAACCGGTCCTCCGGCATCGGACCGACGGTGTCCCGTCCGTCACGCAGCATCTCCCAGAACGCGGCAGGAGACGAGACGCCGCCCGGGAAGCGGCACCCCATCCCGACCACGGCGACCCGGTCGTCTGCGGCGCTCATCCGCTTCCTGCTCCCACCACCCAGTTCGTCCCGATCTCGTTCCGAAGCCAGCGAAGCAGGGGGCCGGGGTCGTCCTGCAGGTAGAAGTGGCCTCCCTGGAAGGTCCGCACGTCGAAGGGGCCGTTCGTTTCGGCGCTCCAGGAGGACAGCTCAGCGACCGGAACCACGGGGTCTCGCGACCCGCCCACGGCCACCAGCGGGCAGTCCACCCGGGGCGTACCCACGTGCTCGTACCCCTCGAGTGCGGCGACGTCGGCGCGCAGGGCCGGAAGCAGGAGCCTCAGCAGGTCCCTGTCGGCGACGATCTCCTCGTTGATCGCGCCGTAGCGCCGCTGGATCTCCTCCACGAATCCGTCGTCGTCGAGGTGGCGCATCGGAGCGTCCCGCCGAGCGTGCGAGGGGGCCCGACGCCCGCTCGCGACCAGTGCCACGGGGGATCGGCCTGCCGCCTCCAGACGGCGAGCGACCAGCAGCGCGAGCCACGCGCCGAAGGAGTGACCGAACAGGACGAGCGGAAGATCACCCAGCTCCTCCACTGCGGTCGTGGCGTCCTCGGCGATCCGGTCGAGATCGGCTGCGGGCGCCTCACGAACGCGCCATCCGCGTCCGGGAAGCTGGATGGCGCACACCTCGATCTCCTTCGGCAGGTGAGTGTGCCACTCCCGGTAGGCCGCCGCGCCGGCACCCGCCCACGGAAAGCACACGCAGCGGAGCCTGGCCGCCGGGCGCTGTTCGCTGACGAGAAACCACTTCATGAACGGACCTCCGAGTGACGGGACTCGCTGCGGCACGCTCATATGCCGCGGGCTACACAGACAGGGAGCAAGCACCATGCCCGTGAATCCCGATCCTCGCGAGGTCCCGGAAGGGGGACCGATAGAGTACGCAAGCCGCATTTACGGCGCTACGGGCAGCGCGACCGTGGCACATCCCCGTCACTCGGATGCTGCGGGGCTGCAACACTACAGATGCATATGAGACCCGGTGCGAGACCGCCTGCAGTCTCTACCCACTCGAAGGGGGCTGGTCGAGCGGCGCCGCGCGGCACCACCGCTGCCAGCAGGCTCCTGTCGTCCATCTGTCCGACTGCGAGGTCCGCGCCCCTCTCGCGGACTCGACCGACGGGGTCCAATTCTGAGAACCCCGCCGCGAATCCGGCCCGATAGCTTTCGAGACGGCTTCCTTCTCCACCCGCCGGGGGGACAAGAAATCCCGACGGCCGTCGCGGGAGAGGCCGGCGAAGGAGACCGTCTCTTTTTCAGTGAAGACATCTGGCGCCAAGGCGTGCCCATCGACGTCCCGGCCGGGGAACTTGAGGTCGATCGTGCTGTCCAGCGAGACCGCCTCGAGACGGCTTCGGATGGTGCACCGTCGTGAACACCCGGTTCAGCATCTCCGCCCGAACCACTTCGGAAGACCCCGCCCACTAGAGCCATTCTCCGCCATGCTACGGAACCGCGTTCAGCACAGTGAGTCTGCTGGGCCGAACGTTTCTGAGTTGGACCGGAATACATCCCTCGTTCCGTCGAGACTGCTCGTCGGTGGTCTCAGCCTGAGGAGATCCGGATCACCCCATAGTGTCAAGAGCCCTTGGATTCGGGATTGACTCTATTCCACCGAAGCCCCGCCACACCCCTCTCAGCTTGCCGGCCAGGATTCCGTCTCCAGTGAACCGGTTTCGGAGTCAGGAGCCGAAGGCCTTCGCGGTTCTGGCGGCACTCTTGACGCGCTTGATCCAGATCTCAACTGAGTAGCGGAAACCCGCTACCATCGCGAGGAGAGCAGGGAGCATCGGGCTGTAGGCCATGGACAGGAAGAACGAGCCAAAGCCGTACCCGATGAGCGTGAGGGTCAGAATATCCGCCAGGAGCAGCCACCGGTCCGCGTGAGGACTGCCGCGGATACGGCTCAATCGCCGTCGTAAACGCACGGTGCTCAGTCCGGCTGAAAAGAGGATTCCCAGGTACATCAGCAGGCCCGGGATGCCACTCTCCACAGCTACTTGAAGGTAACTGTTGTGGGACACCACAAGAGTGGTCTGTCCGCCTCGCCGCGCCCGTTCCGAAAGTGTGACCTCCGCCACGGGAAAGTTGGACATGCCCACCCCAGCGAGGGGGTGTTCTTTCAGATAGCCCATCCCTCTCGACCAGACCTGAATCCTGCCTGTCTCCGAGGTCAGGTTGTAGTCCTCCGAGGGATTGAGCATCGTCCCCAGTCGGTCCTTGATGTTCTGCGGAAGAAAGAAGAGGCTTCCGAGAAGCAGGACTACTGGAAGTAGCCGTACCTTGAGGGGGACACCCTTCACCCGCACCATCGTGAAAAGGATCACGAGCGCCAACGTGATGAAGCCTCCCCTGGACTGGCTCATGAGTACGCTCGTTCCGATGGCCAGTGAGGTGCCCCAAAGAAGCAGACGTTCCTGTGGCCCCTTGGACTGCATCGCCAGATACAAGGTGAACGGAAGAGCGAAGTTGAGCACCAGCGCGAGATCGTTTCGGTCATACCCGGGCACTGGAGTCACGTCCTGAGGGAACCCTCCTTTGATATAGAAAAAGGCGAGTACCCCAGCGCCCAGCGCATGCACTGCCAGTGCGGATCTGAGCACAGCGTAGGAGGTGATCGTGCCGAGAAGGAAAAGAAACATGGTGAGCGTCTTGACGTGCGCGCCGGACCAGGAGGTCCAAGCCCAGTCGGGACTCAGGGCATTCGGCACGAGCAACCCGAGCCACACCGACCACAGTATGTACAACCACACGTAGGGATATCTGATAACCCTGAGCATCACCGTCAGGCGCGGGGCCACGATCAGGAACGCCCAAGTCCCGACGGTGGCAATGGCCGCCACCCGCAGGGGGCGTAGGGGCGGTGCAAGGTCGTGGAATCGCCAGATGTACGTGAGGAGGACAGCCGCCAGCAAAGCCTGTCGTGGATGGAGCAAGCGTTTCGCGTGGGCCTGCCACCCGACAATCGTCGGGTTGTGGAGCCGGTGGAGGACTCCGGGTGAAGTCGGGCTCGATCCACTGAGGCGTCGGTGCGACGTAGTCATCTGCGACCCCCATTCCCGAATCGATAAGCCGTGGATGGAACAGGGCCGAGCGCGATCTGATCGCCAAGCAGGCGGCATACTGGAATCGCCTGCTGCGCGCCCTCAGTGCGGGTGTCGGCTGAGTTCATGCTGGAAGATTGCTCGGAAGGCCCTCCGGGATTGTAGCGTTTCATGAAGCCGATGGCACCCCGCGGGCCTGAATCTCGCCGTGCTCGTGTCCTGCGCCCTATTCGGTCATACCTCCCCATACTATCGAAGCTGTGGGAGCAGTCTGCCACAGTCCCTTCCAGCGCCGGTGCCACTGGGATGGATGTGATGTTTCGGGCCCAGCCCGAGGTCGAAGACCGCCATCCTCGGGGTGGACCGGACGTCAGGGCAGGACTGCCACCTCCCTGACGATCGGCTACCCATCGTAACGGTAGGAGCCTCCGTGGCCACACACGAGCTCGGTGACGGCAAGGAACGCTCCGGACTGGCTTGTTCGCGGTATCCAGACCGGAAAAAGCTCCACCGGCACGCGGACTTCCTCAGCACCCGACATCCGGATCGCCCGCGCCGATCCCGGGTTCTGCCGAATGGCTGGTCACTTCGCCGCCTCGAGAGAGGGGGCGAAGTTGCGGCAGAATCGAACTCCGCCCCCATTCGGCCCGGTCGGGTGTGAGCCTCTCGTGTACCTGGATCTCTACGGACATGGAGGCCTCGGTTCATTCCTGCTGATCGGGCGGAGAAGAGTCGTCCATCTCAGTGCCGTCGATTCTTGCGGAAGCAGCTTCCAACCGTTTCTGCATCGAGAGGCAGACTTCCGCCACCCCCTCTCCCAGGTCCGGCTGCCGCTGTCTTCGCAACGACCGTGTGTGCACCTCGGCTACCAGACCCGACCCGGGGCAAGTCTGGCCCAGCCAGTCGTAAATACGACGGATCCACGCATCGGGCGCCTGGACGAACTCTTCATAGCGCAGGAGAAAGACGTGCTCGTTGGCTTCCAGGGCTTGCTCGAAAAAGAGAGCGTTGCGGGCGAACCAGAAGAGAGCCGCAGCGGCGTGCGGATTCATGTCTTGCGAGAAGTGCTGACGGACAACGGCCCTCACGTCGTCCGACATACCTGACGAACGCCAGTTGTCCTGCTCGGCGTTGACCATGGGAACCAAGTTTCGAATACCATTCCGTTCCCCGAAGTAGCGAAGGTCCGACGAAGCTACGCTACGATAGTCACGATACATCCAGATGATCCTGGATCCCGGGAAGCGCTCGAGCAGGGGGAGCGCTCGGTGGCTGTCGGCCAGCGGCTTGGCCACGACAAGTGGGGAACGCGTCCGCCGGAATTCCGCTTCAACCTCGTCGAGAGGATTCAGACGGATCGAGCCAGCCCCACGACTGGTCGTGAGTGCACCCACATCCCGATAGGCCCGAACCCGAAGATCCCGGTCGAACACGTCCAGCAGCATCGTGGTGCCCGACCGCTGACACCCCATGATCCAGACGATGGAGGGAAGAGAGTCGCCCGAACCGGATGTGATTCCGGAGACCAGCTTTCCCACCCGACGGATTCGCCGTCCCAGGGCACGGCGAATTCTTTGGAGTTTCACGATGTCTCGGGGTCTTCGGGAGGCGGGCGAATGTGAGTGTGGGGCGCATGGGCGAACGGACGCTTCACCAAGAAGAGCATGCAGCTGCTCACGACTCCCTTTGACCGCAATCTCGCATCACACGGTGCCTATGGGCCCGTCTGATCGCCCCTCCCGGTGCTGTATGATCGGTCGACTCACCGGACATCCCGGAATGGTGACACATCCTCGACCATCGTGGAGAGTACATGTTCCAAAAGCAAGCCCTCGAAGCGCGATTGAGCCTCGGGGTCGGGGACGAGCGTGGTGCCGATTCAGGTACCTGCTCCGGACGCATGGCGCGGCTTCAGCCGGGCACGGGGTGCTGAGCAGTCGGCAAGACGTACACAGCGGCGATATCGGCGGGCTGTTGCCGTGCGCCCGGCGCATGCGTTTGTGCCTCTGAGCGCGTATCATAGGTTCGTAACTCGAGAAGCCGGGACGGGGACCAGCGAAAGCGCTCCTTCTTCTCCCAAGCTCGAATCGGCTGCAGTGAAACACGTATCGGCAGGTGACACTCGGAGTATCGCACGGGGGTCATCAGTATTCGTCGCGCGATCGCGCCGACAGTGCCTCCGGGCGGTGCCGCCTCATCTGACACCTTGACACCTAAATGAGCATGCTCAGCTTCGGTAGCGCCTTTTGAGTGAACGGCCGTTCTTCATAATGATTCGCCCGGGTCCCTGCTTCTCGCTCGAGAATCTGGAGTTCCGCCTGGCGCGGCTTTTCGGCGCGTTCTACGAGGGTGAAATCTGGACCACGGGGTACGAATTGACTCGCGACGAGCCCGGCGAGTTACGTGTGATCAGTCTCAAGTTTTCCGCCCCGAAGATCTGGTCTCGGATGAGATTCTGGGTCCACGCGGTGCTCCGAGGCATCCGACTACGGCGACGGAATACCGGTCCCATGGTCGTGGTCAGCTACGACCCCTTCACATCCGGCACGGCAGGCCTTGTGCTCAAGTGGCTTACCGGGGCACGCTTCGTTGTCGAGGTCAACGGTAGCTACGGATCCAGAAACACATTCGTGGAATCGAAGGCTTCCCTCGCCGGCGGGCTCAAGCGAAGACTCATGGCTCTCGTGAGCGTACCGGTGCTGCGCAGTGCTGATACGGTGAAGCTGCTGTATCCCGGACAGCTCGAAGGGCTCCCTGTCGACGAGGAGTCCCTCCCGGTGGTACGGTTCTTCAATTCGGTCGACACCCAGCGCTACGGTGCCCCTCCGACCCGATCGCAGGAGGATGTGATCCTGTTCGCTGGCCACCCGTTTCTCCTCAAGGGCGTGGACGTCCTTATCGAGGCGTTTTCCCGACTTCAGCCCGAGTTCCCCTCCTGGCGGCTCATTCTCATGGGATTCGACCTGGAGAATGGTGCGCGCCGAGCAGGCGTCAACGTCCCGGAGCGGACGGACTTCCTTGGCGCTCAGAGGCCGGATGTCGTCGAGGAATGGATGGAACGGTGCAAGATTTTCGTGCTGCCCTCCAGGTCTGAAGCGATGGGCCGCGTGCTGCTCGAAGCTGGCCTGAAAGGTCGGGCTCGCGTGGCCTCGGCCGTAGGGGGGATCCCTCACTATATCCGCGATGATATCGATGGTTTGCTCTTCCCTCCGGGCGACACCGCCGCTCTCACGGCTTCATTGAGGCGGC
>JGI12210J13797_10011675_pt1 | contig 22910 bp, 13 predicted proteins | sample ElkSlonscriptome_3_FD_13797 | JGI IMG/M metagenome (IMG submission 13797)
CTCGTCGCAATGACTTTCGTAGCGATGATTTTCGTGACAATTTTCGCATCGATCGTTCCTCCATGAACGGTCTAGCCCAACCTAATCCTCGTTCCAATGACCGCTGGGGGCATCGGATGACGAAGTGTTCGGTGGACGGCTTGGGGTTTGTTTCAAATCAATTGGTGGAGGCGGCGACTCATCCAAGTCACACACCTTGGCTTCCATGAACTTACCCGGCTTGAACGTGACGACATGCTTGCTCGGAACCTCGACCTGCTCTCCAGTTCGTGGGTTTCTTGCCTTGCGTGCCGCTCGCGGTTTGACTTCGAATACACCGAAGTTCCGCAGCTCAATCCGTCGTTCGCGTACTAAACAATCAATGATTGCATCAAATGTTTTCTGTACAATCTCTTTCGTCTGCTGCTGGGTCAGCCCAACCTCTTCCGAGATCGTTCGCACGATATCCTTTTTGGTCACGACTGACTCCCTAAATCACACCACGATTTGGTGCTATTTTGATCGATGTAAACCCTTTGTCTATTTCAACTTAAACGCTTTAAGAGAGTCTAAGCCGTATCGGCACGGGCGTCAAGGATCGCTTAGCAAAAAATCGAAGGGATGCTCGCTAGGGGCATTCTATCTACCAACCTATATCGGCCCGAATGACCGTTACGATTAAACCAAAACGAATAATCGTCATAAAACCACAAAAAAAGCCGACCCCTTAGAGATCGGCTTCGTTTGAGCTTGGGGACAGCTAGCATTCTGCTGTGAACGGTGTGGAACCACACCCCATCTACAGAACTAGTTTAGCATTCCGGTAACGTCGCTCATGATGCTTGCGACATCAATTTGGTCGGCTGCAAAAGTTTTCGAACTGACCACTTTGCTGTCATTTGCGACGACAACGGTAATCACTGCGTCGGATGACAATTTGTAGTTCGAAGGACCCGCTTTGGTCTCTTTGGCGATGACCACGGGTACGTGTTTGGCCGAAGCAGCTTGAGCCAATTTCTCAGCATTTGCTTTAAGTGAATCGGTATCGTCACCCAAGAGGGTCACCAAGCCCTTCAATTTCGCGTCTTCGTGCTCAGCAACCGCCGCATCCAACTGTTTGAGAAATTCGGGCATGTTGCCTCCGGTATCGCGAGCGAAAACCAAAACCATTGGTCTCGAGCCGTAACGGCAGCGATAGCAAAGCTCTTGCCCTTCGTCGACACCATCATCGGCGGCTCCGGCCACTTTGGTGACATAGAAAGCACCGATTGAGTCGCCTTCCTTCAGACTCGCTGCCAACGCACAGCATTCACCGGCAGCGCATTTTTCCGCCGAACAGCACTTCTTTTCGGCACAGCATGTACCTTCCGCGCTGCATTCTTGTTTCGCACAGGCTTCCGCCTTCGCTTCGGAGCAGCAAGCTTTCGTCGAACTCGACTCGGCCGCGGCGGCAGTGTCCTCAGCGATGGAAGGGGCTGCAACCAAGGCAAAAGCCATCAACGATCCGTAAAACAAACGTGACATGTAGTGTTCTCCAAAAAGACTCTAAAGGGTTAGCTTCGTGTGGGCCATAAAGATGTGACTCTTTAACAAATGGCCCCGCATCCAATCGACCCGCCAAAAAAAAGGGACAATTTGACGCAGTTGGTCCTATTGTTACGTCTTGGACTCAAGAGAGAAGGGTTTACCCACCAAAAAAGTTCAAGTATCGGTGTCGTGTAAGGGGCAAAGCTTGGGCAATTGCACTCGTGCTTTGACAAAGTCAAGAATTAGGGTCGGCCGTAGTGGATCTTGTTGGAAAACACGCCTTTTTAGCGAATGCAGCTAACTGAACAACGGCGTGGCGATCCCCGCTGCGTCGATTTGCCATGGCATCCAAAGGATGAGCGGATCGGAAACGTTCAAGTCACTCTTTCGAGGAGCAATCTTGGACTCGTGAAGTTCCAGGTTTCGCTCATCGAATTGCTCACCGAGCATCGCCATCTCTTCTTGCAGTTCGACGTCCAACTCGGTCATCTCGAGAGCCAACTGCCGGAGCGTCTCTTCGGCACGCCCCACATCACCACGCTGCTTCGCCGCTCGGCTGGCACCGCGTGCGGCAGTCGACACTTTTGAGACGTTCGTTCGGCTCGCCAATTTTTGCCCCATGAAGGCGCCGAGAATCGAGGCACCCACACTTGAGATCGTAGACCATTTCGCTGTCTCGTACTGCTGCTGCTCGACCTCGACACGCTGCTCGGCTGCCCTAATCTTTCGATCGAGCGATCTCATTTTGCCTTCGTATTTGTCTCGCAGTTCCCGTTCGGCTTCGTCTTTCGCTTCATGGATGCGATGCCGAAAATAGGCAATCGCTTCGCTCTTGTCGTTCGATGGTGCGTAGCCTTTGACCAAATTACATTTGAACAACGATCGATGATGATGCCGGTACACGTAGTCTTTTAGCTGCGACTTGTACGATCGGTACTTCGCCTTGCCCATCAACTCCGTCGGCAAGTCGGCAAACGTGAATCCGTCTTCGGGCGAATCGAGTTGTTCCGCAGAACCTGGTAGCGGAAGACTCGATTCCCAAACGTCGTCGGGAAACCCTCGCGTACAGGGCACAAGAAAGGAGACGTCTTCCCATAAGTCCAAATCGGCCGACTTGCGGATAAAATGCATCGATGCCTCGCCATAAAGCGACGGCCGATAGACCAACCGAGCACCTTCGGCGGGCATTCGGATCGCTGCCATAAACCGTTCCTCGACCCCAGCCGGTACGATCGGTCGCTCAGTAGAAACCACTGCGACAGCTGCCGGGTTGGCTTCCCCTACGTCAATGGCTTTCTCCGGTGCGATCGATTGCAAGCCATTTTCGATTTCCAGCTTGCGAGCCTTCATCAACTCCGAAATCTGGGTTCGTGCCAGTGGCCCGGCCAGAAACGACATTGCCCAGCGAGTTTGAAAGATGCTCGGCCCGTCGTCATGAACGTTGTTCATCAAGAAGACACGACTGCCGAGCCCCGCCAGTATCTGCTCCATCCGTTGACGATCAAACCGCCTGCCAGCTTGCCCAGAGGCTCCTTCAAGTCCTTCAAGAACACGAGCCTTGTCTCGTTCGGTTTGCAAACGGCCCAAGAACCAAGTGCCGATATTCGAGAGGCCCTTATAATCGAGGTCAACGGGGTTTTGAGTTGCCAACGTCACGCCGAGTCCAAAGGCGCGAGCTTGTTTGAGCAGCGTCAACATCGGTGGCTTCGAAGGGGGATTGCTGACGGGCGGAAAATACCCGGCGACTTCATCCATGTAGAACATCGCTCTGAGCGAACGGGTGCCCATTTGCATCCGCATCCACGCCACCAACTCGTTGAGCAAAATGGTGACAAAGAACATCCGTTCGCTGTCATTCAAATGGGCGATGGAAAGGATCGTCAATCGCGGTTTTCCCTGCGGCGTATGCAGTAGTTTCGGGATCGACAATGACTCGCCTTCCAGCCAGGAAGCAAATGCAGGCGAAGCGAGTAAATTATTGAGACGCATCGCCAATTTTCCACGCTCAGCAATCGGCATAAATGAGTTCAAGTCCATCACACCAATCCGTTCGATCGGCGGCGATTGAATGAAGCGGATCAATTGTGCAATGCTAACGTCTTTGCCCTCACGCCACTGGTGAGTCAAGATGGAAGAAATCAGTATATGCTCGGTCGAAATCATCGGGTCGGCATCGATGCCCATCAACGTCAAGAGTCCTGAGACCGCGCCGGTCACACGGTCGCCGATCAGCTCGATATCATCACGCGATTCGGGAGGCGGAGCATCAAAACTCTTGAGCACGGTCATCGGCAACCCGATATTGCTGCCCGGTGTGTAGATCGCCACGTCGACGGAATCTTTCAAACGCGCGATGCGGTCTGGCGTTTGTCCCCAACTCGCCAATCCCGTTCGCCACATGTCGGCTGTCTTTTTTGCTAATTCAGCTTTTGTCAATCCTTTTTGGCGAGCAGCATCGTCGTGCAGCCAAGGTTCGAAATCACTCGGTCGTAGCTCGGGAAAGGTCAGTAGTAGGTTTGCCAAATCGCCTTTGGGATCGACACAGATCGCTGGGATCCCATCGATGGCGGCTTCTTCAATCAGCGAAATGCACAGCCCGGTTTTCCCGCTGCCCGTCATCCCCACGCACATCGCGTGCGTGCAAAGATCTTTTGAGTCGACCATCAACAAATCATCCTGAAGCTCGCCCGCGTCCAAGTCAAAATGACGACCCAAGTAGAACGAAGAAAGCTTTTCAAAAATTTCAGGTGACGGTGCTGACATCATGCAAAAGAACTAGGAGGAAAGAAAAGGAAAACCCGAACCATCACTCATGACGATGACCCATGACCCATGATCCATGACAAATTCGTTGAAATCTTACTATAACCGATTGTCGATGGTCGCGGACGACTGCGGTGTGGCGTTATGATACGATTGCCCTTTGCGAATACTTATTGCCGGTTCGCGACACGAACCTTCTGGATGGAAAAATACAATGTTGGACTTGTTTGATAAAATCGAAGACGCTTCAAAAAAAATCAAGAATTCGTTTGCAATGAAACCGAAAGTCGGTATCATCTTGGGCACTGGTTTGGGAGGCCTAGCCGATGAGATCGAGGTCGAATCGATCATCGAGTATAGCGACATTCCTCACTTCCCAACTTCAACGGCAACGAGTCATAAAGGAAGATTGGTTTGCGGGCATTTAGCTGGCGTTCCAGTTGTGGCCATGGAAGGCCGTTTTCATCAATATGAAGGCTATCCGTTAAAACAAATCACCCTTCCCGTGCGTGTCTTCAAATCGCTCGGAGCGGAATTGATGGTGGTGAGTAACGCGTGCGGTGGATTGAATCCGTACTTCTCAAACGGTGATATTATGGTCATCGAAGATCAAATCAATCTGCTTGGCGATAATCCACTCGTCGGTATCAACGACGATCGGCTTGGACCACGTTTCCCTGACATGTGCGCACCTTACGACCCGTATTGGATCGATCGCACGATCGAGATGGGTCGGCAAGAAAACATTGTGACGCACAAAGGGGTATTTGTTGCCGTCACGGGACCGAACCTCGAAACACGAGCCGAGTATCGGTTCTTGCGAATGATCGGAGCCGACGTGGTCGGGATGAGCACGGTTCCTGAGACGATTGTCGCGGTGCATTGTGGGTTGAAAGTGGTAGGATTGAGCGTGATTACCGACATGTGTTTGCCCGACGCACTCAAGCCAGCCAATGTCGACGAAATCGTTGCAACAGCAAACAGTGCGGCACCAAAACTGAGAACGCTAGTGCGGCGGATCGTCGCCGAAGCTGGCTCGGTACGGATCGCTTAGTGGCCATTGTTGTTACACAAAAGTCGCATGCATCATTTTCGGGCCTTTGAGGCTATGATTCTTTGCAGCGGAACTCGTCAAGAGTTTCGTAGCGGGGTGCTAACAAATCTCGCTATTCTTTTCTTATGAAATAGGTCCGTCGCACGTTGTCAACTACTGCCATCCCATCCTTCTCGATAAGCGACTATGTTGCTTCGCCAGCTCGCTATGACGAGTGCAAAAGTCCCGATGGCCAGATCCGTCCGCACTGGCAAAACATCGCGGACTACTATCAATCGCTTGGGCCCCAAGGGATCCGAGAGCGAGCGGCAACGATTGAACAGTTGGTACACGAAAACGGAACCACCTTCAATGTCGATAGCGACGAAGGGCGTTCAATTCGGCCTTGGCGATTGTCGTCGATCCCGTTGGTGCTCGATTCGCCCTCGTGGACACGTCTCGAGGCGGGGTTGGCCCAACGCACCGTGCTCCTCGAAGCGGTCCTCGATGATCTGCTTGGCAACCAAAGGCTGATCAAGGAAAAAATCATCCCTCCGGACGTGCTTTGGGCGAACCCGTTTTTTCAACGAGCTTATCACAACTTGCCCACCACGGGCGGCAAACGATTGCATGTGACTGCCACCGATATCGTCAGGGCCAACGATGGAACGTGGTGGGTAACAGGTGATCGCACCCGAGCACCGAGCGGCCTGGGCTATCTGCTCGAAAACCGAATTTTGACCAGTCGCGTGTTGCCGCAATTAATTCGCCAATGCAACACTCGGCGGTTGGCTAGCTTTTTCGATTCTCTGCGCTCTCACATGCGTTCGTTGGCACCTCGAGTTCGGGATAATCCGCGTGTCGCTTTGCTAACCCCCGGCGGTGACAACTATCGTGATTTCGAGGACGCCTACTTGGCTCGATACTTAGGTTTCACTTTGGTCGAAGGCCGAGACTTGGCGGTCCGCGGCGGCGAGTTGAACCTAAAAACACTCGGCGGCTTGTTGCCAATCGAAGTGTTGTGGCGTCATGTTTCCGATCGCAAGTGCGACCCATTGGAACTTGACCCTACTTCGAACGAGGGCCCCACTGGCCTTCTTCGCGCGATACGCGAAGACAATGTTGCCGTCGTCAATTCGATCGGAAGTGTGATGGCGCAAACCCCAGCACTGCTGCCATTCTTGCCTGCTGCCAGTCGGTTTCTGTTTCAGCAGCCCCTTACACTTCCCAACGTGGCAACCTACTGGTGTGGCGGGAAAGCAGAATGCAATTTTGTTTTGAACAACCTCGAAACGCTGGTGATTCGGCCTGCGTTCGCCGTCAGTGGTACGCCGCCGCAAATCCCGTCGGCCATGTCAACCGAAGCGAAAGAAAAGCTAATCGCCGAAATCAACGCAAAGCCTCACGAGTATGTCGCACAACAAAAACTTGACCACAGTACGACTCCGGTTTGGTCTGGCGACAAATTGATTCCCTGGCACGTTGCACTCAGGTGCTTCCAGTTGCAATCCAAGAATGCAGTCGAGGTTTTGCCTGGAGCGCTTGCTCGGCTCAGCCCACTCGAAGATGAACTGGAGCGGTCGACCACCAGCGGCAACTTGACGATGGATTGCTGGGTTACTAGCCAACAATCGGTCGACTTGGAATTGACTCTCTTGAAACCTTCCGATGCATCGATTCGGCTAAAACGAAGCGGTGATGAATTGCCCAGCCGTGTTGCCGAGCATCTGTTTTGGCTGGGCCGATATGCAGAGCGGGCCGAATCGATCACGCGACTGCTGCGAGCAACCGTGGTTCGTATTTCGGGTGAAAACGAACTTCGCGATCTGCCGGAAATCCCACGCTTGTTGGCCGCATTGGCAGCGGTCGGCCAAATCGAACCTGGCTACGCTCTCGACGGAATGGCGAATAGCCTACCGAAGATTGAAAGCATGTTACCCGACTCGGTGATCGATAAGAACCAGCCACGTGGTTTGCAGTCGACGATCCAATCGATTGTCTCCAATGCACGTGCGGTCCGAGATCGAATTTCGATTGACGCCTACCGGATTATCCAACGGATCGGGCGGGATAGTGAGGACGCGGCTCCGCATGACGTTGACAATTTGGGCCGCTTGATCGAACAATTGAATCGCTTGATTACCGATTTACTGGCGTTCGCAGGAATCGCAAATGAGAGCACGACCCGAACCCATGGATGGCGATTTTTGCAACTCGGTCGCCGGATTGAGCGAGCCGACCAGACGGCGGAACTGCTCGATGCAACGTTGGTCCAGCCGATTGAGCGCGAAACCGCTCTCTCCGAATCCGTTCTCGATGCGCTCGATAGCCTGATGACGTATCGCCAACGATACTTGAACTTGGTCCGTCCCGAGGCAACGATTGACCTGCTCGTTACCGACGAAACCAATCCACGATCCCTACGGTTTCAGTTGCAGCAAATAGGGGAGCTGATTACCCAGTTACCGACCGATGCAAAACTTGTAGGCCTTGGGGCGGATGAGAAATTGGCCAGCGGTCTGTTGCACGCTCTACGCATGGCGGATCCCGTACGACTGAGCGAAGTGAATCCGTCGGGCAGGCGATTTCGGCTTCAGGAATTACTCAATAAACTGATTGAAGGATTACCCAATTTGTCCGATGCTATTGCTGCAAGATACCTGATTCACACGGGAACGACGCGGGCCTTGACCGGTATAGAGCCATCAGAACTTAGCTAGGAATTGCATGCCAAATCCCTCCGTCGACAACAATATAGCCAACGAATCGGTGCGTTATCGCATTGAACATCGCACCGCCTACCGGTACAGCGAATCGGTAGCGATTTGCCAAAATCAATTGCGGATGCAGCCTCGAACGAGAACGTCGATCACCTGTCATTTTTCCGACATCACCATCGATCCTCATCCCGAACGAGTCACAGAACACGAGGACTACTTTGGGAACCGTGTCTATTCGTTCGCCATCGAACGGATGCACCGCGACTTAACCGTGACCGTCATCAGTGAAGTGACTGTCGAAGCGGCGAAGTGTTTGAGCGTCGCGAACTCGCCAAATTGGCAATCTATCCAATCGGAATCCAGAGATATTGTCGGAGCTTCCGGGCGAATGATTCACGAATTTCGCTTCGATTCACCGCGTGTCATCTCCGACAAAGTGTTTGCAGACTATGCACTCGTATCCTTCGACAACTCCCGTTCGATTGTCGACGCCGCACTCGATTTGACCAAGCGAATTCATCAAGACTTTCGCTACGATACTTCAGCGACCCACGTCCATACCAAAACAAAAGAGGCGTTTCAATTTCGGGCGGGGGTTTGCCAAGATTTTGCCCACATTCAAATCGCTTGTTTGCGATCGATCGGCTTGCCAGCTCGCTACGTGAGTGGTTATCTGCGGACTCGGCCTGCGGAAGGTCAGACGCGGCTCGTCGGTGCCGATGAATCGCACGCTTGGTTAAGCGTCTACGGCGGCCAAAAACTGGGATGGATCAACTGCGATCCTACCAACGCGTGCTTTTGCAGCACCGATCATATTCCAATTTGTATCGGACGCGATTATGGCGACGTCAGCCCGATGCGAGGCGTGATTATCGGCGGGGGAGACACATCGTTGAAAGTCAACGTCGATGTCATGCCGGTTTAGCGAAAAACCGAAAGTGATCGGTTTGGTGCCGGTTTGGTGCCATCCATGAATGGCACGGTCATTATTCGAAACATGAAAGTTGACCAAAAGCTTGCGATGTCTCGTCAAGTATCTGCTTATGCCCTCTGCGTAATGGGCCCCTTTTGTTGATGACGCTACGCTGACACCTACGAAGAAGACTTTGAGCCAGTGGCCGCATACCCCGGCAAAATACCCCGGCAAACTTTCGGCCGGGGCCGCGAGTCGACGCATCAGGGAGAGCTCTCAGTGGAGCCGTCTTTATTGGCTTGCATCTATCAGGTTCCGATTTCTCGAAATGCAACTTGAGAGGAGCTAGGTTTCTTCAAGTTCGTATTTGTCCGATGGGAGCAAATTTTGGCTCGGCAGATCTCACCGACGTCTTTTTTTATAAAGCCTCTTTAAACTCAAGTTCTTGCACATCGGGGGTCGAAATAATAACGATGCCAGCTAAACGGCAAGGTTACATGAGCTTTCGATAAACACCCCCTAAAGGACACATCGACGCCATTGCGGCCTTTTTTTAGCATTGCATCGAAATCAGTTTCGTGCGACAACCGCTATGAACGTCAAAAACGGTATCTCACAGTCACGGATGTTTTAAATCGCGAGTAATTGTTCGCAAACAAGATCCGTCCCTGGCGAATACTTTAACAAACACCAACCGCGCCAAGCAAACCAAGCTGCTATCCCTCTCAGCAGGAAACTCAAAGATGATGAATCTCCTTACCTACACGGTCCAGTCGGTCCATGGGTTGCAAGAAACGTTTCAGGTCAGTCCAAATGGGACGATTGATACCCATCAACTCTGTCTGATGGCCGACCGAAAATCGCCAAATCCTAAAGCGAATCCACCGAAATCGAATTCGGTTGCAAAGCGTCAAGCGAAGACATCGTCACGCTAAATATCGTCATGCTAAATGACGTGTGATGAAGTTGGATCCTGAAGTCGCGGAAGTTGCCAAGACTTTCGCCCACGCTGGAAAACGAAAGTCTCGATGACTTCCGTTACCTCTATCACTCGAAAAGGCTGTTCCGATGAAAGTCGGCACAGCCTTTGCTCGGTTTGTGAGCCGGCTTTTCTATCGGCACACGAAAGATTGAGAATGGATTGGGGTTCAAAATGAGGGTGCAAAAAGATCGATCCAGAAATGATATCGCAACGGAGCTTGTGTTTTGGAACCCCGGTTCCGGTAGGGCTGATGAAATAGACCCACTTCGTGAGGTACTGCCGCCGGAGCATTCGAATTGGGTCGCACTTTCAAAAAAGCGAGACCTTGCGGGTGAAATTCGACAGGCCGTTTCACAAGGTTGCCAAACGGTTGTCGCAGCCGGTGGAGACGGAACCGTCAATGCGATCGTGAACGCCTTGATGGCGATTGATGAATCAAATCGACCGGCGCTGGCGATCCTTCCACTGGGAACCGCCAATGATTTTGCTGGCACGTTGGCCATTCCCGACGACATACTTCAGGCCGCTGAGTTGATCCGATCTGCCGATCCGGTTCCCGTGGATGTCGTTCACGTCGGCGGTCAAGGATTCGGCCGTTACTTCGCCAACGTTGCCGCTGGAGGCAATGGCGTTCGTGTCAGCGAAGCGTTGACCGACGAGATCAAGGCTCGCTGGGGGGCGTTTGCTTACATACGTGGAGCGGTCGAAGTCTTGCCCGATATGACCTCCTTTCGCATCTCCGCGAGATGCGATCAAGAAGAGTTCGTGGACCTCGATTGTTGGGCGGTCTTGGTCGCCAACGGTAAAACCAATGCAGGCCGGATCAAAGTTGCACCAAAAGCGTCGACCACCGATGGCCTCATCGACGTGATCATTATCCGCGATGGGGACATCGGCGACATGGTGCAAATCGTTGCTGACAACTTACTAGGGGATTTCTTGGAATGTGAGCGAGTGATCTTTCGACAAGTGAAATCGCTTTCCCTTCATTCGGAGCCTCCCATGCGATTTACGATCGACGGCGAAGTCGTCAACGAAGAACCGGTTCAATTCGATGTCGTTCCTAGTGCCATTCGAATGCATGTTGGTCAGCAGAGATTTCTTGGGCAAACGTAACTCTTCCAAGGTTCGGATGATCGAGAGTCTTTAGAGCACGCTAATCTTCAAACGCCTTGGCGCATTGGCACAGGCGTTTTTTAGGGACGGAAAATTTCACGATTTTCATCGTCTTGCCAGGCTCGATGATCTCTTTACAAAGCGTGTTTACAGTGCGCGGCCGCTCGCAATCAGATTGCGAAGTAGTCGTCATAGCGGAACCGCATGTAAATTTTGCCGACTTCGTTTGACGCAAAAATGAAATGCTTTGACGGATAACTGAAATGCAATCTTAGCTGGCGTCGTTAATATAGAGTTATCTTCAAAATGCACCCCAACGGAAATTTCTCGATGCGCCATCGCCGATATGTTCGACCGACAAAACTCGCGATTGCGTCTTTTGTCGCTGTTATCGTTTGTGTCTTTTGCCTGCGTCCGCTTTCAGCCGAAACACGATCAGCATCCCAGCCGAATATCATTCTCATTTTAGCCGATGACCTTGGATATGGAGATGTATCGGCTTATGGCGGCATCGGCGTCGAGACGCCGAACATTGACCGTTTGGCCAATCAAGGAATGCGATTCACCAGCGGGTACTGCTCAGCATCGACATGCACGCCAACTCGCTATTCATTACTAACGGGCATCTATGCGTTTCGCGTCCCCGGAACGGGCATCGCACCGCCGAATGCACCCGCTCTCATACCGGCTGGAGCGACGACGATGGCGTCGCTGATTCGCCAGGCGGGCTACGCAACGGCAGTCATCGGAAAGTGGCACTTGGGATTGGGAGAACGTGGTATCGGTCCGGATTGGAACGGAAAAATTGCACCTGGACCCCTGGAGATCGGTTTTGATCATTGCCTTCTCCTGCCGACGACTAACGACCGTGTTCCTCAAGTGTATGTCAGGGATCACTTTGTCGAAAACCTGGACCCCAGTGATCCGTTATGGGTCGGCAACGCGAAGCCGAACGAAGATCATCCGACGGGAGAATCGATGCGTGACCAATTGCGTTTTGATACGATCAAAGGACATCGCGATACCTTCTATAACGGGATTGGACGGATTGGCTTTTACACGGGTGGACATGCCGCACGTTTTCGCGACGAAGATTTGGCGGATCGATGGGTCGACCATTCGAAAGAGTGGATCACAAAGCATAAAGACGAACCATTCTTCCTGTTTTTCTCATCACATGACATCCATGCGCCACGGATTACCCACGAGCGGTTTGAGAAAGCGACCGATATTGGACCACGCGGTGATATGATCGCCGAGCTTGATTGGAGCGTTGGCGAATTGATCGATACGGTCGATGCGTTGGGATTGACAAAGAATACACTGTTCGTTTTTTGTAGCGACAATGGCCCCGTTCTCAACGACGATTATATTGATGGATCGATTAAGCTACTCGGCGACCACGATCCCAACGGTCGTTACCGCGGCGGCAAGTACAACGTTTTTGAAGGTGGTACACGGACACCGTTTATCACGCGAATGCCGGGAACGATCCCGACCGGCGTGAGCGATGAAATGGTTTGCACGATCGACCTCGTCGCTAGTTTCGCCGCCATGGTCGGGCAAACCATTCCCGACAAGCAGTGCTCGGACAGCGAAAACATGCTTGATTTACTGCTTGGCAAACCGGGTGCGAAAGGCCGGCGGGCGATCGTCCAGCAGGACAACGGAAGTGGTAACTTTGGTTACCGCGAAGGAAAATGGAAACTTGTTCGCTGCGAAACGGGCTGGACCTACAATGTCACCATGCGTCTTGACGGGCTAAGGCTACCGCCTGTTTCACTCTACGATTTAAGCATGGATCCAGGCGAAACCAACAATCTCGCCGAAAAGTATCCTGAGGTGGTCAAGCAGATGCAAAACAATCTGCAGGCGATGATTGATTCGACAGTCGTAGCGTCACCATGATGTCGATGACGCTTTTAACCGTCCCGCCCTGACGGAGATTCCCACGTTGTGTTGCCCAAATGACCCTGAATCGGGCTTGCTCCGACGCGTTGGTCGACCCAGCCTACTAACTAACGGCCTGACGGTTTACTCATCATTAGTTTGTAGTGGCCGGAGCCCAACAGGTCATCGACTCGCAACCTCAATTCGGCTGTGATGTCGACCTTGTACTTGTCACTCTTGAGATGCACGACTTCACCTTCGTTCAAGCTTAGGCTGATCATCAGATCCTTCGGGCCAGGATAACCGCGCAGAATTTCTCGCAGCCGAGTGAGTAGTTCAGGACTATGCGTGACTTCGTCGATCGTGATTCGCATTCCATGGGTATAGCGTTGGTCCAAACTTTCAATCGGGATCAGTTCATCGACAATCAAGTTCGCCTCGTCCCCTCCACCGCGGCGGTCGACTTTGCCTTTTGCCAGCACCACGGAGTCAGGTTTTATGTACTCACCGACGTCGACAAAACCTTTGGGCCAAACGATACAACGAATCGCTCCTTGCATGTCTTCCAGATCGAAGTTTGCATACTTGGACGGAGCACCCGGTTTTGGATTTTTCGTGTGAGCGATCTTGATCGAGCTAATCATACCGCCGAGTGTCACTTCGCCTCGATCTTTGATGTCTGCCAAACCGTCGGTCGTGTGAGTACGAAAGGTTGCTAGTTTGGGCTCGAACTCAGCCAGCGGATGGCTGTCGAGGTAATAACCCAAGACTTCTTTTTCAGCGAGCAATTTCTCGCGTTCAATCCATTCGTCCATTTCTGGCATCGGAGCGGTGGTTGATTTGCCAACGTCCGCTTCCTCTTCCTCGTCGAACGCTCCGAACAAACTGGTTTGACCACTCTTTTTATCCGCTTGGATCGCCGCCCCCGCTTGCAGAGCTCTTTCAATGACAGCGGTCAATTGGCTTCGTTTGGCACCGAAACTATCCATCGCTCCCGCTTTGATCAGCGTCTCGATCGCTGATTTATTGCACGCCGACGGGTCAACTCGTTCACAAAAATCGTAGATGTCCTTATACGGCCCGTTCTTCTTTCGTTCTTCTTCAATCGAGATCGCAGTGGAACCGCCGCAAGCTTTGATTGCCGACAATGCAAAGAAGATTTTCCCATCGGCAACCGAAAAGTCCGCTGCACTGGTGTTGACGTCGGGATGAACAATTTCGATCCCCATGCGATCGCAGTCCTCCATGTGTTCGACGAGCGCATCTTTGCGTTTGAAGTTGCGTCCCGAGATATCACTCGACAACAGCGCCGCCATAAACTCGACCGGATAATGCGCTTTCAAATAAGCGGTTTGAAACGCGACCAACGCGTAAGCGGTTGAATGCGAATTATGAACGACGAAGCCGTTTGCCACGAAGTTATGATCGTGTTCAACTGTCAAATCGTAGACATCTTCGACGCCAGCGAGTTCGATTGAGATGATGTCATCCCAGAACAAATCGCTTTCCGAGTGAGAAAACAATTCTTCAGACTCAAAAAACCGAGCCAGTCGCCCAATGGTTGACCGCTGAAAGCCGCGTTTGGTTGATTCATTGGTGCGACACAATTCACGTATTGATATCCGACTTTCGGCTTCCAATTGCCGCCAAGTCATCCCGCTGTCAACTCGATGCTCCGCAACGATTTTTCGAACGCTTGTCGGTATGAGGTCGCCGGTTGTTTTCGCCAGCCTGCTACATAAACGCTGCTTCGCACGTTCAACGGACAATCCCTTCCCGACAATGTGCGGGCCAACGATATTCAGAAAGCTGATACACGATTCATACCCGACTAAATGTACCGTAAAGCCAATCCGTGGCTTTTCGATGCCCTTGTAGGTATACCGAAATGTTTTTTCTGTTACGCGAGAAACAATCCCAAGTCGTCTCAGCAAGTACTGTACATCGAACGCCAATTCTTGTGATGACGTTGCATAATAAGACTGCTGACCTGTTTCTTCGACATAGCCATCGCCAGCCCAGAGTCGACCGAGCAACAATGCCGTTTGATCCTTGCCCAGTCTGTTCGCCTCTTCTGGCAACTTTTTCTTCGTTGCTCCATAGCCTAGCAATCCAAGCTTCTTCGCCCATACGAACGCGCCACAGCGAACGCCGGTGATTCGTCTTGCGGCGACCGCCGTGCCAACTCCTGCCTGGTCGAGGTTTCCCAACTTCATGTCACGTCCGGTAGACAAACACACTTCGAATCGACCACCTGCTCGCTGATCGACTCGTGCAATTGTGTTAGGAAACTCTTCCGCCGCCGATGCAAAATCCTTTATTTGTTTCTCGTCATTCGAATAAAAATAGAGACATGTCGGGTGACACATACTGCCTTCCGAAAGAAGCCAACCCAAACACACTACGTGGTGATCCGGCCAGTCGACACCGTCTCTGATCTGAATCTTTCTGGCGACGGCGACTTTATCACCTACCGTCAGTTCCGAGATCGTTTTCCAGCCTTCGAACGTTCGCAGTGGATGATTGTCCGTTGCAGTGAGTTCATGTCCTAACCGCGTACGCACCTTGTACGTTTGCCTAATTCCATTCCACACGACATCGGTCACGTTGCGTGGAACCAGTTTTTGGTTCGCGTCGAGGGCATGTATCCGCATCAGTGCCCGCTTTGCGAATAGTTCGCCAACGGTTGTACGAACGCCCGTGTCGGCGTCGACAATTTGCGTATTACCCACGACACATTTATTGAAACCATAGCCCGCAAATTTGACAATTAGGTTCCAAATCTCTTCGGCATCTTTTTCACCTAGTCCGTTCTTGCCGCAACCCTCGATGAAGACGTCGTGATTCTGGTTAATCAACGCTTCTTTTTTCTTACTGATCGCCTTGATGCAAGTGTAGGCTTTTGCCAGTGGCACGTTACCGAGCCGGTTCAAGATCCGCATCACTTGTTCTTGATAGACCATGATCGAGTTGGTCTCTTCGAGAATCTCTTTAAGTACCGGATGCTTGTACTCGGGTTGCTGGCGACCGTGTTTGATATTGACGTAGTCGTCGACCATCCCTCCCTCAAGCGGTCCGGGGCGATAGAGTGCCGCGGTCGCGATGATGTCGCTAAATTGGTCGGGCTTCATCCGAGTCAGCAGGTCGCGGATACCGCCGGATTCGAGTTGAAAGACACCTTTGGTCTCACCACGCTGAAGCAGCGCGTAACTGGCCTTGTCATCGAGGGGGAATTTGAGCGGATCGACTGCTTTGCCCGTGGTTTGTTCGATCAACTTGACCGCCCGGCTCATGATCGTCAGGTTTCGCAGCCCGAGAAAATCCATCTTCAACAAGCCCGATGCTTCGACATCGTTCATCGACCACTGAGTGATGACGTCTTGTTTACCGGGGACTCGCGTGAGCGGAACGTATTCTGGCAACGGTTTGTCGGCGATCACGACCGCTGCAGCATGAGTGCCGATGTTGCGGGCGAGACCTTCGATCTTCATCGCCAGATCCAAAAGTTCGCGGACTTCGGGATCACCGTCATAGGTCATTTTCAAGTCGGCACTTTTTTCGAGTGCTTTCTTGATTGTGATCTTCAGCTCATCGGGCACCATTTCGGTGATTTGATTCACGCGATTGAGTGGAACGCCGAGAGCACGTCCGGTATCCTTGATCGCTGCCCTCGCAGCCAACGTCCCGAAGGTTCCAATTTGGCAAACCATTTCGCTGCCGTATCGTCGTTTGACGTAATCGATCACCTCGACGCGGCGTTCTTTTTCGAAGTCGATATCGATATCGGGTGGCTCGGTACGGCTTTCGTCCAAGAACCGTTCAAACAATAAGTCGTAACGCAGCGGACACACGTGCGACATGTACAGCGCGTAACAAACGATTGCACCCACACCGCTACCACGAGCGGTCGCCGAGATCCCTTGATCGCGTGCGTAATTGACGAAGTCCCAGACGATCAAAAAGTAGGTAGGGAAACCCAGCTTTTTGATCACGCCAAGTTCGCGGTCCAAACGGGCGATGACTTCGTCGGAAAGTTCGCCATCGACAATCCGCTGCGGGTCTCCCTCGTAGCGTTCAAGCAATCCCTGAACGCAAAGCTCGCGCAAATAATCGATCGGCTTTTTGTTATCAGGACATTCGAAGTTCGGAAAGTAGTGTTTGCCGAGTTCGATATCGATGTCGACCGAATCCGCAATCTCTTGGCTGCGAGCACAAGCGTGTTCTAAACCCGGAAACTTTTCATACATTTGTTCCGGGCTGCGCAAAAAGAACTGATCGTTCTCCATCTTCATCCGCGACGTATCGGTACGGAAGCGTCCGGTGTTGATGCAAAGCATGATGTCTTGCGCTTCGGCATCCGATTGATCGACGTAGTGACAATCGCTGGTCGCGACAAGTGGAATACCGACCTTTTGAGCAATGTCGACCGCTCCGAGAAGCTGCTGCCTCTGGATCTCGACACCGTTGTTCATGATCTCGATAAAATAACGATCATTGAAAACTTTTTGAAACCAACCCGCAATGTCACGAGCTTCTTTTTCGTGTTCTTCGGTATCGATGCCTTTGAGGATCGCACGGCTGAATTCGCTGCTCACACAACCGGACAAGCAAACGATGCCTTCGTTGTATTTTTCCAGAATTTCTTTGTCGATTCTCGGCTTAAAGTAGAACCCCTCCAGCGAGGCGGCGGAAGCAAGTTTGACAAGGTTTTTGAAGCCGGTTCGGTTTTTGGCCAACAGTGTCAGGTGATAGCTGGCTTGTTTACTGCTGCTCGCGCCCCCTTTATCAAAACGACTTCCCGGTGCGATGTAGGCCTCGTAGCCGATGATCGGATTGATGCCGGCATCTTTTGCTTTGCGGTAAAACTCCAACGCACCGTGTAAGTTACCGTGATCGGTAAGCGCCATTGCGTTCATGCCATGACTGACGCAGCGGTTGACCAATTTCCCGATATCACCGGCACCATCGAGTAGGCTGTAATGGCTATGGCAATGCAGGTGAACGAACGGTTTGACTTCGGGCGTATGGACTTCGATTGTCGGAGTTTCCATCGTAACGGTGTTCGTCCTGTTGGTTGGAGCGACGTTGAATCATCGTCTCCGTTATACACAACCGAAGGCCGGTGACACAACGTCGCCCAACGGGCGTTCTTGTAGGGCAACTGCACTCGTTTCACGTTTCCCAACTCCGCGAGCCAAGCTAGCGTGCTGGATTTAAGCCGTTGCTATTAATGGGTTTACGGCGTTTCGTTCCAGCCTAATGAGTGGTTCGTCAGGTTTGAGCTTCACTGGATCGCTGTCTCGCCCCGTTTTGGTACTGCGTGCGGGCCAGGCATTGTGATTGCGGGTGTTGATCTGCCGCTAATCGAGCGCGTCCAAATTCGGCACTAGCATCTTTGCCGATCTGGGGTAAACTCTTTGGATCTATCCAGTACTGGCGGGCTGGGCAACCAATTAGAGTGATTCGAGTTTTCTCCACTAGCGGTATCCCTATAGTGAACCAAAGTCAGTCCCAAACTTCACCGTCACAATCTCAAACGTTGTCCGCTCCTAAGTTGAGCCAGTACGACCCGGAAGGTTTCTTTGACGAATTAGTCGACAAGCAAACTATCGCTCGGCCCGATGCCGAAATGCTGGTCGACTTGATCAATCGACTGCCTCCGGAAGAATTGCTTCGTCGTCAACGTTCGATTGAGCAGTCGCTCTACCAGATGGGCATCACCTTTACGGTTTACAGCGACAACGCAGGTACGGAAAAGATCATGCCGTTCGACGTGATTCCACGGATCGTGTCGGCCATGCTTTGGCAGCACATCGACGCAGGTCTGCGGCAACGAATTCGCGCTCTCAACCGGTTTCTGTCCGACATTTACAACGAGCAAGCAATTGTCAAAGATGGGATCATCCCGAAGGAATTGATCGACTCGGCGCCTTCGTTTTTGCCTCAATGCGTCGGGCTTCGTCCGCCATCCGACGTTTGGTGCCACATCACGGGCACTGATTTGGTTCGCGATGACACCGGTGCGGTCTACGTGCTCGAAGACAATTTGCGGTGCCCCTCGGGTGTTTCCTATGTGCTTCAAAACCGGCACATTATGAAGCGGAATTTTCCGCTACTGTTCAGTGCCTCGCGAGTCCGTCCGGTCAATGATTATGCGTCACGATTATACGGCATGCTGCGATCAATGGTGCCGTTGCACGTCAACAATCCTACGGTCGCCGTTTTAACGCCTGGAGTTTACAACAGCGCCTATTACGAGCACTCTTATCTGGCCCAACAAATGGGTGTCGAGCTGGTTGAAGGCCGTGACTTGGTGGTCAATGACGATTTTGTCTATATGCGGACGACCGACGGTCTACAGCGTGTCGATGCTATTTACAGGCGAATTGACGACGACTTTATCGACCCCGAAGTGTTCCGAAAGGATTCGACGCTCGGCGTCAAAGGATTGATGCGAGCCTATCGAGCGGGCAACGTCGCATTGGCCAATGCACCGGGAACCGGCATCGCCGACGATAAAGTGATCTACGCCTTTGTGCCTGCGATGATCAAGTACTACTTAGGCGAAGAATCGATTTTGGCGAATGTCCCCACATACGTGTGCCAGCGAGAGGAAGATCGCAAATACGTGCTTGCTCACCTTGACGAATTGGTGGTCAAAGCGGCGGGCGAATCGGGGGGTTACGGCATTTTGATCGGCCCCCATGCGACGGCTGAAGAGCGAGCAATCTTTGCGGAAAAGATCAAAGAGAACCCGCGTAATTATGTCGCTCAGCCCACGCTTCAATTGTCACGCGTGCCGACCCTTAGCGACAATGGACTCGAAGGACGTCATGTCGACTTGAGACCCTACATCCTCTGCAGCAACCCCGACGATGTCTGGGTCATGCCCGGCGGCTTGACTCGCGTCGCCCTCAAAAAGGGGTCACTGGTCGTCAATTCCTCTCAAGGAGGCGGCAGCAAAGATACTTGGGTCGTTGCCGAAGCAGGACAACCCGTTGCCACGGTGAATGATTAGCCGTTCTTGCGAGAGTCGGAGTCCAGGCTTTAGCCGATTTGTTTTGACAATAATCAATCGAGCGTCTAAAGACGGGACTCCAATCCTACAGTTTTCTTACAAGCCCTCTTTCCCCTAAGTCATCGCCCCATGCTTTCTCGAGTTGCCGAATCGATCTATTGGATGAGCCGCCAAGTGGAGCGAGCTGAAAACCATGCTCGCTTTCTCGAAGTGACACTCAACCTCATTCTGGATCAGCCTGAAAACTTGGTTGACCCTTGGGAACCCCTTGTCCAAGTCACTGGCGATACCAAATGGTTCCTCAAGACCTACGGGCCGCCGAACGCCGAAAACGTGGTGAAATTCTTGGCGTTCGATTTGAACTATCACAGTTCAATGATGACCTGCCTGCGTGCGGCACGGGAAAACGCGAGATCCGTTCGTGAAAGTTTATCCTCCGAATCTTTCGAACAACTCAACGAGTTCTACCATTTTGTTGCGGGAGCGACCGAGGCTCAGTTGACCGACCCGACGGTCGAGTTTTATGACAACGTTCGTCGCTACGCGATCATGTGGTCGGGAACGCTCGATAGCACGATGGCGCACGACAAGGCTTGGCACTTTGCTAATCTGGGACGATTGATCGAACGCGCGGACAAGACATCGCGAATCCTCGACGTCAAGTACTTTAATCTACTACCGCGTTTAGACGATGTCGGCACCGCGATTGATGATTTACAGTGGTCAACATTGCTGTTGGCGATTAGTGGATTCGAGACCTATCGGCGCGAGCATCACTTGGTCGAGCTTGAGAAAGTCGTGGAGTTTTTCTTGTTTCATCGTACTTTCCCACGTTCGATACGGTCTTGCGTCGCCGGTGCCGATTGGTCGCTCGGTGAAATTAGTGACTCATCACACGAAACGGTGCCGCGCGAGGCGAGGCAGCGGATTGCCGCACTCAAACATCGACTCTCGCGTTCCAATGTCAAAGAAGTACTCGCGGGCGGAATGCACCAGTTTATCGATTTTCTACAGAGCGAGCTGAACGAAATCGGCAATCGACTCAACCACGACTACTTTAACCAACCCGGCTAATCTTCTATGACCATCCGCGTCGCGCTTCACCATAAAACTTCGTACAAGTATTCACGTCCAATCACACTTGGGCCCCAATTGGTTCGCCTGCGACCTGCCTACCATGGCCGGACAAAAATCAATGCGTACAATCTTAAAGTTGAACCGGAGGATCATTTTGTCAATTGGCAACAAGATCCGTTCGGCAATCCGATCGCTAGGTTCGTGTTCAACAAACGCGCCACCGAGTTTTCGGTCACGGTCGACTTGACGGCCGAGATGACGGTCATTAACCCATTCGATTTTTTTGTCGAAGAGGATGCGGAAAAATGGCCGTTCACTTATCGGGACGAATCGAAGCAGCAACTCGCACCCTATTTGTCCTGCATTGAGCCAACCGAATCCTTTTTAGACTGGGTCGCGACACTGCCGAAGTCATCGAGCAGCATCAACGATTTTCTGGTCGACATCAATCGGCTCACTCAGCAGCGAGTGAAGTATTTAGTGCGGATGGAACCGGGAGTTCAGACGCCCGAAGAAACGCTGACAAAAGGCAGCGGTTCGTGCCGCGATTCCGCTTGGCTGCTCGTGCAAACGCTTCGCCACATTGGTTTGGCGTCCCGTTTCGTCAGCGGCTATTTGATTCAATTGACTGCCGATGAAAAGCCGATCGAAGGGCCATCGGGCCCCGTTGCCGATTTTTGTGATCTTCATGCCTGGACCGAAGTCTTTCTGCCTGGCGCCGGATGGGTCGGGCTCGATCCCACCAGCGGCTTGTTTGCGGGTGAAGGACATATCCCATTGGCGTGTACTCCGTCCTACGATGGTGCCGCCCCGATCACCGGTGGGCACGAACCATGTGATGTCGAGTTTGAACATGAAATGAGCGTCGTTCGGGTTCACGAAGATCCGCGAGTCACAAAACCCTACTCCGATTCCCAGTGGGCCGAAATTTTAGACGCCGGAAAGAAGATTGATAAACGTCTCAAGTCTGGCGACGTTCGCTTGACAATGGGCGGTGAACCGACGTTCGTATCGATCGATAACATGGATGATCCACAGTGGAACACCGACGCGGTTGGCGAAGAAAAACGCGTGCTCAGTAATGTCTTGCTACTCCGACTTCGCGACAAGTTCGCTCCGGGTGGACTGCTGCATTACGGAATGGGCAAATGGTATCCCGGTGAATCGTTGCCTCGTTGGGCGTTGACATGCATGTGGCGACGCGACGGGCATCCGATTTGGATAGATCCGAAGTATATCGCTGACGAAGGAACCGACTACGGGTTTACTCACGACGATGCAAGTCGATTTGTTCGGCACTTGGCAGCCGAACTTCACATCAGTGCCAAAATGTCGTTTCCTGTATACGAAGACGTTTTTCACTATCTATGGCGAGAGCAGCGGTTGCCGGTGGATGTCGATCCGACGGATCCAAAATTAGAAGACCCGAATGAACGGGCGATGATGATGCGGACGTTTACCAATGGACTGAGCAAACCGATCGGATTTGTCTTGCCCCTGCGGCGTGCTTGGTGGCAAGCGAGACCGGGTTGGATTAGCGGTCGATGGCCGATTCGCAGCGAGAAATTGTACTTAATCCCTGGTGATTCACCGATTGGGTTGCGATTGCCAATCTCGACACTACCGAGCGATGCCGCATCGAAAGGTGCATTCTACTCATCGCCGGCCGACCCGTTCGCGCCACGTTCGCCACTGCCACCGTTGGAAAAAGGTAACGAATCGGTTGTGCAAGTGGATGACGATGCCCGCGTTTTGCCCATCAATGAACAAGTGCTCGATGACGAAGTCGATGACGATTTGCCGACCAGCGATGACGTCGTCAATACGGCTTTGTGCGTGGAATGCCGTTACGGCCGACTGCATGTGTTCATGCCTCCGGCGCAGCGGCTGGA
>JGI12210J13797_10830830_pt1 | contig 22894 bp, 22 predicted proteins | sample ElkSlonscriptome_3_FD_13797 | JGI IMG/M metagenome (IMG submission 13797)
GTGTTTGTGACGGAGCCGGGTCTTTGAGCAAGGGTATTGAGAGTACTTGCATATTGCCTGATACTTCGATAGCCTTGAAAGCAGAGTGGCGAAGTGAGGAATGGTGCGACAGGATGGTTGAGAAGAGGCCGGATCGTATTTCGGGTCAGCACACCCCTGGACGAGGCGGGAAAACATGCGCCCAGGGTACCGGCGAAGGTTGAAGAAAAGCAACAGGCACACGAGGCTGTCGATGAAACAGGCATACCGTTATGCTCCATATTCCTTGTTGCCCGAGGATGAGTTCGATACCATACGCGAGCATCTCTACTATGAAAAGGTATCCCAGGGTACGGTCCTGCTGGTCCAGGAGATCACCATGGTGGAGACATTCCGCCTGCTTCTTTCCGGCTGCGCACGCCTTTACTATGAGTTCAATTTTACCGAAACCCTCAGCCGGGATCTCAGGACGGGAGACAGTTTCGGCGGCATCTCTATTCTGCTCAATGAGGGTATAGCCACAAAAACCCTGAGGATTGTGGAAGACGCAGAGTTGGTCTCGCTCGATGCCGCTCTTTTTCTCAATCTCTGCGAGAACTACGACGATTTCACCGAATTCTTCACCAGCGCCTTCGGCAGGAGCATGATCAACAGGACCTATGCCGGCATCATTTCCCGACAGGTCAAGGACAAGGAGTTGAATCTGCCGTTTTTCAACCAGCCGATCTCGGCGATGTACAGACCGGTTATCGCTACATGCCCGCGGGACACGACCATCGCCTCGGCCGCCAGAAAAATGGCGGAAACCAACAGCAGCGCCCTACTGGTGAAAAACGACGATCAGATAGAGGGCATTATTACCGATGCTGACCTGCGCAAGAAGGTGGTCGCCGAAGAAGCTGCCTTTTCTACTCCGGTGCAGAGGATAATGACTTCTCCGGTTATCTCGATAGGCGATGGTTCCCAGGTCTACGAGGTGTTTCTGAATATGCTTGAAAAAGACGTCCGCCACCTAATGCTCGCAAATCAGGTCGGTGAGATAACGGGTATCATCAACGAAAAAGATCTGATAACCGCCCAGGCAAACTCCACGTATCTTCTTATCAAGACCGTCAAGGCGGCAAAGGATATCACGCATCTGGAGGATATACACGACAAGCTTATCAGGATGCTGATTAACCCTGTCCAGACTGGTGCCAGCACCGAGTATATCACCAAGCTTATCACTGCTTTCTCCGATGCCATCATTGATAAGATCATCACCTTGGCCATCGAGGATCTCGGCCCACCGCCCTGTGAGTTCGTCTTTATGATCATGGGCTCAGAGGGCCGCGCGGAGCAGACCTTCATCTCCGACCAGGACAACGCCCTTGTCTATCGCGATCCAGAGAACGAGGGGCAACGTCGAAACGCTGAAAAGTATTTTCATCATCTCGCTGAAAGCGTGTGCAATCAGTTGCATCGAGCCGGCTACAGACTCTGCACCGGCGAAAACATGGCCAAAAATCCGAAATGGTGCCAGCCTCTATCGGTATGGAAAAAGTACTTCCACGAATGGATCCATGCCGCCAAACCCAAGGACCTGCTGCACTCGAGCATTTTTTTTGATTTCAGAGGAGTGTGGGGGGATACCACCATATCCGACGAACTCAAAGAATATCTTTTGAAAGCGATTGGAAAATGGCCGGGGTTTTTGCGGCATCTCACCGAAAACACTTTGTATTTTAGGCCGCCGATCAATTTTTTCCGAAGATTTGTCGTCGAGAAGAAGGGCAAACACAAAGGGGCTTTCGATATCAAAGTGGCCATCCTGCCGATCATCGATTTTGCCAGGCTTTATGCCCTGAACAGCGATATCGCCGATACCAATACCCTGCGAAGGCTTTTCCGGCTTCACAAAATGGCGGTACTCACCGACAGCGAGTACAAGGACCTGGTGCAGACCTACAACTATTTGATGCGCCTGCGCTTCCTCCGTCAGATGACCGTGATTATCGACGAGAAGATGGAGCCAGATAACTACATCACTCCTTCCAGGCTCAGCTATCTCGATCAGGCGATGCTGAAAAAGGCTTTTTTACGCATCAAAAAGTTCCAGCAGAAATTGAGCTTCGATTTCACCGGTACGCTCTGATTAACTCACCATAAAATCCCGCTATGCGACCCGATGTATCTTTTCCTTTTCTTACCACTCCGTGCCACGGATTGACACAGAGACACGTTTGATGCAAGGACAAAGAAGAGACCGACTTCCAGGATGTTCATGATCAATGAGGAATTATTCCACATCACCGCCCACTTTCACCATCCTTTCGGATGAATATATCCGCCAGGTCAGGACGGTTCCGAAAAAGAAATTGTTTTCCTCCCGGACCAGTGGGCTTTCATCAAAGGCAGTTCCGTCGATGTTGTCCCACCGGCCATATATCCCCCAGCGAAGCGTGTCGGTGAGCTGCTTGGCCACGCTGGCCCCGACCGAAAAACCGGCGTATCCGCCTTCCGGATCATAGAGCGGTCGACCCGGACGGACATCTTCGGGTTCCACCTCATAAAAGTAGTCGTTGAAATCGGCATCGGTGAAATTGACTCCGAGGTTGAAACCGAAACGGAGCTTTTGATCCCGGAACACGCGGCCGTTGTTGTATATCAGGTTCACTCCACCGTGCAGTCCCTGGTACGCCATATCCAACCCGTCCTCGAAGCCGATGGAAAATACCCCCCGTAGCGCGGACCGCATATAGAGTTCATTGAGCGGATCACGCCCGGTGAAAAACCATTTAAGTTCCGGCCCGACTTCAAAGAGCGAATCGAGGTCCTCCATGCCTTGCCGGGCTTCATTGTCGTCTTCCACCGGCGGATTCCCGAAAAGCGAAATGTCGGTTTCAAAAAATTCGCTCTGATAGAAAATGCCTCGAACCCCTTCCCGGTCGATTCGAAAAAAATCACCCCGATATATCAGATAGGGCAGCGGCAACACATACCAGTTGGCCTCATCCGACCCCGGATAATGGGGAATGCGGGCAGCTGTATTGAAGAGGACGAACTCCCAGAGCGGTTTTTCCTCCTCCTCCACCACTTCTTCAAATTCCTGCCCGAGACAGGCCCTGGAATGGAGTATCCATAAAAAACCATGAATAGTTAGGACCATACATATCAATCGATAGAAGCGGGGCATGGTTTTCCGTTTCCGGGCTCGTTCAGTTGAGGGTGGGTGAGAGGTCATCGCTTGGTACGCCGCCTTTCTTGACTTTTTCATCTATTCCTTTCAGTAAGGCATTAATACCCAAACACCTATCAATTCTCATCCGTCTTTTCAAGGACTTTTGGCAGATTCTCCGCGGTACGCAATACATTCAGTTTGCAATGACGCCACTTCTCAGTTATCCCAGCCAATTATAAACTAGTTCTCTTTGTGCCTCATGAGGAGTTATTATCACGCCGGGATCGATACCGGAGCAGATATCGTTTTCAATACCTGGTGCAGAGTGTTGAAAATTGATAAATTGTTGGAAGAAGTTTGAAGAAAAGGCAGGGCAGGATAACAACTGATGGCTGATTGCTCCTGTCGGGGCCGTTCCCGTGATGCTTTTGTTATACTTTCGTTATTTCCGTGTGATCTGTCATATATACGCTCTACAGTACCAGCGGTCCTCGTAAGCGAGGCAGAAATTGTTTGTCTGCTTCGCGAAACAGGACCAGGTGGCAACATGGCCAGGTTGCGGAATGTTTTTTTCTAAGATGCATATCACACTTACTTGGGAGGTACTGAAAATGATTAAGGCCACGACAACGATGATTTCAACTATGATGGTTACAGGTTTGTTGGCTTCCGGCCTGTATGCGGCACCGATCACACTGAACAGTGCACAGATGGATGGAGTGGCTGCGGGCGGCAAGATGAAGGTGGACGGTTTCGTCTGCCCCGTGCTCTCCGCAGTGGTGGGCGAACACAACCCCAACGCTGTAGCAATCGGTGAAGGCCACTATTCGATAATTGGTCCGAATGTCAGTGTACCCGTGCATGCGACAAACGACAACGGCGCAGGCACGCCTCCCGGCCCCCATGCCGCTCCAGGCGATAAGAACTATACGGCAATCTGGGGCCCTGGACCTCAGTAGTTTACCGTCATAGATACAACAAACGGCAAAAGCCGTTTGTTGTATCTATCGAATTTCATGATCAGAACCGTTCTCTTGAAAAAATGGGGGTTGGTTAAGGCGCGGCTGAAACTACCAATGAAGGCTTATACATGTACAACCCAAAGCTTGTTGGCCTCGTAACTTGGCTTGTAATAGCAGGTTGCCTTGGTTCCATAACATTTTCACAAGCCAGAAATCCAACACGACCAGTCCGCTCTCTCCTGGAAATACGACATCAAAACCTTGTCCTCCAGCAGTGGGAGCTGAGCTGCGCAGCAGCTGCACTTGCGACTATACTGCGCTACCAGCACGGAGTACCGGTCACTGAACAATCGGTGGCGCTCGGCCTGATCAATCGCCAGGAGTATCTGGCAAACCCTGATCTGGTTCGCCTCCGCCAGGGTTTTTCCCTGCTTGATCTCAAGCGTTATGCCGATGCTATCGGTTACGAGGGGATTGGCCTGGGGCAACTGGAGCTGTCCGATCTTTTTGACCGGGCACCACTCATTGTGCCGGTAAACCTGCAGGGATTTCCACATTTCGTTGTGTTCCGCGGCGGTACTTCAAGCTCGGTGCTGCTCGCCGATCCGGCATTTGGCAATATCACCATGTCAACGGACAAGTTTCTCAATGGCTGGATTTATTATAAGGATATCGGACAAGTCGGCTTTGTCGTCACAAAGGCAGGAAAACTCGCCCCTCCGGGTGAATTGTCCGCCCGATCACTGGATTTTGTTATGATGCCATAATTTATGGGAACCGGGGAAATGGATACACCAGTAAAAAAAATTCGCTGTTTAGGGATTGGCATTGCCGCGCTGATTCTGCCGCTGTTTCCGCTCACGTCTCAGGCACAGGACGCGGATACGCGCACCGAGGAGATGGAGCGCAGGCTGCAGGAGCGCGATAAGGTTATCCTGGAGCTTCTCGAACGTGTTGAAATGCTGGAGCGGCGGGTTGGGGTTGAACGTCGCGGGTCCGGATCCGGCCAAGTGCCTGCTGAAGCCATCAAACCTGATGCAGTGCCGGAGGCGGAACGAACTATCACAGAAATTTCAGAGGGTGCGCCGGGTGCGGTCGTTGTCAAGGAGGGGGATGCCGAAAGGGCTCTTGAGCGTTCACTGACCCGCACGGGGGCGTTGCTGCTCCCCCTGGGTATTTTGGAGATAGAGCCTGGTTTACGTTACGCCAGACAGGAAGATTCCACCCCGGGCCTCTTTTCCTCCGACGACCAGCTTTTTGCCGCCGAGACGGAACTCAACGCCAACAGTCTCACCGCCGATATGGCACTGCGTCTGGGCTTGCCATGGGATTCCCAGCTGGAATTAGGCCTGCCGTACCGGTGGCGTGAGGTAGAGTCGCTAAACAGCGTGGGCTTCGTACCAACCGAATCGTCGAGCCAGTCGGGGGCGGCCCTGGGGGATATCCGCCTGGGGCTTGCCAAGACACTGGTCCGCGAAGGGTTGTGGCGTCCCGATATCGTCGGACGGATAACCTGGGATTCGGCGAGCGGTGAGCGTGAGGATAACGGAGTAGGGCTCGGTGGCGGCTTTAACGAGATTCGCGGATCGCTTTCGGTGATAAAAAGGCAGGACCCGATTGCTATAATAGGCGGTCTGTCATACGAACATAGCTTCGAAGAAGACCAAATCCTGCCCGGACCGGTCCTCGCCGTGAGCTTTGGCAGCTTCGTCGCCTTGAGCCCGGAGACCTCCATGCGCTTTGTCTTTTCCGGAGGATACCAATACGAAAGCGAGTTGGCAGGAGAGGCACTCGCCGGCAGCGATCGCACTCTTGGAAGCTTAGTGGTGGGTGGTACCACATTACTGGCTCCTGGTCTTCTGCTGAACCTTTCGCTCAATGTCGGCTTGACGGATGACGCCGACGATTTCGGGATTTCGCTTTCTCTTCCGTTTCGTTTTACCAGTCCGCTTTACTGACGGGGTATCCCCCCGGTAACCAGCAATACTCATGGCGTCGGAGGCGATACTCTATTTGCTGTCCAGACAGGGGAAGAGCTGACCACCTTCTCCTTTGTGAGAAAATGAATGGATGTGTTTTTGGCTCAATATCATTTATTATTGTCTAAGAGCTTGTCGGAGTATGGGCATTTTTGTTCAGGTGGAAACATTTTCAGGAAATCAAACACAGCCATATAATTGATATTGCAAGCATTGATTTTCTGAAAATAACGAAGATATGGGCGAAAAGGGTATACTCCGACAGGCTCCTGGAGACAGAGCTGTAAAATGATGATCCTTACCCTGAGGACACTTAAGGCTTTGATAGCTTTGTTGGATGTGCCGATCGGTATCATAGAAACAATCAACCGGGTAAAACAGCGAGCCAGACTATCTTATGACACGGCGTATTCTTGTAATTGAAGATAACAGAGACCTGGCGAAAGTTCTCAAGAAGAACCTGGAAAATCTCTCCATGGCGGTTGATCTGGCGTATGACGGGGTGGCTGGATTGACGAAAGCGGAGTCAGGTAAATACAATCTTATAATTCTCGATCTGATGCTCCCGGGTATCGACGGAATAGAGATTTGCCGCAGGGTCCGAAGGAAAAGCGTCTATACCCCCATTTTGATGCTTACGGCAAAATCGTCTGAGATTGATCGTATCCTCGGTCTGGAACTCGGCGCAGATGATTATGTTACCAAACCCTTCAGCATCAAGGAATTGATGGCGAGGGTGAAAGCAATCTTTCGGCGTATTGACGAGATACAGATCGGCAACAGACAATCTCAGGAAATCATTCATGCCGGACAGCTGACTATAGATACACTGAAGCGGACCGTCTTATGTAAGGGCAAGCCCATTGATTTAACGGCCAAGGAATTTGAGTTGTTGTGGCATTTTGCCAGTAATCCCGGCCGGGTTTATAGTCGAACCCAACTGCTTGATTCTGTCTGGGGGTATGGCCATGATGGTTATGAGCATACTGTTAATTCTCATATGAATCGCCTGAGGGCAAAGATAGAAGAAGACCCTTCCACGCCAGAGTATATCCTGACCGTCTGGGGTGTGGGATACAAATTCTCCGAGAAAAAGATACATCCTAAACTAAGCTGATGTTCAGATCTCTTTATTCAAAACTTGCAGCCGTTGTTCTTGTGCTTTTTTCCTTTGTTGCACTGGTGATGGTGATTTTGGTCATTTATGCAACCGATATGTATCGTCAGGAAGCCAACCAGAAACTCAACATCGATCTGGCTGAAAAAATCGTTAAAGAAAAGATATTGATAAAAGACGGGAAAATAGATCGTGATGCATTGGAGTATATTTTTCATATTCTGATGGTGATAAATCCTTCTATCGAATTGTATCTCCTCGACCCGGAGGGAAATATTCTTGAATACTCTGCTGCTCCCGGCAAAGTCAAAAGAGAGAACGTTTCGCTGAATCCGCTTAAAAAATGGCTATCCGGTCACAAAGGTATTCCTGTATTGGGAGATGACCCCAGAAATCTCGCTGGACAGAAAGTCTTCTCGGCAGCCCCTATTCATGAACAGGGCAAGCTGGAGGGCTACCTGTATGTGATTTTAGGGGGAGAAGAGTACGACACTATTGCCCAGAAAATCCAAGACAGTTTCATTTTGAGGATGTCGAGCTGGCTGATTCTCGCCGCCATAGCCTTTGCCGGCATCGTTGGCCTGCTGATTTTCGCACTTCTTACCCGACGGCTGAAAAAACTGACTGCAGGGGTGGATGCGTTCAAAAAGGGGGAGCAGCTCACAAACATTGACCTCCCTCGTCAAAAGAAAGAGGGAGGTCAGGACGATGAAATTGACGATTTATCCAGGACGTTCCGAGAAATGGCGAGGCGGATTGAAGAACAGATTGGCAAACTTCAAAAAAGTGACCTGCTGCGGCGCGAACTTGTAGCAAATGTCTCCCACGATCTGCGTACTCCTCTGGCAACGCTGACCGCCTATATCGAGACCATGCAGCTTAAGGATTTTGACTGGTCTTCGGATGAACGGCAGAAGTATTTGAAAATCGCGGGGAAACACTGCAGGCGCTTGAGCTCTCTGGTCGATGATCTCTTCGAGCTGGCCAGCCTGGACGCCCAGGAGACAAAACTCAACCTTGAATCGTTCAGTATTGCGGAACTGATACAGGACGTGGTGCAAAATTATGAACTGGCAGCAAAACAAAAGAACATTACGCTGACCTCTAATATAGGCCAGGATCTTTCATTTGTTGTCGGTGATATCAGGCTGGTGGAGCGTGTGCTTGAAAACCTCATTATTAATGCCCTGCGTCATACACCGGAGGGTGGAACAGTCAGTTTGATACTGAGTCCTACGGATGAATATATGAACGTACAGGTGCTCGACACAGGGGGCGGCATTCCAGAGGAAGCCCTGCCCCATATTTTTGACCGATTTTTCAAAATAGAAAACACAGAAAACGTTTCAGCTTCTCTCTCCGGTTTTGGCCTCGGTCTGGCGATTGCCAAGCGCATCATGGATCTTCATGGCGGCGATCTTGAGGTGGAGAGTAAACAGCACGCGGGAACCTGTTTCACCTTCAGTTTTCCGATTCAAAGCACTTTCTAGGAGCTTGTCGGAGTAGAGGCATTTTTGTTCAGGTCGAAACATTTTCAGGATAACAATCACAGCCATATAATTGATATTGCAAGCATTGATTTTCTGGAAATAACCAAGATATGGGCGAAAAGGGCATACTTCGACAGGCTCCTGGCATTCCCCTTCTTTTGCCGTGACCAAATAGTATCATTTTCGTGATGGTTCTGTGAATCCTCGTTAATAATGTTCAGGATAAAGCTATCACGATTGGGCCGAGTGCCATACGACTCATTTTTCAGGCAGATCCGAGCGAGTATGTAGGGCCGGCTCATCATATTCAAGAGAGGTGATGAAATGAAAACTCTACTAGTATTTTGCGTATTCCTTCTATCCGCATCCATCTTTTTCGCAGACGGCCGGTCTGGTGCAATGACCGACAATCCAGCGCTTGAAAAGGCAACTTTTGCCGGCGGCTGTTTCTGGTGCATGGAAAAACCCTTCGAAAAACTTGACGGTGTCAGTGCCGTTGTTTCCGGTTATGCCGGTGGGACAACGGAAAATCCGAATTATGACAATTATGCGAGCGGAGGGCATATCGAAGTGGTGGAGGTTGTCTATAACCCCGAAAAAATAACCTATGAGGAATTGCTTGATGTCTATTGGCGGCAGGTAGACCCCACGGACCCGGATGGGCAGTTCGTCGATCGCGGGCATGCCTACAGTACCGCAATTTTCTCCCACAATGACAAGCAGCGGCGCCTTGCCATGGCCTCAAAAGAGGCACTCACTGGAAGCAAACTATTTGACAAGCCCATAGTTACTCCCATCCTCCCCGCGACCAGATTCTACCGGGCCGAGGAATACCATCAGGATTACTACAAAAAAAATCCGATCAGATACAAATATTACCGGTCACGGTCTGGCAGGGACATCTTTCTCAATACAGTGTGGAAGGAGCAGAAAGAGGAGACGATGAGTGGTAAAGATTTGAAAAAAATGCTTACTCCACTGCAATATAAGGTGACGCAGGAAGATGCAACCGAACCCGCCTTTCATAACGAATATTGGGATAATAAACGTCCGGGAATCTATGTTGATGTGGTATCCGGAGAGCCGCTTTTCAGCTCAACAGATAAGTTTGACTCGAAAACCGGCTGGCCCAGTTTCACACAACCCCTGAGAAGCGCCAATATTACAGAGATCGAAGACAATTCCTTTTTTATGAAACGGGTGGAAGTGCGCAGCTCTGAAGCAGACTCGCACCTCGGACATGTTTTTAACGATGGCCCTCAGCCAACCGGGCTCAGGTACTGCATCAACTCAGCAGCACTGCGTTTTATTCCTCTTCAAGATATGGAAGAAGAAGGATACGGGCAATTTCTTGATATGTTTTTCAGCTCAGTGGATATGTAGGTTCACGTTCGAGTGCCCATCTCAAGAGTAAAGCTCCTGATTCTCACGAGGAAATTCGAAAAAGAGGAGAGCCGATATGAAGAACAAAAGCAGTGCCACCCTTGTCCGCTTCTTTTTCCTGCTGGGAGTAATGTCGTTACTACTGGCTGGAATTGCAGCGTCACAGATCCAGGAAGGCGAGGCTTTAAAAGCCAGTGAGGAAACTATGGCAACTGCCGGCAAAACGGGATCCCCGACCATTCCTCCCATTGACGCAGCACTGCCAGCCACTTTTGAAACAGCATCATTCGGGCTGGGATGATTCTGGGGAATCGAATCCCGGTTCGGGATAATCAATGGTGTAATTCGAACTCGTGTTGGCTATGCTGGCGGTCAAACGGCCTCCCCGACCTACAACAATATTGGAGATCATACAGAGACGGTGCAGGTGGACTTTGATCCCAGGCTCATCAGCTACACCCACCTTTTGGACATTTTCTGGAAAAGCCACGAGCCAACCCGGCAGTCAATGTCGCGGCAATACCTGAAAGCAGTCTTTTACCACAATGAGCAGCAAGGCGAACTGGCGATGGCTTCCAGGAAGGCGATTGAGAAGGAAACCGGCAGCACTGTCAGAACCGAAGTGCTCCCCATCAGGTCCTTTACCATGGCCGAAGAGTATCACCAGAAGTTCACCCTGAAGCGTCAATCTACTCTGAGAGATGAAATGGCGCATATCTATCCCCTGAACCACGATTTTGTCAATTCGACTGCTGTTGCACGCCTCAATGGATATGCCGGCGGACATGGTACAAAAGGCCAGTTATCGAAGGAAATCGGCAGGCTGGGGTTGAGTCCCGAGGGCAAGAGAGTACTTACAAATATAGTCAGGGAGTAGTGTGTGATTGATCAGACGTGATGATCTAAACACCTTGACCTGAAACATCCGAGTGGGCCGGTTTCTTTTCTTTTGTGGCGCTGGTGCTCAAGTAAAACAGGGCACTCATTTGAAGCCTATCGGAAAACGAGCTGATATCTGAACCTTGCCAACAGTGGTGCAACGTGGCGGACGGTGCTGCCATGCCTCTTGATGTCTTCCCCTTTCCTCTACATCCTGTAAAAACCAACCAAGGCGATTATCAGCAAATGGCCCTCGTGGCAAAGAGGAGCTCCTGATATCGATATATGGTTGGGATGAACTCTATCCTGCCACAGCTTTTTTCTTGATGTCGATCACAGGAGTGCCAGCGGTAATACCGAAATCGGCCTACTCGATCCGAATGTCTCCGAGTTTTGAAAACCTTCAGGTGAATGTGTCGAAGTTCTGTCCGAGGGTGGCTGGTGTATGGGAATCAGAGCTTAACAGCAGGGGAATATTGTTTTCTCTGGCGGCGTGGATAATCCAGCGGCTCGGATACTGTTCTGCCGGAGGGTGATTGAACCCACCAGTGTTGATTTCCATGCTCATACCATGGACTTTGGCGAGTTCAAGAGTCTCGTATATCAGGTCTTGGTACCAGTCGTCATCTTCACGGAAGAAGGTGAATTCGGCATTATGCTTTTTTATGACATCGAGGTGACCGATGATATCAAACCAGCCGGTGGCAAGACCCTTTTGCAAGGTTTTATAGTAATGCGTGCACAATGCTTTCCCATCATTATTGAACGAGTGGAACAGTGAGGCAAATTCTTTGGCGTTGCCGTTGACAAGATGGAGCGATTTACCCGCTCCCAGGTGATGGATAGAGACAATCCGGTGGTCCCAGTCTCGGCGCTGAATGGCATCTATCCAACTGTATACCTCCGGAATGAACTCGAATTCCATTCCCATGCCCACAATGATTTTATCCCCGTAGGCGCTCTGCATCTCTGTAATCTGCGACCGATAGTGCTCGAGTTCCTGGATGCTCAGGGCGTACCTGGTGGCGAAAGGCAGGGGAGCATGATCGGTTATGACGATTTTGGCAAGGTCTTTTTCGATGGCTGAGACGACCATGTCGGCAACGCTGCCCTGGCCGTCCGAGAACGTGGTGTGGGTATGATAATCGCTTCGTGAATCGAGCTGCAATGTGATCTCCTTGAGTATGGAAAGGCCGAGTCAGTAAATGCTATCCTCTTTGGTGGTTTTTTTCACTGGTATTTTACTAAACCATCAGGTAAGGTACCATAATTCCGGGGACACAATACAAAATATCACATGAGCGAGGGTGTTGAGGAGGATACCTATGGCGCGGATAGCACGAGTGGTCGTTCCAGGTATTCCTCACCACATCATCCAACGTGGCAATCGGCGGCTGGAAACCTTTTTCTCCGAGGCCGATTACAAAGAGTATCTCTATTTGATGGCTGACTGGTGTAACCGCTGCAAGGTGGATATCTGGGCCTACTGCCTGATGCCCAATCATGTCCATCTCGTCAGCGTCGCGCATTCTGAAGACGGATTGCGCAGGGCCGTCGGCGAGGCTCATCGTCGCTACACGCGTCATGTAAATTATCGACATGGTTGGAAAGGCCACCTCTGGCAGGGGAGATTCGCCTCATATCCCATGGATGAGGCTTACCTGCTGGCGACGGTACGTTATATTCTATTGAATCCCGTTCGGGCCGGTATTGTCAAAAAGGCCCATGCCTACCGCTGGAGCAGTTGCAAGGCGCATCTCGAGGCCAGAGACGACATACTCGTAAAAACGGCGCCACTTGCCAGGATTGTCCCGGATTGGCGGGCATTTCTTGAGGAGGAAATACAGGGCGAACAGTTTGCAGCAATCCGCAGCCACGAGAAAACCGGCCGCCCACTGGGTGATGATGCTTTTCTGGATGAACTGGAAAGAGTGACTGCGCGTTCCTTAAAAAAGAAGAAACCGGGGCCTAAAAAGCACGATTAGATATACTGTCCCCTGAACACTCGTATTCTATATGAAAAATGTTATTCTTTTAATTCTCAAGAGAACATTGGCCAGTGTGGTTACCGTGCTGGTTATCTCTTTGATCATTTTTATCGGCGTCGAACTACTACCTGGTGATGTGGCCGAGACCGTGCTTGGCCAGTCGGCAACAGCGGAGACGGTTAAGGCGTTCCGGGATGAGCTGAAACTCGATCTGCCACCTCATACTCGTTATGGGGTATGGCTCAAGGACTTTGTCCAGGGCAATTTCGGTAATTCGCTCGCCAACGGCAGACCTGTATCCGGCCTGATCGGCTGGAGGTTTGCCAATACCATTTTTCTGGCCGCCACCACCGCTCTTATCGCCGTTCCCCTGGCGGTTGTCCTGGGGGTGTTGGCGGCCTTTTACCGCAATACCCTTTTTGATAAGTCCATTTCCGTTATTACGCTTTCATTCATCTCCTTTCCGGAGTTTTTTATCGCCTATATTCTGATCGTTGTCTTTTCGGTGCAGCTCAATATGTTTCCGAGCATGGCGGCAATCAATGCCAGCATGAGTCTGGGGGCCAAAATCAATGCCATACTGCTGCCGGCGCTGACATTGACATTTGTGGTGACGGCTCACATGATGAGACAGACGAGGGCGGCAATTATTAATGTCCTTTCAAGTGCCTATGTTGAAATGGCGGAACTGAAGGGTATTAAGCGTCTGCGGATAATACTCCTGCATGCCTTCCCCAATTCCCTGTCACCGGTTATCAACGTAATTGCCCTGAACCTTGCCTATCTCGTAGTAGGTGTTGTCATCGTCGAGGTTGTTTTTGTATATCCGGGGCTTGGTCAGCTTCTGGTTGATTCGGTGGCTAAAAGAGACATACCTGTGGTGCAGGCGTCGGGTCTTATTTTTGCTGCGGCCTATGTTTTTCTCAACCTGCTGGCGGATGTGCTGTCAATGTTGGTTAACCCGAGGCTGAGACAGCTGGCTTCATAGAAAAGGAGTTTTCGCGCGTGTTTGCATCGTTGAAAAAAGCCCCCTTGAGTGCGCGAATAGGTCTTTGCATAGTGTTGATCAACTGTTTTGTCGCCCTGTTTGCACCTCTCATTGCTCCCTATGGCGAGACCAGCGTCGTCGGCAATGTCTGGGAGAGTTTTTCAAAAGAGTTCTACCTGGGCACAGACCATCTCGGCAGGGATCTGTTCACCCGCATGGTGTATGGTGCACGAAACACCATAGCGCTTGCTTTCATGACGACAGCCATCTCTTTCCTGCTGGGAACGACATTAGGATTCGTTGCTGCAACCAAAGGTGGATGGATAGATCAGATTTTCAGTCGGGGAATTGATATTATCATGGCGTTCCCAACCCTGATTTTTGCCCTGATGGTTCTCTCTGTGATGGGCTCCTCCACCACCGTGCTGATATTCACCATTGCCATACTGGACTCCACCAGGGTTTACCGGCTCTCACGAGCTGTTGCCATGGATATTGAAGTGATGGAATTTGTCGAGGCAGCCCGGCTGCGCGGTGAAGGTTTGTGGTGGATCATGCGCCATGAAATCCTGCCCAATGCCATGCCGCCTCTGGTGGCCGAATTTGGTTTACGTTTCTGTTTTGTCTTTCTCTTTATCGCTTCACTCAGTTTTCTAGGCCTCGGTCTTCAGCCTCCTCTTGCCGACTGGGGCGGCATGGTTCGGGAAAATGCCGGTGCCATAACCTTCGGCATCTATATACCGCTGTTGCCGGCAGCGGCGATCGCCGTTCTCACCGTCGGCGTGAACCTGATCGTCGACTGGTTTCTCCACCTTTCCAGCGGACTGCATGAATAATGAGGTCAACCATGAAGAAAGAAACGCTGCTTGAAATACGCAATCTTTTTATCGAAGGGCATTACGAAAATCGTTGGAATACCATCGTTGAAAATATCAGTCTCTCTCTCAAAAGAGGTGAGGTCCTGGGCCTTATTGGCGAGTCCGGAGCCGGTAAGTCGACTCTTGGTTTGGCGGCGATGGGGTACACGCGGCAGGGGTGCCGACTGGCTTCTGGGTCCATTAAGCTCGAGGGGATGGAGCTGATGGGGGCATCCGAGAATGACCTTCGGGATGTACGTGGGAAAAAAATTGCCTACGTTGCCCAGAGTGCTGCTGCCTCCTTCAATCCATTCCACCGGATCATCAAACAGTATGCCGAGGGACCGGTGCGACACGGGTTGATGAGTGGCAGAGAGGCTGAGAAGGAGGCCGTAGAGATTTATGACCGGCTTTTTCTGCCGGATCCGGAGTCCATTGGTTACCGGTATCCGCACGAGCTCTCCGGCGGGCAGTTGCAGAGGGCGATGGTGGCTATGGCCATGTCATGTAAACCGGACATAATCGTTTTCGATGAACCGACCACCGCGCTGGATGTAACTACGCAGATCGAGGTCCTTGCCGCGGTGAAAGAGATCACCCAGAAGATGAACAAGGCGGCACTCTACATTACCCACGATCTTGCCGTGGTTGCCCAGGTTGCCCATCGCATCATGGTGCTCCGCAATGGAAAGCTGGTGGAGGAGGGTGAAACCAGAGGACTCATTGACCATCCCCAGGAGCAGTACACCAGAGAACTGCTCAACGTCCGATCGCTGAGGGAAGAAAAAGAAGACTCCGACAGGCTCGATATCATTCTCGATATTGAAGATGTTGACGCCAGTTATACGGATAATGTCAATGTTCTAGAAGATATCAGCCTCACCGTCCGGAGAGGCAGGACGGTCGCTGTGGTAGGAGAGTCCGGCAGCGGCAAGAGTACCCTGGCGCGGGTCATTACCGGTTTATTACCGCCTCTGCGAGGCCGGGTCACCTTTTTGGGAGAAGAGCTATCGCCGAAACTCGAAAACAGAGATCGGGAATCCCTGCGAAGATTGCAGATGATCTATCAGATGCCTGACACCGCATTGAACCCGAGACAAACGGTGCGCACTGCCATAGGCCGTCCCCTGCATTTCTATTTTGGGTTGAGTAAACAGGAAGCCGAGCCGCGGATCAAGGCCTTGCTTGAGAAGATTGAACTTGATCCAGACAGTTATATAGACCGTTATACCACTGAGCTTTCCGGCGGCGAAAAACAGCGGATCTGCATCGCCAGGGCTCTGGCGGCAGAACCCGATCTGATAATCTGTGACGAGGTGACCTCAGCTCTGGATCAGCTGGTCGCCGAGGGGATATTGACGCTTCTCCAGGATCTTCAGAACGAGATGAATATATCCTATCTCTTTATTACCCATGATCTGGCCACGGTTAAGGCCATATCGGACAAAATCGTCATCATGCTCGAGGGCAGAATCGTCGAACAGGGTACCAAGAAGGAGATCCTGGCGCCACCTTACCATGAGTATACGGACAAGCTGTTGGCCTCGGTACCGGAGATGGATACCGACTGGCTCGACACCCTGCTTGCCGAGCGTGCGAAAATATTTCTTGAGGAAGATACACATATATGATGACAGCTGATCATATGCAACTGCTGTAATCACAGGCAGAAAACAACCTAAGGAGAGAACAATGTCCGACTTGACACTGCTGCTCAAACTCTTTGAACAGAACAAGATTACCAGGAGACAATTCATCAACCAGGCGACGGCCCTTGGTCTCACTGCCGCCTTATCGCCCGCACTTTTCGCGGGAAAAGCTCAAGCGGCAACACCGAAAAATGGCGGCCGGCTGATAATGGGATGCACCGGCGGCTCCACCACCGATTCCATGGATCCTGCCACTCTGACTTCCAACATGAACCAGAACCTCAACTGGCAGATACGCAACAATCTGGTGGAAATCGATCACAACCTCAAGCCCATCCCGGAACTGGCTCAATCATGGGAGGCCACCCCGGATGCAAAAGTGTGGCGCTTCAAACTGCGCCAGGGAGTGGAGTTTCATAATGGCAAGACATTGACGGCTGAAGATGTCATCTACTCCATCAATCATCATCGGGGCGAAAAATCCAAGTCAGGTGCCAAAGCCTATCTGAAGAATATCAAAGATATCAAGACCGATGGCAAGTATGAGGTAATATTCGAACTTTCAGGGGGCACCGCCGACTTCCCCTTTATCATGGGAGACTACCATCTGACCATCTGTCCCGCCGGAACCAGCGGATCGCAATGGGAGGAAGGCATCGGCACCGGCGCCTATGTGCTTGAAAACTGGGAGCCTGGTGTACGTGCCTTTGCCACCCGCAATCCCAATTACTGGAAAGAGGGCCGTGGCCATTTCAACGAGGTGGAGACCCTTTCCATAACCGATACCAATGCCCGGACCAATGCCCTGAAAACAGATCAGATCAATTACATGGACAGGGTCGAGCTGAAAACCGTCCATCTCATGAAGCGAATGCCTGGAATAAATGTGACTGCCACCACCGGTACCGCTCACTACACCATGCCCATGCTTACCAACAAAGAACCCTACAGCGACAATAATGTGCGCATGGCGCTCAAACTGATTGTCGATCGCCAGGAACTGCTTAACCAGATCCTGCAAGGCTACGGCGAGGTCGGCAACGATCATCCGATAGCTCCGATCAACAGATATTATAACGAAGATCTCGAGCAGAGAACCTATGATCCAGACAAGGCCAAGTTTTACATGAAAAAGGCCGGTAAGCTGGATCATACCTTTAATCTTCATGCCGCCGATGCCGCTTTTCCAGGCGCCGTTGATGCCGCCATAATGGTGAAGGAGCAGGCCAAGCGAGCTGGTATTAATATCAATGTGGTCCGTGAACCCAGCGACGGCTACTGGAGCAACGTCTGGATGAAAAAGGAGTGGTGCATGTGTTACTGGGGTGGCCGTCCCACCGAGGACATGATGTTTTCCGTCGCCTATGCGAAAGGAGCTCCATGGAACGATACGAACTGGGAAAACGAGAAATTCAATACGCTGCTCGTTGCCGCCCGGGCTGAGCTTGATACCGAAAAACGTGCCAAGATGTACGCTGAGATGCAGGAGATCTGCAGAAACGATAGCGGTACAATCCTTCCCATGTATAACCAGATGGTCGAAGCGAGTTCGGACAAACTGGCTCATGGCCCGATTTCAGGTCATATGGCCATGGACGGCATGAGGAATGCTGAACGCTGGTGGGTCAAATAATTGATCCTGCAGACCCTCGCTTTTCAAGGCACAAGACCGCGAGAGATGTCGGTCTTGTGCCTTTTTTTATATACTTGAGATACCATCTTTGTTTCCAGCCGAAATCGGTGCTCTATCTCTTAGTCGTTGGAGGAGATCTGAAGAAAAGTTAGGGCATTGGCATGGAAGAGGCCCAATATATTATTTCAGATTATGGTATTCGGGCAACCGCTTCAAATTGAGGGTGCCTTGAATATGTAATCAAGATATCTCCAGTACTCCTTCTGTTGTCAAACTTCCGAAAAACCTTTCAGCAACACTCTAATCCCGGCAACGGCCCTTACGGGTCATGCTGCCTGTCATCCGATTGTCTTTGAGAAACTCTTGAAAGTCATCGCCTCCAACCGATTCCGGTGGAAAGAGAAACTGTCCTGCCGGGCAAGACAATTTTGTCGGCACAGGCTTTCCATTTAGCCTTCTTCCGCCAGGCCCCAGGGATCAGCTGGTGGTGCCGTTGTCCAGTATGCCAAGCAGACCATGGTATCTGTCGTCAGCGCCACCGACATCTGATGCGGATTGAGAGAGAAGCTCGGGAAGGAGCTTGTTCGGGAAGAGATAGAAGGTGATGCGGCTTCTGCCGTAGGACCCGGCCGGGAAAGATTCATCGACTGCCGTCTCCCAGCGATCGGCCCAATCGGTGTGGTACGGCAGGAGAAACTCCGCTGAGCTGCGCTCATAGTTGGCGGTCGTGGTAATTTTTTCAAAATCATCGACAAGGCCTTGAAGGATCTGCGCAGTAGATTCTTGAAAATTTTCAATATGCTGAACAATATAGTCTGGACTCTCCAAGAACTGCGACGGCATGGCAAGGTTGAGCACGGGGACTGCATGTTCTCCTCCGGCGGATCTATAGCGTTTGAGAATCTCTCCCGCAGCCTCCCTGGACGACGCCATCCACAGTTTGACTGCCTGCGGAGTCGTCTGTTGCCGAAAAAGATGAAGCCAGGCGGAAAAGCGCAGCGTCGCACTTTCCGGTCGTGACGTCTGCAGCTGGGTTTTGGCGACTTCCAGATGATTCATCAAATTGCCAACGGTGGATCCACTTTTGCCCTGCAGATTGTTAATAGCGGCAATTTCATCTTCGTCGAGGAAAAAGATCTCTTCTCGCAGTGACTCCTCTTCAGCATCGAGTATTTCAGCGAGGGCGAGCGTCAACTGGGCCTGCCGGAGTTCGGCGTCGAATTCATCGGTAGCCAGTCCGGCAGCGCTTTTTTGCAGCAGCGACGAGATTTCCTCTAATGCGAAACCGGCCCCCGCTTCGGTGTCAGCGACGGCAGACTGTTCTTTAGAGGCTTTGATCTGCTCGGTCAGTTCAAGAAAGTGTTCGAGTTTAACCCCAAAGGGGGCAGGTGTGTGCGCCTTGCAGAAATCGCGCGCAAATACCGGCGGCTCGTCGCCTCCCGAAGAAAACAGATCAACTTCCGCGATCTGCAGGAAGTGGAGGGGCTTACACAAAAGCAGAAGGGGATACAGCCGTGTTTTATACACCCTGGTATCAGGAAAAAGCAATGTCTCCATCTCATTCACCTTGGTTGTGAGGAAGGTACACATCTGATCATCCCAAAGGTCAGCACCTCTCTGTTTGCTTGGCAAGTGGATAGGCTGGATAGAGGGACGACAAAATATACATTACGCAGCATGTGAAAGGTTAGTACATGCCTGTGAAAGTATATACAAAAAGTATGCCATTGACAACTTTCACTGGAGAGCTCCGGTGACAGCGACCGTCTGCACATATAAAAATATCGGCACGTATACTTTAGGCAAAATTATTGCATCGTATCCTGAAAAGTACATTTCGCCTGCCCTTGGGTCGGCAGGCGGAAGAAGATCATAAACGACGTGTTTCAACGGAATCTTGCAGTTGCTTCCCGTACGAGCAAGGAGAAGAAAGATGCGGCAACTTATTCTACAGATACCTGCAGGCAATGAAAAGATAATACGAGAGGCCGCCGGAAAATACAGGGGCAGGAACACCATATTTTTTCCTGGCACTGAAAAAGATGTCTTCATTCTCTTCCTGCCGAATGATACGCTCAATAATTTTTTGGGCGACATAGAGTCAGTTGACGAAATCGAAGTCAACCTCATTCCACGCGGTGTCATTTCGCTGTACCCGCCTCAAGACGAAGCCCCTGCCCAGGTAACTGATGTCAAGCCCAAAAGTGCAATTGAAATCTACCTGGGCGGCATTCAAAGCATCGGTTCTCTTTTTGGTCTTGTGGGCTACTCTTTCGCGGCCGGCATCATAGTCTGGATAGGGCTGTACACGGCAACCGTCTATCTTCTGGTGGCGGCCATGCTCATAGCGCCACTGGCAGGTCCGGCGATGAATGCGGCGCTAGCCACTGCCGCCGGCAGCTGGTCGTTGCTGCGAGCCAGTCTCGCGCGATATATGCTGGCAATCGGCACTGGTCTGGCGGCGAGCTACTTGATGGCACTCTTATTCGATCAACGAATAATGACGCCTCTTATGATCGAGGTAAGTCAGGTGGCCGAGGTAGCCATTCTGCTGCCGCTGATAGGGGGATTTGCCGGTGCGGTCAATATTTGCCAGTCCGAACGTGACGATCTGGTTTCCGGGGCTGCGGTGGGGATGATGGTAGCAGCGTCTCTGGCGCCGCCGCTCGGTCTGATGGGGGTGGGACTGCATATGCGGGAGTGGGAGGTGGTTACCGCCAGTGCTTTCAGGATAGTGCTGCAGTTGCTGGGGATTCATCTGACGGCGACACTGGTGTTTTACTGCTACGGAGGAGTGAGACGTCAGGGGGTACGGTTTTTAAAAGGTAGAAAGAGAGTGCAGTATGGAAGCCTGGCTGTTGTCACGGCAGCCATCCTGGCCATGTTGGTGTGGCAGTACAGTCAACCCCACTTTCTGCGTCGGGCGAGCCTGAGCACGGAACTTGCCAGCCAGCTAGAGAAAGAGCTCAGCCGTCTCGACTCTATTCGAGTGGTGGAGCAGAACGTGCGTTTCTCTGGCAGGAAGTATAATGGCGAGTCGATTGTCGGCTTCAACGCCTCGGTTTTTTCGACTGACGCCACCGCTGCTGACGAAGCTGTTCACGCGCAGGTCCTCGACCATATGAGGCGAAACCTGAGGTTTCCCGAAAAGCATCTGCATGAGGTATACGAGGTAAGCGTACTCAGGGAGTGAATTCGCTGCCTTCGGAATGGTTATTTTTCCGCCTTTCGCATCGTCAAATCTAGTACTGAGGCTGCATGCAATACCTGCAAAAAACTGGGCATATCTGAGCATGTGAGCGACGAGACTACAGCCGGTGCTGAGCTGTTCTCGACTGAGTTCCAAGAAAAATTCCGGGAGAAAAATTATGAAAACACCAGTCGTTCTTTTCCATCTCTTTCTTCTTCTTGTTATCGCTGGCTGTTCTCACAGAGCAGATTTGCCGGTATCGGCAGGTACGGGAGAAAATCCGGTATTGCCGCAACCGGAGAATCGTCTCATCCCCACAATAAACGTTGCCAAGGCGGTCGGCTGGCCTGAAGGGCAAAAACCGACTGCCGCAGCGGGTACCGATGTCCGTGCTTTCGCCTCCGGACTGGATCACCCCCGTTGGCTCTACGTACTTCCGAACGGCGACATCCTTGTTGCTGAAAGCAATGCTCCGGCAAAGGCCGGTAAAACAGGCACGATCAAGGCCTGGATGATGAAAAAAATGAAAAAGAAGGCGGGTGCCGCAGTACCCAGCGCCGACCGTATAACACTGCTGCGCGATACCGATGGCGATGGTGTGGTCGATATGCGCACCGTCTTTCTCGATGGGCTCCACTCTCCCTTTGGCATGGCTCTGGTTGAGGATCACCTCTATGTTGCCAATACCAACGGTGTCGTCCGATTTCCCTATAGTCAGGGGACCACCCGTATCGATGCTGAGCCTACAGCCGTCATTGAGCTACCAGCAGGGCCTATCAACCGACACTGGACCAGAAATATACTTGCCACTGACGACGGCAGAAAACTCTACATCACCGTGGGCTCTAACAGCGACCATGGAGAAAACGGAATGGCCGAAGAAGAGGGGCGGGCGGCTATCTGGCTGCTTGATCTGAAAACCGGCAAGCATCGGATATTTGCCTCTGGACTGCGCAATCCCAATGGTCTGGTAATTGAGCCGGTAACAGGTACCCTCTGGACTACTGTCAACGAACGCGATGAACTGGGCAGCGATCTCGTTCCCGACTTTTTGACCTCTGTGCGCGACGGCGCCTTCTATGGCTGGCCATACAGTTATTTTGGTGACCATGTCGACACGAGGGTTTCGCCGCAACGGCCTGCTCTTGTCGATCGTGCCCTGGTTCCCGATTACGCCCTTGGACCACATACCGCAAGCCTCGGGCTCGCCACGAGTGAAAATGCCAACCTGCCGGCGCCATTCAGTCAGGGGATGTTCATAGGCCAGCACGGTTCCTGGAACCGTCAACCCCACAGCGGTTATAAAGTCATTTTCGTTCCATTCGAGAAAGGCCGGCCGGCCGGACAGCCCATCGATGTGCTCAACGGCTTCCTCAGCGGCGATGGCAAAGCCCTTGGACGGCCGGTTGGGGTGGCCGTTGACAGTCGGGGAGCGCTTTTGGTTGCCGATGATGTCGGCAATATTGTCTGGCGAGTTACGGGAGAGAAATAATCTCGTGTCGGCCTCCAGAGTCTGTACCTGCAGCGGCACCAGCAGCCCATGTCCGGATCACAGTCACCAGTCGCGCCAGCCCCTCGGCGTCGCCTACCATGGAGTGGCAGACCCCGTCAATGGAGTAGTAAAAATGAAGCCGGAAGAC
>JGI12210J13797_10022133_pt1 | contig 22877 bp, 16 predicted proteins | sample ElkSlonscriptome_3_FD_13797 | JGI IMG/M metagenome (IMG submission 13797)
GTAATTAATTCAGAAAGAATATTTGCCATTGTTGTAATACTATATTTTTCAACACATCTTTGTCGAGATCTCAGCCCTTGCTCACTTGCCGCTTCATAATTTTCTAAGATGTATTCAATTGATTCTGCCTGTTGCTCCGGTGAACTCGGTTCGACGAGATAACCCGTGTCTCCCAAAATTTCGGGAATATCTCCCACTGTGGTTGCTAAAATCGGTTTAGCCATTGCCATCCCATCTGTAAGCTTCAGAGGAAACTGAGCTTGAGCCGCAGGAGTATCACGCTGAGGAACAACAATAATATGAGCCGCAGAGACAACCTCGGGCATCTCTAAAGCGGAATACTTAGGCATTTTGATGATCCAACGTCCCCATTTTTCCATTAACTGACTATCGTAATCATCATAAGGACTACCGCCGACGATCACCAATCTCAGATCAGGCTTATTGAGCAAGTCTAATGCCATGAGAACATCTTCGACCCCTTTATAAGGTCGAGGAGCGCCGGGAAACATTAATACCTGATAATCACTTAACCCAAAACGTTCTCGACTCACCTCTGGATTATAATGAACTGGATCGAATAAATCGATATCTTTGCCATTCGGTAAATAAACCCCACCAAAGCGTTTTTGCAGAAATTGATTATGTAAAGTGACTCGATCCGCTTGAGAAACCCATCTCTCGATCAATTTTAAATAAAACGGATGATCGGGTTGACGGAAAGCTCCTTCAGGCTTGAATAGATCCCGGGCAAATTGTTTGAAGGTTGAACGATATTTCCAGTTTTCTCCTCCATGCCAACTTAACTCCCAATCATCAATATCTAACAACACAGGCTTATGGGTTTGCACCTTTTTCAATAAAGATAAACCAAAGCTCGTTGGTTTCAGCTTGTACGCATAAATAATATCTCCAGTTATTTTTTCCAGCAACTTTTGAGCCGAACGGAAAAATTGAGGATAATACTTAGGACTAGCGATCGCCACAATCGGCACTTGAGTTTGACTAATACTAAGCGTTTGATCTTCTTCATCCACAAAGCCAACAATTTCGACTTCGTATCCTATTTTTTTGAGGGCTTGAGACAGTAAAAAAGGACGAACAGCACCTCCCCATCTTCCCGCTCCACTGCTTGATAAATCACTAACAACTAAGGAAATTTTGATCAAATTTGCAAGCCTCCTCACGATGGAACTTTCGACTTATCGACTTGCGTGACTCGCCAGCTCAACTTTAGATTAACCCAGAAATTCCAGAACGTCACGATCGCGATCGCGATCAGTTTGGCGAGATATTCATTCATCCCCAAACCCCGAGAGAGTAGATTAACAATTATTGCATTTAAAACCAATCCCGTTAAACAAACGATATTAAACTTTAAGAACCTTTTAAACCCCTTCCCCCAACTCCGTTGTTGATGAGCCAGGTCTGCAAACGTCCATCGGTCATTCCAGAGAAAATTGTTAACAATTGCAATCTCACCCGACAAAATCACACTCAAGGTCAACCCCAAACCCAAATGACGAAAGAGGTAAAACATCGTCATATCAACAAACACCCCGCTCAACCCCACGACTCCAAACCGCAGAAATCGTTGAACCGGCCATAACATTAACCGCAATCGGATCAGGTGTTGTACATATTCAACATACTGCTTCCAAGTAACCTTACTTGCCCCTTCACTGCGTTCTTGAAAGACATAACCCACTTCCGCAATCCAGCGACTATGACCTTGAGCTAACACCTCAATTAAAATCTTATACCCAATCGGACTTAAAACTTGGTCGGCGATCGCCTCTCGCCTCACCAAAAAATAACCGCTCATCGGATCAGACACCCGACTGACAATCCCCGGTAAAATCACCAGTCCGAGAACCTGCGCCCCCCGAGACAGAAAGCGTCGCCCCAAACTCCAGTCACTCACTCCTCCGTGATCGACATGACGACTCGCCACCGCTAAATCAGCCCCTTTGTGAATTTCAGCCCAAAGCTGGAGAAGTGTTTCCGGGGGATGTTGCAAATCTGCATCAATCACCCCTAAAATCTCACCATTCGCCACCTGCCAACCCCGAATTACAGCCGTTGAAAGTCCCCGTTGGTGTTGACGACGCATCACCCGCAACTGGGGATAAACCCAACAGAGATCATTCACCGTTTTCCAGGTCAAATCGGGGCTATCATCATCAACAATAATCAGTTCATACTCATCTCTTAGAACCCGATCCAGCATTTGACTCAACTGGGCGATCATTTGCTGAATATTTTCACTTTCGCAATAAGTGGGAATCACTAACGACAGTCGAATATTACGATGATCAGGTGTAGCTTGTGTCACCCGGTTCCCGATAATCAATAAACCTGTCGGTTCCGGGACAAGACGAGGAGATTGACTGGGACTCGGAAGATCAGGATGGATCTGGGACATTCACTTTAGAAGTCAATAACAGTGAAGCGACTGGTTTGAATATAGTCAAAAATACGGTTAATCTGATTGCGTTGAGCATCAGTAATCTGACTATCTGAAAGGATCACCGACATCAGCTTCAGATACTCACTGCGATCAAGCTGTCCCGATGTCAGGATACGATCTAACATTTGAGTCAGAGTAGGATTAGACTGATTTTGATTTAACCAACGCATAAGCTACCATTCCTGGATTATTCCCTTAAAAGGATTCGCTACAATATCGGAAGTTGCTCCAAGTTGAGCCAAGATTGAATGAACAGAGCAATTGTACTCGAAACTTAGAAATTTTGGATGCTTGACTCTCAGTATCCCCGATCACAAGACTTCAAAATATCAGACAAGGAGACCATTTTTCATGCAGGTTGAGCGACTACCCGTATTATCAGACAATTATATTTTTTTACTCTACGATCCCACTTACAATATAGCCGCCGTGGTTGATCCGGCTGAAGCCGCTCCAGTTCTTCATCGTCTGCGAGAACTCAATGCTGAGTTAGTCACCATTTTCAATACTCACCATCATAGCGATCATGTGGGGGGAAATCGTCAACTGCTTCAACATTTCCCGCAAGCGACGGTTTACGGAGGGGCTGAAGATCAAGATCGCATTCCCGGACAACAAATATTTCTCTCCGAAGGCGATCGGGTAAAATTTAGCGATCGCCCCGGCGAAGTCTTTTTTGTTCCCGGACACACCAGGGCGCATATTGCTTACTATTTTCCCGCTCAAACCCCCAATGAACCGGGCGAGTTATTCTGTGGAGATACTTTGTTTGCGGGGGGTTGTGGTCGTTTATTTGAGGGAACACCGCAACAAATGGTCAGTTCTTTAACAAAATTACGTTCTTTACCGGATAATACCCGTGTTTGGTGCGCTCACGAATATACTTTGAAAAATCTCAAATTTGCCCTCACGGTTGATGACAACAACGCGGATTTAAAACACCGTTTTGAGCAGGTGAAAGTGGCTCGCAGTCAAGATATAGCCACAGTTCCTTCTACAATTGGACTGGAAAAGTTGACGAATCCGTTTATGCGTTGGGATGATGTGGCTCTCCAGTCGAAGGTAAAAAGTCAAGATCCGGTTCAAACCTTTGCTCGTTTGCGAGGAATGAAAGATCAATTCTAAGTATTCAAATTTTGAAAATTAGGAGACTAACTCCAAAGATACGAAGACACAAAGAATTTTCTCTGTGTCTTGTAGTGTTTATTTTTAATCTTCGTGAAGGAATAAGTCCTTTATAAAGATTAGATTATAGGGCAGAAGGATAAATTTCATCAGCTACAAATACAGGCTTATTCTCATACTCGGCTTCAATTTCTTGTTGAAAATCTAAATCCCAAGTCAGATCATAATCACGCTCAAATTCGGCTTTAACAAAAGGACGCAAAGTTCCGACAATAGTCACACTTTCACCGTCGTTAACTTGGGGATCGGGGTTAGCCGTAATCACCAATAAATCTTCACCCCCAAAAAGTTGTTCTTCATCGACGGTAAAGACACCCGTGCTTCTGATTTCTTCAACCTCTCCTTGTACCGCAATCCGCTGATAATAGTAAGTTTCGGGGTTGGCGGTGATGTCACCTGGATCGGGGGACAACGCAATAGACTGAGCAATTACCGCAGGCTGTTGTTCATATTCTGCATAGAGATTCGGATCGAAGTCCAAACCGTACTCAGTTTCAAGATCTGCGATCACAAAGTTCCGCACTTCTCCTGTAATTTGAACTTGGTTTTCTGTTCCTTCTGGAAGAGTTATTCCTTCGCCGGAAGCATTGACCACTAATATTTCTTCGCCGCCCAAGAGTTGTTCATCATCCATTAGAAATGATGCCTCACCGACAACTTCATTAACATCTCCTCGAATGGTGACGGTTTCACCAACATAATTAGAGGTTTCCTCGGAAACTTGTTGGGTGGTGACGTTTTCTAAAGCTTCTTCTCTGGTTGTTGTTTCGTTTGTACAGGCGGGTAGAAAAGTAGCAGCCATTAAGGATAATGCGATCGCTCCTAAACGAATATTTTTACGATTTTCTGATTTAGAATTGGGTAACATATTAATCATGTCTTTCAATTTACTTTTACTTAACGAAATTCACTGAATCTTCGTCTGTCAATATTTTTTACACTTCATCTGAGAATATAGCTCCCAAATTTACTCCGTGTTGGTTCGACGTTCAGTAATCCTAAATATATCAGTTCCCTCTAGGGAGGCGATTCTCCCAGAAGAAGGATTTCACTCACTCTAAAGGATGAGATGAGAGTCTATACGAGTCTAGATGATTTGAAATAATTTTTGCTCTTTGCTCAATTCTGCAATTGATCAATGTGTCTAAACTCAGGAGAAATACTTTAAACCCAATCGCGGCTATACAAGGCGACCACGAACATATAAATAGCATAAGCCATAAAGCCAAAGGCAATCCCGCCTAGCCACAGCGATCCAAAAGGTTGATTTTGAAGTTGTTTTAAGGCGTTGGCGAGTCCACCAGCAGGATCGGAGCGAACTAGAAATGTCGCTTGCACTAAGAAAATGCCAATGGTAATAAAACCAATTCCTCGGGCTGCTATTCCGACTTTCCCGATACCAATCGCCCAGGTTTTCACCTGATGATTGAGAGTAGAATTAAACTCCCGAATATAACTCCCGCTATAAGCCCCATACAAGTAAGAACATCCCACGCCTATTGTCGCGATTCCGCCGATAATCACGAGCCACAGTCCAAAAGGTTGCTTAAATAATTCAGCAGCCAAGTCCTCAATCGTATCATCATTTTCTGCATCTAAACCGATTAATAACTGACTGGCTGTGTAAATAACACCGCTATAACTTAATCCACTCATCAAGTAGCCACATCGATGAATCAGGCGTTTGAGATTGAATTCACCCGAATGTTTGGGGTCAAATAGAGCTTGAATTAATCGTCGCAAAACATAACCTGTTAAGCCAATGATTAAAAGACCAATCAGCAGTTTTCCCAAGGGCTGTGCGGCAATTTTTAGCAATATGCCGTGAGTCCCTACAATCTCTTGATTCGTTTCAAATATGGCAATTATGGCAAGTAACCCAATACCTCCATAGATGCTACCTTTAGCGACAAAACCCAAGCGAATCAAGATTTCAATCCATTGATGAATTGTTGTGTGCTGAAATCGTTGTTTGACTTGACGAATCGGATGAACATTTTTGGACATGAATTCGGGAGGTTAGGAGATGGGGATATGGGTCACTCAATCAAATTTTCTGTAGTGTCTCTTGCGATCGCATCACTCAGGTCGCTATTATAGAGTGTTTGGGTTAAAAGATTATTAGGAACGATCATGGCAAAACGTGTTCAAGTTGTCCTCAGACAGGACATTAGCAAACTGGGTCGAAATGGGGACTTAGTAGAAGTGGCTCCCGGTTATGCTCGTAACTACCTCCTTCCGAAAAGTTTAGCAGTGCGAGCGACTCCGGGTATCCTCAAACAAGTGGAACGTCGTCGGGAAGAAGAACGTCAACGACAAATCGAACAGAAACAAGAAGCGCAAGCCAGCAAAACCGCTCTGGAAACCATTGGTCGCTTTACCATTGCCAAACAGATGGGTGAAAATGAAGCGATTTTTGGTACGGTAACGGCGGCTGAACTTGCAGAAGCGATTCAAGCCGCGACCAATAAAGAAATTGATCGTCGTGTTATTACATTACCCGATATCAATCACATTGGTTTTTATAAGGCAGAAATTAAGCTGCATCCTGAAGTTACAGCAGAAATCGAAGTTCACGTTGTTCCGAGTTAGGATAAGCCGTTATCAGTATCAATTGATGACGACTCATCACGCCGGAGTTGCTTTTGGGTAAACTTAAACTGAGAGCGCAATTGTAAACAGACGTTCTCTGTGAGCGTCTGAAACTACTGATAACGGGTTGTTTTTATTGATTCTGAACTATGAAAAATCGATCTAACTTTCAACTCCCTAGCGATCGCTTACCTCCCCAAAATATTGAAGCAGAGGAGGCGATTTTAGGGGGGATATTACTCGATCCCGAAGCCATTAGTCGAGTCGCTGAATTGTTAGATCCGAGTTGTTTTACTATTCTTGCCCATCAAGCGATTTATCGCACAACGCTAAATTTACATTTACAAGGAAAACCAACTGATCTAATGACTGTTACCACTTGGCTTGCTGATCACAATCAGTTAGAAGAAGTGGGCGGACAAATGAAGCTAGCACAACTGGTTGATCGAACTGTTTCTGCGGTGAATATCGATCAATATGCTTTGTTGGTGATTGAAAAAGCCATGCGCCGCAATTTGATTAAAGCCGGACATGAAACGATTGATTTGGGTTATGATACAACGGTTGATATTGAAGAAGTCTTAGATCAGGCTGAACAACAAATTTTTAATATTACTCAAGTTCGTCCGCAACAAAATTTAGTTTCAATTGCTGAGACGCTGATTAATACATTTCAGGATATCGAAGATCGTCACGAAGGTGTTGCCCTTCCGGGTTTAAATTGTGATTTTTATGATTTGGATGCGATGACGGGCGGGTTTCAGCGCTCTGATTTGATTATTGTTGCGGGTCGTCCTTCGATGGGAAAAACGGCACTTTGTACGAATATTTCCTATAGTATTGCTAAAATTCATAAGTTACCTGTGGCGATTTTTAGCTTAGAAATGTCGAAGGAACAGTTAGTTCAAAGACTGCTTTCTAGTGAGGCAAAAATTGAAAGTAATCGCCTACGTTCTGGGCGAATTAGTCAGAGTGAATGGGAACCGTTAACAATCGCAATTGGGACGTTATCAGAATTACCTGTTTTTATTGATGATACCCCTAATATTACTGTTACAGAAATGCGTTCTAAGGTACGCCGTTTACAAGCAGAACAGGGCGGCGCAATGGGGTTAGTTTTAATTGATTATTTGCAACTAATGGAGGGTGGGAGCGATAATCGGGTACAAGAATTGTCTCGAATTACGCGATCGCTCAAAGGGTTAGCGAGGGAATTAAATGTTCCGGTAATTGCCCTTTCACAGTTGAGTCGGAGCGTTGAATCTCGGACAAATAAACGCCCGATGATGTCTGATTTGAGGGAATCTGGTTGTTTAACAGGTGATAGCTTAATCACATTAGCAGATACCGGATTACAAGTACCAATTAAAGAATTAGTAGGGAAATCAGGCTTTTCAGTTTCGGCCTTAAATACAAAAACCATGAAGCTAGAAACAGCAATTGTTAGTAATGCTTTTTCTACAGGAACTAAGCCAGTTTTTAGATTAACAACTCGTTTGGGTCGTACTATTCAAGCCACAGGAAATCATCAATTTTTAACCGTTCACGGTTGGCAACGTTTAGATGAGTTAAGTTGTGGTTGTCCGATTGCTGTACCCAAATGTTTAGCGAGTTATGATTTACAATTGATGAGTGATGCTGAGTTAGGTTTTCTAGATGAACGAACCGGAAAATTAGCTCAAGTTGTTAAATCAAAAACAGTAGCCTTGCTTGCAAATCGTGATATTTATTGGGATGAAATTGTTGCAATTGAACCCATTGGAGAAACAGAAGTCTATGATTTAACCGTTTCGGGGTTACATAATTTTATTGCTAATAATATCATTGTGCATAATTCCATTGAACAAGACGCCGATTTAGTGATTATGTTGTATCGAGACGATTATTATAACCCGGATTCACCCGATCGCGGAATTGCTGAAGTGATTATTACCAAACACCGTAACGGGCCGACCGGAACCATTAAATTACTCTTTGATCCTCAGTTTACCAAATTCCGAAATCTAGCAGGAGGCGATCGCTATTTTCCGGCGGCTCAATCTAATCCCCTTCCCCCGGCTCATTAGGATTAGACCAAGAGAGGAGGAAATGAGGTCAGGGGTTTGATCTCCCGATCTCCTCATTCCCAAAAGCAGAAAAGCGATTATTTGATATCCAACAATTCCACATCAAAAAGCAAAGTGGCATTCGGAGGAATGACGCCACCAGCGCCACGAGCGCCATAACCCAAATCAGAAGGGATAACCAGTTTACGTTGTCCGCCGACTTGCATCGAACCAACCCCTTCATCCCAACCTTTGATCACTTGACCGACACCAATTTTAAATGAAAACGGCTGACCGCGATCGCGAGAACTGTCAAATTTTGTGCCATCTTCTAAAGTTCCAGTGTAGTGAACTACAACCGTTTGACCTTTTTGAGGAGAGGCACCATCTCCTACTTTGACGTCTTCATACTGTAAACCGGAGTCAGTTGTCACCATCTTTTCTTCACTATCCATATTTTGAGCTAAAGTGACATTGGCTTTGGAAGCAATGCCTTGGGTTAACAGAGGATTACTCGAAGTTTTCACCTCTGGAGTAGAAGTCTGTTGAGTCGTTTGGATATTTGATGCTGTTGCTTCTTGTTCGGTGGTCGTCACTTGAGCAACCAACAAAGCGAAAGCACAAACAATAACAATACCCAGGCTAACTAATATTTCTCTCACGGTTAACTTTCCTCAGTCTGCATCAGAACCAACCCGTTTCTTACTTTACCGCGTTGCGAGTCCCTAACGCCAGAGACGATTTTCTAAATCCCGAATTTGACGTTCTAAACGATCGAGGCGTCCCCGCAACTCATCGAGTTCAGTCTGACGGGGAACCCCCACATCTTGCATGACATTTCGCATTTGTCGCTGAAGCAGTTCCTCAAAATTTCCTTGTTCAAGCTTGAGTCGCTGCATCATATCATCCATAAAGACGCTCGCTTGTTCTGGGTTGAGGGTGCCATCTTTAACCCACTGATCGGTGACTTCTTGGAGTTTCTCCGCAACCAGGGAGGTGGTTCCAATACCGAGCATCAGGAGTTGCTTGAGTATGTTGTTGCTATTATTGTCCATTGTCTTAGATTGAGGTTTCGCTAAAATGGTCTAGTTAGAGTAAAACAATTAAACTCAACACTTTGATTTATCCTGGCTTACATTCTATCTATTGTGCGATCTTTCGCTCTGATCTTCTCCAACACCAATATTTTATTCAAAATGCCAGAATGTCCCCGTTGTCATCAACCCGTTGATTCTCAAGCGATCGCTTGTCCCCATTGTAAGTTTCAGCTTAAGGCTTTTGGTCATCCCGGTATCCCGTTGCATCGAGCGACTCAAGAGACTTATCTTTGTAGCAGTTGTCTCTACCATGAGGATGATACTTGCAATTTTCCTCAACGTCCCTATGCCAAAGAATGCACTTTGTACCATGATCGTTCTGAACCAATTTTACCGCCTCCCCCGGTCAAATCTTCTCCTCAAGGGTTAGGGGCAATCAAATATTGGGTACAAAACAATGGGGTTTGGTTAGTCTTGTTGGGTTTATTAGCGGTGAGTTTATTGTTATCTATTTTATAAATTTAGAATCTAACTCACTCTACGGTTCAATCTCAAAAATGCAGCCGATAAAGTTCAACAATCTTGTTATATAGCCTCCAACAAAAGGGAAAATTCAATATTGTTTTCTCTGTTGTTTTCTCTCCCAAGAAAATGCTGAAAAAGAATGAGTAGCCAACTGTAGCGTAAAGGTACTACCCCGATAAACTTGGCTTTCAACGCTCAACTGTGCCTTGTGAACTTGGGCGATCGCCTTGACAATTGCTAATCCCAAACCGGTTCCCCCCGTTTGGCGGGAGCGATCGCTATCAACCCGATAAAACCGCTCAAAAATGCGAGTTTGTTCGCCGGGTGGAATCCCGATTCCAGTATCTTTTACCGCGATAATTGCCGTTAAATCATACTGTTTTAAATCAATCCTAACCGCTCCACCCGAGGGAGTATATTGAATCCCATTCGCAATCAAATTAGAGACCAATCGATAAAGTTGCTGTTCGTTTCCGAGAACATAAATTAGATGTTCAGGAATCGAACTATAAAGCTGAATATCCGAGGCGATCGCCAGTTCTAAAAATTCTTCTGATAAGTCGCCAACCAAGTCGTTAAGACAACAAACTTGAAACGGTTTTGAAGCGGTATTTTGTTCGAGGCTGCTGAGTAATAATAAATCCGAAATTAAATTGCTCAACCGTCTTCCTTGGCGCTCGATAGTATCCAACATCATATTAATATTTTGTCGGTCGGACGGTGGAACTCGTAAGATCGCTTCTACCGTTGCTAAAAGACTGGCGAGGGGCGATCGCAATTCGTGGGCTGCATTAGCTGTAAACTGTTGCTGCTGTTGATAAGATTGATAAATAGGCTGCATTGCCAACCCGGAAAGCCACCAACTAGAAGCCACAACCAAACCCAATGCTATCGGAAATCCAATCACTAAAATTAAGTTAATTCTTCTCGTTTCCGCGTCAAAAGATGCCAGCGTTCGCCCAATTTGTAGATAACCCCAGGAAGTCGAATTATCCTTGGCAAAATTGGCATCGGCTCCGTGCAGAATTGTGGTAAATTGGCGGTAACGTGTGCCATCGGCGGCATGAATTGTTTGCCAGGAAGTCGAATTTAAACGGTGGGAAACTTGGGCGGGTTGATTGGGGGAAAATGCCAAAAGTTTTCCTCGATAATCAAACAGTCGAATATAATAGGTACTGCGATCGCTAATCCCGATTGTATGACGCTGAATTAAACTCTGGCTCACATTACAAGATTGCTCGGATAGACACAATTCTGGAAAAATTTGCTGTAAGATCACAACCGGATCACCAGAAGCGGGTAACATGGGTTCAAGACTATCATGGAGGGTTCCAGCAATTGATTCAATTTCCCGTTCTAAAGCATTCCAATTCGACTGAATTAATGCCCGATACATTCCCAACCCAGATAGACTTAAAATAACTCCCATCACAACCGCATACCAAAGCGCTAACCTAATTCGACTGCGGCGAAAAAGTTTGTGAGTGTTCATAGGAAAAAGGGAACAGGGAACAGGGAACAGGGAACAGGGAATGGAAAATGGGGAACCGTAGGGGCACTCTTGCTTGCGTCCTCTGGAATTTAAGGGATAATGGATAATACATCATTCATCATTCAATTAATGACGTATTAAATCGATAACCCTGACCGGGAATAGTTTCAATCGGACAATCGCACCCGTAACTGGCTAATTTTCGTCTCAATAACCGCATTTGTGCCGCAACAACATTACTAATCGGTTCCTCATTAAGATCCCAAAGTTGATGGCGAATTTTGCTTCCGGGAATAATGCGATCGCGATTTTGCATTAAATAAGCCAGAATTTGAAACTCTTTAATTGTCAGAGGAATAACGGTAGGAGAAACCTCACTTCCCTTAACACAGAGGGCATTATTGGCATAATCGAGGCTAAATGTACCAATAGTCAGCGAAGGCGGTTGCAACTGGGGAGATCGCCTTTGAAGCGCCCGCAACCGGGCTAGCAATTCCTCCATCACAAAGGGTTTAACGAGGTAATCATCCGCCCCCGCATCCAGCCCTTTAACCCGGTTTTCCGGCTGTCCGAGCGCCGTCAACATCAATATCGGCAAAGGATTTTGATGCAGTCTCAAACGCTGACACAACTCCAACCCGGACAAACCCGGAAGCAACCAGTCAAAGATCGCCACAGTGTAATCTGTCCACTGACTTTCCAGATAGTACCAGGCTTGAGTGCCATCAATTACCCAATCAACCACATATTTTTCACTGACCAAAACTTGTTTAACAGCTAGTCCCAAATCGGTTTCATCTTCGGCTAACAAAATTCGCATTATCCTAAACAAACCCTCACGAGCTAGATTTTATCGAACAGTCTGCGATTTCACCTGAATTTCATCCATCCTTTGGCACACTATGGATGATCTTTGTTTAACCTGCATTTTTGTGAGGAGGCAGCATGAAACCCATTTCTATTATTAGCTCTATTTTGACTATCGGTTTAACCCTGAGTACGCCTAACCTTGTACTAGCCCACGTTGGACACGGAGACGAATTTCAAGCCGAAGGCGGAATCGAACGAGTTCAGGTTAATCCCGAAACCGATTCAATGTTAGGTATCGTTGTCACCCCTATCGAACAAGCTACAACCGATGGAAACGGGGTGATGGTTCCCGCAACGGCATTAGTTGACTCGGACGGCAAACAGCTTGTTTTTGTGCAGTATGAAAGTTTCTATGAACCGGTTCCCGTGACGACTGGCGCCAGCGAAGGCGAATTAATTGAAGTAACTCAAGGATTGTCTGTTGGGGAAAATCTAGTCACTCAGGGTAGCTTATCCCTCTACGCCGAATCCCGCAAAACCCAAACCGTCGATGTAGCTGCCAGTCCAGCCCCAACATCTTCTCCCCAAACCGATATTACTCATGCTCAAGCAGATACTCAAGGAATCCCTCATAGCCACGATACTGCGGGAAATCTGGTTGAGTCGGATGCTGTTGCTCAACAAACCAGTGAAATAGCTGAAGAATCTGGAGGTTTCCCGATGGGAATTTTAGCAGCCCTGGCTGGGGGAGTAGTGCTGTTAGTTGGGGGATTTGTTGTTATGGGCAACCGCAAGTAAAGGGGACTTCTGATTTAGAATGTTTAACTCAATCCTCAATAATACGCTCAAAACTTCGATCGCCCATCGTTGGCTAATCGTTGCGGGTGCGATATTCGTTACCGTTTGGGGGGTTTTCAGTGTTAGCCAAATGCCACTGGATGTCTTTCCCGAATTTGCACCTCCTCAAGTCGATATTCAAACCGAAGCGGTGGGACTGGCACCCGAAGAAGTCGAAACCCAAATTACCGTACCGATTGAAAGTGCGGTGAATGGCTTGCCGGGAGTAACGACGGTGCGATCGTCTTCCAAAGTAGGGCTGTCGATGGTGCAGGTGGTGTTTGACCAAAATGCCGACATTTACAAAGCACGGCAGGCTGTTACGGAGCGCCTCCAACAAGTCACCAACCAGCTACCAGAGGGCGCACATCCCCCAGAAATTTCGCCTTTGGTATCCCCCCTCGGTACGATATTGCAGTACGCTTTCACGGTCAATGAACTGGGGAAAACATCCCTGATGGATCTGCGTCGGTTGGTGGAAGTCACCCTCAGCAATCAAATTCTCTCGGTGCCGGGAGTCTCTCAAGTGACCATTTACGGGGGCGACGAACGCCAAGAACAGGTTTTGGTTGATCCGGCAAAATTGCGATCGCTGGACGTTTCCCTAACCGAAGTCACCGACGCCGCCAGGGGCGCAAATTCTAACGCTCCGGGCGGTTTCCTCATTGGCGGGGGTCAAGAACTTTTGGTGCGGGGGATCGGACAGGTTAACTCGATCGAAGACTTGCAGCAGTCGGTGGTGAAGGTGCAAAACGGCAACCCTATTTTGTTGGAAGACGTGGCGGAGGTGAAAACCGGTGCCGCCCTCAAGCGGGGGGATGCCAGTTTTAACGGTCAGCCTGCGGTTGTCTTGATGATTAATAAACAACCCGATGTGGATACCCCCACCGTTACCAAAGCCGTTGAAGCGGTGATGGCATCGTTGCGGCCAACGTTTCCCCCCGACGTGCAAATCGTCCGCACTTTTCGCCAGTCTAATTTTATTGATTCTGCCATTCGGAATGTTAGCGGTTCTCTGATTCAAGGCATCATTATCGTGTCGGTAATTATGCTGCTATTTTTGATGAATTGGCGGACGGCAGCTATTACTTTGAGCGCCATTCCCCTTTCTTTATTGGTCGGGTTAATGTTTATGAAAGCCCTGGGTTTGGGCATTAATACCATGACTTTGGGCGGTTTGGTAGTGGCGATCGGATCGGTGGTTGATGATGCGATCGTAGACATGGAAAACTGTTATCGGGGACTGCGAAACAATCAGGCCCAGGACAATCCAAAACATCCTTTTCTGGTGGTTTATGATACCTCTGTAGAAGTTCGTTTGGCGGTAATTTTTTCGACGGTAATTATTGTGGTGGTTTTCGCCCCAATTTTTAGTTTAACGGGTGTGGAAGGGCGAATTTTTGCGCCGATGGGGTTGGCTTATTTGCTGTCGATCTGCGCGTCTACTTTGGTGGCGATGACGCTTTCTCCGGCACTTTGTGCGATTTTATTGGCTAACGAAACTTTGCCCCAAGAAGGCACGTTTATTTCCCGTTGGGCGGAACGTTTGTATCGTCCTCTGTTGAATGTGTCGCTGCGATCGCCTCAAATTATATTAACAATGGCGCTCGCCGCGTTGGTTGCAACTTGTGCGATCGTTCCGTCTTTGGGACGGGTATTTTTGCCCGAATTTCAAGAGAAATCGTTGGTCAATTCAATGGTATTGTATCCGGGGGTTTCTCTGGATATGACCAACCGGGCGGGGATGGCGCTGTCTAACTCGCTCCAGGATAATCCCCTTTATGAATGGGTGCAGGTGCGGGCGGGGCGAACTCCCGGCGATGCGGACGGGGCGGGGGTAAATATGGCTCATGTTGATGTCGAACTCAGCGATATTGCGCTCAAAAATCGCGAAGCCAGCGTTAAGGAACTGCGGGAAATGTTTTTAAAATTACCGGGGGTTGCTCCCAATATTGGCGGGTTTATTTCTCACCGTATGGATGAGGTTTTATCGGGGGTGAGAAGTGCGATCGCGATTAAAATTTTTGGGCCTGATTTGGCTGAACTCCGTGCAATTGGCGAACGGGTTCGAGATGCGATCAAGCCAATTTCTGGGGTAGTAGACTTGCAGCTAGAACCGCAATTACCTATCCGCCAGGTGCAAATTAAATATAATCGCCGATCCGCAGCAATTTATGGGTTGACGATGGAACAATTATCGGAGATTGTGGAAACGGCTCTTAATAGTCGGGTGGTGTCGCAAGTTCCAGAAAACCAGCAGCTTGTCGATATTTCTGTTTCGTTAACCGAGGATGCTCGCAACAGTTTGGATGCCATTCGTGGGGTTCCGATTTCGACTCCGACGGGTCAAATTATTCCTCTGGGAGAGGTTGCAGAGGTTGAATATGGGATGGGGGCAAATGTTGTAAATCGCGAGGATGTTTCCCGGTTAATTGTGGTTTCGGCGAACGTTTACGAGCGGGATTTGGGGAGCGTGGTTGGCGATATTCAAGCCGCAATTAAACAGAATGTTCAACTGCCGAAGGGTTATTTTATTCAGTACGGCGGTCAGTTTGAAGCCGAACAAAATGCGACTAATAACCTGCTGATATACAGCATTTTGGCGGCGTTTGTGATTGCGGTGTTGATGTTCTTTTCTGTTAAATCGCTTCCCGCAACCCTGGCGATCATGCTTAATTTACCGCTGGCGTTGGTTGGCGGTATTGTCTCGATTTTAGTGACGGGGGGCGTGATTTCTGTTGCTTCTCTGATCGGTTTTATTACGCTGTTTGGGGTGGCGGTTCGTAACGGTTTGTTGTTGGTGGATAACTATAACAAAAAGTTCGCCCGGGGAATGTTTCTTAAAGATGTAATTGTTAACGGTTCTTTGGAACGGGTGAACGCTATTTTAATGACGGCTTTAACTTCGGCTTTGGGAATGTTACCTTTAGCGATCGCCACCGGCGCCGGAAATGAGATTTTACAACCGTTGGCGATTGTGGTTTTGGGCGGTTTAGTTACGTCTACGGCGTTAACGTTGTTGGTTATTCCCGCGCTTTATAGTCAGTTTGGTAAGCGGTTAATACCCATACAAAAAGACAATGCCGTTCGCACACACTTTCCCGTAAATACCGCAAAAAAATCATCGGCAGATTCACTCTTTTAGCAGATTTACAGGGCGATCAAGGAGATTAGCCATCTTCTGATCGCTCTTTAAAAAAAACAAAAAAGGTAAGATGAAATACAAGATGATCGGCTTCCTTTAGTTGTTGTTGTTCGGTAAAGACTTATTGATATATTCTATCTCTTTTGTGTGAGCCTGAAAATCTTGAAAATCTTGGTAGACAGCTAAATCAAACCAAAATGTGGTGCCAATTCCCAACTCACTAATTAAGTGAATTTGACTGTGATGTTTTTCCATAATATTGCGAACAATAGATAATCCTAGCCCAGTTCCTTCTAAGGTGTGAACTCGATTTTCAACTCGGTAAAACCGACTAAATACAGCTTCTTGATCTTCGGCTGCAATTCCGCTTCCCGTATCAGAAACTTCGATTCGCACATATTGAGGAGAGGAAGGAATTTCTAACCCAATTTTCTCATCTAGTGGACGAGGGGGGGGTGGAGAAATAATCCAGCCGCCTTTTTCGATTTCTTCGGCTTCTTTGCTGATAACTTTGGGTTGATCATCCTCTAAAAGATAGGCGCGAATAATCACCCGTCCTCCAGCTTGTGTAAATTTGAGGGAATTCCCCACTAAATTTGCAAAGACTTGTAGCAATAGATCATAATGACCTAAGACAGGGGGTAAGTCGGGTTCAACCTCCTGACTCAACTCTATTCCTTTGTCTTTGGCGTTGAGTTGGTAGGTGCGTAAAGTTTGTTCAATCGGTTGAGCAATATCGATCCCTTCAAAGTGATAAATTCGACAAGATTCTAACCGGGATAAATCTAATACATCATTGACTAAACGAGTTAAACGATCCGTTTCATAGTTAGCAGTTTCTAAAAATTCTCGTCGTTCAGCTTCGGTTAAATCCTCACCATAATCATGGAGGGTTTCAATAAAGGATTTAATATTAAAAAGTGGGGTTCTCAGTTCGTGGGAGACGTTACTAATAAAATAACTTTTGGCTTCGTTTAATTCAACTTCTCGGGTAATATCCTGAATGGTCATCGCAATTCCTTTCAGACTGTCCCGATATTGATCTTCGAGTTTTAAATGATCGTGGTGTTGATACAAACTACTTTCATTAGCCTGGGGATGTTCGGGAGAGTTACACGTCTCATTCGTGTGGCTAAAACAACTTCCACAAAGGGGATCTAATCCTGGTGCTTTATGTAATAAAACTGTATTGAGGAGAATTCTGAGAGTCCGATTTGTGGGTTCGCTTAAAGAACAGCGAAATTCTCCCCCTTCTTGATTTCCACTAGCGATTTGTTGTAAGGGTTGAGAGATTTCTTGTAATAACGGTAAGGGGAAATGATTGATCGCATTTTCCCCAATAACGCTTTTTCCATCCCAGTTAAATAGACGTCGAGCGGTGGGATTCACTAAGATTAAATTTAACTGAGCATCTAATAAGATTGCTCCATCTGCAATCGTTAGAACCAGGGTTTCTAGCTTGGCTTTTTCGGCGGTTAACTCCTCAATATTTTGAGCTTCATAGCTTTCGAGTCGTTCAGCCATTTTATTAAAGCTAATGATTAATTCCCCCAGTTCTCCACCAAAGGGTAAATCAACTCGTTGGTGAAAATTTCCGGCGGTAATATTTTGAACTCCTCTTAACAGTTCTTTGATCGGTTGAGTAATGGTTAAGGCATTAAATACCGCCCCTAAAATCACCATCACCCAAATTGAGACAAACACTGCTAGAGTCACATCCCGCGTTAAATTTGAGGAGACAACAACGGTGGGATTTGGATTAATTCCAATGGCTAAAATTCCCCAATATTGTCCTTCATCCATCAAGGGAACAAACACATCTGTCACCTGTCCAGCAGGGGTCATGTGTTGACGTACCATCGGAATAGAAGTAAAATCTCCCGCTTTTATACTGGTAATAAAATTATCCGGGAGTTGCATCCGCCGTCTGAGCGTGAGAGAATTTTGAACGGCTGAATCTGAAAACGGTAAACCGAGAAAGATCTCCCCATCTGGGTCAGCGTACAACATATACCGGACACTGGAGGTACTGGTATAAAATTGTCGAGAAAAACGGGCGACTTCATCGCGTTTGTTGTCAGCGATCAAAGGGGCAACATTTGCGGCTAACAGTAAGCCTAGATCTCGACCGTAGCGGGTATCATTGAGACGTGCGTCTTCTTGAATGGCATTAACCGCCCAGAAGGTTAAACCACTCATCAATAAGGAAACAACTAGAGTTGCTCCGGCCATTAACCGGGTCTGGAGGGTAAACTCCGACCACCAGTTTGCGATAATTTCACCAATTTTTTTCAGAATTGCGATCATCTCCCGACGGTTTGAGATCTGAGTTTTTTGCAGTTGGGATGAAGCCATGAACCATAGGGTTAGTTTACCGAACTATTCATTATCATACCCACTGCTAATTCTAAGTTAAGTTTTGTTAAACAGCCAGATTGTTTATTTTAGAACTCCTCATCAATTGCTAATAATTGGGTGAGTTCTGTCCTAAAGCTTGGCTATCCGAAAGCCAATATCACGCCGACAATACATCTGCTTAAACTGGATACAGTCTAACGCTTCATAGGAATTTGTGATGGCTTGTTCAAAAGTCGAACCCACTGCGGTCACTCCCAACACTCGCCCCCCATCGGTAATCACTTGCTCCCCTTGCAGTTTCGTTCCGGCGTGAAAGACTGTTGCACCTTTGGCTTCTGCCTGTTCTAGTCCAGTAATAGCGTAACCTTTTTGATAAGATCCGGGATAGCCACCAGAGGCCAAAACGACACAGACTGCGACTCCAGGTTTCCAGGATAGGGGCGGAAATTGAGCTAACCGTTGTTGACAGCAAGCCAGTATTAGTTCATCAAGCGGGGTTTCTAACAACGCGAGAACCGCTTGGGTTTCGGGATCACCAAATCGACAATTAAATTCTAAAACTTTGGGTTCTCCATCTGGGGTAATCATTAACCCGGCATAAATCACACCTCGATAGTCAATTCCCCACTTTTGCAATGTCGCTAGTGTGGGTTCGAGAACTTCTGTTTGAATCCGTTGTTTTAAGGAATCTGTCAAAATGGGGGTCGGAGCATAAGCCCCCATTCCCCCTGTATTTGAGCCTGTATCCCCTTCACCAATCGCTTTATGATCTTGGGCGGGAATTAACGAACGAATGGTTTGACCGTCTGTGAGGGCGAGTACAGAGACTTCTTGACCGGTTAAATATTCTTCGACCACTACTGTCTGATTTTCACTGCCAAATTCGCCTGCAAAAATCGCATCAATGGCAGAGTGGGCCAGTTCTACACGATCAGCAACCGTCACCCCTTTTCCTGCGGCTAAACCATCAGCTTTAATCACAATTGGTGCGGTTTTGACATAGGCTTTGGCTGTTTCTGCATCGGTAAACACTGCGGTTTGGGCGGTAGGAATCTGGGCTTGCTGCATCAGGTTTTTCGCCCAAGCTTTACTGGCTTCAAGTTGCGCCCCGGCCTGGTTCGGGCCAAATACCGGAATATTGTCTTGTTGTAAATAATCGGTAATCCCTAACGCAAGTGGCACTTCAGGGCCAACAATGACGAGAGAAACGTTATACTTTTGAGCAATACGTTTGATTCCCTCAAAGTCATCGACAGCAACCGGATGATTCTGACAGCCTTTGAGAGTAGCGGTTCCTCCGTTTCCTGGGGTGCAGATCACTTGTTTGACATTGGGCGATCGCAGTAATGTCCAGGCGAGGGCGTGTTCGCGGCCCCCATTTCCAACAACTAAAACATTCACGTTTCGTAGCTCGACAGTTGATCGATTGTAGTTTGATTATCTTATCAAAACTTGGGACTTGGGATGTTTGATAAGATTTGCAACTTTTAGACAATTGATCGAGAGGATTACCGGGTTCGTTCTATCCAAATGAAAATGACAAGCGTTAAAATCGATCATGTGAACTTCGATCTCTTTGCATCTTAACTTTTTTTCTGCATCTGACTTTTTTGCCTGAATTGATGGATTTGTCGAGTACAGATAGACACAGATTGATAGCTTTGTCAACGCGATCAGTAACTTGAATAATCAATTTGGCAATTGATCAAACACTATGGGGTTCATCGTATTGGGGCAATGTCTAAATTCAGTATTTATATAAATTTGAGAGGTTGGGCGTGGAAATTTCCAAACCACAGACACTAAAAGTCAATTTAGAGTATGGTAGTGTACTGCATCGAATTACCAATCGCATTCGACAATCACTAAAACTGACCGAGATTTTAGCAGCAACGGCCGCAGAAGTTCGTTTATTATTAGGAACAGATCGCGTCAAAATTTACAAGTTTCATCCGGATGCGAGCGGTCAGGTGGTGGCTGAATCGATTTTTGAAAACCGTTTACCCTCACTTTTGGGATTGAATTTTCCGGCTGGAGATATTCCACCAGAAGCCCGAGAGTTATATATTAAATCACGAGTTCGTTCTGTGATCAATACTGAAACTCAGGAAATTGGTCATAGTCACTTTCAAGAACTTGATGATGGGACAACTCACGAGGAGGATATTCGCTATCGTTCTCTTGATCCTTGTCATTTGGAATATTTGACTGCAATGGGAGTAAAATCTTCAGTCTCTGTCCCGATTATGAATCAAGATCATCTTTGGGGATTGCTTGTTTCTCATCATAGTGAATCTAGAACGACTCCAGATGAGGAATTGCGATTATTACAAACAGTGGTTGATCAGCTTTCGGTGGCGATCGCGCATTCAGAATTATTAACTCAAGCCGAAGAAAGAGCGAACTTACAAACTTGTATTAATCGAATTAATAGCTTTCTTCATTCAAGTTCGAGTATCGAGTTGCAACCCGCCCTAGAAGAAATCATTACCACTTTGGCGGGATCAGGCGGGCGACTGTGTATTAAAGCAAATCCTTTTAATCTCAAAGATGACACGATTAAAAGCTTTGAATATTGTCTAAAAAGTCAGAATATACAGATTTATACACAAGGGAAACAGCCTCAAATTCCTGAAGTTTCTCTCTATCCGTTGATGGAACAATATAGTGTTTGGTCAGAGCATTATCAATCCGAAAATTATGATATTTGGGCAATCTCAGATCTTTTTAAAGAAGACAAACTACGGAATTTACAATCTGCTTTTTATCAGACAAAAATCCGCAGTTTATTAATGATTCCACTTCATTATCGACAAGAATTATTGGGATACCTCAGTATTTTTCGAGATGAACTGGAAACAGAAAAGTTGTGGGCGGGACGAGTTGAAGACGACAAAAGACAGCTTTCTCCGCAGATTTCGTTTGAAGTCTGGCGCGAACAAAAACGAAGAGAAAGGCCGAAATGGACGGAAAATGAACTGGAATTAGCGCGATCACTCGGACATCAGTTTTCCTCAGCGATTTATCAATATCAAATGCGTCAACAGATGCAAGCTCTAAATGCAAGCTTAGAAATAAAGGTTCAGGAACGAACCTTAAAACTAGAAGAAACAGCCCATAACCTTCGTAAATCAACAGAACAACAGCGAGTGTTGTTTGATGTGGTGACGAAGATGCGAAACTCACTCAATTTAGAGACAATTTTCCGCACGACAACAAAAGAATTATGTAAATTTCTTCAAACAGAACGAGTCTCCGTTTATCGCTTTAATAGTGATTGGGGTGGTGAATTTGTTGGAGATTATGAGTTTGTTGATTCGCAATGGTCTAACCTAGAAATTGGTGTAAATACGGTTTGGGATGATACTTATTTACAAGAAACTCAAGGCGGACGTTATCGCCATGGTGAAACATTTGTTGTTAATGATGTTGAACAAGCGGGATTAACCAATTGTCATGTTGATATTCTCAATCAATTTCACATCAAAGCATTTGTGACAGCACCGATTTTTGTCGGACAAAAGTTGTGGGGAATTTTAGCCGTTTATCAACATACTTGTTCTCGGAAATGGGAAACTTCAGAGGTTCAGTTTATTTCTCAAGTGGCGACTCAATTAGGAGTGGCTATTCAGCAAGCTCAACTCTTAATTCAAACTCGCAAACAAACCCTAAAACTCAGACAAGCCGCAGCCGATAGTCAACGAATCGTAAAACAACAACAGGTTTTGTTTGATGTCGTTGCAAAAATTCGTAATTCTCTCAATATTCAGAAAATTTTTCAAACTACAACTCAAGAAACAGGACGTGTTTTACAAGCAGATCGGGTGGTGGTTTATCAGTTTAATGATGACTGGGGTGGGGAGTTTATTCATGATTATGAATTTGTGCTTCCTCAATGGAAAAGTTTAGTCAGTTTAGGACTAACAAGTTGGGGAGATAATTGTTTAAAAGAAACTGAGGGCGGACGTTTTCGAGAGGGTAAAACACTAGCAGTTAATAATATTTATCAAGCTAAATATTCTCCGTTTCATCTAGAGATGTTAGAGAAACTACAGGTTAAGTCCTACTTGATTACTCCTATCTTTTTCGGACATAAACTCTGGGGTTTATTAGTGGCTTATCAACATTCAACGACAAGACGTTGGCAATCGTTAGAAGTGGGTTTTTTCTCTCAGGTTGCTGCTCAACTCGGAGTCGCTATTCAGCAAGCTAATTTATTAAATAAAACCCAAAATCAAACTGAAAAGTTAACCCAAACATTACATCAATTGCAGAAAACCCAAACTCAACTGATTCAAACTGAAAAAATGTCCAGTTTAGGACAACTGGTTGCAGGTGTCGCCCATGAAATCAATAACCCGGTGAATTTTATTCATGCTAA
>JGI12210J13797_10448125_pt1 | contig 22867 bp, 18 predicted proteins | sample ElkSlonscriptome_3_FD_13797 | JGI IMG/M metagenome (IMG submission 13797)
TCGCTCTGCATGCCCTTGTGCAGCACCACCCATTGATAGGTCGTCGGGTCGACCTGGGCAGCGCCATAGTTGGCAATCCGCCCTGGGGGAATCGTCCCTTCGCTGGGCATCGCAGACTCGAATCTAGCGCGAAAGAGGTTGGGGGCAAACAGGGTCTCGTTAGGCAGGAGGTGCTGGCGCAAAAACGCTTCTACCTCCTGCCAAGGTCGGGGCGCGTCCTCGAAGAGAAAGGCCGTGGTGTCGATGACAGGGCGATCGCCTGTTTTGGCCCCCATTGAGCCCTTAGCTGGGTCCTTAGCTGAGCCCTTACAAGTGGGGTAGATCTGCACTAAATCTATCGCAACCCCCACCGATCGCCGATCGGCCACCGTGGGGTTGGCTGACTGCAGCGATCGCGTTTGGCCAACGGAAAAAGTAAGCCGCGTAAACGGCGCATCTATCACAGCAGTTTCAGGAATGCTGCCCCGCAAAACCGCCGTGTCCTCGTCGCAGTAGAGGCTAATCAAATGTAGCGGGGTTTGGTTGATGCGCAGCTGCAGACTACTCAGCACCTCCGGCGTCACCGCATTGATCACCCGCAGCTCAACGACGTATTTATCGGGCACTAGAGGCGGAAAGTCGAGAGTTGCTTCCGTCCCTGGTCCGGTCCAGCGAAACGGCAGGTGTCGCCCTTCCCCTTCCCAACCATGCCACCCCGATCCTGAAAAGCCCTGGTCAAAGGTGAACGTGAGCTGGCACATGGGGGCGGGGTGAGCCTGAATGAAGCAGGCTTCGTAATGGTGCTCGAGCTGCTGCTGCTGAGCGTCATCCTCTCGGGTAGTAGACTTCTCGGTGGAAGATAGGGCTGGCCCATAGCGCTCTAGCCGCGTCAGCATGGTTTGATAGCGGCGCTCAAACAGGGTTTTAGCGTAGCTATAGAGCGCAACATCAAGCTGGTTATACTCCAAGATGATTTCGAGCTCTTCAGCGGTGAGCTGCTCTCGCTTGAGCCGCTTACTGCCCACCATCAGGCGCTGAATTTGCTGCAATGGGGACCAGCCAAAGGTGTAGTTGAGCAGCGCCATAGACTCATTAAACTGTTCCGTCAGGCCAACAAAGGCAAAACTATCCAAATGCTCTTGAGCCCCATGGAGCCAGTCTGTCTCCACAGAACGAACATCGCCTCGCCAGGCTCGTCCCGCAATTTGCCGAGTCTGGCCATTGATGACCCCTGAGATAGCCGGATCCCGGATATAGTCCTTGAGGGGCAGCGATCGCGCCTTTTGCTGGGTAACGGCAGCCTGGGGATGGATGATGATGCAGGTCTTCATGAACTCATAGGCTGAGATCACCCGTTCCACCGGGTCTCGCAGCATGGTGATCATATGGGGCGATCGCGGCAAACAACGGCCAATGTCATAGGAGAAGTGGCCTCGGAAAAGGCGATAGGCGGCCAGCTGCTCCGGAGAATAGTCCTGTAGCTTGCGGAGAAATACCTCCGGGCAAATTTCGTCTCGGCTAAACTTGGAATCTAGGATAGAGGTGAGGGTGGTTCCCGCCGTCTTAGGGATGTGGATAAAGCACAGCTGGTCATTATCCTGCAGGGAGTATTCCGATAGCCCCATCATCTCGCTGTTGCTCTCGCTCACGGCGTCGCCGCACCTCCTATTCTGGTGGCAGATCATCGAGCCCGATCGTATCACAGTCGCTTCCCCCAATTGCTTCCCCCAATTGCTTCCCCCAGTCGCGTTCCCCTGCTGACTCAATGCCAAGACTGGTAGGCTAATATCAAGCGCGCCATTTGCGTCGTCAGGGTCGTTACCAAGGTCCAGGCCCATATCCCATCACCGCGATCGCCCCCTACATTCGGTACCCCCAATGGCTGATCCAAACCGCCCTGATCCCCCTCCGGTGATAGACATCGATCCGGTGACGCTGTTTGTCATCGTCATTTTGCTGTTGTTTGTGCCGTTAGTGCTTTCCGGTTTTCTGTTTCAGTAGTCTCTTTCCCTGCCATTCTCACGGCTCTGCCTACCCCACCATCATGACCTCTGTTTCTAATCCAGCCTCCCTCCAGGCCATCGCCCAAACCACCCGCCGCGCTGCGCAGACCTTGGCGACGCTCTCTAGCCAACAGAAAAACGACGCCATCGAGGCGATCGCCCAGGCGCTAGGCCGCCATGCTGACGCCATCACTGAGGCCAATGCTGCAGACTGCGAGGCGGCCCTAGCGGACGGCATCGCCAAGCCGCTCTATGGTCGGCTGAAGCTGGACAATGGCAAGCTAGCCGAGGCGATCGCAGGGGTTAGGCATGTGGGTACCCTGCCCGATCCCGTGGGGCAGCTGCAGATTCATCGAGAGCTAGATGCTGGGCTGGTGCTCAAGCGGGTCAGCTGTCCTCTGGGGGTAGTGGGGGTTATTTTTGAGTCTCGCCCTGACGCGGTGATGCAGATCAGCTCCCTCGCCATCAAGTCTGGCAACGGCGTCATTCTCAAAGGGGGGCGGGAAGCCGTGCGCTCTTGTCGGGCCATTGTCACCGCTATCAAAGATGGTCTAGCGACGACAGCAGTACCGCCGGAAGCCGTGGAGCTGCTCACCACGAGAGAAGAAACCCTGGAAATGCTCACCCTAGAGCAAGAGATTGATCTGATTATTCCTCGGGGCTCCAATGCCTTTGTGCGCTTTGTGCAAGACAATACCGCTATTCCAGTGTTGGGCCATGCCGAGGGCATCTGCCATCTTTATCTCGATGCGGCTGCTAGTCCGGACCAAGCGATCGCCATTGCCGTAGACGCCAAGGTAGGCTACCCATCCGCCTGCAACGCCATCGAAACCCTGCTTATTCATCAGGACATCGCCCCAGAGCTGCTGCCTCGGCTGGCGGAGGCGCTGCGGGGCCGTGGCGTTGAGCTACGGGGTGATGCCGCTGCCCAACGCTTGGTGGCCCTGTCAGCAGCGACAGAACAAGATTGGTCAACCGAATACAGCGACCTGGTTTTGGCTATACGGGTTGTGCCGAGTTTAGAGGCTGCGGTAGGCCATATCAATCACTACGGGTCTCGCCACACAGAGGCGATCGTCACGGAGGATGACGATGCCGCTCAGGCATTTCTCAGCCGGGTCAATGCGGCGGGAGTGTTTCGCAACTGCTCTACTCGCTTCTCAGATGGGTTTCGCTACGGCTTTGGCGCAGAGGTAGGCATCAGCACTCAAACCATGCCGCCGCGCGGCCCTGTTGGATTAGAGGGCCTGGTAACCTACCGTTATGAAGTCGTGGGGGATGGCCATATCGTGGCGAGCTATTCTGGCGCTGCCGCCAAGGTGTTCACCCACCGTGATCTGCTGTAGGGTCTCCGCTGCGCGGTCTCGCCCAAGCAGAAAAGGCTAGGCTTTGGATGCCGCACTAGTCTTGAAAGCTCGTACCATACCATCGGCATAGGGCTTCAGCAGCTTACTCTCATCGGCGTCAAGGCGAGAGTCGATTTCATCTATTAGCATCTGAATACCCTGGGCCGTCATTTTCCAGGGAACGCCGATTTTCTCTAGCACCACAATACATAGAGCAACTAACTCTTGCTCAACGACTTGCAGACTACCCTGCAGCGCGGCAAGCCATAGATAAGCCTGAAACATGCACAAATCACGCAGAGAGGAGTGCTTGACCGCCGGGCTATCTAACGAGCCTCGGGGACTACGGTAGTTGGGAAAGGCTTTGCAAGCTCGGTTGTGCACAGCCAAAGCAATGTCTGAGGCCTGGGGCAACATCCGTTCGACTAGCTTAAAGAGGGGAGCATCAACGTCATAGCGAGCTGCCGTAGCACATATCCGCTGCCAGGGTAGGGCAACCTGCTCTTCTAGAAAATCGAAATAGGTCGTGATCAATACCCGCTCCACAGGGCTGAGATCCTTTAGCAGCAGAGCATTACTCAGGTTGATCTCTGTTGTAATAAATCCAAGAGTGCACCAATCTTTGGCGATCAGGTGCTGCTCTTGAAACGCCAGAAGCGCAGGCTCTAGAACGCTCGAGAGCTTATTGACATTTGGCATCCCCCAGGCCGCCAACGATGAATCACCGAAGCTGGCCTGCAGAGCGTCTTTAGACTCTGCATTGGCAGCAGATTCTTGGTACACCTCCAGCAGTTTAAGATACACCGGAGTGGAAAATTTAGCCAGATTAAGGACTTCCCTGAAGCCACAGCCTTCTGGTAGATGCTCATATGTGCTTCTCACTCGGACTGCCGCCAGTCGACAGCGCTCTTTGACCAGATTTTCAGGCAATTTATCGGCCGTTTCAACCCGACCGCTCACGGTTGACATGCGCCGCAATTCATCGCGATCAGCGGGGCTATCGGCCAGATCCAGCTCCGACAAACGCGGCAGATAGCGTTCAGCCCAAATGCTCACTAGGCGCTCAACGCTGGGAACATGAGCCAGTTCAGAACTTACAAGCATAATCACCACTCTAATATTCTTAAGACATCTGTGACGGTCGCTAATAAAATATTGCAGTCCACATAGCCTATTAAATGCGAGAAGACATATTGTTCTCAGACTCTTTATGAAGCAAAGAACGCGAAAGCAATACTTGCACTACATTAATCAGGCAGATATAGCCGCAGATTGAAAACTTCTGAGATCTCCCCTTTTGACAACGCAGAACTCATATACGGCATGCGATATAGCAAAATCTTGCAATGTAGATACTGTATGATTTTGCATCAGATAGATGCTAGCCGGTCTGATATCCATAATATATTTTTATAGATAATGCATACAGCGTAAACAATATAACTGCGGCAAAAAAGCGAGTGTAGAAGCTAATTTTGTTAGCGATCTTCACTGTCTTTTTTCGAGAAGTCAAGCCAATATCCGGAGGGTTCGCGTCAGCTTTTCTGTTCAAGAAAACATGGTGATTTGTATCGGTGCAAATGATAAATGACGTGATCGATATAAATTCGCGATCGCTTGAACCGATGTGGAGGCATCAGCGCTATGTGGGCTAGAGAACATATCATTCTGAGTCAGTCAGCCCATTAGGGTAAACAGGCCTGTGGCTAGCACTTCAAGATGCCGAACTTAGGCGACCAGAACTCCCCACGGCTTTGAAAATAAGCTACATCTCTACACTTGCCACGGCGATTTTCCAGCAAAGAACAGCGCAGCAGAATCTTATGTTGGCCGTCTTTGGTGTAGGCATAGCGCTCCAGCATCGCTCCACAGCTTGGGCAAGGATGATCAACAAATCCTTCCGGGGCCAGAGCCTGCCGCTGGGCATGGGGTAAGTCATAGCGCTTAGCCTTGGCATTCCAAAACATCACGGTGCCGCAGCCCGCACCCGAACATTTGAGGAAGTGCTTGGCTTTCATCTTCTTAGACCGGGAAGGAACTTTAGCCATAGCCGTCCCGCAAGCGGGGCATTGGGTTTTAGTAAGCGTCCCGTTGGCAGGCATCCTTTTTGTATTAGTCGATTTAGTATTGGTCGATTTAATGGTCGATGGCTTAGAAGACATCGCCGCTGGGGCCTGCGGTTTCTCAGCAAAGGTAGGCAGGGAAAGAAGCTGAGCCTTCGCCTGGGCGATCGCAGGGGCAAAGTAGCTCCGGTTCCACCCGATCAGATAAGCTTGCCAATCTTGTTTCCCGGAGGCGATGGCATCTAGCGCTGCCTCCATTTGGGCTGTAAATTCCGGCTGAATCAAATCCGGCAGCAGTTGCTTCAGCGCCCCGTCTAGCTCCAGCCCCAGAGCGGTCGGCTGCAGTTTGCCTTTAGTCAGCTCCACATAGTCTCGCTGTCGTAGAGTCTTGATCGTCGGCGCATAGGTACTGGGTCGACCAATGCCCTTTTGCTCCATCAGCTTCACCAGCTTTGGTTCACTGTACCGAGGTGGCGGCTGGGTATGCTTCTGGTCGGCCTGGGCGTGGGTCAGCCGAAGCTGCTGCCCTTGGATCAAGGACGGTAGTACGGCATCAGGACTGAGGTTATTCCAGTAGCGAGCATACCCAGCAAACTCCAGCACTTGGCCACGCGCTTCCCAGTAGGCCTGGCCGGACTGGGTGACAAGGCAGGTTTTACGGAGACGCGCTGGGGCGCATTGGGAGGCCACCGTCCGACTCCAGATCAGCGCATAGATCTTAGCTTCCGCAGCAGAAAGCTCGGCTTGAATTGACTGAGGTAAATGGTTCACATCCGTCGGCCGAATAGCCTCGTGGGCATCTTGAGATCCTTTGATGGCTCGGTGTCGGGTTGCTTTGAGCGGGACATTGGTCGGGTCTTGCTGCTGCAAATACTGCCGCACCGACTCGCAAAACGCTACAGAGAGAGCCACTGAATCCGTTCGCATGTAGGTGATGCGCCCCTTCTCATAAAGAGACTGAGCCACCTTCATTGTCTGTTCGGGGCTGAATCGGAGCTTAGATCCTGCCGCTTGCTGCAGAGTGGAGGTTACAAATGGCGGCGGCGGCGATTGCGTCGTTTGCTTACCTTCAGCTTGCAGAAGGTGGTGAGGTTGGGCTCGAGCGATCGCCACCAGCTCATCGGCTCTCGCTTGAGAAGTAATCCGCTCAGATTCCCGCTCAGACCCGCTATCCTCTGAGGACTTGGCCACCCTCCTCGGAGACTTAGGGCTACTGCGATAGAAGGCTTTAAGCCCTTCGCCATAGGTGACCCAAACGCTCCAATAATCCTGGGATACAAACACCTGAATCTCACGTTCGCGCCGACAGAGCAGGTGGAGGGTCGCGCTTTGGACACGCCCCATAGATTTTGCGCCATTTTTGAGGGGCCAGACAATATGACGGCTGCCGGTATAGCCTACCAGCTTATCGAGGCAGTCGCGGGCGCGTCCGGCAGCGACCAAATTTAAATTGAGGACACGGGGATGGGCGATTGCGGCTCTTACGGCCTGGGGCGTGATCTCGCTATAGACGACGCGCTCAGGGTTTTTGAGGCGGAGGGCTTGCTGCAGATGCCAGCCGATAGTTTCCCCTTCGCGATCGGGGTCAGTAGCGATATAGACGCGATCGGCTTGCTTAACGGCTTGCCGCAGCTCAGAGAGCACTTTTTTCGAGCGGACATCGCGGGGTTGATAACAACAGTCAATCGAAGCATCCCTCAACTCAAAGCCCAAAGCGTCCTCGCCGTCGTTGGTAAGCTCTCGCACGTGCCCCATGCTGGCCTTGATGGTCCAGCCGGAGCCCAATATTTGCCCTAGCTTTTTCAGCTTGCCGGGACTTTCAATCAGCAGCAGGTTCGGCATCGTTACCCTATCTTGACCATCCTAGTTTAATAGTACTATCAAACTAGTTGCTGCATGACTAAAACCAATACAGAAAGCGGGCAGAACAAGTCTACCCGCTTCGTTAATCAACTGTAGTGTTGGCCGAAAGTCTCCGTTAACCTAGAGCTTCAGCGCCACCAACCACCTCAAGGATTTCTTGAGTGATCGCCGCTTGACGGGCTTTGTTGTAAACCAAGGACAGAGAGCTGATCAGGTCGCTAGCATTATCGCTGGCGTTATTCATTGCCGTCATACGGGCTGCAAGCTCGCTAGCGGCCGCCTCTTGAAGCGCACGCAGCAGCTGATTGTTTAAGTACAGCGGCAGCAGCGCGTCTAGAATTTGGACGGGATCCTGCTCAAAAATCATGTCCTGGGGCAGCTGAGCTAAGGCTGGAGACTGCAGCGCTTGGCGCTCAAGACCAAGATTGCCACCACGAGTAGTCAGCCGAAAAATTTCGTCATCCTGGGGCTCCAAACCTTGAGGGTCTAGAGGCAAAAGAGTTTGAACCACAGGCGTCGAGCTGATCAGCGACACGAACTTAGTATAGACAAGCTCGACGCGGTCTACAGTACCCGAGAGAAACAAAGACAGCAGCTCATCTGCCACAGTAGAGGCTTCATCAGCCGTCGGCACCTGCTCTAAGTTAACAAAGGTTTTGCTAATGGGCTGCTCTCGGCGCTGGAAATACTGAACTGCTTTCCGGCCCACCAGCACATAGCGAAAGCCTACTCCCTCGGCCTGAAGCTCTTTTGCCCTCATCTCGGCGCGACGGATGACGTTGGCATTGTAGCCACCGCAGAGGCCACGATCGCCTGATACCACCAGAATGGCTACCGATTCAACATCCCGCTGCTTCAACAGCGGCAGGTCAGCCTCCTCGAAGCGCAGTCGGGCCTGCAGGCCAAACAGGACCTGGGCAAGACGATCGGCGAAGGGCCGGGTCGCGGTCACCTGCTCCTGGGCACGCCGCACCTTAGCCGCAGCGACAAGCCGCATCGCCTCGGTAATTTTTTTCGTATTCTTGACCGACTTGATGCGATCGCGAATTGCCTTAAGGTTTGCCATGACTCTTAGTTTAAAAGTGGATAGTTCAGCGAGGGCGACCCCAGGTCATACAGACTGATGCGATCGCCCTGCAGTATCAACTACATTGAGGCCGTGAAGACCTGCTTGTACTCGTTCAGCACGTCCTTCATGGTGTTGACGATGGCATCGGAGAACCCTTTGTTCTCTTTTTCCACCAGCTCAGGATAGTCAGTTCGATTGGTCTTTAGATATTCCCGCAGCCCAGAAGCGAAGTCGGTTACCTTCTCTACGGGCAAATCATCCAAGTATCCATTGATGCCGCCGTAGATCAAGATTCCCTGCTCAGCGACCGATAGCGGCGAATACTGAGGCTGCTTCAGCAATTCTCGGAGACGCAGGCCACGGGAGATCTGGTTTTGCGTTGCCTTGTCTAGGTCAGATGCAAACTGCGCAAAAGCTTGTAGCTCGTCAAACTGAGCGAGCTCAAGCTTGAGCTTACCGGCCACCTTTTTCATCAGCTTCGTCTGCGCCGCAGAGCCCACCCGAGAGACTGAGATACCAGCGTTAACCGCAGGCCGGAGACCTGAGTTGAACAAGTCAGAAGACAGGAAGATTTGACCGTCCGTGATGGAAATTACATTGGTGGGAATATAGGCCGAAACGTCACCCGCCTGAGTCTCAATGATGGGCAGGGCCGTCATGCTTCCTTCTCCTAGCTTTTCGTTGAGCTTGGCAGCCCGCTCTAGTAGACGAGAGTGAAGGAAGAAGACGTCGCCAGGATAAGCCTCCCGTCCGGGCGGACGGCGAAGCAGCAGCGACATCTGACGATAAGCCTGCGCTTGCTTAGTCAAATCATCGTAAATCACCAGCGTCGCTTTGCCCTTGTACATAAAGTACTCAGCGATTGACGCCCCTGTGTAGGGAGCCAGGTACTGCAGTGCAGCGGGGTCACTCGCATTGGCCGCGACGACAATGGTGTAGGCCATTGCGCCTCGCTCTTCTAGCGCGTTGATCACCTGGGCTACAGTGGAGGCCTTTTGGCCCACAGCAACATAGACGCAAATCACGTCTTCCGATGCTTGGTTGAGAATGGTGTCTACAGCAATAGAGGTTTTGCCGGTTTGGCGATCGCCAATGATCAGCTCTCGCTGCCCTCGGCCAATGGGAATCATCGAGTCGATCGCAGTGATTCCAGTTTGTAGCGGTTCGTACACTGACTTACGGGCAATGATGCCAGGGGCCATTGAGTCAAGCAGACGTGTCTCTTGAGTATCAATATCACCTTTACCGTCAATGGGGCGACCTAGGGCATCCACAACGCGGCCCACCATGGCATCTCCCACCGGCACATCCGCAACGCGGCCCGTGGCGGTGACGGAGCTGCCTTCTTGAATGTTGCGGCCACTCCCCATGAGCACCACGCCGACGTTGTCTTCCTCAAGGTTGAGGGCAATGCCAACAGTGCCATCTTCAAATTCTAGTAGCTCAGATGCCATGGCCTGGTCGAGGCCGTATACGCGGGCAATCCCATCTCCGATGGAGAGCACTGTGCCGACGTTCGAGACCTTGACGTCTTGGTCATACTGCTCAATTTGCTGTTGGATAATGCTGCTGATTTCGTCTGGTTTAATGCTTACCATAAGGACATTCCTTTATGTTGTCTTGATTTTTCTCGTCAATTGAGTCTCGTGAGCCTCGAACAGCGGCTGGCCTCTGCCTTGATCCATCGCAGAGAGACGGACAAGCAAAGCATCCTAAAGAAGTTGAGTTAGGACTTCGAGCTGAGCTTTAATCCAATACGCCGCAGCTGACCCCGTAGACTCGCGTCGATCACCTGAGAGCCGACCTTAATAATGACGCCTCCAATTAAGTCTGGATCTGCTTTTACGTCAAGCTCAACATGGTTAGCGCCAGCGAAATTGAGCACTTTCTGACGGATTGCGTCTTCCTGCTCGCTTGATAGCGGGATGGCACTAGTCACCTCTGCCAGCACAGTACCGCTGCGCTCACGCACAAGGGCTTGATACTCAGAACAAATGTCTCCCAGCAGGGCTACTCGGCCCTTGTCCACGAGCAGCATCAGAAAGTTGCGAGTGAAGGGGTCCGAATCTTCGCTTATACGACCCAATACCGACTTCTTTACGTCACTTTTGAGCAATGGGTTGGTCAAAAGATTTCGCAGCTCTTCCGACTCGCGCAGAAGCTCTCGCAGACCACGAACATCTTCTGTGATCGGGTCTATCTTGTCCCGCGATTCAGCGATAGACAATAGTGCTGCCGCGTAGGGCGACGCAATTTCAGACGTCATGGCGGACATGGCCTAGCCTCCCAACATTGTGATACTTTTATCCACCAAGCGCTGCTGTGTGGAATCATCTAAATCGGACCGGAGCTTTTCTTCGGCGCGCTGCATCGCTAGTTCAGCGACGCGCTGACGTAGCTCGGTTACGATGCGATCGCGCTGGGATGACGTATCCTGAGCAGCAGCGGTGCGCAAACGCTCCACATCTTTATCGGCTTGATCAAGAACAGCCTGGCGGGCTACATCAGCTCTGCCTTCTGCCTCTTTCAGCATTCGCGCCGCTTCAGTCTGAGCCTGAGCCAACTTTTGCTGCTCCTCAGCCAAGCTAGCCGCCGCATCCTGCTTGCGCTTTTCTGCCTCCCGGATCTCGGACTCAATGCGCGATCGCCGTTCGGATAGCGTACTGCCCAAAAAACCACGGCCGAAGTACACCAGGACGCCAATGATGATGACCAGATTGATCAAATTGGTGTCTAGCAAATTTAGGTTGAGAGCAAATCCATGCTCTTCAGCTGCTTCAGCCGCTTCGGCACCTATGGCGTCAGCTGCTACAGCAAAGAGAAATAACGTTCCCATGTCGTTCACTTTCGATTCAGCACGTTTTCATACAATTCTAGAGATGTAGTCAATCTCTAAGCGCTCAGAAGCCGGTCCAAAATCTGCTGACTCAGGCCATCAACCTGGCTCTCTAGTGAAGCCATTGCCGACGATCGCTGAGCTTCAAGCTCTTTTTGAACTTGCTCACGCTGTGTCTGAGCCTCTTGCTGTGCCTCGGCGATCTTTTGAGACGCAATTTGCTGTGCTTTTGCCTGGGCGTTGGCCACAATCTCTTGAGTTTTGCGCCGAGTAGACGCAAGCTCGCTCTCATATTGCTCAGCAAGGCCTTTAGACTTAGCGAGACGCTCCTCAGACTCAGTAATGCTGCCACGAACATAGCCGTCTCGCTCATCAATCGCTTGACCCAACGGCTTGTAGAAAAGCGCATTGAGGACAGCAACGAGCAACAAAAATTGAATTGCCATCAGCGGGAGAGTGGCGTTGATGTCAAAGAGACCACCACTCTGTTCAGCCGTCGCTTCAGCTGCAAGCAAAATCGTCCAACAGGTCATAACGGTAAATTCCCAACGGTTTTAGAAGGGAGCAACAGGTAAAGAGGTGTGCGAGTTGGGCAGAAAATCTGCTGACCTCTGCCCAGGTATTTAACTGACTTACGCGAAGGGGTTAGCAAACAGTAGAACTAGAGCAACCACCAAGCCATAGATTGTTAGCGCTTCCATGAAAGCCAAGCTCAACAGCAACGTACCGCGAATCTTTCCCTCTGCCTCAGGCTGGCGGGCAATACCTTCTACAGCCCGACCAGCGGCGGCACCTTGACCGATACCAGGGCCGATAGCCGCTAGCCCGACAGCCAGTGCAGCAGCGATAACAGAAGCAGAAGCAACAATTGAATCCATGATAATTCTCTCTTCTCAAATAAATTAAAACTTTCGTCAGACAAACCGGCTTGGCTGCTAAACCAAGCATCAATCAGACATCGCAGCAATGGTCTAAAGGCACCGCCTACAGCCATGGTCGAAGGTGATTCGACAAGCCGTTGACGTCACCCTAATCGGGACCACTGCCTCGACCACATAGCAGCACAGATGCGCTAGTCATGTTCACCATGCTCTTCCATAGCCTCGCCGATGTAGGCCGCTGCCAAAGTCGCGAAAATCAGCGCCTGAATAGCACTTGTAAATAATCCAAGGACCATCAATGGCAGAGGGACAAACAGCGGCACAAGCAGAACAAGGACCGCGACCACCAGCTCGTCCGCCAGGATATTTCCGAAAAGACGGAAACTGAGGGAGAGAGGCTTGGTAAAATCCTCCAGTATCTTGAACGGCAGCATAATTGGCACCGGTTCAACATAATTCGCGAAATACCCAAGCCCTTTCTTACTGAAGCCAGCATAAAAATATGCCAGCGAGGTCAGCAAGGCAAGAGCGATCGTAGTGTTGATGTCGCCAGTTGGGGCGGCTAGCTCACCCTCTGGCAGCTCAAACAACCGCCAAGGGACTAGTGCACCAGACCAGTTTGAAACAAAGATAAACAAGAACAATGTACCAACGAATGGTACCCAAGGGCGATAGTCCTTTTCACCAATCTGAGTCTTTGCTAGGTCACGAATGAACTCCAGCGCATACTCCATTAGATTTTGAAGACCGCTTGGAATCCGTTGAAGATTACGGGACGACAAGAATGCCACCACGATCAGCAGCGCGATTACAAACCAAGATGTCAGAAACACCTGACCGTGCAGCTTCAGATTGCCGATTTCCCAATAGAGATGCTTGCCGATTTCAAGCTCGGCAAGACGTAGGGTTAGGTTAAATCCGTTCAGCAGTCCCATGGGACAAATGTCCTCAAAAATTAGTCTTGGATATAACAGCGCTCAACCAAATGCCTAGCTTCAGGACGCTCTAGCTCAAAGAGTCAAACGTCAATCTGATACCAATACGCTCCGCAGGGCGTAGACAATGAGCGCTGCCTTATAGGTTAAGAAACCTAAAAAGATTGGCAATATCTCTAGCTGGTTGACACGAGATGCGATTAAAATCACACCCACAAGCAACAGTAGTCTGCTGTTGCCCAGTCGACTTCGCTGTCGCCCCAGCTGCCCCACATGCTTAGCGAGCATGTTTAGGTAAATTAGTCCTGTGCAGGCACCAATTAGGTAATTGAGCGCTACGTTCAGGTCATAGGCAACCCACACGCTTCCGACAATAGCTCCCGCCAATGCCAGAGTTATCACTATGAGCTCACGGCGAAGCCGAAAATACTCCTGTATGGAGTCGTCCGGTTCAGCCGAGATATCTGGCCAGTCTGCTGATGCCGCACTTGCCTCATCAGCACCTACCTCATCAGTGGATTCGGTAGGCGCACTGACGTCCTCAGCAGGACTATCAGTTTTGGCAGATGGACCAATGTCAGCTTTAATAAACTGCTCAGACTTAGCAACAATCACGCGATCAGTCAATAGGAGTACCGTTGGCGGTAGAAGGGCATGGCTGCGACGAGCCAAACGTGATCATAGCATGTGGTGTAATCCGAACTACACAAAAAATTACGGCTAAGCCCGGCCGACCTGCACTACTAGACCGCCGCAAGCTTAACAAAACGTAGTCTTTCCTCGAGGAGAAACCGCGCCCCTGTATGATGCTTCGGTATGTCATATTCAGAACTCATGATGCCTTTTTAGAGCAAGAAGTTCTACATACTTTTTAATAAATCCCCGCAGCGATCCCAAAACGATTTAATCTAAGTCTTGAGCTGATTAAACTTGGGTATTTGCCAAAATATATGGATTCCTCATGTGGTTGCGGTGTTTTGCATTAGTAAGTTTTGCTTATTGACTTGAGCAAAGTTAGATGTTAAGCCGCAATTTCACTTGTGACGTCTAGGCCCCTCACGCCAAAGCCAGCGTGATAATCCGGTAGGGTCGGTCACTGGACCATCGCTATAGTCGTCCGGCGGAGCCCGTTTTGAATCTTGAATTGACAACCAATAACGATAATTAGGAGCTTTTGAAAGCTTATGAGTGTAACAGCAAGTGGTGGAAGCTCTGTTGCGCGTCCGCAGCTATATCAGACTTTGCCTCTGTCAACCGTAATTCAAGCTGAGCAGCAGGACCGATTTTTAGCGAAGGGCGAGCTAGGAGAGTTATCTAGCTTCTTCGGCTCTGGCCTAAAGCGCCTAGAGATAGCTCAAATATTGACGCAGAGCTCTGAACTCATTGTATCGCGGGCGGCAAACCGGATTTTCGTGGGTGGCTCTCCAATGTCATACCTTGAGAAGCCGGAGGAGACCGAAGAGGTCTTGGTCACCATGGGGGGCGAAGACCTAGATGCAAGGGCCTCAATGAAGCTGGGGACAGCAACCTTTGTCGACAGCAAGGGAGGGCTACTTGAAGGCATTCGCTCTTTATTTAGCACCACCCCCAGTGGTCCCATACCAGCAGGATTTCGCCCCATCAACGTCTCCCGGTACGGCCCTAGAAACATGCAGAAGTCGCTGCGGGACCTAAGCTGGTTTTTGCGGTACTTGACCTATGCCATTGTTGCGGGAGATCCCAATATCCTGACGGTCAACGTGCGGGGTCTGCGGGAAGTTATTGAGAATGCCTGCTCTAGCTTAGCGACCATTGCTGCACTACAGACTATGAAGCAGGCCTCTTTGGGCTATTTCTCCAAAGGTTCTGAGGCCGCAGAGATCGTTGGACAATATTTTGACGTCCTTATCAAAGAGTTTGAAGCCGCAGAGCCGTCAAACAAGCTCAGGCAGCGCCAGAGCAAAGATCTTCAGGGTTTACGGCTTCCCCAAAGCTATTACAACGCGGCTGAGCGTCGACCACGCTATGCAATGAAGCCTGGCCTTTCTGTTTCTGAGAAAGAGCAGGTGGTAAAAGCAGCCTATCGCCAGATTTTTGAGCGCGATATCCGGCGGGCCTACTCCCTAGAAATTTCTTATTTGGCATCTCAGGTCAAAAATGGCGACATCTCGATGAAAGAGTTTGTCCGTCGTATGGCCAAGTCGCCACTCTACCAGAAGAATTTCTACGATCCATACATCAACAGCCGGGCCTTAGAACTAGCGTTCCGACATATTCTAGGGCGTGGTCCTAGCAGTCGCGAAGAGGTTCAGAAGTACTTCTCCATTGTTTCCGAGGGAGGACTTCCGGCTTTAGTCGACGCGTTAGTCGGCTCTCAGGAGTACGCTGACTACTTTGGTGAGGAAACGGTTCCCTATCTTCGGGGCTTAGGTCAAGAAGCTCAAGAATGCCGCAATTGGGGAATCCAGCAGGATCTTCTGCGCTATAGCGCTCCCTTCCGCAAAATCCCTCAATTTGTTACCACTTTTGCAGCCTACAACCAGCCTCTACCAGACCAGCATCCCTACGGTTCAGGAAATGACCCGCTGGAGATCCAGTTTGGAGCTATTTTTCCGAAGGAAACCCGCAATCCCAGTACAAGTCCGGCTCCGTTTGGTAAAGATACGCGGCGCATCCTCATCCGGCGCGGCGCTGGCATCACAAACCAAATTAGCAACCCGGAGGCAAGAGGTGAGTTTCCAGGTTCTCTCGGTCCCAAAGTGTTCCGGCTCGACCAGCGGCCCTTCTCGGGAATGGGAGCGGCGCAAAATCAGGCCAACAGCGTTAAGTTTTCCGAAAGCTCGACCAGGGCCGTGATCCGTGCTGCATATCTGCAGGTGTTTGGGCGTGAGCTATATGCTGGCCAAAGGCTAACGGTGGCAGAAAATCGGCTGGAGAATGGTGAAATCACGATGCGTGACTTCATTCGCCAGTTAGCCAAGTCAGAAGTCTTTCGCAAGATGTACTGGACTTCGCTGTATGTTATGAAAGCCGTCGAGTATATCCACCGTCGGCTTCTAGGACGTCCAACCTACGGCCGTCAAGAAACAAATCGCTACTTCGATATCTCAGCCAAGCAGGGCTTCTATGCTTTAGTGGATGCAATCATCGACAGCGCTGAATACGTTGAGGCATTTGGCGAAGATACTGTCCCTTACGAGCGCTATCTGACGCCACAAGGCGTGTCGCAGCGATCGCTGCGTCCCGGCAGCATCACCGATACAGCAGCCAAGCCTACTGTTGAAGAGACTCCTCGGTTTATTGAACTCGGCAGCGTTAGCGAATCGCGGGCTGAACCCAGTATCACCTCCCGCATCCAGCAGGGCGTCAGCGCCCAGCGTCAGCAGACCAAAGTCTTCAAATTGACGTCTCTTGCGGACAAGCCTGCTGTTCAAACGGCGATTCAGGCGGCCTATCGACAGGTCTTCGAGCGGGATCCAAGTCCCTATCTCGCCCGCAATGAATTTCGGGTGTTGGAGAGTCGGCTGAGCAACGGCGAGATCAACATGAAGGAATTCATTGAAGGTCTTGGCAACTCTAGTCTGTATATCAAAGAGTTCTACACGGCGTATCCCAACACAAAAGTGATTGAGCTTGGCCTTAAGCATTTCCTAGGACGAGCGCCAAGGGATCAAGCTGAGATCCGCATGTACAACCAGATTCTGGCACGGCAGGGCATCCGTAGCTTTGTCAGTGCCGTCATCAACAGCATGGAATACGCTCAGGTGTTTGGCGAAGACACCGTCCCTTACCGGCGCTTCCCAACCCTGCCTGCGGCCAACTTCCCCAATACGGAGAAGTTGTACAACCAGCTGACGAAGCAAAACAAAGAGATCGTTGTACCTAGCTTCGAGCCGGTACCCTCGACGTCTCGCAGCTAAGCCTCACATCTCGCTATTGGCAGTCGGCGCCGTTAAGTCAGCACCGACTGCTGTCTCTTGGCCATAATCCGCATAGTCTTGTTACGAAAATGAGTAGGACTATTACAAAATATTGCGGCGGATCATAAATAGGGAGCGCAATGCCGCAGAATTATTCCGGAGGCGGTTAGGCTCTAACCCTTCTAATACCAGCATTAGATAATTTCTGGTTCATTTAACTTTTTGGAGGAATTCGTCGATGAGCATTGTCACGAAATCAATCGTGAACGCGGATGCTGAGGCTCGCTACCTCAGCCCCGGCGAACTAGATCGGATCAAGTCTTTTGTGACATCCGGTCAGCGCCGTCTACGCGTTGCACAAACTCTAACAGACTCTCGTGAGCGGATCGTCAAGCAGGCCGGTGATGCGCTGTTCCAGAAGCGCCCTGACGTTGTTTCTCCCGGCGGCAACGCTTACGGCGAAGAAATGACGGCGACTTGCCTACGCGATATGGATTACTATCTTCGCTTGATCACCTATGGTGTGGTCTCCGGCGATGTAACTCCTATCGAGGAAATCGGTATCGTTGGCGTTCGCGAGATGTACAACTCTCTCGGAACTCCTATCCCAGCGGTAGCCCAGGCTATCGGTGAGATGAAGAACGTAGCCACTTCAATGATGTCTGTTGAAGATGCTGCTGAGGCAGGATCTTACTTCGACTACGTTATTGGCGCCATGCAGTAAAGCTCAAACGCTCTAGTTTGAGAACGTTTGTCGTAAAGTACTTTAAGTTTAGAGAAGCGAAACTATGCAAGACGCAATCACTTCTGTTATTAATTCCTCCGACGTCCAGGGCAAGTACCTAGACGGTTCGGCAATGGACAAGCTCAAGAGCTACTTCGAAACTGGCGAGCTGCGCGTTCGTGCAGCAACAACCGTCAGCGCCAACGCTGCGGGTATCGTCAAAGAAGCTGTTGCTAAGTCCCTGCTGTACTCGGACATCACTCGTCCCGGTGGCAACATGTACACCACCCGTCGCTATGCGGCCTGCATTCGCGACCTTGACTACTACCTGCGCTATTCCACATATGCAATGCTCGCAGGCGATCCTTCCATCCTAGATGAGCGGGTCCTCAACGGCCTGAAGGAAACTTACAACTCCCTGGGTGTGCCCATCGGTGCAACCGTTCAGGCTATCCAGGCCATGAAAGAAGTTACAGCAAGCTTGGTCGGTGCTGATGCCGGTAAAGAGATGGGCGTCTATCTCGACTACATCTGCTCTGGTCTAAGCTAAGGCTTTGCGCTTCGCAAAATAGCGATCGCATACCACTGAGGGCTGGGAACTGTAGGTCGATACTAGACGGTCAATGGCGATTTAGGCTATGGCAGTTTAGGCGATCGCAAGCCCCAGTCCTCGTGTCGTAATAAGAGCTATACGATATATTCAGCATTTATTGAGGAATTCGTTCCATGCGCATGTTTAAAGTGACAGCTTGTGTGCCCAGCCAAACCCGAATTCGGACGCAGCGGGAATTACAAAACACCTACTACACTAAGCTAGTGCCCTACGGCAACTGGTTTACCGAGCAGCAGCGCATCCAGAAGATGGGCGGCAAGATTGTCAAAGTGGAGCTAGCCACGGGAAAGCCAGGCATGAATACGGGATTGGCTTAGAGCCGGTCCAGGTTAACCAGCTTCAGGCTGACCAACGATATGATGGGAAAGGGGTCGCTCGGCCTCTTTTGTCATTTTAAGTGCACCATACCGGTATATCCGTAGGCAGCGGTTTGTCGAATTCTACATCCACAGCATTCCGATACCTGTTTCCCTTTGTCGACCTATCCGCTAGGCAATGGGCATTTGAGGCTAGGCTGCTGCGGTGGCTGACGCTAATTTGGCTGTTAGTGGGCTTGATTGTCCTATTTTCCGCCTCCTACGTGGTCGCCGATGCCGAGCAGGGCGACGGTCTGTATTACTTTAGAATGCAGATTTTGTGGGTCTTCGTCGGTCTTATCATTTTCAACACATTGACCCATATCCCCATCAAGGCAGTTATAAATGCCTCTCAGCTCCTGTGTGTTGCTGTTTTTGTGCTGATTGTCGCCACGCTCATTCCTGGAGTAGGCTTAACCGTGAACGGGGCCACGCGCTGGCTGCTTATTGGCCCAGTCAGCATCCAGCCATCGGAGTTGATCAAACCCCTGCTGCTCTTGCAGAGCGCCCGTATTTTTGGTCTGTGGAACCACATCCGCTTAGATATTCGCCTTGGCTGGATTCTGTTTTTCGTTGTGATTACAGGCTGTATTCTGATGCAGCCCAACCTCAGCACTGCAGCCCTGTGTGGATTGGTTATATGGTGCATTGCGCTGGCATCTGGTTTGCCGCTGAAGTACATAAGTAGCGCGGCCCTCAGCGGGTTTGCCGTCGCCACCCTCAGCATGGGTCTACGGGACTACCAGCGTCGCCGTCTGGTTTCGTTTCTCAATCCTTGGGAGTCCCCGACAGGAGATGGCTATCAGCTGGTCCAGAGTTTATTAGCCATTGGGTCTGGTGGCTTCTGGGGTGCCGGGCTCGGATTTTCCTATCAAAAGCTGTTCTACTTGCCCATTCAATATACCGACTTCATTTTCTCGGTATTTGCTGAAGAATTTGGCTTTGTCGGGACGGTGTTTCTGCTGCTGCTGCTGCTCCTGTACGCCACGATCGGGCTACGAGTTGCGCTCAGAGCAGCGCAGCCTGTGCATCAGCTTCTCGCATTGGGCGCAATTTTGCTGCTCGTGGGCCAGTCTATTCTCAATATCGGCGTGGCTGCAGGACTGTTGCCGACTACCGGTCTGCCCTTCCCGCTGATGAGCTACGGCGGCAGCTCAATGATAGGGAGTCTGGCGGTGGCGGCGTTGCTGGTGCGGGTGGCCCGAGAAAGCTGTGGGGCCGAAGTTGTTTCTTTGTCATAAAGCAGCCATAGCGCGATATACGGGTCGGGCTGACCTAGCTAGAGCAGGCGATGCGGCGGTGTTCCCGCACTGTTTTCGCTAAGATTAAGCTATGCATTGTTTGCATTGCACCACTCCCCAATCCTATGAATACCCTTCAGCTCTGGCTGTATAACCTCGAGCAGTTTGCCGACTCAACAGTGGTCAGCCAGCTCGATCATCTCAGTTTTCTTAGTATTGGCGTCATCTTCATAGCGGGTCTTGTCACAAGCTTGACCCCCTGTATGCTGTCCATGTTGCCTATCACAGTTGGGTACATCGGAGGGTATGAAGCCGATAACCGATACCAAGCGGCCAGGCAGTCCCTTTGGTTTGCGTTCGGTCTAGCCACAACCCTAGCAGGCCTGGGCATTTTGGCGGCGATCGCCGGGCGAGTTTATGGCCAGGTTGGGACAGGGCTGCCCTTGGTGGTGAGCGCGATCGCCATCATCATGGGCTTCAATCTGTTGGGTCTACTGCCTTTGAGGTTTCCTAGCCTGGGAGCCACAGATTGGATCACTACAGATTTGCCCAACGGGGTGCGGGCCTACTTAATTGGTCTGACCTTTGGGCTGGTGGCATCGCCCTGCAGCACGCCGGTCTTGGCAACTCTGCTAGGCTGGATCTCCTCGACAGGAGATCCGCTGCTGGGCAGCGCACTGCTGCTGGCCTACACAGTAGGCTATGTGACTCCGTTAGTTCTGGCGGGTACCTTTACCGCCTCGTTGAAAAAGATTCTGGAGCTGCGCCAGTGGTCAAGCTGGATCACTCCGACCAGCGGCGCATTGCTGATCGGCTTTGGCGTTGTGTCCTTTCTGCTCAGGCTGCCCACCGGGGTTTAGATTGGGCATGGCACTACGACATTCAAGCGCAGCCATGCCGTGGCGCTACGACAGTTCGGGACTTCACGATAATTTTCGCCCTTGACTATGACTGACCTCTCCCCCCGCGCCGCTGTGACACGATACCTAAAGCAGCAGACGTCTTTGCTCGCCGATCTGCGGCTTGCTATCGGACTACTGCTAGCGATCGCGGTCTTCAGCATCATCGGAACCGTGATTGAACAGGGCGAGACCGTCGCCTTTTATCAAACCAACTATCCCGAGGATCCGGCGCTATTTGGCATCCTCACCTGGCGCGTGATTCTCCAGTTTGGGCTCAACCACACCTATCAAACCTGGTGGTTTTTGACGCTGCTAATTTTGTTCGGAGCCAGCCTGACCGCCTGCACTTTTACCCGTCAGTTCCCCGCCCTCAAAGCCGCCCGCCGCTGGAAATTCTACAGCAAGCCCCGAGAGTTTCAGAAGCTCGCCCTCAGCGCCCAGATGGCCCCATCCTCAGGCGGGCTAGCTCAAGTAGAAGAAATGCTGCAGCGGCGGCGCTATCTTATTTTCCAAGAGGGAAATAGCCTTTATGGGCGCAAGGGCATCGCAGGGCGTATCGGTCCTATTGTGGTTCATGCCAGCATGCTCATCATTCTAGCGGGGTCGATGTTGGGGTCTTTGACCGGCTTTTTTGCCCAAGAAATGGTGCCGAGCGGCAACACCTTTCAGGTGCAAAACGTATTTGAGGCCGGGCCATGGGCAAAGAACCTCCTACCCACGGATTGGGCCGTTCGGGTCAATCGATTTTGGATTGACTACACGCCAGAGGGGGCCGTAGATCAGTTCTATTCCGATTTGACGGTTGTGGATGCCGACGGGAAAGACCTGCATCACAAAATCATCCATGTCAATGAGCCAATGCGCTACCAGGGCATTACCTTTTATCAGGCCGACTGGAGCATCGCCGGAGTGAACGTGCGAATAAACAACAGCCCAATGCTACAGCTGCCCATGGCCCGGCTTGACACGGAGGGCGGCAAGCTCTGGGGCACCTGGATTCCAACTAAGCCAGACTTAAGCGATGCTGTTGCTGTGGTCGCCAAAGACTTAAAAGGAACGCTATTTCTCTACGGGACAGATGGCGAACAGATGGGCAGCATCCGCGAGGGGATGTCAGCTCAAGTTAACGGTGTGACCCTTCACCTCGACCAGGTGGTGGGCAGTACAGGACTGCAGATCAAGGCCGATCCGGGTATCCCGGTGGTCTACGCTGGGTTCGGCCTGCTGATGGTTGGAGTGATGATGAGCTATGTCTCCCATTCCCAGATCTGGGTGTTGCGCACCGAGGATGCCCTTTACGTGGGCGGCCGCACAAACCGGGCTCAGGTCACCTTTGAGCGGGAGGTTGTGGAAATTCTTGACCAGCTTAGTCAGCCGCCCGCCGAAGACCAAGATACAACCAACGCCGCTCGTGAGCCTGTTTTGAGCTGACACTGATTTCGGAGCACATCGTGGATGCGATCGGCGTTGTCAAGGGTGCTCAAGCGGCGAAGCATGTCAGAACCGAAACCGTAGAGGACGGCTGCTGCGGTGCGTTCCAGGAGGCTGACTATCAGAGTCAGGCATGGGGCTACTGTCTGAAGCATTCCAAGTATCCCAATCAGCAGTCTTGTACGCTTCAGTACAGTTCCCTGACGGCATTATCGTGGCATTGAGAGAGCAGCTACTCCGTAAATCCGTTTCTGATATCTTTGCATTCCGCAGAATTGACCGAGTGAAATCCACAGCCATCACATTAGCGTCAGTTAGGTCAGCGCTAGTTAGATCAGCGCCACGCAGGCTCGTCATGACCAGAGTAGCTTGTTGCAAAGAGGCCCCGCAGAATATGCTGCCTTTAGCGTTTGCCTGAGACAAATCGGCTCCGCGCAGGTTGGCTTGGGACAGATCAGCGCCCTCCAAACTGGCGTGCTTTAAGCTGACATCGGCCAGGTTGGCACCTCGAAGACTGGTGTTTTTGAGAGAGATACGCTCTAGGCTGAGTCCGGATAGATCTTGGCCATCGAGATTCATGCCGTCTGCCTTACCACCATTGGTCGCAAGAAGCTGCTTTATATTGAGTTTAGAAGTCATCTGAGGAGAATATGCGGCAGCGCATATGTGAGGGATGCTTCCATATGCATTGCGGGCAATGCAAAACAGCATCAGCTCAATTTTTTT
>JGI12210J13797_10343122_pt1 | contig 22840 bp, 13 predicted proteins | sample ElkSlonscriptome_3_FD_13797 | JGI IMG/M metagenome (IMG submission 13797)
AACTCGTTCGTGATCCAGGGCCTGAGCCCCGACGGCGAGACGGTGACTTGGAGCATGTCGCTCGACTTGCGCGGCGCCGATGCGAGCGTCCAGATCCAGAAGATGACCGCCTTCGTCGAGGGCGACACCATCGCGGTGACCTACAGCCAGCTCGGCGGCGACAGCTTCGTCGCGACCCTCCCGCGCCCCGATGGGCACGAGACCTACCAGCTGGCCGAGGTGAGCAGCATCGACATCCCCGTGGCGCCCATCGCGACCCTCGAGCGCCTCCGGACGCCCCGCGGCATCGCGGCCGGTCCCGACGGCGGCTTCTTGGTTGCCTCATCTGAGGGGTTGTCGGCCTTCGAGGCCGACGGCCTCAGCCTCATCGCCGAGATGTCCTTCGACCAGGACTTCTATCTGATGGACGTGCGCACGGTGGGCAACCGCGCCTACGTCGCCGACCTCAACGGCTACCTCCACGTCGTCTCGCTCGCCGACGGCGAGATCCTCAACCGCGTCGAGCTCGACGTCGAAGGTCGTTCGATCGACATCGAGGGCAACAAGATCATCATCGCCGACACCGAGGCCTTCCAGGTCCTCGACATCGACAGCCTCCCGGAGCCCGTCGCGCCCGCCCCCATCGACGAGGAAGAGGACGAGCCCGTCGAGGAAGAGGAGAGCGGCGGCTTTTGCTGGGGTTGGTGGTGCTTCTAGAGCCCTGAACCGATCGTCTCCGACGTCTTCGCCCCTGAGTGCCGCCGTGGCCCTCAGGGGTTTTTTCGTGCGTGGGCCAGGACGCGCTCGAACTTGCTCAGGGGCTGGGCGCCGCTGAGGAACCAGCGGCCGAGCACGAACCCCGGCGTGCCCCGGATCCCGCTCGAGCTTGCGTCGGCCTTGTCCTGGTCGATCCGCTTCTGGTGCTTGTGGGTGTCGAGAGCCTTGCGGAACTTGGTCATGTCGAGCCCGATGTCCCCCGCGTACTTCTCGAGGTCCGGGCGACCGAGCGCCTTCTGGTTTGCGAAGAGGAGATCGTGCATCTCCCAGAAGCCCTCGTTGCCCTTCTGGGCGTAGGCCTCGAGGGCGGCCTCGTGGGCGAGCGGTGCGTCCTTGTGGAAGGGCAGCGGATTGTGCCGCCACACGAGCTTCACGTCGGGGTTGCCCTTCACGAGCGCCTCGAGCGTGGGATTGACCCGTTGGCAAAAGGGGCATTGAAAGTCCGAGAAGACCTGCACCACCACCGTCCCTTTGGGGTTGCCGCGAAACGGCGCGTCAGGGGGCGGAGCGCCGACCTTCTTTTCCTCGAAGGACGACTCCGTCTTCGCCGTCTTCATGATCTCGGCGTAAACGTCGGCCCGGGCGGTTCCGCTGCTGACCATGGCCTGTGCCTTCTTCAGCTCCTCGTCGATCAGCGACTCGAACTTGGTGAAGGGTTGAGCGCCGACGAGGCGCCGACCATTGACGAAGAAGTGCGGCGTACCGGTGGCCTTGACGTCGCTGGCCAGGTTCTCGGAGTCGTCGAGGAACGACTTGTAGGGGTTCGAGGCGAGGGCCGTCTTCACCTTGCCGAGGTTGAGGCCCACCCGGCCCGCGTAGCCGAGCAGGTCGCTCTCTTCGAGCGCTTTCTGATTGTCGAAGAGGATGTCGTGCAGCTTCCAGAACGTGGCGCTGCCCTTCTGCTCGAAAGCCTCGCGACCGAGGATCGCAGCGGGAAGCGCTCGCTTGTGGAAGGGTAGCGGGCGGTCCTTCCACACGAGCCTCACGTCCTTCGGGTAGCTCGACTTCACGGTGCCCAGCGATTTGCGGACCTTCTCGCAGTAGGGACACTGGAACTCGCTGAACTCGACGATGGTGACCAGGGCGTCGGTGGGACCCCAGGATGGGTCGTCCTTGCTCACCGGGACCTTCCAGACCTCCTTGCTCGTGGAGGGGCTCGGCTTGGGTTTGGGGGTGGAGGGCTTGCTGAAATTCTTGGCGGTGAGCGTCGGGTAAACGTCGGCCTCCCTGGTGCCACTCTTCACCAAGGCCTGGGCGGCCTTGATCTGACTGTCGATCTCACTCTCGAAGCTCGACTGCGGGCGTGCCCCGCTGAGGAAGACGCCATTGATGAAGAAGGCGGGCGTGCCGCGGACGCCCAGGGACTTGCCGAGGGTGATGTTGTCGTCGACCTTCCGCTCGGCCTTCGCTTTGTGCTTGGCGAGGGCCGAGCTGGGCACGCCGGCGGTCTTGGCCCAGCTCTCGAAGTTGCTCTCGTCGAGGGCCTTCTGGTTGGCGAAGGCTTGGTCGTGGAACGTCCAGAAGGCCTTGGCTCCGCCCTCCATGAAGACGGCGCGTGCGGCGTGGTGGGCGGGCTTGGCGTCCTTGTGAAATGGGAGGGGGAAATCCTTCCAGACCATGCGCAGCTTCTTGGTTCCGTACTTGGTCTGGAGGCTCTTGAGGGTACCTTCGACCCGTGAGCAGAAGGGGCACTGGTAGTCGCTGAAGACGACGATGGTCGCGGGCGCCAGCTGGTTCCCCCACGTCGGATCCTCGTCGTCCACGGGCACCGCTGCCGTGGTGTGCGAGCGCGGGACGCTGACCCGCGTGGGGGAGGGGTCGGCCTTCTTCTTCTTGGACCGGCGGTCGTCGTCGTCGCTACTTCGCACGACGCTCGAATCCTTCATCATCGTGTAGGCGAAGCCTCCGGCCACGACGAGCAAGAGCCCGAGCACGACGCTTCCGATGAGGATGGCCGCGTTGCTCTTCTGCGGTGGCGGCGGGGCCGGGGCCATCGGCGAGCCCCATTGCGGGGCCGGGGCCATCGGCGGGCCCCATTGCGGGGGCTGGCCTGGCGGAGGCCCCGGTGGGGGCGGCGGGGCCTGAAGTCCGGGCGGAGGTCCGAAGACCTGGGGACCCTGGGGGACGCTAGGGCCCCCAGGGGCAGGGGGAGAGGTGGATGCTGCACCCGGCGAATTCAGGGTGGTCGGGGTCGGTGGCTGTAGGCCCCGCTCGGTGTTGGGGCCCGCTTCGACTGGCTCGGACGGCTTCAGCTCGGTCGGAGCAACCTCGGTCGGGGCAGAGGCGATCGGCGGGAGCGCGGTAGGCCCGGACCCGAGCGGGACGAAGTCGGTGGGCCCGGTCGCGATGGCCCCGGCGGGGGCGCCGGGGATCGACGACGCGAGTCCGGCGGTGATCCCGTTGCTGCCGGTGATCTTACAGAGCGCGGTCACCGCCGCTTCGACCGAGGGGTGGCGCTTGGTTGGGTCGAAGGCCGTGGCGGCGGCGAACCAGGCATCGAACCCGGGGGGCAGCTTGAGCGCGTGCACGCCCGCCCTCTGGGACGCAGGGCTCCGTGGCGTGGTGGCGAGGCGTCGGTTCATCTCCGCCACGTCGTCGGTCCCCCAGTGCTGGGCGATCGTCTGCCCGGTGAACAGGACGTACGCGAGCATTCCGAGCCCGAAGACGTCGGCTGCCGGGCCCACGTCGTCGCTTATCGAAAAGCCCTTGCCGCGACCCTCGGTCCGAAGCGCTTCAGGCAGTTGCTCGGGGGCCGAGAACCCAGAGGCGATGCCGAGCGCACGGGCGACGCCGAAGTCGAGCACCTTCGTGGCGGGTCCGTCGACGACGAGGACGTTGCTCGGATCGAGCTCGCCGTGCACCACGGCCGCGGCATGGGCAGTGGCCAGCGCGCCGCCCACCTGGGCGACGAGCTCGCCGATGACCTTCGGCAAGCATCGCTTGGCCTTCACGTAGGCATCGAGCGGCTCGCCTTCGACCAGCTCCATGGCGAGGTAGGGCGCGTTCAGCTCGTCGACGGTGCCGGCGTCGAAGAACTCGGCCACGTGGGGGTGGGTGCCGATGCGGCCCACGGCACGCATCGCCTCGAGGAAGCGGGGGCTCGACGCCGGGGCCTCACCCTCCAGGGCGATGACCTCGAGGGCACAGGGCCGTCCGACACTCTTGTTTTCCGCCGCGTATACGATTCCGGTACGACCGCGTGACAGCACGCGGAAGACCTCGTACCGCCCGGCCACGAGCTCGCCGCGAGACAGTTCACGAAGGGGCATGCGGCCAGTATAGGCACGCCCCTGCGCGAAATGCCCGTGACGCCTGGTCAGTGCCGGTGGGCGACGGGGTCGCCCCTGACGCGGCCGAATGGGGAAGGCGGATGTGGGGTCGGCCCGGGCGCGCTAAGCTGCGCACTGTGCTCGGACGGGTGCCCTACCTTCTTCTAACGACCGCGGCCGTGGTCGCAGCCTGCGGCGACGGCAGCTCTCCCCTCGCGCGCGGCCCCGACGGCGGGGCCGGCGGCGTGGGCGGAGGCGGAGGCGGCTCGGAAGCCACGAGTACCACCACCTCGGGCCAGGGAGGCGTGGGGGGCGTGGTCGAGCCCCCCGGACCCACCACGGTCACGCTCGTCAACGGCGTGGTCGACGCCGACGCCGTGCGCTTCTGCTTCCGTCCCTTCCCAGGCGCCGACACGGGGCTGCAGCCGTGGCCCGGGCCCTCGGGGCTCGGCTACGCGCGGTCAGGGGTGCTCGACACCATCGCCCAGGTCATTCCCGCGGGCAGCGACGTGGAGGCGTTCGTCGTCGCCGGCGATCTCGGTCAGGTGGGTGGCGCCAACTGCGACCAGCTCGTCGACACGCCGCCGACCGGGGTCTTGGTTCGCTCGGTGGGGGTCTTGCCGCAGTCGGCCCTCGAGGCGGAGCGGAGTCTGCTCTTCGTCGCTGCGGGCTGCGTCGGCGGCGCGGGCCACGAAGACGAGAACGAAGAGCTCATCTGCGGTCCTGGCTACGACCCGAGCTTCGGCAACGCGGGGCTGGTGGCTGGGTTCATGTCGCGGATCAGCCGCTTCGATGGCATCTCGATGCAGTTCGTGCAGGCGAGCCAGGCGACCAACCCCTACGACCTGCGCTTGCGAACCTCGTCCGATTCCACCGCAAGCCTCATCGTCCCGAGCTGGTCGGTGGGGGCCATCGCGCCCTTCCCTCCCTACGCGTCACTGTCACGCTCGGCCTTCCTCTCGCCCGGCGTGGCCAAGGTCGGCGTCTTCGCCTCGGGCAACCCGACCACCGCCGTCTTCGAGCAGTCTTGGGACGATATCTTCGCCAACAGCCCTCTCGAGCCGAATGCCGTCGACGATGGTGACAACCTCGTCTTCATCGCAGTGGGGCCCGCGGCGCCCATCCAGGCCTCCGACTGGTGGAACGGGATCGCCTTTACCGTCGTCGACGGCGCCCCCGAGTAGTCGGAGACCACGTTTCCGATTCCGGCCCCGAACGATGTGTGAGCTGACAGGTCGAGGAACCTGCGGTAGCGAGGGGGGGAGATGAGCAGCCCCAATTGGCGAACGTCCCCCGACCACGAGAACACGGGCTGGCCGAAGGGCGTGAAGTACATCGTCGGCAACGAGATGTGCGAGCGCTTCAGCTACTACGGCATGCGCGCGATCCTCACCGTGCATCTCGTGGCGCTGTACCAGCTCACCGGAGCCGCAGAGGATGTCGCGAAGGGGGAGGCGACTGGCGCCTATCACCTGTTTGCGGGCGCCGTCTACGCGTTCCCGATGCTCGGCGCGATTCTCGCCGATCGCTACTGGGGCAAGTACAAGACCATCCTCTGGCTGTCGCTCATGTACTGCGTCGGTCACGGCGTGCTGGCGGTGGCCGACATCCCCGCCGACCCGTCCACCCGCCTCAACCTGGTCTACCTCGGGCTCGGTTGCATCGCGGTCGGGGCCGGCGGCATCAAACCGTGCGTCTCCGCCAACGTGGGGGACCAGTTCGGTCGCGGGAACTGGAACAAGGTTCAGCTGGTCTACCAGATCTTCTATTTCAGCATCAATTTCGGCTCGTTCTTCGCCACCCTGCTCATCCCGTGGATCCGTGGCGACGGCACCGTCCTCTGGCGCACGTCACTGGCCTTCGGGGTGCCCGGCATCCTCATGGGCATCGCCACCTTCTTCTTCTGGTTGGGCCGAGACGAATTCGTCCACATCCCGCCGAAGCACCCCAACAAGCTCGGCCGGCTCGACACCCTCGCCGGGAGCCTGTTGTTCCTCAGCATCGGCCACCTGTTCATCACGCCGGCAGCTTGGGGGTGGCCGATCCGGATCGGCATCTCGCTCGCGTTCTTGGTGGCGGGCCTCGTGGTCTTCCAGCACCGCCAGAGCATCGCGCAGGACGACGGGTTTCTCGCCATCGTGTTCTACAACCTTCGCGCCAAGCTCACCGGCAAGACCGACGATGCGGGACCGAGCAAGAGTGACGACGAGGTCGACGACGAGAGCCCTCTCGTGACGAGCGATTTCTGGGCAAAATTCTGGAAGCCCGCCATCGAGCGCTTCGGACTCGAAGCGGCGGAGGGCCCTCACGCGGTCTTCAAGGTCATCACCATCTTCCTGTTCATCCCGGCCTTCTGGGCCATCTTCGAGCAGCACGGGTCGACGTGGATCCTTCAGGCCCAGCAGATGGACACCACGCTGTTCGGCATCGAGGTCAAACCGGAGCAGGTGTCGGCGTGGAATCCTCTGATGGTCATGGTGCTCATCCCGACCATGAACGTCGTGTATCGGCTCTCGGAGCGCTTCATCGGCTTCAAGTGGACGCCGCTTCGTCGCATGGTCATCGGGCTGATGCTGGCGGGAGGCTCCTTCGCCATCGCGGCCATGATCCAACACGCCATCGACGGCGGTCCGCCCAAGAGCGTGAGCATCTGGTGGCAGGTCGTCGCCTACCTCGTGCTCACCACGAGCGAGGTGCTCGTCTCGATCACCGCGCTGGAGTTCGCGTACACCCAGGCTCCCAAGGCGATGAAGTCCGTGGTCATGGGCTTGTTCCTGCTCACGGTGACCCTGGGCAACGTCTTCGTGACCGGGTTGGTGCACGCCAAGGACGCCATGGCCGGTCTGCTCGGGCGACCCTTCGGCGAAGCGGAGTTCTTCTGGTTCTTCTGCTGGACCGCGGTCATCGTCGGGGCGCTTCTCGGCGTTCGGGCCTACTTCTACCAACAGCGCGACTTCGGCCAGGATTGAGGCCGGTGGCGTCACTCTGGTCGCGTGGCCGGGGTCGACCACCGCCGCTGGCGGCCGCACGAAAATGTCGTCGGCCCGCGTGACGATTCCGGTCTCCTGGCGTTTGAGGGGAGCATGGAAGCATCTCTCCCTGTCTGCGCGGAGCGCGCCGCTCTCGCCACCGAGCCTTCTCACCGTCTGACGGCATCAACCGCGGGGACGCCTCGTCGTCGGCTGCGCCGGGCGTATCTGAAGCGCGTCGTCGCCATGGCCCTCACCTGTGGCTCCCTCTCCGGGTGTTGGCTGTTCGGGGTCGAAGCGCCCGCCGCTGCGGGGTCGTCGGCGGCGGCGTCCGAAGGTCGTTCCGCCGAGGACGGTGGCGACGTGGGGGCGGAGGCGCTCGCGAGCCCCGCGGGCTTGCCGGACCTCACGAAGCTACTGGGAACGAGCCCCAACGACTGGTCGCCGACCTTTCTCGCCGGCACGACCCGCCGCACGTCGAAGGACGAGGTGATGGCCGCCCTCGACGACATGGTCATCGTCGAGACACCGGACTGGAGCGACGACATCGTGTTCCTCGAGGTGGCGCCAAAGAACGAAGGAACCCATCCTGGTCTCCACTACGCCAAGATCTCGTTCCACCGTGACGAGGACTCGGGGAGTCACGAGCCGTACTCCGTGACGCTCCACTTCAAGCGAGCCATCAAGTTCGAGCCCGCACTCCGCACCTACCTGCTCCATCACATGGCGGTCCGGTACGGTGTCGTGGAGGACCCCGAAGACGATCACGTCATCGTCACCGACCCCGACACGTTCACTCAGGTCTCCATCAATCAAGACGTATACGGGGCCACCGTCATGGAGATCCACTTCCCCGACGAGGCTATCTCGGGGCGACGACTCCGGTCGGTTGCGGCACCGAGCTACCCGCCCGTGAAGACCATCGACGAGGCCCATTACGCTCCGCCGGACGGCGCGCCTGATGGTCGCAAGGTGCTCGGCGTGGATCCTGCGCGATGGGGCTTCGCGTTTCTTCCTCCGATGACTCAGAGCATGACCGACGAAGAGGCCTTTGCCGCCGTCGAGGCGGCGGGGTTTCGGATGGTGGGTCGACCGGGACCGCAGAAGTACGCGAAGGTCCGGTTCGTCCCCAAGGACCCCGCCACCGCCCCCGGGGTCAAGCTACTGCTGGTGGCGGTCGAGAAGACCGGCGGACGAGATACGCGGACCCTCCAATGGATCACGGCCACCATGGCGCCGGCCCTCAGCCGCAACCCGGCGTGGGTCGACCACATGCTGGCGCTGGCCGCGCTCAACTTTGGTACGGGGGACAACCCCGAGCGTTCCAAGGAGATGAGCTTCGTCGAGGACGACTACGTCGCGGCAAACTTTTCGATGAAGCCCTCAGGGATGCAGATCCAGGTCGTCCCGCCGGTCATTCCCTTCTGAACCGAGCGGACGCCCTCCACATGCGTGAGCCCGCGTGCGAACGTGCTCAGGGGGCGACGAAGACGCAGGCGCGCTGGCTGGGGACGTTGTCGCCGGCGCAATGGCCGAGGACGTCGACGTAGCCCGCGGGGGGCGCGTAGGACTTGGGTCCATCGCGGTTGATGGCCACGTAGACCTCGTCGTCTTCGTAGGTGACCCTGTAGACCCAGAACCAGTCCTCGAGCAGCACGTTCTGGCGGGTGCCGCGACGGAGCGCCTCGTGCTCCTCGCGGGCCTTGCCGAGGAGTTGCGCGTGGAGCAGCGAGGCCTGCTCGTCGGCGCTGAGACCGCCGAAGCGCATCATCTCGCGGTTGTCGGGATCCTGGCCCCCGAAGGTGCCGATGTCGTCGCCCTGGTAGAGCATCGGAATGTTGCCCGGGGATGTGAACAGGAAGGCTTGGGCGAGTCGCAGACGCTGGTGGTCGCCGCCGGCCTCGGTGAGGGCGCGAACCTGATCGTGATTGCCGAAGAAGTTCCCCATGATGGCGCCGGGGTAGCCGGCCTGCTGCCCGAAGAAGGTGGGCTGCGCCGATAGGTAGGCGGTGTCGTTGGGGATGGCGAAGTTGGCGAGGTCACGGATACTCATCTGGTAGGTGAGCAGCGCCGCCTTGGCCCGCTGGTAGTACTCCTCGTCGACCTGGCCCTGCACCATGTCGGCGCGCACGTGGTAGCGCGCCCAGCCGCCAAGCGACTCGCCCACCATGTAGAAGATGGTCGCTTCGTCGGAGAGGTCGTGGTCGTCGACCGTGGTCTCGATCTGCTCCACCACCGCGGTCTTGAGCGCGCGGGTCACGTTGTCGCTCATGTGCTTGAGCGCGTCGGCGCGGAACCCGTCGAAGTTGTACTCCTCGATGAGCCAGATGGCGTGGTCGACCACCGACTGCACCGCCGCCGGGTTCCCCTCGTAGTCGAAGTCGGGCATCTCGGTCGTGAACCAGCAGTCGACGCGGTGCTCGTCCCAGTTGCCGTCGCAGGGGTTGTAGCCAAAAAACCAGCCGGGGTTGTCGGCGTAGAGCTGAGCTTCCGACTGCACGTGGTTGGCCACGAAGTCGGGGATGACGCGAATGCCCGCGAGGTGGGCCTTATCCACCAGCTCGTGCAGCTCGGCCTCGGTACCGAACGCCGTCTCGATGGGCGTGGTGTAGCCGAGGGTGTTCTCGTTCGTGTAGCCGGTGACGATGGGGTGATACGAGTGGTAGCTGGAGAAGCGACGGTTGTCGCCGAGGCCCACCGCAGGCTGGGAGTTGTGCGAGTTGAGGAGCGGCGAGCTGATCCAGAGGGCGTTGATGCCCATGTCGGTGAAGTAGCCGTCCTCGATCTTCTCGATGATCCCGCGGAAGTCACCGCCCTGCCATTGGCTTCGGAAGTCGTCGACCTCGGAGAGGGTGCCGGTGTTGTTGTCGATGTCGTTGGTCGTATCGCCGTTCCGCCAACGGTCGGTCATGATCTGGTAGAGGATCCCGTCCTTCCAGTTGAAGTCGGCGTACCGGATGCCTTCGCCCACCCAGAGGGGGATGAAGAGGGGACGGACGGTCGCGCCTTGGGTGTCCCTCAGGCGGAGCAGCACGCTGTACTTCGAGGGCTCGAGGCTCGCGCGGGAGAGGTAGAAGGTCTGCGTCGCTGCCTCGTAGGCGGCGTCGATGTCGAGGGACTCGGCGTTGAGCCGCAGCTCGCTGGCGCTCAGATCGAGGGTGGCCGTACCGTCGTAGCGAATGACGGCGGCGACACCCGAGGTGGTGGTGGCGGTGCAGAAGGTGAAGTCACCACTCGGCCGGTCCGGGGTGCAGGCCGCCTGGCAGGTGCCGTCGCTCGGCTCGCAGAGCTCGCCCTGGCCGCACGTCACGCCGGCGCAGTTGTCCTGCATGCAGGTGAGCTCGTTCGGATCGAACAGGTAGCCGGTGTCGCAGTCGCAGCGCTGCTCGAGCTCGTTGCAGCTGCCCATCCCGCAGTCGATGCTCTCGCAGAAGCCGCCCGGGAGGGCGTCGTAGATCTCCCCCTCCTTCACCCAGAACTCTCGTAGCGTGGTCGTGTAGTTGTCGCCGTCGGCGTTGTCCCAGGAGTCGGCGCCGTCGTTGAAGGCGAACTCGACGCCGCGTCCTTGGTCGTGCTCGAAGGCGAACCACGCGCCGCCCTCGGGGACCATGGCCACCCCCGGTAGATCGGTCCACTTCGAGGTGACCCGAAAGTGCATGTAGGGCTGCTCCCAGTCCGAGAAGTAGTGCGCGATGAAGCCCTGGTCGTCGGGCACGCCGCCGTTGCCTTTGGGGAGACGGTCGTCGTCGGTGCAGCCGGCGAGGGCAGCGGTGAACACGAGGACGGCAAGCTTGAGCTTCGATGAAGAGGTCATGGCGAGCGGGACGGGGAGATGCGTAACCCAGGACTGAGTTACTATCATGGAACAGGCGAGAGCATCAGCTCTGATGCTCGCGGAAGTGGCGGTAGAGGTGCTCCCAGCGCTGGTGGAGCTCCCCGTCTTCATCGAACTTCTCTTGCCACATCTCATCGAGCTCGGCCCGCATCTCGGGGCTGCCGATACCGTAATCCACCATGGTGGCGAAGACCTTGGCGGGCGCGGCGGAGCAGGCGGCACAGAAGGCGGCGTAGAGCTCGACGTCGTTGGCGATGCTTCGCTCTGGGGTGCCCGTAGCCCGCCGCCGGGCCGGTGGCGGAGGCGGCCCCTTCTTCTTGGGCTCGGGCACGAATCGCTCCCGTGGCGGTTGGGCTGACGGCGGCGCAGGCTGGGCCGACGGCGGCGGATGCGCTGCGGTCGGCATGTGCCCTTGCGGAGCCTGCGGGTAGGTCGCTTGGGTCGCCGGGATCGGAGCGCCCTGGGTGCCGTAGCCCCCGGAGGGCGGTTGGTACCCCGGATGAGCGGGACCGTAGCCGGGCGGCGGGGCGGCGTAGGCTCCACCAGAACCGGTGTTGGCGCCGGTACCGGGCGGAGGCTGGTGGGGCGGGTAGCCAGTTTGGTGTCCGCCCTGGGCGAAGCCCAATTGGGGCTGGCCCGTGGCCGCGGGCGCGAGATCGCCGAGCGTGGGCCTGGCGGGGTCGTTGCTGCGGATCCACCCCGGGGGTCGGGGGCCGAGATCGTTGGTGCGCATCTCGCCGTGCTTGGCGCGCATGGCGCTCCAGGCGGTGTTGATCCGCTCCCAGTTGGGCCCGCTGCTCGACTGAAGGCCGACCCACAGCGCCTGGAGAAGCTCCTTGGCCATCTCCAAGTCCGGCGGATTGACCGAGCCCGGCAACCCGTTGCGCCGTCCGAAGTCGTTCAGCTCCGACTTCGGCGTCACCAACAACTCCCGCATCAGCTCCGCAGCCCGCTCTGGCGTCATCACCCCGGTTCTATCACCATCCCGGCCCGAGGCTGCCTCGAAGCGACGGCAAGTCGGGGGCCCTTCAGGGTCGCGTGCGGAAGATGGCTTCGTAGTTGTCTTCGAGCTGGCGCTGCAACTCGTCGAGGGGTAGGCCCCACAGCTCGGAGGTGTAGGTGGCGGTGCCCGCTACGTTGGCCGGCTCGTTGTCGCGCTCGCGGTCGGGGCCCAGGTAAGGACAGTCGGTCTCGAGCAGGATGCGCTCTCTCGGCAGCGTTTCGAGCATGCGTGTGAAGCCCTGATTGCGCCGCGCGTTGGCGGGGATGCTCAGCCAGTGCCCGTGGGCGGCGATCTGCCGCGCGAGCTTCACCTTGCCCCCGAAGCAGTGCCAGACGACCCGCTCGGCCCCCATCTCCTTCAGCACCTCGAAGGCGTGTCGTTCGCGCTTGCGGGTGTGGATGATGATCGGCTTGTCGGCGTCGAGCGCGATCTGCACCAGTTCGCGGAAGACCTCCTCCTGACGGGCCCATAGCGCCTCGGGCACCCAATAGCCGTCGAGGCCGATCTCTCCCACCGCGAAGGCTTCTTCCACGTGCTCGCGGACCCAGGCAATCGCCTGATCGGCGGGGACGGTGGGGGCGTCACGAGGGTAGTCCACGCCCATGGCGTCCATCTCCGGCAGCACCGCGTCCACCGGGTAGAAGCCGAAGCAGGGCCGGATGAGGTCGTACGCCTGGGCCGCCTCCTTCACCGCTTGGTTGTCGGCCGGGTTGAGCCCGTTGCTCAAGATGGAGGTCACCCCCGCTTCTCGCGCGCGGGCTACGATGGCCTCGAGGTGCGGGGAGAGCTTGGGATGCGTGAGGTGCGCGTGTACGTCGAACCAACCCACGCGCGCACTTTGGATCGGGGCGCCGCCACGCGCCATGTACATATTCAGGCCATGGCCGATGACCCTCCGTCCTGGTCCCTCCCGCACGAGCGTCACGGCCTGGACGAACGATGGCGCGGGCTGAAGTGCCGGTCGAGGCCACGTAGCCGAAGCGTTCTTCCCCGGCAGGCTCCCGCCACCCCACCCCTCTGTCTCGAGGGGTGAGGTGACCCTGGTTCACTCGGCAGCGACGGCCACGGGAGCGGCCTGTTGCATGTGGACGTCCATCTGCGGGTAGGGGATACCGATGTTCGCGTCGTCGAGCTCCTTCTTTATCGCCTCGACCGTGGCCTCCCAGACGCCCCAGTAGTCTTCGGTGCGGCACCAAACGCGTACCTGCCAATCCACGGAGGAGCCGCCCAGGCCCTTCAGAAAGACTTGGTGTGGTTCGCCCTCGAGGCGGGCGGAAACGCGCTCGATGGCGCGCGCGAGTCCGGCCCGCGTCTCAGGGATGTCGGCGTCGTACGAGGCACCGACGTCGACGTCGACGCGACGCTTCGGGTGGTGGGTGATGTTCTCGATCGTCTCTCCCGCGACGCCCCCGTTGGGGACGACGATGCGGCGGTTGTCGAGCGTGTCGAAGGTGGTCGTGAAGAGACCGACCTCCTGCACTTTGCCCACCGTACCCCCGACTTTCACGAAGTCGCCGACCTTGAACGGCCGGAAGACCAAGAGCATGACCCCGGCCGCGAAGTTGCCCAGCGTCCCCTGGAACGCGAGTCCGATCGCGAGGCCGGCGGCACCGATGACCGCGGCGAAGGAGGTGGTCTCGATCCCGAAGACGCTGAGGCAGGCGAGGACCACGCCGAGGACGACGCCCCAGCGCGCCAGCTGTCCGAAGAATCGCGCCAGCGAGAGATCGAATTTTCGCGCTTCTAGCTTCGATGTGATTCCGCCACCCAGGCGGGCGGCCACGCGGAGCCCGATCCAGAGCAGGATGAGGGCAGCGAGGAGCTTGCCCCCGAGGGAGACGAGCAGTGGGGCGATTCCTTCGAGAGCGTTGGTGATCTGTTCTGTGGTCATGATGCTTCGATTCCCCTCCTGGGTTCGATGACGGCCAAAGCAGTTGGCGTGCCATAGTCGCAAACCCTCGAAGATGCGACGGTCATGGCGTGCTGTGTCCGGCGGGCTGTAGGCAGCAGCCTTCAATTGTGGGTCGTAGACGACGTCCTGCGGGCGGGGGACGTTTGGCCGGATCCTGATCCCGATGAGATAGACGCTGTGGAACGGACCGTGCTGAGGCCGCGGTCATGCGTTTCTTAAAACCATTGGCGTCCTGTCTCGGGGTGCTCGCCGCGACGGCGATACCGTCGAGCGCGGCGGCGCAGAGCTACAACCTTCAACGCTTCGATCCCTCGCCGGCCGGTGACCGCCTCTTCGGCCAGCAGTCGCCTTCGACCCAGGGCCACTTCGAGGTCCACGGCGGCGTAGTCTTCGACTACGCCTACAACCCATTCACCCTGAGTCGGCGCCGCGGCCCGACGCCTCGCTTCGCGGTGGTGCGCGACCAGGCCTACGTCTACGGCAACGTCAGCCTCGCGCTCTGGGACCACGTGACGGTCGGCTTGCTCGTGCCTGGGGTCGTGCTGCACGGTGGCGACGACAGCCCCCTCGGCGACGAGGTCATCGAAGCCCCCGATGGGCCCGCCTTCGGCGACCTGCGCCTCAGCGTGAAGGGGTCGATCCTCGGCGGCCTTCACGACGTGTTCCAGCTCGGCGTTGGGGGTTACCTCTGGGCGCCGACCGGAAAGCGCGACACCTTCGTCGGCGACGGGTTCGTGCGGGGCTCAGTCGAGCTCCTCCTCGGCGGCGAGATCGACCGCTTCTATTGGAACTTCGCCACCGGGCCCGAGTTTCGGCGGTCGAAGGTTCTCGCCGAGGTTCAGCTCGGTACCATGTACGGCTTCGCCGGAGGCTTCGGCGTCAATCTCGGCGAGGAGGAGCAGGTCCAGCTCGGTCCCGAGGTGAAGGTCAGCATCACGCCCGAGGACGTTCAGCGCCGCAACACGAACGGTGAGCTTCTACTCGGCGCCAAGTACCGCTTCCTCGAAGACTTCGTATTCGGCGCTGCGGCTGGGCCGGGGATCAGCGAAGGCTACGGAACCCCCGACGTCCGGCTCGCCACCAGCTTCACCTATTCGCCCGACCCCTCCCGTCGCCTCGATGGTGACGGTGATGGCGTCGTCGACCACATGGATGCCTGCCCAGGGCAGGCCGGGGTCGAGAACGACGACCCCGAGAAGCACGGCTGCCCACCGCCTCGTCCGCCCAAGCCCGAGCTGCCTACGGACGGTGACGCCGACGGGGTTCCGGATCTCGAGGATGCTTGCAAGGCTGTCGCCGGGGTGCCCACGGCGGACCCGAAGACGAATGGCTGCCCCCCGGATGGCGACGGCGACGGCGTGCCGGATGACATCGACGCCTGTCCGGCCGAAGCGCAGGTCGACGGCGAGGCCGACCTCGCCCGACCTGGGTGCAACCGCAAGGACCAGGACGGCGACGGCATCGTCGACAGCCTCGACGCCTGTCCCACCGTCGAGGGCACGGCCCACGAGGACAGTGGTCAGCACGGTTGCCCGGGCGACAGCGATGGCGACGGGGTACGTGACGATCAGGACGCCTGCCCCGACGTGAAGGGGAAGCCCAATGACGACCCCACCAAGAACGGCTGCCTCGAGGCGGTCCGCCTGAAGGGCAAGGAGATCGTCATTCTCCAGAAGGTCGTGTTCGCAACCGGGCGGTCCCGCATCCAGTCGGCGAGCGATAGCTTGCTCGACCAGGTGGCGTCGGTCCTCAACGATCATCGCGAGCTCGAGCTCGTGGAGGTGCAGGGGCACACCGACGACCGCGGCTCGAAGGCCGTAAACAAGCGGCTGTCTCAGGCTCGTGCCGAGGCCGTGGTGGCCGCTCTCGTCTCGCGTGGAATCGCGAAGGAGCGCCTCTCGGCCAAGGGCTTTGGCCCCGACACGCCGATTGCCGACAACGACACCGAAGACGGGCGCAGTGACAACCGCCGCGTCGAATTCAAGATCATCAAGCGAGCTGAGAAGTCGGCCGACGCCGACCAGCCCTGACGGAGACCACCATGAAGCACGTTCTAATTCTGGTCGGGGCGGCGACGCTCCTCGTAAGTACCACTGCGTCTGCCGATGAGGAGGGGCCCAAGCCCGAGTACATCGTCGAGGGGGAAGACCTCCAAGATGGGGAGAAGGAGCGCCCCGAGGGCCTCAGCTGGCGGCTCAACGCGGGCGCCACCTTTTCGGCCCAAGACAACCGCAGCGTCGTCGGTCAGCAGGATGGCGCCGCGGTGTCGTTTGGATTCAAGCTCGACGGTGGTCTGGAATACGTATCTGGCGACCACGAATGGAGGAACAATCTCGGCGTATCGGCCGGGGTGACGCGTACGCCCGCAGTCGATCGGTGGGTCAAGGCGCAGGACAATCTCGACGTCGATTCCATCTATCTCTACCACATCAACGATTGGTTCGGCGCCTTCGCCCGCGTGGCCTACAACACGACGATGTTTCGCGGTACCGACATCCGTCCCGCGCCGACGGCCTACGTGATCAATCGGCGCGACGGCACCGAGGAAGAGGCCAATGGGGTCACTACCCTCGGGCTGACCGATCCCTTCAAACCCTCGCGGTTCAAAGAGTCACTGGGCCTCTTCGCGCAACCCCTGAAGTGGAAGCGGCTGAGCGTCGAGACGCGACTCGGCGGCGGAGCACGACAGACGTTGGCCGCCGGACAGTTGGCGCTCGACGACGATCCCGACGAAACCCCGGATGCGATCGAGGTGAAAGAGCTCGGTGACGTCTTTCAGGTCGGGGCCGAAGCCGCTCTCGAGGTGTGGGGCCAAATCGAAGAGAGTCGCGTGTCGTATCGCGCGAGCGCGGAGGCGATGACGCCGTTCTATAACAACCAAGACGTTCCGGCGGGCGAGGAGAAGTCGGCGTTCGAGCTCACCAACCTCGCCTTCCGCGCGGCTCTTTCCGTCAAGCTCGTGGAGTGGGCATCGCTCGACTATGAGCTGTCGGCCATCCGTGAGCCGCAGCTGCTCGACGCCTTCCAGGTGCGCAACAATCTGCTGCTCACCTTCGGGCTCTCGGCCGGCGGACCCGAGGTCGAGCCGGAAGAGTAGCTACCTCGAGGTCCGGCGGTGGCGCCGACGCAGCAATCGCCGGACCATCTTCATCAGGGCGCCCACCTCCACGGGGTAGGGCAAGATCTCGGCTGCGCCGGCGGCGATGAGTCGCTTGAGGATGGGGCCGCTGGCCTCTCGCACACACACGATGGCGCCGGCATCGACGACGTCTAGGTGAGCATCCAGCCAGGCGCAGGCACCAGTGACCTGGTCACCCGCGTCGATGACCATGAGGGAGGCGAAAGGAGGGCGGTCGTCGGGCTCGACACGGCGCAGCCCGAGGCCGCTCGTGGACAGGCCGATGACGGCGGCGTCGTCGAGGCCCTCGGGGCTTTGCTCCAAGTGCAGCAGCAACACCTGCCCGGAGAGTCGGCCCACGGGCGGCGTGGTGGTGTGAGCATCAGGGGCGGTCCACTCGGGCACACGTGCATCTCGAGCGCCGACCGGGGCCGGGCCCTTGCGGGGAGGAAGACGGGCCGCTTCCCGTACGGGATCGAGGGCCTCGAGGAAACGTTCACGCACCGCGGCTACGTTGGCCGGCCGCAGCTCGGGTCGTTTGGCCAGCAGGTCGAGTCGTAGCTTCTCGAGGAGGGGAGGTATCGGCCACGACCCATCGGTCCGCTGCAGGGGCGGCGGCGCGGAGAACATCTGCTGGGTGAGCACGTCCGCGTGCGACTTGCCGCCGAAGGGCGGTGAGCCCTGAAGCAGCTCGGTGAGCACGCACCCGAGGGCATAGAGATCGGTGGCGGGGCCTACCTGCGCGAGCGAACGACACTGCTCGGGGCTCATGTAGAGGGGCGTGCCCGAGACGAGGTTCTCCCGGGTGAGGGTCGCGTCGTCGGTGTCGTCGTCCATGCGTGCGAGACCGAAGTCGAGCACCTTGAGCACGCTGCGTCCGTCGCCTTCTTCGGCCAGAAAGATGTTCTCGGGCTTGAGGTCGCGGTGGATGATCCCGGCGCCGTGAGCGGCGTCGAAGGCGTCGCAGAGGGGCAGTACGATCTGTGCGATCTCGGCGCTCGTGGGGAGCCGCCCGAGGGCGTCCTGCCAAGTGGCGAGATTCTGCCCCCGCAGGTACTCCATGACGATGAAGGGACGACCCTGCTCCACGCCGTAGTCCATGACCTGGACGATGTGGCGATGGCGTAGGGTCGACATGGCGCGCGCCTCACGGCGGAAGCGCCTCACGTAGTCCTGGTGCTTGGCCACGCGCTCGAGCATCACCTTCACGGCGACGGGCACCCTCAAAGTGAGGTGTTCCGCCACCCAGACCGCGCCCATACCGCCGCGGCCGAGCTCGAAGTCGAGGTGGTAACGGCCCGCGAGGACGACGCCGCCGAGGTCATCGTCACCGTAGAGGGAGACCGGTCCTCGGGGCGGCGGGTCGGTATCTTCGCGGTGCTCGCCGACGATGAAGGCCGACAGACCCTCGAGCTCGGCACCGCGGTGGGACGGCAGCGTGGTGTCGTCGACGACGACGGTGTCGCCCTTCTTGCGCACGGGTTCGGCCGTGCGGTCGGTGGGGTCGTCGTCGGGCATGCTCATGGCCAAGAGCGGAGACCGAGGGCGAGCTGCCCTCCGCCGTAGCCGCCCACATCGTTCCACGGTGACACGCGACCCTGCAACGAGACGAAGAAGGTCTCGCCCATCTCGATGCCTCCCTGCAGCCCCCCCCGGAACAGCACCGGAGCGGAGCCGCCGGGGACGAGGAGCTGCAGGTCGAGGACGCTCACGAGCCGAAGCCAGGACGAGGGCCGGTAGCTACCGCCGCCGAGCAGATACACCTGGCCCTCGTCGACGAACGCCTGGCGTCGTCCCTGGCGGCCTAGCCGGAAGCGACCCCCGAGGTTCGCGAGCCACGTCCAATCGCTTACGGTACCGCCCACCAGCATCGAGGAGTCGAGCTGTGGCGATGGTCCCTCGTCGTCTAGAGGAAAAGCCAACGCGAGGCGCGGGGCCAGCTCGAGGGTCGTCCCATCCTCCTCCGACACCATGGTCTGCCACGCGCGGTAACGCAGCCCTAGCCAGCCCCCGGTGTCGCCCGGTTGGTCGCTCAGGCCCCGGCGGGTTCGGATCGCCCCGTCGACCCCGAGCGGTCCGATCTGGCCGCTTCCGTAGACGAAGCCGGCGAGGGCAGCCGGGTCTCCGTCGCTCTCGACGAGCCCGCCGACGCTCGCCACCTCCGCCGTGGTGGGCGCATGCAGGCCTGCCGCGAGGCGGGTCGACATGGGGACATATGGCACGGCGGCTCCGAGCAAGGGATAGACGAAGGGTTCGGGCTGCACGGGAGCAAGCTCCGGGTCGACGACGGCCTCGGTGGGCACGAGACTGCCGAGGACGCGCCCCCTGCCGTCGAGGGCGTCGATGCGCGCGACCTTCGTCCCCGCGGCTGCGAAGCCGGAGAAACGGCCATCTGGGCGTTTCGCCAGGGCCACCGTCTCCGTCTCGTCTCCCCGGCGGATCTGCAGCCGGGGGGCCACGTCACGCGTGACGTCGAGCGCGTCGAGACCGGTGAAGGTCACCGTCATTTTCAGGCCCTTCGGGCTCTCGGTGACCTCGATCGAGGCCGTGGGCTCGTCGAATCGTAGCGGGACCGTTTGTGTGACCTCGCCGCCGCGGCGCCGGAAGCGAAGCTGCCTGGCGTCGATGCGACTGAAGTCCAGCTTCGACGGCGCCGGGCGAAAGGCGCCCGCGCCCTCGGCCATCTCGAGGTCTCGAGGTGGCTTCAGATCGAGCACGGCGTATCGTCCCGGAGCGATGGCGCCGCTGGCGACGTCGCCCTGACCACGCGACCAGTGGGCGGAGACGACATCCAAGACCCGCGCCGCGCTGGCGATCCCGAGGAAGTCGTCGGTGTCGATACCGCGGATGCGGACGTGGTAGCGCCCCGGAGGGAGCTGCTCCGCTCGGAAGGCGGTGATCTCGGCGGGGACGTGCTCGCGCACGACCAGGTCCTCGAAGGCGGCATCGCGAGCCAGCTCGACCCGGTAGCTCTGGGCCTTGGGCATGGGAGACCAGCGGGTCCGCACGGTGCCGCCTTCGGGGGACGCGAACACGAGCAGCGGTTCGGGCCCCTGCCATGCGGGCGCGGGGGGCAGGGGACGCGGCGGCTCGGGAGGCTTGGTGTCGAGGAAGCGGGTCCCGAAGTTCTTGGGCACCGTGACCGTCGCGCCCGCACTCTTCACGTTCGCCTCACCGTCGAAGACCGATACGTTGGTGCGCGTGCCTTTGCGCCGCAGCACCGTGTCCCGCGAGGCGGCCGAGACCCGTCCGCCGCCGGCGACGTCGACTTCGACCGCGTCCTGGCCAGAGCCGGCTCCACCGCCGCGGAGGGCGGCGAGACCGGCCTGAAGCTCGCCTCGGTCGAGCTCGACCCGCGCCGGTCGCGACTTGGCGACCTGCGACTGGCTCGCCGTGCCGTAGATCACGACCAGCGTGTTGGAGGCGAGATAGACGCGAGAGCGATCGATGAAACGAATGCCCGCGCGCCCTTCCTCGAGGGTGTTCACCGAGGAGCTCGACGACAGCGGCTGCCCGGAGGCGGCCTGGCTCCAGCCCCCGCCCGCGGGTCGAGCGCGGGTTTCGGGATTGACCGACGTGATGCGCGCGGTGGGGACCTGGGTCACCTCGGCCGGCAAGACGAGGGTGAGCCCGGTCGCGAGAGGGGCCCCCGCCGTGCAGCTCACGCGGTTGTAGCGAAGCACGAGGTCGGTACGGCCAACGCTGCCATACATGGCCTTGGCCACGTCGGCACAGGTCTCGCCCGCCTGGACCGTCCACTGCACGACCTTCTCCGGATAGCCCGGCGTATTCTGGGCGTAGCCGAGCTGCGCGCCGCCGAGCAGCCAGAGGGCGATCAGGGCTCCCGTGCCGCGACGCTTACAGGTCGACCAGCTCATAGACCTCAACTCCTTCGCTCCGACCGGTGAGGCTTCGCTCGCCGAGTCGGCGCACGTCGAAGTCCTCGCCCGCCTCCTCGAGCGTGGCCGCCGTCAGCAGCACTTGGTCCGGGGCGGCGATGGTCTCGAGGCGTGCGGCGACGTTCACCACATCGCCGATCACCGTGTACTCCATGCGCTCGCGGGAGCCGACGTTGCCGACGATGGCTTCCCCCGAGTTGATGCCGATGGCGAGGCGCATCTCGATGCCGTAGGTCTCGCGCCAGCGACCGCGACCGGCCTCGAGGAAACGCATCATGTCCTCCGCTGCCTCGAGGGCCTTGGTGGCGTGGTCTTCGTCGGCCACGGGTGCGCCCCAGATCGCCATGATGCAATCTCCGATGAACTTGTCGACGGTGCCGCCGTGGCGAAAAACCACCTCGGTGAGGACCGAAAAGAGCTCGTTGAGCATGGCCACCACCCGCTCTGGAGGCGCACTCTCGGCGGCGGCGGTGAAGGCCACCATGTCGGCGAACAGCACCGTGACCGCGCGGCGCTCGCCGCCGAGCTCGAGCGACAGGTCACCCTGAACGATGCCGTCGACCACCTCTTGACTCACGAACCGGGACAAGTCGCTCCGGAGGCGGACCTCCTTCTCGAGCTCCGCCTCGCCCGTTCGAAGGTCGTCGGCCATCTTGTGCATCGCCATGTCGAGGGTCCCGAGCTCGTCGCTTCGGGGCTTCGGCGGGGAGAGCTCGTGCCACCGGCGCTGACCGATCCGACGTGCGCGCTCGACGAGGGCGAGCACCGGGTGGGTCACCGCGTGACTCGCCCACAGCCCCAGCATCAGGGCCAGCAGCAAGGCGCCAGTCGTGATGGCCACGACCGTACTTCGCGTCGTTTCATAGCCGGCCATGGCGACGCTCTTCGGTCGCCAGATGGCCAAGACCCAGCCCTGCTCGGGGAGCGTGCGAACCGCGCCGACCATGGCGACGCCGTCGGCCGTGAACTCGTTCTTGATGGCAACCCGTACCCGACCTCCGGACTTGGGCAGGCTGGTCCATACGGCCAGAGCGTCGGCGGGCTCCCCCAGTGGAGGGAGGCCGGCGCCGGCGGCCGCCACCACCCGCCGCTCGGCGTCCACCACCACGAGGCGGGTCGCGTCGCCGAAGCCGCGAATGGCGAGCGCCTCGACGGCCGCCTGCGACAGAGGGCGAAGGTAGAGCGGTACCGTGAGCCAACCTTGGGCTCCGTCGTCGGTCAGCTTGGGGACGGCAACCACCAAAGCCCCGCGCGTGGCATCGATCGGGCTGAAGACGACCGACGCACGGAGGGCACGCTCGCGTTGCTCCTCCGTCGATCGCGGTGCGTCGCTGGTGGCCGCGCCTTCCTTGGCCAGAACGGTGTCGACGCCCGCCGACGGGATCTCGAGCCGGGCGACGTCGACCCGAGGGCGGGCAGCGAGGGCGGACTGAATGAGGGCCTCGGCCGCTTTCGGGTCTTCCATCAAGGCGGCGTGGGCCACGGCCTGGGCTACGGCGTCCGCATCTTCGCGTACCCCACGCCAGCGCCGCTCGAGGGTGCCCGCGAGTTCGGCCACGGTGGCGAGCTGCAGCTGGTCTTCGCTCTCCCGAACGGCGTGGCCGTAGCTCGGCAGCAGGAGACCGATACTCAGGCCCAAGGGCAGGGCTCCGAGCACCACGAAGAGGATCAGGGCGCGTGCGCGGATCCCCATTTCAGGGCTGCTCCTCGGCGACGGCGCCGTCCACCCAGGCGTCACGACGGCCCGGGTCGCGGCGTAGGATCTGAAAGTCGACCCGTCGATTCTTGGCGCGGTCGGCCGCGGTACGGTTCTCGACCAGAGGGCGCCGTGGACCGTAGCCGCGTGCTTCGAGTCTTCGCTCATCGACGCCGTGCTCGATGAGCCAGCGCATCACGGCGAGCGCACGCCGCTGCGACAGGGCGATGTTTCCCCGCTCCGAGCCTAGGTCGTCGGTGTGGCCCTCGATGGCGACCCGGGCGATCTCCGGGTGGTCGGCGAGGACCTGAGCCACCTCCGTCAGCAGGGTGGCGTTGGCGTCCGCGAGGGTCGCACGGCCGGTGGCGAACTCGACCTTCTGG
>JGI12210J13797_10064823_pt1 | contig 22815 bp, 20 predicted proteins | sample ElkSlonscriptome_3_FD_13797 | JGI IMG/M metagenome (IMG submission 13797)
CTTATGCCGACGTGGTGGAATTGGTAGACACGCTGTCTTGAGGGGGCAGTGGCGCAAGCCGTGCCGGTTCGAGTCCGGCCGTCGGCACCATCACAAAAGCGGCATCGCAGCAGCGATCGCCGCTTTTATTTCGCCTCTAAAAAAACAATAAGCTGCTGAAAAATATAACATAAGCGCAATTGGCGTGGCTTGACACCCCTCCTCCAGGTGGACTAGACTCCGGGGCCTCGGTCATTAGGCCTAATACTAACCATAAAGGAGAGCGATCCCGGTGCTAGAGGACTATCTCCATATCCTGATCTTCATCATCGTTGCGCTGCTGATCGGATTTGTGCCCCGGGTGCTTGGGATGTTGTTGGGTCCGCGGCGGCCTGACCGGGAGAAAGATTCCCCCTACGAGTGCGGCTTCGAGGCCTTCGAGAGCACCCGAATGAAATTCGATGTGCGCTACTATCTCGTCGCCATCCTCTTCATCATCTTCGATCTCGAGATCGCATTCCTGTTTCCATGGGCGATCGTGCTCGACGAGCTCGGGCTGGCCGGGTTCACCGCAATGGTCGTTTTTCTCGGTATCCTCGTCGTCGGCTTCATCTACGAGTGGAAGAAGGGCGCCCTCGAATGGGAGTGAATAGGCGTCGACACAGCGACGGCAGTAAGCACCTGGGAGTAGACGCATGGGCATAGAAGGCGTTCTTGAAGAGGGTTTCGTCACCACCTCCGCCGACCAACTCATCAACTGGGCGCGCACCGGCTCACTCTGGCCGATGACCTTCGGCCTCGCCTGCTGCGCGGTCGAGATGATGCACGCCGGGGCCGCCCGCTACGATCTCGACCGCTTCGGCATCATCTTTCGCCCCAGTCCGCGTCAGTCAGATGTGATGATCGTCGCCGGCACCCTTGTCAACAAGATGGCTCCGGCACTGCGCAAGGTTTACGACCAGATGGCGGAACCACGCTGGGTCATCTCGATGGGTTCCTGCGCCAACGGCGGTGGCTACTATCACTACTCCTACTCCGTGGTACGGGGTTGCGACAGGATCGTGCCGGTGGATGTCTACGTGCCAGGCTGCCCGCCGACGGCGGAGGCCCTGCTCTACGGCATTCTGCAGTTGCAGAACAAGATCCGTCGAACCAATACCATCGCCCGCTAGGTCGACTCGTTCAGACACAAGTCAAAACATGACAACCCAGCTTCCATCGACTGATGACGCGCGGCTGGACGCGCTTGCCGACCTCTTGGTCGAGCGCTGGTCCAGTGACGGCTTCGAGCTGCAATCCGCCCTCGGCGAGTTGACGTTGACCGTCCCAGCCGGTGAACTCCTGGCGGTTTGTTCGGCGTTGCACACCGACGAGGCACTGCGCTTCGAACAGTTGATCGATCTCTGCAGCGTCGACTATGCCGCTTTCGGCCAAGGCGAATGGGACACCACCGAGGCATCCACGTCTGGCTTCGGGCGCGGCGTGGACCGAGACATCGAGTTCGATGCCGACGACCCAAGGCGCTTCGCCGTGGTCTATCATCTCCTGTCGGTTCGCTACAATCGCCGCCTACGGTTGCGCGTCTACGCTGGCGGTCTGCAACCGATGGTCGATTCCGTCGTCTCTGTCTGGAGCGCGGCCAACTGGTTCGAGCGCGAGGCCTTCGACCTATTCGGCATCCTGTTCCGTGGTCATCCGGACTTGCGCCGTATCTTGACGGACTATGGGTTCGTCGGGCATCCGTTTCGCAAGGACTTCCCAGTCAGTGGTCATGTGGCGATGCGCTACGATCCGGAGCAGGCGCGTGTCGTCTACGAGCCGGTGGAGATCGCGCGGAGAGTGCTGGTGCCGAAGGTCATACGCAGCGACAGTCGCTATCTTGACGTCGCCGAACCGGCCACTCCCCAGCCCGGACGAGAGCCCGGAGATAAGCCCGGAGAAAAGCCCAGAAGAAAGCAGGGTTCTGCCAATGCCTGAGATCCGCAATTACACGCTGAACTTCGGCCCACAGCACCCCGCCGCCCACGGCGTGCTGCGCCTGGTGTTGGAGATGGATGGCGAGGTCATCGAGCGCGCTGATCCGCATGTTGGGCTGTTGCATCGCGGTACCGAGAAGCTGGCTGAGACCAAGCCGTTCAATCAGAGCATCGGCTATATGGACCGGCTCGACTACGTCTCGATGATGTGCAACGAGCATGGCTATGTGCGCGCCATCGAAAAGCTGCTCGGCGTCGAGGCGCCGATTCGCGCGCAGTACATCCGTACGCTGTTCGACGAGATCACGCGCATCTTGAACCATCTGATGTGGCTTGGGGCGCATGCGCTGGACGTCGGCGCGATGACCGTCTTCCTATACTGTTTCCGCGAGCGCGAGGATCTGATGGACTGCTACGAGGCAGTCTCCGGGGCGCGCATGCACGCCACCTTCTATCGCCCCGGTGGCGTCTATCGCGACCTTCCGGGCCGCATGCCCCGCTTCCCGGAAACCAAGTCCAAGTGGCACAGCAAGCGGGAGATCAGCAAGCTCAACCAGTCCCGGCAGGGCTCGTTACTGGATTTCCTAGAGGACTTCAGCAACCGCTTTCCGACGCTCGTAGACGAGTACGAGACACTGCTGACCGACAACCGCATCTGGAAGCAGCGCACCGTCGGCATTGGCGTCATCGACGCCGATCGCGCGCTGAACCTGGGCTTCACCGGCCCAATGCTGCGCGGCTCCGGCGTCGCCTGGGATCTGCGTAAGAAGCAGCCCTATGCGGCCTACGCCGACGTCGATTTCGACATTCCGGTCGGCCAGAATGGTGACTGCTACGATCGTTACCTGGTCCGCATCGAGGAAATGCGCCAGTCCAACCGCATCATTCGCCAGTGCATCGATTGGCTGCGGGCCAATCCAGGGCCGGTGATGGTCGACGATCACAAAGTGGCACCACCTGTGCGGGTCGGAATGAAGGATGACATGGAGGCCCTGATCCACCACTTTAAACTGTTCACCGAGGGCTACTGTCCGCCACCAGGCGAGGCCTATGCTGCGGTGGAGGCGCCAAAGGGCGAGTTTGGTTGCTACATCGTGTCCGACGGCGCCAACAAGCCGTACCGGCTCAAGGTGCGTGCGCCCGGCTTTCCGCACATGGCCGCGATGGATGAGATGGCGAGAGGCCACATGCTGGCCGACGTGGTCGCCATCATCGGCACCATGGATGTCGTCTTTGGGGAGATCGATCGCTGATGAGCTTTCGCACCGCACCGTTGGCCGTCATCCACGACGTGGATAAGGAAACCTTACTAACGCCGGAGATTCGCGCCGAGATCGACAAACATGTCGCCAAGTATCCGCCGGAGTGGAAGCAGTCGGCCGTGATGCCGGCGCTGACGCTGGTGCAGGATCACAACAGTGGCTGGCTGAGCAAGGAACTGATGAACGCTGTTGCTGCCTACCTCGACATGCCGGAAGTGGCGGTCTATGAGGTCGCAAGCTTCTATGCCATGTACGATCTGGAGCCCGTGGGTCGGCACAAGATTCGTGTCTGCAACAGCGTCTCCTGCATGCTTGGCGGGGCCGAGGACCTGATGGCCCATATCGAGAAAAAGTACGGCGTGGCGTCGGGCGGGACGACCGCCGACGGCAAATTCACGTTCAAAGAGTTTGAGTGCCTCGGCGCTTGCCGCCACGCGCCGGCGGTGATGGTCGACACGGCCTACCACGAGTGCGTGACCCCGGATACCATCGACAAGTTGATCAACAAGCTGGACTGACGCCCCGAGCACGGACCCCTGCTCGCCGAATCCGGATCGCAAGACGCAGGCCAGCCCTGAGCGCGATCCCCGAACAGCCAGTAACCGCGCTAGCGCAATCATGGTTAAAGATCAGAACACAGTCTGCTTTCGCACCACGCACCTGAAGGAAAAGGTGCGCCACACGCTCGCGAGCTATCGCAAGGTGGGTGGCTATGTGCAATGGGAGCGCATCCTCAAAGACAAACCCGACCCGAACGCGTTGATCGAAGAGCTCAAGCTGTCGGCCCTGCGTGGGCGCGGCGGGGCAGGCTTTCCAACCGGCCTGAAGTGGAGTTTCATGCCGCGTTCAGCCCCCGGGCAAAAATACATTGTGTGTAATTCCGACGAAGGCGAGCCAGGCACGTGCAAGGACCGCGACATCCTCCGCTACAACCCGCACCAGTTGATTGAGGGGATGGCCATCGCCGGCTATTGCATCGGCGCGACGGTCGGCTACAACTACATCCGCGGGGAATTTTACGAGCCCATCGAGCGCTTCGATCAGGCGCTTGAGGATGCCTACGGGGCTGGCCTGTTGGGTAAGGATCTGCTCGGCTCCGGCGTCGATTTCGATCTCTACACCCATCTCGGCGCCGGTGCCTACATCTGCGGCGAAGAGACCGCGTTGCTGGAATCCCTCGAGGGCAAGAAGGGTCAGCCGCGCTTCAAGCCGCCGTTTCCGGCTCAAGCCGGCCTTTATGGCAAGCCGACCACCATCAACAACACCGAGTCGTTGGCGTCGGTGCCGGTGATCCTCGAAAAGGGGGGCGACTGGTTCTTGAGTCAGGGTCGCCCCAACAACGGCGGACCGAAGCTGTTTTCGATTACCGGCCATGTCAACAAGCCGGCCAATTTCGAGGTGCCCCTGGGCACGCCGTTTCGCGACATCCTGGAGATGGCGGGTGGGGTGAAGGGTGGTAAGCCGTTGAAGGCGGTGATTCCGGGTGGCTCGTCGGTGCCAGTTGTGCCCGGCGAGATCATGATGCAAACCGATATGGATTACGACTCCGTCGCCAAGGCTGGCTCCATGCTCGGGTCTGGCGCGATCATTGTCATGGCCGAGGGCACGTGCATGGTGAAGGTGCTGGCCAACCTCGCGCATTTCTATGCCCATGAGTCATGCGGACAGTGTACGCCGTGCCGCGAGGGAACCGGTTGGTTGTCGCGGGTGCTGCATCGCATCCTGCACGGTCACGGTCGGACGAGCGACCTGGACCTGCTCGACAACGTCGCCGGGCGCATCGGCGGGCGCACCATCTGTGCCCTCGGGGACGCCGCGGCCATGCCGGTGCAGAGCTTCCTCAAGCACTATCGGCATGAGTTCGAATACCTAATCGAACATGGCAAACCGATGGTCGAGGCGGCCTAGATGTCTGACAAGATCACCATCGAACTCGACGGTCGTACCTGCGAGGCGTCGCCCGGCGAGATGATCATCGCCGTTGCGGACCGCGAACGTGTTGCGATTCCGCGTTTCTGCTACCACGAGAAGCTGTCGATCGCGGCTAACTGTCGTATGTGCCTGGTCGAGGCGGAGCAGGGCGGGCGGCCGTTCCCGAAACCCGTGCCCGCCTGCGCGACGCCCGTAAACGCCGGCATGAAGGTGCAGACGCGCTCGCGTAAGGCGCTCGAGGCGCAGCGCGGGACGATGGAATTCCTGCTCATCAACCACCCGCTGGACTGTCCGATCTGCGATCAGGGTGGCGAGTGCGAGCTGCAGGACGTCTCCATGGGCTATGGCGAAGACGTCTCGCGCTTTACCGAGCGCAAGCGCGTTGTCAAGGACGAAAATCTCGGCCCGTTGATCGCGACCGACATGACCCGTTGTATCCACTGCACCCGCTGCGTGCGTTTCGGCGCCGAGATCGCTGGCGTGCGTGAACTCGGTGCCACCGGCCGCGGCGAGGAGATGCGCATCGGCACCTTTGTCGAGCACACCGTCGCGCATGAACTCTCGGGCAACATCATCGACCTGTGCCCGGTGGGTGCACTGACCTCGAAGCCCTATCGCTTCACCGCCCGCGCCTGGGAGCTGACTAGCGAGGACGGCATTGCGCCCCACGACAGCGTCGGCTCCAACTTGAACCTGCATGTGCGCGGCGGTCGAGTCATGCGCGTGCATCCCCGAGACAACGAGGCCGTCAACGAGACCTGGATCTCTGATCGCGACCGCTTCGGCTACGAAGGTCTGAACAGCGAATCGCGGCTGACTCAGCCCATGGCCAAGCGCAATGGCACCTGGCAGTCCATGGACTGGCAGTCCGCGTTGCACCTCGTCTCCGCTGGCCTGAAGGGGATCGACGCGGATCAGGTCGGCTGGCTGATGGCACCGAATGCGACGCTGGAAGAGATGTACCTGGCGCAACGGCTGGTCCGAGGCCTCGGCGGCGCGCACATCGACACCCGATTGCGGCAACAGGACTTCCGCGGTGATGCGGCCGACCCGGCCGTGCCCTGGCTGGGCGTGTCAATCGGCCAACTGGAGCAGCAGACCGGCCTGTTGGTGATCGGCAGCGATCTTCGCCAGGAGCAGCCGCTGCTCGCCCACCGCATCCGCAAGGCGGCCCACAAAGCTGCCGCGGTGTGCCTGGTCAACCCCTACGAGTTGGCGCTGACGCACCCCAACCGGCAGCTGATCGCACCACCGGGGTGCCTACCCTTGGAACTCGCGGCCATCGCCAGTGCCTTGGGGCATTCCGGCACTGGTGCCGTCGCCGAGGTCATCGGGCAAGCCAAGGCCGATGCGAGCCATGTGCACGTGGCCGAGGCCCTGCGCGATGCCGGCGCGAAAAGCAGCGGGCTGGTACTGATTGGCGCGTTGGCAGAAGCGGACCCCGACTATCTATTGATCAAAGCTCTGGCGTATGGGATCGCCGATGCCGCGCAATGCCGGATAGGCTTTCTGCCGCGGGCCGCCAACAGCGTCGGCGCTCCGCTGGCCGGCGCCATGCCGCATCTGCTTGCAGGCGCTCAGACGGCCCCGCAAGCCGGGTTGGATGCGCTGGCCATGCTGACCGAGCCGCGCGCCGCCTATGTGCTTTGGGGTATCGATCCGGCGATGGATCTGCTCGATCCCGCGCTGGCCCTGTCGGTGCTCGACGCGTCTGGTCTCGTGGTCGCCTGCAGCGCGTTTCGCAATCCGTCGTTGGAGGCGGTTGCCGATATCCTGCTGCCGATCGCCGGCTTCGCGGAGACCTCCGGCACCTTCGTCAATGCGAGTGGCGATTGGCAGCGTTTTCAGGGGGCCGTTGCCCCGCCTGGCGATGCACGTCCCGGTTGGAAGGTGCTGCGGGTGCTTGGCAATCTCCTGGAGCTCGACGGCTTCGAGTACGCGAGTGCGAAGCAGGTTCACGACGAAGTCAAACAGTGCTGCGATGGCGTGGAGCCGGACAATGCCCGCCGTGGTGACTATGATCACGCCGCACCGCCGAGTGCGATGACGAACCCCGAGGGCACGTTGATGCGGGTTGGCAACGTGCCGATCTACGCGGTCGACCAACTGGTGCGAGCGGCGCCATCGCTGCAGCGTACGCCGCTGGCCGATGCCATCGCGTTGTCTCTGCACCCCGACCAGGCGGCCAAGCTGGGCCTGTCTGATGGCGACCTGGTCGATGTCAGCCAGTCGCGTGTCGGCTCCGATTCGGCCTCTGGCGCGGCAGGAGGCATTCAGGTCCGGCTCCGCTGCGACGACAAGATCGCGATGGGCTGCGGCAGGATTCCGGCGGCCGTTCCGGGTGCCGAGCGACTGGGTCCGCAAATCGGTCCGTTGGCGGTGGTTCCGGCGACGAGTGCCCAACCGCAGGGGGAGACAGCATGATGATGGACTTGTGGACCTGGCTGCCGCTACCGTTGCAGAGCATTGTCGCGATCCTCGCGATCATCCTGCCGTTGCTCGGCGTTGTCGCCTACTTCACCTACGCCGAGCGCAAGGTAATTGGCTACATGCAGGTCCGCATCGGCCCGAACCGGGTCGGCTGGTGGGGGCTGCTGCAGCCCATCGCCGATGCGCTGAAGCTCCTGATGAAGGAGATCATCATGCCGGCCAAGGCCAGCAAGGGCCTGTTCATGCTGGCTCCGCTGATCTCCATTGCGCCGGCCTTAGCGGCTTGGGCCGTGGTGCCATTCGACGCCGGATTGGTGCTCGCCGACATCAACGCGGGCCTCCTCTATGTGCTGGCGCTGACGTCGCTCGGCGTCTACGGCGTGATCATCGCCGGCTGGGCATCCAATTCCAGATACGCGATGCTCGGCGCGATGCGAGCGGCGGCGCAGATTGTCGCCTACGAGATTGCGATGGGTTTTGCGCTGGTCGGCGTGCTGGTGGCCGCCGGTAGCCTGAACCTGAGCGCCATCGTCGAGGCCCAGTCCGGCAGTTTCCTAACCTGGTTCTGGCTGCCGCTATTGCCGCTGTTCGGCGTCTACTATATCTCCGGCGTGGCTGAGACCAACCGCGCACCGTTCGACGTGGCCGAGGGCGAGTCCGAGATCGTCGCTGGCTTCCACGTGGAATACTCCGGCATGGCCTTTGCGATCTTCTTCCTAGCAGAATACGCCAACATGGTGTTGATCGCGATGCTCACCACGCTGCTGTTTTTCGGTGGCTGGCTGTCGCCGTTCCAAGGCCTCCCGGTGCTGGGGCAGGCCTTCGCCTTTGTCCCCGGCATCATCTGGCTGGTGCTGAAGACGTTCTTTTTCATGTTCATGTTCCTGTGGCTGCGCGCGACCTTCCCGCGTTATCGCTATGACCAGATCATGCGCCTGGGTTGGAAGGTGTTTATACCGATCACGATCGTGTGGATACTGGTGGTGGCCCTCGGGGTGATCCTTGAGGTTCCACCCTGGTGGTCGGCGGCAGAGTGATTTGGCGCCGGTACCTTTTGACAAGTACCTAGAAACTAGCCCCTAGCAACTCGTCACTGAAACTATGATCGAAGCCGCCCGCAACTACCTGAACAGCCTGATGCTGACGGAACTCTTCCGCGGTATGAGTCTGACCGGTCGCTATTTGTTCAAGCGCAAGTTCACGGTGCAGTACCCGGAGGAGAAGGCGCCGATATCGCCGCGCTTCCGCGGCTTGCACGCGTTGCGTCGCTATCCGAACGGCGAGGAACGCTGCATTGCTTGCAAGCTCTGCGAGGCTGTTTGTCCGGCGCTGGCGATCACGATCGAGGCCGAGCCCCGCGCCGATGGCTCGCGCCGGACCACGCGTTACGATATCGATCTGTTCAAGTGCATCTACTGCGGTTTTTGCGAAGAGTCCTGTCCGGTGGACTCCATCGTCGAGACCGGCGTCTACGAGTATCACTTCGAGAATCGCGGCGAGAACATCATGACCAAGGACAAGTTGCTCGCCATCGGCGATAAATACGAGGCCGACATCGCCGCCGCGCGGGCGGCGGACGCTGCTTATCGGTGATGTTCATGTTGTTTCTGAACTGTCCGGTGGCTTGCGGCCCGGCTGCTGAAGCGCGATAGAGTACGCGCGGCAGGCAGTGTCCTGGCCGCCGATAACAATAGACAACTGGAGTCAGCCAGCGTCGGGGAGTCCCGCGGGCTTCACGACCGAGCATCTGGAATTCCCTATGGGCTTTGAAAAATTCCTCTTCTATGTCTTCGCCGCGATTACCGTATTCGCAGCGGGGATGGTGGTGACGCGTCGCAATCCGGTGCACTCGGTACTGTACCTGGTGTTGGCCTTCGTTAGCAGTGCGGCCCTCTGGCTGCTGCTGGAGGCGGAATTCTTGGGTATTGTCTTGGTGTTGGTCTATGTTGGTGCGGTGATGGTGTTGTTCCTGTTCGTCGTCATGATGCTCGACGTCGACGTCGCATCGCTGCGTGCCCAGTTCATACGCCAGTTGCCGTTGGGGTTGGTGGTCGCCGGCGTCATGGTGATGAATCTGTTACTGATCCTGGGCCCGTCGAACTTCGGCCTCGGGGAGTTCGCCAAGCCGGAGGCACGGGCCGCCGACTACAGCAATACCGCCGAGTTGGGCATGCAACTCTATACCACGTATTTGTTTCAGTTCGAGGTCGCTTCGGTGATCTTGCTGGTGGCCATCATCGCTGCCATTCGCCTGACGCTGCGCCGCCGACCCGAAACCAAGTATCAGGACCCATCCCGGCAGGTTCGCGTGCGCAAGGGGCCGGATCGCATTCGCATGGTCTCGATGGCGCCGGAGCGCATTCCAAAGCCCGTTCCATTGGCCGAGGCTGCACACGCCGAGGCGCCTAACACGGGCAATTCGGCATCAGCAAACCCCGCATCCGTGAATCAGGAGAAGGCCGAATGATCGCCCTGTCTGACTATCTGCTGCTCGGGGGCGTGCTGTTCTCGATCGCCGTGGCCGGCATCTTCCTCAACCGCAAAAACATGATCGTGCTGTTGATGTGCATTGAGCTGATGCTGTTGGCGGTGAACATGAACTTCGTTGCGTTTTCGCATTTTCTCGACGACAGCGCCGGGCAGATCTTCGTGTTTTTCATCCTGACCGTGGCCGCCGCGGAGGCCGCCATCGGGCTCGCCATTCTTGTGGTGCTGTTCCGTAACCGGGGTACGATCAACGTCGAAGACCTCGACATGCTGAAGGGCTGAGCACATGGAGAACGTCTACCTCACGATCGTCCTCGCCCCCTTGGTCGGTGCCATCATCGCCGGGTTTTTTGGCGGCAAGATCGGCCGCGCCGGCGCACACTGGGCCGCCATCATCGGCGTCGGCCTGTCGTCGGTGCTGTCGCTGTGGGTGATGTCGCGCTTCATCTGGCACGATGAGCCCGCCTTCAACGGCGCCGTCTATACCTGGATGGTGGCCGAGGGCATGCGCTTCGAGATCGGCTTCCTGGTCGATCGGCTCACCGCGCTGATGATGGCGGTGGTGACCTTCGTGTCCTTGATGGTGCATGTCTACACCGTCGGCTATATGGCCGACGACGAGCACAACTGGCCCGAAGGGGCACTGACCGGCAAGAACAGCTATCAGCGGTTCTTCAGCTATATCTCGCTGTTCACCTTCTCGATGCTGATGCTGGTCATGTCGAACAACTTCATGCAGTTGTTCTTCGGCTGGGAGGCAGTGGGCCTGGTCTCCTACCTGCTAATCGGCTTTTGGTCGGTGCGCGAGTCCGCCATTTTCGCCAATCTGAAGGCGTTTCTGGTCAACCGGGTCGGCGACTTCGGGTTCATTCTCGGCATCGCCGCCATCGGCATGTACTTCAACTCGATGGACTATGCCGAGGTCTTCGCGCGGGCGCCGGAGTTCGCCGATACCCAGATCGCGGTGTTCGGCGGCGTGTCGCTGATGACGCTGATCTGCATCCTGTTGTTCATCGGCGCTATGGGCAAGTCGGCGCAGGTGCCGCTGCACGTTTGGCTGCCGGACTCGATGGAAGGCCCGACGCCGATCTCGGCCTTGATCCATGCCGCGACCATGGTCACCGCGGGTATCTTTATGGTGGCGCGTATGTCGCCGCTGTTCGAACTGTCGACCACGGCGCTGTCGTTCGTGTTGATCATTGGTGCCGTCACGGCCTTCTTCATGGGCCTGATTGGCCTGGTGCAAAACGACATCAAGCGCGTGGTGGCCTACTCGACGCTGTCGCAGCTCGGCTACATGATCGCGGCCCTGGGGGCCTCGGCCTATGCGGCTGGCATCTTCCATCTGATGACCCATGCCTTTTTCAAGGCGCTGCTGTTCTTGGCCGCGGGCTCGGTGATCATCGCGATGCATCACGATCAGGACATCCGCAACATGGGCGGACTGCGCAAATACATGCCCATCACCTGGATCACCGCCTTGATCGGCTCCCTGGCCTTGATCGCGTTTCCGGGTTTCTCGGGGTTCTTCTCCAAGGACGCGATCATTGAGGCCGTGGGGCACTCGCAGGTCTTCGGCGCCGGCTTCGGCTGGGTACTGCTGACGCTCGGCGCCTTCGTCACTGCCCTGTACAGTTTCCGCATGTACTACCTGGTCTTCCACGGCAAGCCGCGCATGGACGAGCACACCCGATCGCACCTGCACGAGACGCCCTGGGTGGTGACGGCGCCGCTGATCGCGCTGGCGATCCCGTCGATCTTCATCGGCTGGTATGCGATCGAGCCGCTGCTGGTGAACGATTGGCTTGGAGATGCGATCTACGTCAAGCCGGAGCACGACTCCTTGCACATGATCGCCGAGCACTGGCATGGGCAGATCGCATTCATCCTGCACGGTATGACCGCGCTGCCGTTCTGGCTGGCCATGGGTGGCCTCGGATTGGCGACCTTCGTCTGGTGGTTTATGCATCGGCGCAACCCGAACATCGATGAGGAACTGCAACAAAAGGGCGGACCGGTGACGCGTGCCTTACAGGACAAATACGGCTTCGACGACTTCAATCAGAAGGTCTTTGCCGGCGGTGGGCGCGGCATCGGTAACCTGCTCTGGAGCGTCGGTGACCGCGCCCTGATCGACGGCGCCCTGGTGAATGGTTCGGCGCGTATGGTCGGCGTCTTCGCGGGCGTGGTGCGTCATCTGCAGACTGGCTATCTCTATCACTACGCGATCGCGATGATCATCGGTCTTGTGGTGCTGCTGACCCTGTTCGTGGCTTTCTGATGCGAGCGGTGAGGAGAACAACGATGCTGACGGCGACCCGCACGAAGCCAACGCGAAAAGAGAAGGACGACGGGCATGCTTGCTGAATTTCCCTGGCTGACACTGATTATCTGGCTGCCGATCTTCGGCGGCGTCGCGGTGATCGCAAGTGGCGACAAGTCCGCCGAGCTGACCAAACGCATCGCCCTGGGCGTGGCGGTGCTGACCTTCTTGGTGAGCCTGCCGCTTTGGTTCGCTTTCGAGTCCGGCACTGCCGCGATGCAGTTCGTCGAGCGNACGGCCTGGATTCCGTCGCTGAACATCGCGTATTTCTTGGGCGTGGATGGCATCTCGATGCCGCTGATCCTGCTGACGACCTTTATCACCATCTTCGTACTCGTCGCCGGCTGGGACGTGATCACCTACCGGCCGTCCTACTACATGGGCGCGTTCCTGATCATGGAAGGCATCATGGTCGGCGTGTTCTCGGCGCTGGATGCGATTCTGTTTTACTTCTTCTGGGAGGCGATGTTGATCCCGATGTTTATCATCATCGGGGTCTGGGGCGGGCCGAACCGGGTCTATGCAACCATCAAGTTCTTTCTGTATACCTTTTTTGGCTCGGTGTTCATGCTGATCGCGTTGATCTACATGTACTTCCAGGCCGACAGCTTCAGCATCCTCGATTTCCATGATCTGCAAATCGGTATGACCGCGCAGATCCTGATCTTCATCGCCTTCCTGTTGGCCTTCGCGGTCAAGGTACCGATGTTCCCGGTGCATACCTGGCTGCCAGACGCCCATGTCGAGGCCCCCACGGGCGGGTCCGTGATCCTGGCGGCCATCATGCTGAAGATCGGCGGTTACGGCTTCCTGCGCTTTAGCCTGCCAATTACCCCAGACGCGAGCGCCGAGCTGGACTGGATCATCATCACGTTGTCGCTGATCGCGGTGGTATACATTGGCTTCATCGCGCTGGTGCAGCAAGACATGAAGAAGCTCATCGCCTATTCGTCCATCGCCCATATGGGCTTCGTCACGCTTGGCTTTTTCATCGTCTTCACCATCGTGCGTAACAGCGGGAGTAGCGAGGGCGCAGTGATGGGCATTGAGGGCGGCATGGTGCAGATGATCTCCCACGGATTCATCTCCGGTGCGCTGTTCCTCTGCGTCGGCGTGCTCTACGACCGTATGCACACGCGGGAGATCTCGGCCTACGGCGGTGTCGTTAACACCATGCCCTGGTTCGGCGCGTTCGCGGTGTTCTTCGCGATGGCCAATGCCGGCCTGCCCGGGACCTCCGGTTTCGTCGGTGAGTTCATGGTCATTCTAGCGACCTTCCGCGCCGACTTCTGGTACGCCTTCTTGGCCGCGACCACGCTGATCCTTGCCGCGGCGTTTACGCTGTGGATGGTCAAGCGGGTGGTGTTCGGACCGGTCGGCAACGACGAGGTCGCGCAGTTGAAGGACCTGAACGGTCGCGAGACCCTGAACCTGGGCATGCTCGCCGCCGCGACCCTGGCGATTGGTCTCTGGCCCAAGCCGCTGGTGGACGTCATGGAGCCGTCCATCGTCAACCTGGTAGAGCAAGTCCAGGTGAGCAAACTGCCCGAGGCGGCCGCGCCCGTCGCCAGTCTCCAGCCCTGACCGACCCTCAGCCGGACACCGATCATGCCGTTCGAAGCCGCTTATCTGTATACGATCCTGCCGGAACTGGTCGTACTGATCACCGCCTGTACCGTGCTCATCACGGACCTGTTCCTGCGTGAGGACCAGAAGGGCCTCAATCACGCGCTCACGGTCGTCGGGCTGCTGGTCGCGCTCGGCGCCGTCGGCCTGGTCGGCGGCGATCAAGCCACCAACGCCTTCGGCGGTGCGTTCATCCGTGACGCCATGAGTGATCTGCTAAAGGGTGCCGTGATCGTGGTGACGCTGCTGGCCTTCGTGTATTCCACCGCCTACCTCCGCAACCGCAACCTTTGGGTCGGCGAGTACTACGTGCTGATGCTCTTCGCGCTGCTTGGGATCATGATCATGATCTCGTCGAACGGCTTCCTGACCATGTACTTGGGCCTGGAACTGTTGGCGCTCTGTCTTTACGCCCTGGTGGCCTTCGATCGCGACTCGAAGATGGGCGCAGAGGCGGCGATGAAGTACTTCGTGCTCGGCGCGCTGGGTTCCGGCATGTTGCTCTATGGCATCTCGATGCTCTACGGGGCCACCGGTGGCCTGAGCTTTTCGGCCGTCTCGGAGGTGGTCAGCGCAGAGGGGGTAGAAAACAAGATCCTGGTCTTCGGGCTGGTGTTCGTTATCATCGGCATCGCGTTCAAGTTTGGCGCCGTGCCTTTCCACATGTGGTTGCCCGACGTCTACCAGGGCGCGCCGACGCCGGTGGTGTTGTTCCTCTCCAGTGCACCGAAGATCGCCGCCTTCGCGATGGCCGCGCGCATTCTGATCGACGCCCTGGCCGGGTTGCAGAGAGACTGGAGCGAGATCTTAATCATCATGTCAGTGCTGTCGATGGGCATTGGTAACCTGGTCGCAATCGCCCAGAGCAACATCAAACGGATGCTTGCCTACTCGACCATCTCGCACGTCGGGTTCATCTTTCTGGGGCTGCTCGCGGGCACGCCGGCAGGTTATTCCGCGGCGATGTTCTACGCGGTGGTCTACGCGTTGATGGCCGCGGGCGCCTTTGGTGTGCTCGTGATGATCTCCCACAAGGGCTTCGAGGCCGAGAACCTCGATGACCTGAAGGGGCTTGGTGACCGTGATCCCTGGCTGGCGGCGATGATGACGCTGGTCATGTTCTCGATGGCCGGTGTGCCGCCCATGGTCGGATTCATGGCCAAACTGCTCGTGTTGGAGGCCGTCATCGACATCGGTCTGGTCTGGCTGGCGCTGGTCGCGGTTGCCTTCTCGATCATTGGTGCGTTCTACTATCTGCGCGTCGTCAAGATGATCTATTTCGACAAGGCCCAGGTGATGGCGCCGGTCGATGCCAGCAGTGGTGCCCGACTTGCAGTAACGATTAACGGGCTCACGATGCTTGGATTGGGTATGTTCCCAGCTCTCTTGCTATCACTCTGCCAGGCGCCCTTCCTCTAAGGCAATTGCCGGAGGCTGCCATACCAGATGATGCAGGAGTCGCTTTCTCTTCGTGGACGGCGGGAGCGTAGTGGCCTACGGGGCCGCCTGCCAAACGGCGAAGGCGGACCTCAAGACAAGTCAGCTAGTTTGGTTGTGTCTCACTACTTAGCATTCGGGTACCATCTCCACCTGGCTGGCGATCTTAGGCAGTTGCCATAAGTTAAGTGCTGGCTGACCAGCGGTTCGAAGGTCTAGGCCATTATCAGGCGACGCTTGCGAGAATATCCTGCGTGTCATCGCGGCTAATCCGCGGTCCAAGGCTGGTCACCAGTTTTGCTGACGCTGCCGAGGCCAAATCGCCAGCTCGTTGATGGCTCCAGCCCTGCGTCACGCCGTAAAGAAAGGCCCCCGCGAACATGTCTCCGGCGCCGACGGTGTCAATTGGCTCGACCTTGACTGGGTCGATGTCAAGCAGTCGCCGGCCGTCCCAGATTAACGCACCTTCGGCGCCACGGGTGATAGCGAACTCACGGGCGATGGTCTTGAGATAGGCTACGGCATCGTCCAAGTTGTCGGCGTTGGCCATGCCCATGGCCTCGTGTTCGTTGGCAAATATCAGGTCTAGGCCGTCGCCGATCATGTCTTTTAGGCCGTCCTTGAAGAATCTGACCATGTTTGGATCGGATAGCGACAGCGCGGTCTTGACGCCGGTATGTTCGGCGGCCTTGCGCGCCTCGATGGCGGCGACGCGGGCGGTGTCGGAGGTGACCAGATAACCCTCGGTGTAGAACCATTTGGATGCGCGGATGGCATCGACATTCACCTCATGCACGGACAGGTTGCCGCTGATGCCGAGGTAGGTGCACATAGTGCGGTCGGAGTCCGGCGTGACCAGTACGACGCAGCGGCCGGTGTCGCCCTTTTCCAGGTAGGTGCCGTCGAGGGTGGCCACGCCGCCGGTCTTGAGGTCCTTCATGTAGAAGTGGCCAAGCTCGTCGTCGGCGACCTTGCAGGCGTAGTAACCGCTGCCACCGAACTGCGCCAACGCGATGACGGAGTTTGCCGCCGAGCCGCCTGAGCCGCGTTGATGATGGCGTTCGTGCAAGTGGTGCATGATGCGCAGTTGATGCGCCTCGTCCACGAGGGTCATGACGCCCTTGTCGATGTTGAGGTGCTTTAAATCAGCGTCGCTTACCTCGTATTCCATGTCCACTAGCGCGTTGCCGAGGGCATAGACGTCGTACTTGCTCATGCGGGACCCCTGTGTGTTTGTTCGATGGCTGAAATAAAGCCGGGCATTGTCGCAGATTCCGACGATGGGGTTCAGCCGCGGCGTGCGCGGCCGAGTTGCGCAGCGTCAGAGGACGGTCTGCCAGATAGGCCTGAGATCGAGGCGCAGCCCGCTCAGCACGTCGCCTCCGTCGATCTCGATTGGGGCGTCGAGCGTGATCGGTAGTGCGTTGGGTCGATAAACGCGGATATTCGGTTTCGCGGGGATGAGCAGCCAGCCGAGCCGAACGCCGTTGGCGCGATACTCCTGCATCTTCTGATCGAGGGCGTCGACATCGTCGCTGGGCGACGCCAGTTCGAGGACGAAATCCGGCGCGAGCGGTAAGAAGCGCTGCTTGTCGACGGCGGCGATGAGTGCCAAACGCTCGCGCGATATCCAGGAGGCATCCGGGGAGCGGGTGGCACCGTTTGGCAAGCGAAAACCGGTGGAGGAATCGAACACCACGCCGGTTCCATCACGCCGCGCCCAGATGTTGAGGTCTGTCACCAGGTCGGAGTTGCGGCGTCCCGTCTCGCCTCCCGTTGGCGGCATGATCGCGATCTCCCCATCCGCGTTGCGCTCGATCCGATAGCCCGCGTTCGCTTGGCAAAACGCGAAGAACTGCTCATCGTCCATCTGCACCGCGGGCGGCAGGCGTAGATGGACCGGCTCCGGCGAAATTGGTTGCGTGTGCGTCATGATCTCTGTGCCGATTCACGCCCTCGTCCTAACCCAGCATAGCCGGAATCAAGAAACGCGGTAGAGGTCTTGGCCCGTTGTCGTTGTCGTAATCGCGCTCGAATTCGACAACAACAATGACATTGCGTCTTCAGTCGGTCTCGTACGATCGAGGCGACGCCTTTGACCGACCAGGGAGCGGCGATCGGTTGATAAGCCCGTTCGTTGCGCCGACGGTCAAGGGCCGCTGTACGAGACCATTGTGCAACTTCGGCCCGAGGCCCTTGGCGCTCGGCCCTTCGGCGTGCGAGCGCGTTGTCGCCAAAAAGCTTGACCCATCTGCAACCATTTGCCGCCCTCAAGAAATCTAGCGAGAGTGCGCCTACTTTGCGTTCGCATGCTCCGCCAAATACAGCCAAGTATCAATCACGGTATCCGGGTTCAGCGATACGCTGTCGATGCCTTCCTTGACCAGCCAGTCAGCGAAGTCGGCGTGGTCGGAAGGGCCCTGGCCGCAGATGCCGACGTATTTGCCCTGGGCGCGGCAGGCACGGATGGCCATGGACAACATCTTTTTGACCGCCGGGTCGCGCTCTTCGAAGTGTTCGGCGACCAGGCTGGAGTCGCGGTCCAGGCCCAGCGTGAGCTGGGTCATGTCGTTGGAACCGATCGAGAAGCCGTCGAAGTATTCCAGGAATTCTTCCGCCAGTACGGCGTTGGACGGGATCTCGCACATCATGATCAGCTTGAGGTCGTTCTCGCCGCGCTTGAGTCCTTGCTCGGCGAGGGCCTCGGTGACGGCCTTGGCCTGACCGAGTGTGCGCACGAACGGGATCATGATCTGCAGGTTGGTCAGGCCCATGTCGTCGCGGACATACTTCAGCGCCTCGCATTCCATTTGGAAGCAGTCGCGGAAGTCCGGGGCGACATAGCGCCCGGCGCCGCGGAAGCCGATCATCGGGTTCTCCTCCTCCGGCTCGTAGCGGCGCCCGGCGATGAGGTTGGCGTACTCGTTGGACTTGAAGTCGGACATGCGCACGATGACCGGGTTCGGCGCGAAGGTCGCGGTCAGCGTGGCGATGCCCTCGATCAGGCGCATGACGTAGAACGCGCGCGGGCTTGGATACGCGCTGATGCGACGGCTGATCTCGGCCTTCAGGTCGGCGGGCAGTTGGTCGAACTCCAACAGGGCCTTCGGGTGAATGCCGATGGTGTTGTTGATGATGAACTCGAGCCGGGCGAGGCCGATGCCCGCGTTGGGCGTGGCGGAGAAGGCGAAGGCGCGCTCGGGATTGCCGACGTTCATCATCACCTTGACTGGCACCTCCGGCATCTTCTCGAGCTCGACGGTCTTGTGCTCGAAGGGTAGGTTGCCGGCGTAGATGAAGCCGGTGTCGCCCTCGGCGCAGGAGACGGTGACCTCGGAGCCATCGGTGATGCGGTCGGTGGCGTCGTTGCAGCCCACCACGGCGGGCACGCCGAGCTCGCGCGCAATGATCGCGGCGTGGCAGGTGCGCCCCCCGCGGTTGGTGACGATGGCCGCCGAGCGTTTCATGACCGGCTCCCAGTCTGGGTCGGTCATGTCGGTGATCAGCACGTCGCCGGGCTGGACGTGCTCCATGTCCTTAATGGACTCGACGACGCGCGCTTTGCCAGCGCCGATGCGATGGCCAATGCTGCGTCCGGTCGCCAGCACCTCGCCCTTGCCCTGCATGTGATAACGCTCGATGACGTTGCCGCTGCGGCTCTGCACCGTCTCGGGGCGGGCCTGCACCACGTAGAGCTTGCCGTCGCTGCCATCCTTGGCCCATTCGATGTCCATCGGTCGGCCGTAGTGCTGCTCGATCAGGACCGCTTGCCGAGCCAGATTCTCGACCTCGGCGTCGGTGATGCTGAACTGACGCTGATCCGCTTCCGGGACGTCTTCGGTGCGCACGGGGTCTTTACTCCCTGGCTCTGCGTAGACCATGCGAATGGCCTTGTCGCCAACGCCGCGCCGCAGGATGGCCGGCCTGCCAGCGGCGAGGGTGGGTTTGTGCACGTAGAACTCGTCCGGGTTGACGGCGCCCTGGACCACCATCTCGCCGAGGCCGTAGCTGGCAGTGATGAAGACCGCGTCGCGATAGCCGGACTCCGTGTCCAGCGTGAACATGACACCGCTGGCGGCCAGATCGCTGCGCACCATGCGCTGGATGCCGGCGGATAGGGCCACTTCGGCGTGGGTGAAGCCATGGTGCACGCGGTACGAGATGGCACGGTCGTTGTACAGCGACGCGAACACCTCCTTGATGGAGCGCTTGATGTTGTCCAGACCATGGACGTTCAGGAAGGTCTCCTGTTGGCCGGCAAAGGATGCATCGGGCAGGTCTTCGGCGGTGGCGGACGAGCGCACGGCCCAGGAGCAGTCCGTGTTGCCCGCTTGTGCGGTCAGTTCTTCATAGGCCGCCTCGACGGCCTGATCCAGTTCGGGCTGAAACGGTTGCTCGATGATCCAGCCGCGGATCTTTGGGCCGGCCTCGCTCAGCGCGGCGATGTCCTCGATGTCCAATCCCTCCAGCTCGGCGGCGATACGCGCATCAAGACCGCTCTCGGCCAAGAAGTCTCGATAGGCATCGGCGGTGGTGGCGAAGCCGCCCGGTACCTGGACGCCGACCTGGGTCAGATGCTGAATCATCTCGCCTAGCGATGCGTTCTTGCCCCCGACCACGGGGACGTCGTTCATACCCAAGTCGTTCAGCCAGCGTACATAGTCGGTCATTTTTCGTCGCCTCCGGGTGGCAAGGGGAGCGGAACCGTTACCAAGGCTCTTCCCAAGGCTTCAGGCGACGTCTGTCAATCGCCTTCAAGTCCCGCAAAACCTCTGCAATATACCTTATGCTTGCATAAGGAGGTTGTGGACACATCAATGGTGAGCATAGGGAGGGCACGCCAGTGCTGGGCCCCTCGGCGAGAAAAGGACCCGGGGGGAGGGGATTCAGCTGGCCAGTGGAGTGGTGGAATGGCAACTCGCTTGCCGTTAGGCAAAGAAAAAGGCGCCCGGAGGCGCCTTGTCTTGGCATCGATACGGCTGGGGCGGTGTGGCGTTTAGGCGATTGCCGGAAACTTTTCTTCCAAATGACGCAGGATTGGCGTTTGCCTTGGAGCAGAGCTGGCAGGCGTCAAGAGAAGTCAGGTGGCATGAACGTCGACAGAAATCGCCTTAGGGCTTGACGGTGGTCAGGCCGACGCTGACCCAATCCTGCATACCGCCCCGATACCATTTCAGTTTGTAGACCGGGTAGCCGAGTTTGACCAGCGTCTTTAGATTGATCGTTGACTGCGGGCACCAGATGCCGTTGCAGAAGAGCACCAGGGTCTTGGCTTGGTCGAAGTCCCAGGTGTCGTTGGCGGCATCGTAGTTAGCACCGAATTCGTCGGCCAGGATATGCGTCAGACCTTCTGCCTCGGTAGCAGTCTCGAAGGTGCCGGCGGCGTCGGTGTTGATCTTGTTCCACGGAATATTGACGGAGCCAGGGATGGTGCCGCGCATGACCCAGTCCGGCGTGCGCGAGTCGACGACCATGATGCTGTCGTCGCCTTCCGACATGCGGCTCAGATATTCCAGCACCTCCAGCTCACCAATGGTGTCGACACCAGGGACCGAGACCATCGGTTGCACGCAAAAGGGTGGGCAGCCGCGATCGGTCTTTTGGAAGATCTCCGGCAGCGTGGCATCGCGGTCGTGGCCGCGCTTGATGACGACGGTCTCGCCATCGTGTTTGACCTCGACCGTCGTGATCAAGGGTGAAATCCTGTTGTCTGCAGCGATCGCGCTAAGGCTCATGGTGCCGGCAGCAATGAACAAGCCGGCCAGCACGAGACCGGGCACCGCGTGGACGTTTTTGGTATTCATGGGAATCGAGTCTCCTCTCGTGGGCGATGGGACAGACGGATGGCGGTAGACCCGCCGATCGTGACCAGGCAGATCCCTATTTGACGAAGTTGAGCATGTATTGCGGGAAGCCGGCATCCTTTTCGGCCATGGCCTGCTCGTAGCCCCGTTCTGCCTGAAACCTCGCCGCGTTGGCCTCGTCGATCGCCTTGTCGAACTCACCGGCGCCGGCCAGCGTCTGCGCGTTCTTGATCATGTCGCCAACAGCGATCCATTCGCCGCCGACCGATGCCGCCTTTTCCCGCGCCTCTTTGGCCTCGGCGATCAGGGATTCGGCCTTTGCGGCCTTGTCTTCTTCGACGACCGCCGCGCCACTTTGGATCTGTAAGGCGTACTCGGTCTGTCGGATGGCCCAATAGGCGATCATCTTGGCCTTGGTGTACTGTCGGGTTGACAACAGTTCGGTCGCTTCTTCGATCATTTGCGCGGCCTGGTTGTCGGTGGCGCCGACGCTTGCGGCCTTCTCATGCTGTGCCCTGGCCTCGGCAATCACCTCCTCGGCTTCCTGCCTTGTGGTGGCCCAGGCGGCCGTCGCCGGGATCACGATCATTAGGACGGCGGCGATTAGCCGGATGGCAAGTGTTTGTGTCTTCATCAGTGAGTAACTCCTCTCGTGCTCCGGACGCGCCTCACACCCGGGGGTGGCGGATGCGAGGCCGTTGTTCAGGTTCTTATTTACGCGCGCCTGGGCCGTTTAGCTCCATGCCGTTGTTCATGTAGGTCATGAAATACTCCAAGTTGCGATACTCCTCGCCTTGGGCTGGGAAATCCTTGGCGCGTACCTGCTTATTGCAACCGGAAAATCGGCGGTGCAGTGTCCCCATCTCACCCCATTTGGACCGATAGACTGGAAAGTGAGTGGTGTGGCCGAGGGCTGGGCTCAGAATTTCGGTGCGTAGCGTGGTGCCGGAGTTGCCGACATGGCAACTGGCGCAGGAGAAATTGAGCTGGCCGCGACGGGCAAAGTAAAAATGCTTGCCCTGCTCGTACGCCGCGAGCGCGCGCGGATCGTCTTCGGGGATCTCGACGTTGATGACCTGCCCGCGGGATTCGTAGGCCATATAGCCCAATAGATCCGCAATTGGGCCCTTCTTGTACTTTAGTGGTTTTTCGCCGTTTGCCTCGCGGCAATTGTTGATTGCCAGCGGAAGGGTCATGACCATGCCCTTTTCTTTGTCCCAGTACGGATATTTCCCCTCGATCCCGGGCCCGTCGGGGAAGCAGTCCGCGTAGGTCTTACCATTGGCGAAGGCTGTGTTCCACATCTCCTCGCCATCCTCGATAGCGGCCTCGTAGGGGGGGAATTCCTCGATGGCCTCCCAGTTCTCTCGCCCCACCGGGTCGATGGAGTAAACGCCGTTGGCAAAGTCCTCAGCAGGTACCTGCGGGAATCGTTTTTCGAAGTAAGCCCTCCAGGTGGCGAGGTCTTCGTCCGGCGTGCTGGCGATCAGCGGCGCTGCCAATAGGCAGCCGACGCCGAGGGCGGTCATGGTGGTCAGTATCTTTCTCATGGCTTAGAT
>JGI12210J13797_10293060_pt1 | contig 22800 bp, 20 predicted proteins | sample ElkSlonscriptome_3_FD_13797 | JGI IMG/M metagenome (IMG submission 13797)
CGCGGTCGCGAGCGCGGTCGCGACCGCGATCGCAATCCAGCCAGTTCAGTAGGATCGGACGGCGGGGCGCTCAGCGCCCTGCCGATTTCGTTTGGTTCACGAGAGGGGCGAGGCGCTCCACGCCTCGCTGGAGCTCGTCGGCCTCGTAGAACGCGAAGCACAGCCGTATCGAGCCCGAGAGATCGCGCTCGACCGCGCAGCGCGGGCCGGGACAGAAGGCCACCCCGTGCTCGAGCGCCGCCTCGCGCAGGGGGCCGGCCTCCAGCCCGGGCGGCAGGTCGATCCACACGAAGTAGCCGCCGCGCGGCGCGGTGAAGCGGGCCTGGGGGATCGACGCGCGCAGGGCCTCCACCAGGGCCGCGCAGCGCTCCGCAAACGTCGAGCGCAGGCCGTCGATGTGGCGGTCGAGGTCTCCCGACTCGATGACCCGCTGCGCGATCGACCCCATCACCGGGTTGAGCCCGCCGCCCGATCGCAGGGCGCCGTGGTACGAGAAGCGCTCGACCAGGCGGGGGTGGGCGTGCAGCCAGCCCAGGCGCAGGCCGGGGCCGAGGATCTTGGAGAACGAGCCCAGCGAGAGCACCCGCCCGCGGCCCTCGTCGTAGGCCATCATGCAGGGCGGCGGCGGGTCGTCGAAGCTCAGCATCACGTAGGGCTCGTCGGCCACCACCACGAAGTCGTGCTGCTGCGCGAGCTCCACCAGCGCGCGGGCTCGGGCGGGAGCCAGCTGCACCCCGGTGGGGTTGTGGAACGAGGGCATGCAGTAGACGAACGCGGGGCGCAGGCCGGTGTCGAGCCGCTGCTCGAGCTGGTCGACGCACAGGCCCTCATCGTCGACCGGCACGCCGACCACGGGGAGCCCCTGGGATTCGAAGATCCCGCGGGCGAGGAAGTAGGTGGGATCGGAGCAGACCACCGGCTGGCCTGGCGGCGCGAACACCTGGCTGACGAACGAGAGCGCCGAGGAGATGCCGCCGGTCATCAGCAGCTCGGAGGGATCGACCGGGTGCCGGTAGCGCTCGGTCATCAGCCGGGCGAGGGCCGAGCGCACCCCGAGCGCGCCGGGGATCGAGCCGTACTGGAGCACGAGGGGATCGGCGGCGGGCCCCAGCTGGGCGGCGGCCGCGTCGGCCACCATGCCCAGCGGCAGCAGGCGCGGTGAGGGCTGTCCCAGCCCGAGATCGATCACGTCGGGGCCAGCCTGAGCCTGGGGAAGCTCACCGGTCTGGGTCGTCTGCTCGCTCGGGTGGCTCGTTCGGGCGGTCACGCGAGGTCCAGACTACCTCGGGTCTCCGGAACGGACCGATCCGTCGATACTGTCAGGGCCAACACGAATTCGACGGGAACATCCCACAGTCTCCTACGAAAGTTGGCCGAGGTCGCGCCGAAGATTCGACCTGGCCTGGTTCTCGACTCATGGTGAGCAGAGCACGGCAGGTCGTGACGATGACGCGCGCGTACGCATCGATCTCCACCAGCACATGATGGGCGTGCAGGGGCAGATCGGGCTGGCCTTGCCGGAGGCATCGTAGACCCCGGGGCGAGGCGTCGCGGTCGAAGTCGGGTGGGGCATCGACCGTGAAGGGGGCAAGAGCCGGGCCAAGCGAGGGCGCGGCTGGAAACGCGCCCTTGCGTGGGCGATGGCGGCCCAGCTCGCCCGACGTGCTCGCTCTGGTTGCTCGAGTTGGCAATGGGAGCGGAGGGTTGGGATCGAGGGGTCTGTGTGCGTGCGGTGCGCAGGGCTGACTGCGCACGGATGAGCGGGTGATGGAGGCCAGAGTATAGGATCGACGCGATCATCAGATCGGTCGAGGAGCATCACGTGAGCAAGGCGCGGACGTTGGCGAAGAAGAAGACGACGGCGAAGAAGGCGACGGCGAAGAAGAAGGCCGCGTCGACGAAGAAGGCGACGTCGAAGAAGAAGGCCGCGTCGGCGAAGAAGACCGCGTCGTCGAAGAAGACCGCGTCGGCGAAGAAGACCGCGTCGAAGAAGAAGACCGCGTCGGCGAAGAAGACCGCGTCGAAGAAGAAGACCGCGTCGGCGAAGAAGACCGCGTCGAAGAAGCAGTCTGCGTCGTCGAAGAAGGGCGCGTCGTCGTCGAAGAAGACGTCGTCGAAGAAGAAGGCCGCGACGTCGGCGAAGAAGACCGCGTCGAAGAAGACGACCACTTCGGAGTCCCGCTCCCTCGAGGGCATGCGGATCGTGATCGGAAAGCGCTTCTCCGGCGAAGACACCACCCACCTGCACACGCGGATCGCGGCGCTCGGGGGAACGGTCGTGAGCACGCTCGACCCGCGGGTCTCGATCGTCATCGTGCCCGACGACCCGCCGCTGGGGCCCGAGGTGCAGCGCGCCAAGACCCTGGTCTCTCGAGGCGCGAGCGTCGAGGTGCTGGCGGCCAAGGCATTCGCCGAGCGCTACGCACCGTCGGCCGAGGAGCTGCTGGCGCTGCTTCGCGGCAAGAGCGAGGGGCTCACGGCGCTGAAGCAGCTGCTCACCCACTCGTGGCGGCTGCCCGACTTCCCCATGCCGTCGCTGGGCGGCGCCGATCTCCGCGGCCTGACGCTCGCGACGGCGCGCCTCGATACCTTCGAACTGCGCGACGCCGATCTTCGCGACGCCGACCTGAAGGACGTGCACCTGCAAGAGCTGAGCGGGTGCGATCTGCGGGGCGCCAGCCTCGAGAACGCATCGGTGAGCGTGCTGCAGCGCTGCGACCTGCGCGGGGCGAACCTGCGGCGGTTCCACGCCCGATCGGTCACGGGCTGCGATCTGCGAGAGGCAGAGGTGAACGGCATGCACCTCTCCTACTCCACGTTGTCCAACTGCAACCTCTCGGGGGTCGATCTGACCCAGGCCGATCTGCGCGAGACCAACATGCCCGGCTCGAACCTCACGGGCGCGACCCTGAAGAAGGTGGAGCTGCCCGCGGTGAACCTGTCGGGCGCCGATCTCTCGGGGGCGGACCTGTCGGGCGCGATGCTGACCAAGGTGAACCTGGCCACGGCGAACCTGACCAAGGCGAACCTGGCCAAGGCGAACCTCGGCGGGGCCGACCTCACCGACGCGACGCTCGACGGGGCGGACTTCACGGGGGCCAACCTCGCCGGAGCCCGCGTGAACGGCCGGGGGCATGCGGGGGTGATCGGGCTGGCCGAGGCGCTCGCGAGCGTGGGAGGCGAGGTGGGCCCTCGGCTGCGCGAGCTTCAGACCATCGCCAAGGCGGCGGCGAGCATCCGCACCAAGGTCGAGTTCTCCCTGCCCGAGGGCGGGGTGGCCACGGTGGACATCGACTCCAAGACCGGCGGCTGGCGGCACACGAGGGTGCAGACCCGCTACCGCCAGCGCGGGGAGTACGGCTACGCCGAGTCGCTGGTGGCCGCGCTGCAGGACACCGCCAACCGCTGGGGCAAGGGCACCCTGAACATCGACTCGATCACGGCCCGCAGCAGCAAGAGCCCGGTGGGCGGCAAGGAGCTGCGGCACCTGGTGGTGCAGGCGTGGTGCGAGGTGTGCGGGGTGGAGCCGCCCGCCGGGCCCGAGCCCAAGAAGGGCAAGCCCACCAAGGCCCAGCGGATGCGCGAGCTGTCGGCCGCGCTGCTCGACGAGCTGCGCTCCGGGCCCGAGGGCGTGGAGCGCTGGAACGCGCGCAGCCACCCGGCCTGGGCCACGCTCGGCGCCGACGCCAGCTTCAGCCGCAGCGAGCTGACCGGCGCGAAGCTCGACGGGATCGAGATCGCGGGCCTGGACTTCTCGCTGTCGACCTTCGACGGCGCCTCGCTCGAGGGGGCACGGGTGAGCGACGCCAAGCTCGACCAGGCCAGCTTCGTGGGCGCCAGCCTGAAGAACGCCACGATCACCAAGACCACCATGACGGGGGCGGACCTGACCGGAGCGAGGCTCGCGGACGCGACCCTGCGAGATTGCGACCTCGGCGGCGACAGCAAGCTCACCCAGGCCGACTTCACGGGGGCGAAGCTGCCGGGCGTGAAGATCGTGAGCGACGCGGTGGACGGGGTGGTGCTGACCAAGGTCGACCTGTCGGGCACCGATCTCTCCGGCGTGCGGCTGCGGGGCGGGAAGTTCAGCGGCACGTTCGACGACCACACCCGCTTCCCGCCCAGCTACAAGCCGCCCGCCGGGCTGGAGGGCCCGCGCGACGCGAAGGGCATGCCGGTGGTGGCCGCCGACGTCACCCTCGATCTCGGCGACTTCTTCAGCCGTCTGAAGGTCACGGTGGGCACGTCGGCCTACAACAAGGGCAAGTCGATGCTGAAGCGCTCGCGCTACCAGCTGTTCTCGGAGGTGACCGACGACCGGATGGTCGCCATCGTCAAGAGCCAGTCCGATCCCTCGCGGCTGTACGCCTGCATCCTGGGCGACGAGACCTATAGCTGCATCACCCACCGCCTCAACCGCTGCGGCGGGCTGGGCCGCGGGCCGTGCAAGCACATGATGGTGATGATCATGGGCCTGGCCCAGGCCGGCGCGGTCGACCCGGCCAAGGTCGACGCGTGGGTGCAGAACTCCACGAAGACCGGCTCCAGCTTCGACAAGGACGCCGCGGCCGAGGTGTTCCTGCGCTACAAGGGCGCCGAGGCGGGCGAGATCGACTGGCGACCCACCGAGACCGTCCCCGAGGACTTCTACGCGTTCTAGACGCTCCCCTCGCCCATGCCGACCGTCGATCCCCAGTCGCTCGCCGAGGTCGTCGGTGCGCTCCAGCGCACCCGCGACCTGCTCGATCAGCTCGTGGTGCGAGGCGTGCGGACGGTGGGGCCAGCCGAGCTCGACCAGCTCGACGCGCTGCGCGAGGAGCTAGCGCGCGCAGGCGCTCAGCACCTCGCGGGCCGGCTTCGCGCGCTGGGCGAGGCGATGCGGGCCGACGACCCCCAAGCGGCGGCCCGGCTGATGCAGGCCCACGCCAGCCTCCACCTGTTCGACCGGGTGCTGACCCTGCGGGTGGCCGAGCAGCAGCTCGCAGAAGCCACGGTCGGCGGCGAGGAGGCGGGCGGATGACGCGGCCGAGCGCGACCGATGCCGAGCGCCTGCGGGGGCTGCTCGATCAGCTCGGCGACGAGGTGGAGCGGCTGCTGCTGGGCGGGATGACCACCGCCAACCAGGCCACCCGCGACAAGCTGGCCATGACCCTGCGCGAGGTGTCGCGGCGCCGGTTGCTGCGGCTGGGCAGCACCCTGAGCAACGTGAGCCGGGAGATCGAGCGGTACCTGGCCCAAGACCCCCAGTTCTCCCCCCGGCGGCTGTCGTTCTTCATCGGGCGCACGTGGCTGCTGGCGCGGGCCATGGCTCGGGCGCTGCGCGAGGGCGACGACGCCACCTACGACCGGTTGGCCATGGATCGGAGCGCCGAGCCGGTCGCGTCGGTGCGGGTGGTGACCCTGGGCGTGGCCAAGAAGGTGGTGCCCGGGTCGTTCTGCGCGTTCGACTTCCGCATGCGCCGGCTCGACGGCGAGCACCCCGGCGAGAGCCTCGCGTTCACGGAGATGTTCCCCCTGAAGCCGCGGCAGGTGATCCCGGCCGAGTCGTTCCTCGTGCTCGAGCGCAGCAAGGGCTACCGGCCCGCGATGCTGCTGGAGGGCAAGGAGATCACCTTCCACGGCGTCACCCTGCTGCGCTCGGCCGACGGGCTGCGGCTGTCGCGGGGGCGGCCCGACCAAGGGGGGCCGGTGGAGCAAGGCAAGCCCTACGAGGGCTGGGCGTCGCTGCCGGCCTGGGACCCGGCCCGCGCCCGCGCGCGGGTGCGGGCGGCCGAGGTCGACCCCCTGCAGATGCCCATGGATCTCCACGAAGAGGTGGTGCTCGACGGCTGGCAGCTCGGCGCGCCTCTCGAGGACGACGGCGGCGGGCCGCGGCGGATCCACCCGGTGAGCTGGGGGGGGCTGTCGCTCGACGGGGTGGTGGCCGAGGGCGAGGAGGGCACGTCGCTGCGGCAGAACCTCGAGCGCATGCGCAAGGGCCAGCTCCCCCACGGGCTGGGCCCGTTCGCGACGACCAAGCCCGCTGCGGCCTCGACCCGCCGCAAGGGGCGGGGCTCTCGTGCGGCGAAGGCGAGCGAGGACGAGCCGTCGCCCGCCCCGGCGACGCCCTCGTCGCGCACGCTGGTGTCGAGCAGCCGCCTGTTCGGCCTGCTGCACTACGAGACCTGCCGGCTGGTGCTCCAGCCACTGGCCCTGATGACCGATCGCGGGCCGATCCACCTGATGACCTCCCCCGAGGGCATCGATCGCAAGGCCCTGCTCGCGAACCTCTCGCTGCGCTGAGCGCCCGAGGGAGAAGGAAGCACCGTGGCGACCAAGAAGAAGACCACCAAGACGACCAGCAGCTCCAAGAAGGGCAGCTCCAAGACGGGCAGCTCCAAGACGGGCAGCTCCAAGACGGGCAGCGCGAAGAAGGGCAGCGCGAAGAGGGGCACCGCGACGACGGACGGCGCGGCGGCGGTCGACGCAGAGGCTCCCGACACCGAGGCACCCGACGCGGAGGCAGCCGCCCAGGCCGTCGCCCCCGACGAGGAGGTCCTGCGGCAGCCGGCCGAGGTGGCCTACGCCGAGCAGCTCGAGGCGCTGCGGCAGAACGACACCGACGCCGCGCCCGCGTCGTGGCATCTGTCGCCGCGCTCGGTGTTGACCTACGTGGTGGGGGGCAAGACCCTCGAGGCCACGATCGGCGGGCGCAAGACGAAGGTGGAGATCACCCGAAAGTTCTTCGGCGACGACGCGGTGGTGGAGCGCTCGATCGTCACGCTGGCCTCCGAGCGGGCGCTGCTGCTGGTGGGCGAGCCGGGCACGGGCAAGAGCTGGCTTTCGGAGCACCTCGCGGCGGCCATCTCCGGCAACTCCTGCCTCACCATCCAGGGCACGGCCGGCACCACCGAGGAGCACATCAAGTACTCGTGGAACGTGGCGCGGGTGATCGCCGAGGGCTACGCGCTCACCAACCTCGTGCCCTCGCCCACCATGAACGCCATGCGGTCGGGGACGCTCCTGCGCTTCGAAGAGATCACCCGCTGCGTGCCCGACGTGCAGGACGCCCTGGTGTCGATCCTGTCGGACAAGGCGGTGGCGGTGCCCGAGCTGCCCGCCTCGCCGATGATCTGGGCCCGCCCCGGGTTCAACGTGATCGCCACCGCCAACTCCCGCGACCAGGGGGTGAACGAGCTTTCGGCCGCGCTCAAGCGGCGCTTCAACTACGTGCACATCCCCCTCATCTCCGATCAGCGCACCGAGCTGAGCGTGGTGCGGCAGCGCACCCAGGAGCTGATGGCGCGCTACGGCATCGAGGCTCGCGTCGCGCCGCCCGTGCTCGAGCTGCTGACCACCGTGTTCCGGGAGCTGCGCGCGGGCAAGAGCAAGGAGGGCGTGGGCCTGAAGAAGCCGGGCACCACCATGAGCACGGCCGAGGCGATCAGCTGCGCCCTCGATGCGGCGCTGCACGCCCGCTACTTCGGCGACGGCTCGGTGCGGGCCGAGGACCTGGCGCGGAACCTCGCCGGCTCGGTGGTGAAGGAGGACCTCGGCGACCTGGCCACGCTGCGCGAGTACGCGGCGCTGGTGGCCAAGAAGCGGGGCAAGGACGACGACATGTGGCAGCGCTTCCACGACGCCCTGGCGGCGGCCGCCCGATAGGCAGGGGAATGGAGCGCTCCTTCCTCGAGCTGCCGCCGGGCCTGGCGCTGGACCTGGCGCTGGACATGTCCGCGCTGCGCGAGCGCGTCGACGCGGTGCTCGGCCGCGCGCCCTACTGGTTCCCGGTGCGGCACCACTCGCCCACCGTGGCCCTGCACCTCGGCGCGGTCATCCGGCAGCGGCGGCCCGCGCTGGTGCTCATCGAGGGGCCGGCCCACGCCACGCCGCTCGTCCCCCACCTGCTCGACCGCCGCACCCGGCCCCCGGTGGCCATCTACTCGAGCTACCGCGACGACGACGACGTGCTGGGCCGCGCGGGCAAGGACACGCCCAGCCCCGACGTGCCGTTCCGATCGGCCACGTGGTATCCGCTGGTGCCGTACTCGCCCGAGCTGGTGGCCATTCAGGCCGCCCGCGAGGTGGGAGCCGAGTGCGCCTTCATCGATGCGCCCCATCATGCGCTGATCGGTCGCTACGAGGGCGGTTCGGGCGAGAGTTTGGGCTCGGGCGATGGCGCGGACGGAGGTTCGGGCGAGGGGTCGGGCGAGGGCAGCGAGGGTTCGGGCGAGGGCATTGAGGGTTCGGGCGAGGGCAGCGAGGCCGCCGACCCGAGCGCCGGCGTCGAGTCGGACGAGCACGGCAGCGAGTGGCTGATGGTGCACAGCGAGTTCTACCGGCAGCTGGCTCGGGCGGCCGGCTTCCGCACGTTCGACGAGGCCTGGGACGGCCTGTTCGAGGTGGCGGGGCGCACCCGCTCGGCCGAGGACTTCCGGCGCGACATGGCGTACTTCTGCGCCGCGACCCGGGCCACGGTCGATCCGCGCCGGATCGCGAGCGACGACACCCTCCCGCGCGAGCGCTACATGTACGCGGAGGTGAAGCGGCACCTCGCCGAGCGCTCGCTCGATCCCGAGGCGGTGGTGGTGGTGACGGGCGGCTTCCACCTGATGCTCGATCGCGACGACCCCACGGCACCGCCCCAGCCGCCGGCGGGCACGGTCAACACCACCCTGGTGCCCTACTCCTACTACCGAATGGCGGAGCGCTCGGGCTACGCGGCGGGGAACCGGGCCCCGGCGTTCTACCAGCAGCAGTGGAACATCGGCGGCGGCGACTACCACGAGCTGGTGCTGGAGCACGTGACCCGAGTGATCCGCCGGGCGCGTCGCAAGGGCCGGCCGCTGTCGTCGGCCGACGCCATCGCGGTCACCCAGCACGCCACCATGCTGGGGCAGCTGCGCGGGCGCAGCGAGCCGGTGCTCGACGACATCGAGGACGCGCTGGTCACCTGCTGCTGCAAGGGCGATCCCGACGAGGTCGGCCTGGAGCTGCGCGAGGCGATGGTGGAGTGTGCGGTGGGCTCGCGGGTGGGCGCGGTCACCCCCGCGGTGGGCCAGCTGCCGATCGCGGCCGACTTCCACGCGCAGCTGAGCGAGCTGAAGCTGGGCGAGGCCACCCAGCGCGACCACGAGATGGAGCTGAAGCTCGATCTGCGCGAGCCCGGCGACGCCCGTCGCTCGGCGTTCCTGCACCGGCTGGGCTACCTCGGGGTCCCGCTGGCGAACAACGATCGCAGCGCCGGCGATCTGCGGGGCACGATCAACCAAGAGCGGTGGACGCTGCGCTGGAGCCCCCGCATCGACCCGGCCCTGGCCGAGTGCAGCCAGTACGGCGACACGCTGGAGGGGGCGGCCACCGCTCGGCTCGAAGAGGAGCTGGCTCGCGCGGGCGACTCGGCCGGCGCCACGGCGGGCCGGGTGCTCGAGGCGATCCAGATGGACCTGCCCGGCGTCACCGCGCGGCTCGGGGCGATCTGCGGCCCGGCCATCGACGCCGACGCGCGCTTCGTGTCGCTGGCCCAGGGGCTGGGCCGGCTGCTGATGCTCGACCAGCACGCCGCCTACCGCGAGCTGGACCGCGCCGTGGTGGCCGACCTGGTGGTGCGCTGCTACGGCCGGGCCACCTTCGCCATCCCCGACGTCTCGTCGGTGCCGCCCGAGGAGGAGGCGGCGGTGGTGCAGGGGCTGATGGGGGTGGCCGAGGCCCTGCTGGGGCAGGATCGGATCCCGCTCGATCGGGACCTGTTCAGCGAGTACGTTCGGATCGCGGCGGCCGACACCACGGTGATGTACATGCGCGGGGTGTTCCTGGGCCTGCTGGCCGAGCTGCGGGTGCTCGCGCCCGACGATCTCGCGGCCGAGATCCGGGCGCTGGCCCGCGGCTCGATGGAGACGATGGTGGAGGCGGGCAGCTTCGTGCGCGGGGCCATGGAGGTGTCGCGCACGTCGCTGATGCTCGGGGCCGACACGCTGGTGCGGGCGGTCGACGAGCTGCTGCGCGCGGCCGACTGGGACACCTTCTTGGTCATGCTGCCGCGGCTGCGGGCCGCGTTCGGGCGGCTGCAGGGGGCCGATCTGGGGGTGTTCTGCGGGCGGGTGGCCCACGCCTATGCGCTGGGCGACGCCGAGGAGCTGGATCTCTCGCTCACGGTCGGCGCCGCGGCGCTGATGGCCGAGGTAGACCACCGGGTGGCCGAGATCATGGAGGAGTGGGACGCATGAGCACGCCCGACGACGTGGCCGCGCTGTCGCGCTGGCGCCTGGTGCTGGGAGACGCAGCCGAGGAGCACGGGGTGGGCCTGGCGCCCGGGCAGGGGCACGAGGCGATCGACGAGGTCTGCGGGTTCCTGTTCGACGGGCCGTGCGCCGAGGGGGCGGGCGGGGGCGGGCCGCGGTCGGGGCGGGGCGGCCGGAAGCGCTCACGCCAGGGCGGCCGGGGCGGCGGGCACCCGATGACGATCCCCACCTGGATCGACGCGGTGCACGAGCTGTTCCCCCGGGCCGCGCGCGAGGTGCTCGAGCGCGAGCTGGTCGATCGCCGGGGCATCGAGCAGCTGCTCGAGCAGCCGCGCCTGCTCGAGAAGGTCGAGCCCAACGTCGAGCTGGTGAAGACCATCCTCACCCACCAGGGCCTGCTCAACGAGAAGACCCGGGTGCTGGCCCGCAAGATCATCGAGAAGGTCGTCTCCGAGCTGAAGGAGAAGATCAAGATCCAGGTCGAGCCGGCCATCGTGGGGGCCATCCGCCGCGACCGGCACTCGCCGCGCGCGGTGTTCCGCAACCTCGACCTGCGCACCACCATCCGCCGCAACCTGCACAACTACGACCACGCGCGCGAGCAGCTGGTGGTCGATCGCCTGTTCTTCTACGCGGCCGAGCGCAACAAGCGGCCGTGGCACATCGTGGTGGTGGTCGATCAGTCGGGCTCGATGCTCGACTCGGCCGTGTTCTCGGCCATCATGGCCTCGATCTTCTACGAGCTGCCCGCGGTGCGCACCTCGCTGCTGCTGTTCGACACCGAGGTGGTCGATCTCAGCGACCAAGTAGGGCAGCCGGTCGACGTGCTGCTGAAGGTGCAGCTGGGGGGCGGCACGAACATCGCCCGCGCCATGCGCTACGCCCAGCAGCTGCTGCGCGAGCCGGGGCGGACGATCGTGGTGCTCATCACCGATTTCTACGAGGGGGGCTCGGAGGCCGGGCTGGTGCAGGTGACCCGCGACATGGTGCAGTCGGGCGTGCGCCTGGTGGGCCTGGGCGCGCTGGGCTACGACGCGCGCCCGGCCTACAACCACGCCACCGCCGGCAAGCTGCGCAAGGTGGGGATGGACGTGCTGGTGTGCACCCCCGAGAAGCTCGCCGAGTGCATGGGGCGGATCATCGCGGGGTAGCCCTTCGATTGCGCCAACGGGAGCCATCGATGCCACATCGGCCCGGTGCCCTGGGTGTCGTTCGGCTTTCGGGCTCGAGGGGCGAGCGCTACTTCCAGATCTCCGCGACCCGTCGCTCGGTGGTGCGCTGGGCTCGCTGGAACGCCGGATCGTCGCGGAGTGGATCGAGCAGGGGGCAGCGCTCCAGCCAGACCACGTCGATGAGCGCGCTGTCGGCCGCCACCGTCAGCTCGTGCAGCGCCGGCTGATGTGCGCCCGCCATCGCGAACAGCTCGACGCCGAACTGGCGCATCAGCATGATGAAGCGGGTGTTGGTGGAGTGGCTGCAGGCCTCCTGGTAGACTTCCATGGCTTGCGGAAGGGTAGTCTCGCCGAGCGGTAGCCCCGACATCACGTGGGAGGCTCGGCCCGAGTCGGTGTTCAGCTCGAGCATCAGGCGGCGCATCTGCTGGGCCTCGTCGTGATCGTGGCGGTAGAGGGCCAGCCGGAATCGGGCCACGATGCTGGCGATGATGGGCCCGGGCATCGATTGCCACAGCATCTGCATGTACTCGCGGGCCAGCTCCAGCTCGCCGTCGAACTGGGCGAGGCGGGCGAGCGTGTAGCAGCACAGGTGCAGCGAGGGATCGAGCTCGAGCGCCAGCTCGAGTCGGCGGCGGCCTTCCTTGGGGCGGCCGGCCTCGGACTGGAGCTGCCCGAGGTACATGTGGGCTTCGGCCAGCGTGGGGGCCAGCTCGAGCGCGTGGCTCAGGGCGCGGGCGCTGGCCACGAACCCGCCGCTCTGGATCTCCCACATCGCCGTGGCCAGGTGGGTCTCGGCCAGCTCGGGGGCGCGTCGCTGCGCTCGCGTCACGCTGTTGCGGGCTCGCTGGGCGTGGTGGTAGCTGCTGGAGTGCTCGTGCCGTTCGACCCCCCACCACGCGCGCACGGCCGCCATCGCGTGCAGGGCCAGGGCCGGCGAGAAGTCGGGGGCGCACTCGATCGCCTGCTCGAGCAGCCCGAGCGCTTCTTCGGCCGCGAGCATCGGCTGGGTTCGCTGGAGCCGCCGGGCGCGGAGGTACTGCTCGATGGCCTCGGGGGCCGCCGTGCCGCGGTGGGCGGCGGCGTTCAGCTCGATGCGCAGGGCCTCGGCCACCCGTCGCCCCAGCGATTCCTGCAGCGCGAACACGTCCTTCAGCTCGCCGTCGTAGCGCTCGTGCCAGCGCTGGGTGCCGTCGGGGTCGATCATGCGCACCGACAGGCGCACCCGGGGCCCGGCGTGCTGCACCGTGCCGTCGATGATCGCGTCGGCGCCCACGGCATCGGCGATGCGCGCCGGGTCGCGGTCGTCGGCGAAGCGCCGGGTGGCTCCCAGCGCGAGCACCCGCAGCCCGCGGGTGTGGGACAGCACGTCGACCAGCTCTTCGGACATCGCCTCGCCGAGGTACGCGTGCTCGTCGGGCCCGCGGTAGGCGAAGGGGAGGATCGCCACCGACTGGGAGCCCACCGAGATCGGCGCGAAGGGGTGGTCGGTGGCCTCCACGGGGCGGGGTGGCGCGGGGGCGTCGGCGGTGGGGCTGGCCCCTCTGGCCAGCGCTCGGAGGGCGAGCAGCAGCTCGCTGGCCGAGTCCGGGCGACCTTCGGGCTCGCGTGCCAGGCAGCGGAGGATGAGGGCCGCGAGGGGGTCGGAGACGGGGTGGTGAGTGCGGGGGTCGATGGGGCACGACTGCACGCGGGCCAGCGCGGTGCCCAGCGCGTCGTCGGCCTCGAAGGGCAGGGCGCCGGTGGCCAGCTCGTACAGCACCACGCCCAGCGCGTAGAGATCGCTGCGGGCGTCGGTGGGGCGGCCCAGGACCTGCTCGGGGGACATGTAGTGGGGGGTGCCCAGCATCGAGCCCGTCCTCGTGCTCGAGGCGCGCCCGGTGGCGCGGGCGATGCCGAAGTCGGTGATGACCACGTGGTCGTCGTGGCCCACCAGCACGTTGGCCGGCTTGAGGTCGCGGTGGATCACGCCGGCCGCGTGCGCGGCGATGAGCCCCGCGGTGATGGTCTCGCCCAGCTTCAGCACCTCGGCCATGGGCAGCGGCGCGCGCTGGTCGATCACGCGCTCGAGGGTGGTGCCCGGCACGTACTCCATGGTGAGGAAGCGGGTCGAGCCTTGCTCGCCGAAGTCGTGCACGCGGGCCACGTTGGGGTGGGTGATCCGCCGGGCCAGCCTCACCTCCGACACGAAGCGCTCCTCGGCGCGCTGGTCGTGCAGGGTGAGCAGCTTCAGCGCCACCACCTCGTCGAGCTTCTCGTCGCGGACGCGGTAGACCGCTCCCATGCCGCCCCGGCCCAGCAGCGCCTGGACCTCATAGCGCCCCGCGAAGCGGTCACCCGGGCGGAGCGTGGCCGGCTGGGGGAGGGATTCCGGCTCCGTCTCGGGCGACGGCTCGGCCGCGATCGTGTCGTCGACGGACGTCACCGAGGCATCCTAGCAGCCCCGCGGTAGGGCGCTCGCGGGACGATGCGCGGGGGGTCTGTGGTGGCCGGGGCGGGGGGGCCGGGGCTTTGCAGTGCCGAACGCGTGCGGGCCCCGACCCGTCGTGGGGGGCGTGCTTGATCGACCAGGGGGCCCGGTCGAGGATTGCCGCATGAGCTTCATCGACGACGACTTGCCCGCGCACGACATCGGCTCCGTGCTCGAGGCCCTGGGGTTGGCGGAGGGGAGTCGCCATCCGCCGCGGATCTTGGTGCTCTACGGCTCGCTGCGGGAGACCAGCTTCAGCCGGAAGCTCGCGCTCGAGGTGGAGCGGGTGCTCACCCGCTTCGGGGCCGAGGTGAAGGTGTTCGACCCGCACGGGCTGCCGGTGTTCGATCGGAGCTCGACCACGCACCCCAAGGTGCAGCAGCTGCGCGAGATGTCGGTGTGGTCCGAGGGTCACGTGTGGATCTCGCCCGAGCAGCACGGGAGCATGACCGCGGCCTTCAAGAACCAGATCGACTGGCTGCCGCTCTCCGACGGCGCGGTGCGGCCGACCCAGGGGCGGACGCTCGCGGTGATGGAGGTGAGCGGCGGCTCGCAGTCGTTCAATGCCGTCAACCAGCTGCGGATCCTCGGCCGGTGGATGCGGATGTTCACCATCCCGAATCAGTCGTCGGTGGCCAAGGCGTGGCAGGAGTTCGACGACGACGGGCGGATGAAGCCGTCGAGCTTTCGGGACCGGGTGGTGGATGTGTGCGAGGAGCTGTTTCGTTTCACGGTGCTGCTGCGGGATCGGGTGGGGGAGCTGAGCGTGCGGTACAGCGAGCAGAAGGAGCTGCGGGAGCAGGGGCGGCTGACGCCGGGGCAGGGGGTGTAGCGGGCGGGGTCGGTGGGCGCGGCGCCCGAAACCGGGCACCGCAGCGGAATGGGCGCCCCCCTTGCGCCCACCCCCGTGCCCACCCATACTGGGGTGCGCGCCGGGGCATCCTCGTCCGTCCGGCGGCAAGACTTTCATCACACCAGGGGGTGTCACGGTTTCGACGGGGGTACTGAAGACAGACGTGGCGTGTCGCGGGGGTCAACCAACCGTGTCAAAAAATGGATGACGAAACACAGCTGCCAACGACAGCAACTACGGCCGCCTGGCCGCTGTCGCCTAATCAGCGACACGCCCTCGTCTGAGGTGCCCGAGTAGGGCGGGGGCGTCAACACACGGGCTAGCTGCGGTAGGCGCCTCGATGCCGCGGTGAAATGAAGAGGATGGGGAGAAGGATCGCGTGTCGGTACGCGTGCCAATCCCGACATCAAGTCTACCGACTACACACGTAGAAGCCCTGTTCGACGGCTTCCGGACCCGGGTTCGACTCCCGGCGCCTCCACTGCCTAAATCGACGTAATCATTGAATTTTGATCACGTCGGCATCCCGTATCCAGCCCGTCTCCAGAAATTTGCTGGAGACGGGCTGCGCTGTATCCGCTGCGCTCGGCTCGAGCAGCGAGATGGCGCTCTGCAACGCGGCCGGAGACAGGTGCATGTAGCGTTGGGTGGTGGTCAGGTGGCGGTGCCCCGCCAGCTCCTGGATCGCCTTCGCGGGTGTTGCCCACCATCAAGAAGTGCGGGAATTCGAGCCCCCGGGTCGAGGGCCGTCAGGCCCTCGCCCGGGGGCCAGGTCACCCCTTGGCGCGGCGGCGAGCCCGGGTCTTGGCGGCGGCTTCCCGCCGGCGGTAGCTGTCGCCCTCGATGGCGATCACGTCGGCGTGGTGGACGATGCGGCGTGGACCTCGAGCCGGCGGTCAGTACAGATAGACGGCGCCGGAGCTGTAGGATCGATCGTCCTCCTGATCGCCGCCAATGCCGGTGCTGCCGCCAGCCTCGAAGGGGGCACCGACCAGCAGGGTGTCGGCGCTTCCACTCAGCGACACGGTGTAGCCGAAACGGTCTTGGGTGTCGGGGTTGGGGGCCTTGACGTAGCTTCGCTGAGACCAGGTATTCGTGTCGTCGCGGACGAAGACGTAGACAGCCCCAGCTCTGTACTGGTCGTCGTAGTTCTGGTTGCCGCCGATGCCGGAGTCACCGCTGGCCTCCCCCTGGGCGCCGACCACGAGGGTGTTGCCGTTCGCGCTCAGCGCGACGCTGATGCCGAAGTCATCGCTCGAATCGGGGTTGGACGCCTTGACGTAGGCCTGCTGGGACCAGGTACCCATCCCGTCGCGTGTGTAGACGTAGGCCGCACCCGCGCTCACGGTCGAATCGTCGTGGGGATCACCATCGATGCCGATGGCGCCGCTGGCCTCGCTCTGGGCACCGACTGCGAGGGTGCTACCGTCGTCGCTCAGCGCGACGGCGCCTCCGAAGTCGTCGCCGACGTCGGGGCTGGCGGACTTGATGTAGGCCTGCTGGGACCAGGTGTCCATGCCATCGCGGGCGAAGACATAGACCGCCCCGGCGTTCGGGAACGAGTCGTTGCTCTGGTCGCCGTTGATGCCCGGAGCACTGCCGCTCTCGCCTTGGGCCCCGACCGCGAGGGTGTCGCCGCTCGCGTTCAGCGCTACCCTGGTACCGAAGCGGTCGTACGCATCGGGGTTGGAGGCCTTGATGTAGGCCTGCTGGGACCAGGTGTCCATGCCATCACGCGTGAAGACGTAGACCGCCCCGGCGCCCGCGAGGGAGTCATCGGCCTCATCACCATCGATTCCCGCGGCGCCGCTGGCTTCGCCTTGGGCTCCGACCGCGAGGACATCGCCGGCCGCGTTCAGGGCAACGCCGAAGCCGAAGGCATCCAGCGAGTCGGGGCTGGAGGACTTGATGTAGGCCTGCTGGGACCAGGTGCCCGTATCGTCACGGGTGAAGACATAGACCGCCCCAGCGGCGGGGAGCGAGTCGTCGCTGGGATCGCCGCCGATGCCTGCGGAGCCGCTGCTCTCGCCGTTGGCCCCCACGGCCAGGGTGCTGCCGTCGGCGCTCAGCGTCACGCTGCCGCCGAAGTAGTCGTTCGCGTCGGGGTTGAAGGCCTTGAGGTAGGCTTGCTGGGACCAGGTGCCCGCCTCATCCCGGCCGAAGACGTAGACCGCCCCGGCCTCCTCGAGCGAGTCGTCGCGCTGGTCGCCATCGACCCCTGTCGCGCTGCTGTCCTCTTGCCAGGCTCCGACCGCGAAGGTGTCGCCGTCCGTGCTCATGACCACGGGGTAGCCGAACCGGTCGAACGCATCGGCATTGGAGGCCTTGATGTAGCCTATCGCCTCGACCATCGAGTCGACCACCTCCACCGCGTCCGACGACGACGAGCACACCCACGCGTTGCAGGCTCGTAGCCGGTAGCTCGCCCCGTAGCGCAGGTGAAGCGGCATCACATACGAGACGGAGGTTCCCAGCAGCTGCTCCCCCAGCGGCACGAAGGGCTCGCCGGGCGCGGTGCTCTGCTCGAGCAGGTAGTACGCGGCGTCGTCGACCGTCTCCCAGCTGAAGTCGAAGTGCTTGATCGCGGAGACGCTGAGCGACAGGACCGGAACACCCGGAGCGAACACGCAGCCCTCGGGGTCGTAGACGCATCCAGGGGCGCAGGCGAGGGCGCCCCCGCCGAAGCCCAGCGTCTCGCACGAGGCTCCGCCGAGGTTGATGCCGTCGCACTCCTCCCCAGCCTCGATGATGTCGTTGCCGCAGCCCTCGGCCGGGCCGGTATCGCTGTCGGCGGCGCTGTCCGTGGGATCGCCGCCCGTGTCCGTGCCGTCGGTGGACGTACCAGACGAGCCGCCACCCTCGGGGTCCGGACACCCCGCCACCACTACCGCCACCACTACCGCCATCAATCGTCGGATCATGCTCATCTCACTCGCCTCTGGTGCAATGGAGTCCCCTGTAGGAACTCGAAGTGCCCGCTCCGCGCTGGTCCGAGTGCTTCGCCGAGGATGTCGCGGGCCCAGGATCGCGAGCGTCACCCTACGATTGATCCCCGCCCGCGTTTTGATCGAGCGATGAGCACGATTTTTGGTCGGCCGAGAACCGAGCTGCGCCCACGGGCGGTACCGGGCACGCCGAGGCTCCGCGAGGACCGTGGAAGGTCGGAGTATGCTCACATGGGGTAGTGTTCGCGGGCGCCGCGCTCGATCACGCAGAGACACCGCCTCGGTGCTCCCAGGCCCTCGTGCACGGAGCCCGGGCACAACGCATCGGTCACGCCGCTGAGCCAGCCCGAATAGCGCCACAGGGCGACCAGGTCCTCGGCGTCGTCGGCGGGCAGGGGAAGGCCCAGCTTGCCGAGCCCCTCGACCACTATCGAGGAGAACATGTTGATCGTCGCTCCCATGTAGATCTGGTTGATCGGCGCGCCCCAGTCCGCCAGCGACCAGCGACCGCTGCCGATCAGCAGGCGCCGGACCTGGGCGTGCATCAGGCGGACACGCACGGTCGTGGCGAACCCGGGCGCGAATCGGCGCAGGCCTCCGGGGGCGCAGGTCTCGTACACGAAGCGTGCGGTCTCGAGGTAGCGCCGCAATGCCCGCTCGGTCAGCCGGCCCGAGAAGGCCAAGACCTTGGCCGTGGCTGGCGAGCGGTAGGAGATGGGCAGCGAGTAGCACGACAGCACGTGTTGCCCACTATCAAGAAGTGCGGGAATTCGAGCCCCCGGGTCGAATTCCCGCACTTCTTGATGGTGGGCAACAGCCAGGATCTTCGTGTGGGACCGCCCGGGGCGGATCGCCGTCCAGATTGCCATCGTCATCATCGTCACCGGCTTGCAAGAGGTCCGGGGTGTCGCGTGGGATGGCGACACCCGGCGGCTGTTCGTCGCCGAGCACGACCCCGACGAGTCGGACGGGATCACCCACCTGGTCCGCATCTACGACCTGTCGGGAGAGTGAGATGCACATCGCTTGCTTGCTTGGCCTGCTCGTCGGGCCGCCACAGATCAGGCGCTGATCGACCGAAGGCGAGGACCGCGAGACGTCGAGATCGCCGGGGGAGGACGGGGGCTCCCCGGTGTCGCTCGTAGCCCCGCGGAGTCTCTTCGAACCCGCTCCGTCACATCGACCCAGTGGTTGCATCGTCCTGTTGATGACCCCCCTCGGTGCTACCACACTCGCCCTCGCGTCCACCCTCGCCGTCGTCCTGGGTCCGCCCACCACGGCACGACCCACCACCGGGCGAGCGACCGTCACGCGGACTCCTCGGCCCGCGTCCACGCCAGCGACCAGGACCTCCAAGCCCAAGAACGCCACCGTCCAGGTGGTGAAGGCGAACGAGAAGATCAGCATTGCGGTGCAGTTCGTGCGCACCGCCGACGACGACGGCGGGCGGGCGAGCGAGCACGCTGACCCAGTTCCAGGCCGAGGCCGGGCTCACCCGCGCCAACGAGGTCTGGGGCCGTAACGGCGGCGACATCGAGTTCACGCTCCACCCCGCGTCCAACTTCAGCACGCTCATCAAGGACACTCGCCTCAACCGCGACTGCGTGCTCGCGCCCGGGATGGACGCGACGGAGATCGCGAAGAAGACGGATCCCGACCTCGACGGAGACGGCGAGGAGGCCACCGATGCGGACCGCGATATCCTGTGCAACTACACGACGGTGGGGATCGCCCGCTCCGCCTACGCGGCCCAGCGCGCCGACCGCGTCATCGTGTACTCGCGCGGCGGCAACGACTCGGTGAAGTGGAATTCCAGCCTCGGCCACTGGGTACTCGGTCACCCGAGCGGCGGGGCGTCGTCGGCCAAGGGCCTGTACGTCCGCATGCCCAAGTCGTTCAGCGGGACCACGCTGCTCGCCCACGAGTTCGGCCACTACTTCCACGCCCCCCACACCTTCCGAGGCGCGCCCACGTCCCAGCGCACGGGCTGCTAGGCTCGCTCACGAGGCGACGCCATGGATTTTCTCGAGGTCATGCACACCTACTTCCGCGGCGAGCGGATCGAGGCTCTCTTTTACATCCTGCCCGCGGGCGTGCTGATGCTGGGAATGGCCGCGACCGCGGTGAGCAGCGATCGCGGCGGCTTCGGCTGGGGGCTCGGCGTCCCGCTCGCGCTCTTCGGGCTGGTGGCGATCGGCGTGGGGGTCAGCGTCGGCGGGCGCACCCCGGACCAGGTCGCGCAGCTCGAGCAGGCCTACCAGCAAGACCCCGCCGCGATGCTGGCCGAGGAGGGGCCGCGGATGGAGAAGGTCAACGCCAACTGGCCGCGGCTGGTGATGACCTGGGCGGGGCTGGTGATCGTGGGGCTGGGGCTGCGCTTCGCCGTGAGCGCGGACTGGGCCCACGGCCTGGGTCCGGCCCTGGTCCTGATCGGCGCGGCCGGCCTGCTCATCGACGGCTTCGCCGAGCGACGCGCTCGCCCCTACACCGCCGCGCTCGAGACCCTCGCGGCCGATGGAGGCGGGGGCGGGTCCCCCGATCCGTGAGAGCCTCCGGGGCCAGGACGCGATGCCCCTCCTCTGCGTTGCGGGGTCCCCTCGTTTCGCGGCAGACTGGCCTGCGACGGGAGATCGACATGAAGCCGACCATGCCGATCCCTTCCGATCTCGAACTGCTCGAATTCCGAGCCGAGGGGGCCAGACGCCTCGCGAGCCTGGCCGGCGTCCGGCTCCTGCGGGTCGGTGAGGTCGGCGCTCCATGACGAGCCGTCTCTCAGCGGTCGAGCGCAAGGTCGCGGCGGTGCTCGGCGTGCCGGTGTCCGAGGCGGTGAATGGCGCTGCGGTCGCCGAGGCACTGGAGCAGGATGCGCTGGACGATACCGACTGGGGAGACGCCGGCCCGCACGTGGGCAACTCGGTGCTCGTGGCCCGCGTGTTCCACGTCGGGCTCGTGGCGCTTCGGCGGTGCGGCATCGAGGCCATCGTGAACAGGCCCTTCGACGCCCGCGTCCGAGCGCGGTACACCGCGATGGGCTTTCACGGCGGCGAACGTCTCGACCTCACGAACAATGCTGCCCTCGGCAGGACATTCGCGTTCGTCGGCCGCGTCTACGCCGACCACGATCTCGACCTCGATGCACCCCCACCCTAGCAGCCGGCCTGTGCGACCACCGGAGCATCGGTGCCCCACGCCATGTCGAGAAGGATCGACGCGGTATGGGCGAGCACGACGCCTTGGGCGACCCCAGGCTCCGCCGTGGTCTCGGCGACTCCGCGGTCCAGAACCTCGCGCAGATGATCGCTCGGCGTTCCCGACCGCCCCGACGCGGCCCATTCCTCGCACGCGCGCAGCAGGAAACGCTGCGCGACTCGCTTCGCCATCGTCTCCGGCGAATCCGCCCCGACCTTCTCCGCGACGATCTCCTCGACGGCCTCTCGCCACTCCCGGAGTACCTCATCGCTGTGCTCGACCATGATGAACCGCCGCGCCGCCGCATCGGCGATCGCGAAGGACAGCTCCGGGTCGGCGCCCACGCCGAGGGGGTCCCCCGCCGTCTGGCGAAGCCCACGCCGGATCTTCTTCACGTCGATCACGCTGCCCAGATTAGCACGCTCGTAAGGGGACGAGGACGGCCGGACGTGCTGTGCGCCACCTACGCCCAACCGCGGGTTCTTGCCGCGATCGTGGCGAGTCAGGGGCGACCTCGAGGGCTTCGGAGCAGTCCACCGTCCCGATGGCGCTCGATGGCCGACACGGGCAGCACCGAGGCGTAGCCACGCGAGAGGGCGGGCGGTCTCAGAGACCGTCGCGTCCCACACCGCGAGCACCTCGCGGTGGTGCTCGGCGTCGACAGCTACCTGCACCCCGAGACCTTCGTGTGGCTCGAGGGCAACCGCAGCTTCGGCCCCGACGCGCGCAGTGGCTTCGCGCCGGGCGAAGGTGCGGGCGCTCTGGTGCTCGCGAGCTCGCGCCTGCGCAAGAACCTCGGCATGCCCTGCCTCGCGGTGGTCGGCGGCGTGGCGACCGGGCAGGAGCGGCTCCTGCCCGGCAGCGAGACCGGCTCGCTCGGCGAAGGCATGACCGCTGCGGTGCTGGGCGCGGTCGCAGGCCTGCGCCTGCCGAGCGAGGCGGTCGACACCGTGTACTGCGACCTCAACGGCGAGCGCTACCGCAGCGAGGAGTGGGGGTTCGTGGCCTTGCGGGTGCCCTCGGCCTTGCGGGTGCCCTCGGCCTTCCGGGAGCTGCGCTACCAGGCCCCGGCCGACGGCTGGGGTGACGTCGGGGCGGCCAGCGGCGCGCTGCTCGGCGTGCTCGCGGTGCAGTCCTGGGCGCGCAATTACGCCCGCGGCCCGCGGGCGCTGGTGATGACCGGCTCGACCAGCGGCCTGCGAGGGGCGATCCTCGTGCAGCAACCGGCCGGCTGAGTGCCAAGGACCAAGGAGCCGACACGTGGGCGTATCGATCAACCCTCCCAAGACCCCGGTGACCGCGGGCAGCAACGGCGTGGCCGCGGCTACCATCCCCAACGTGTGCAAGATGCCGGGCCCACCCGCGCCGTTCGTGCCCACCCCGCTGCCCAAGGCGACGACGTTCGCTGCATGCTCGGGGTCGTGCAGGGCAAGTGCGGCACCAAGTACGCCAACAAGTCGGGGGCCACGACCGGGGAGTTCGCCGGGGCCGCGGACGACGCGGGCATGCGGCACCACCCAACGATCACGGTGAAGAACGCCAGCCGTGCCAACAAGCGCCGGACGCTCGATGCGATCAAGAAGCATGTGAACGACGACGCGCTGTTCAACAGGACGCTCTCGGAGGCGCAGCTTCGCCACGATGCTGCCCGAGCCGACAAGGCGCTGCCACAGGCGAACCCACCCGGCACCTGCGCGGCGCAGGGGGCGATCGTGCTGCTGCTCGAGCGAGAGTGCCTGCCGGTCGCGATGACCGAGGAGTGGTTCAGCAGCAAGGGCAGCGACATGGTGCGGACGGTCGCGTTCATCGACCAGCGGCCCGAGCCTCGCGACGTCTTCCACAACGGGGACAGCGTGCCGCCGTGCGGCACGTGCGACGTGATGCTCCCGCTGATCCTGTGTGACAAGGACAAACCCGAATGCAAGCACTAGCAGCCCGTGGTGAAACCCTC
>JGI12210J13797_11016058_pt1 | contig 22791 bp, 22 predicted proteins | sample ElkSlonscriptome_3_FD_13797 | JGI IMG/M metagenome (IMG submission 13797)
CTCAGACCAGAACCGCGCCTCGGGACCCATGCCGCGACGCAAGAGCATGCGCACGAAGGCGGCCACGTCGTCCGCGGTCCCGAAGAGGCCCGCGTGGCCTGCGATACCATCGAGCGCGGCGGCGCGAGGATCGTGCACCTGACCTCGCAGCCACTGGCCGTCACGGCGCTCCGTAGGCACCACCGTAGCGTCTTTGGTCGTGCCGTAGGCGGCACCCGTCATGCCCAGGGGCTGATGCACCCATGCCTGTGCGGCGTCGTCGAGCGGTTGCTTCGCGACCGCGGCCACCAGGCCGCCGAGCAGGATGTAGCCCACGTCGCTGTAGCGGCGCTTGCCCACCCCTCGCAATGGCAGAGCGTCGATCTCGTTCAGCGTCTCCTCGCGGCTGCCGGCGTAGTCGCGAAGCGGGTTAGCGGCCGGAAGGCCCGAGGTGTGGTCGAGCAGCTGCGCCACCGTGACTTGGGGCTTTCCGGCGCGCGCGAAGCTCGGTCGGTAGGTCGACACGGGCGCGTCGAGCTTCATCTTCCCCTGGTCGACCAGTCGCAGTACCGCGGCGGAGGTCGCGAGCGGTTTGGTGAGGCTGGCCAAATCGAAGGTATCGTGTTCGGCCATCGGCTCCACCGACGGCCGCCGCTGGCGGTCACCATAGGCGCGGCGAAAGGCGATACCTTCCGGGCGTACGACGGCCACCACCGCCCCCGGGCACTGCCGCTCGGCGATGGCTGCCTTCACCACGGCATCGATACGCTTCGCGACGTCCGGGCCGAGCGGCGTCACCACCCGGCGCGCCGGCACCGGAGCGGCAGCCACAGCCGGCGTGGCCGACCCCACGGACTGGATGGCGTCGGCCGGGGCCGTCATGGCCGTGGGCGGCGTCGTGCTCGGAGCCGGCCCGGGTCGCCGATCCATCGGCGTCGTGCCGCCGCAACCGATCAGCAGCGGCAGGAGCCAGAGCTGTTGCCGCATCCCCACCGAGACAGCCTAGCTAGGCCCTCGACCCGTCGCTACACCCCCTGAGGGTGGCGCGGACTCAGAGCGCGGTTGCGGTGACGGGGTAGAGGGCGAGCCCTGGCCGTTGGCCCGGCATGCTGATCTCGGTCGGCGCCTCGGGGGTGCTCACATCCCAGCCGGTGAGGAAGCCATTCCCGGCGTCGGGCTCGTTGAGGTCGGGGACGTGCACGATGAACAGCCGGTCGAGCTCGTAGTCGAGCGCCAGCCCAGTCTCCGTGGTGGGGATGGAGCACCCCATGGCGCCGCAGCTGTTGCGGACCTCCAATGGGTCCGGCTGGATGCTGTGGAGGGTGGCCGAACCGTAGTCGACGGCCCACAGATCGCCCGTGACCGGGTTGAGGGCGAAGTCGCCGAGCGCAGACCCCGGGATGGCGACGGGGCTATCGCTGAGGGCTTGCAGCCGGTCGAGGTCGAGCGCGTGGACCTTCTGCGAGCCAGCCACGATGCGCTCCCCGACGTAGAGGCGGCGGCGCGCCGGATCGACGGCGATGTCGGCTCCGGTCCCATCGTCGAGACTCATGGGACTACCGGGCAGGTGGCTCACGCTCTGCCCGTCGAAGGCGACGCCCCAGTAGGTGAAGAGGCTGACCCCGAAGACGTGACCACTGACCGGGTCGACGTCGATCTGATTGGCGGGCACGTCGATGTCGAACGGGCTGCCGGCGACCTCGACGTAGGGGACCGAGCTGGTGTCGTAGACGCTGAGGAGCGACTTGCTGGGGTCGCCCTCCGTCCCGATGCAGTAGACGTAGAGCAGGTCGCGACGATCATCGTGCGCCACGTCGACCGGGGCGTTGCCCGTCGCGTAGGGCGAGCCGGCGATGGGTGTCATCGTGGAGGCGTCGAAGACCTGGAGCGTCTCGCCCCCCTCCATGGCCACCGCCACGACACCGTGCTTTGCGATGCCTCGTATGCCGCTGGTGGGAGCGCCGGGCTCGACGGGCGAACCGGTAGAGCTCAGATCGGATGCGGCAAAGCCGACGAGATCGTAGTCGCCGAGGTAGTGGCCGACCACGACCTGCCCGCGGAGGTCGGGCGGGCTGTAGCTGTAGGTGTCTCCACCGCCCTGCCCGCTCGAGGTCGTCGAGGAGGCATCCCCGCCCGCGCCCGTGGTCGCGCTGGCGCTTCCGGCGCCCACCCCGCCGCTTCCCGACGTGGGCGCATCATCGGTGCCCCCACAAGCGACCGTGAGGAGACCCGCCAACAAAAACACGCTCGTACGCTTCATCACCCCCCGAGGACGCGGCGGGTGCGATGTTGTCGCACCTTTTCTCCGCCGGGGTAGCGCGATCGGAGCCACCGTCAGTCGTCGGCGACGCGACCGGCGTAGTCGAAACCGGCGTCCTCGATCGCGTCTTCGACAGCGGCGTCGTCCGGCGCGCCCTCGATTCTGGCGAGGCCCTCCTTCAACCGGACCTCGACGCCCCGGCCGGGCAAGGCGGTCTCCAGGGCCTTGGTGAGCGAGCGGACGCAGCCGTCGCAGGTCATCCCGTGGATGCGATAGGTGATCATGGTGTGCCTTTCCCTTTGGCGAGTTCTTCGAGGATGGGGCAGTCCGGACGGTCGTCACCGTGACAGCGCTCCACCAGCGACGAGAGCGTACGTCGCATGTCGCGAAGCTCGGCGAGCTTCGCGTCGATGGTGGCGATGTGGTCACGGGCGAGGCCTTTGACGTCGGCACTCGCGCGGTCCTGGTCACGCCACAGGTCGACCAGGTCGTGCACGTCTTCGAGGGGGAAGCCGAGGCTCCGGGCCCGCGCGATGAAACGCAGGAGGTGGACGCTGCGTTCCTCGTAGAGCCGGTAGCCATTGGCGGCCCGGCGCGGCTCGGGAATGAGGCCCACCTCTTCGTAGAATCGGATGGTCTTGGCCGGCAGCCCCGCACGTTTGGCGACCTCGCCGATCTTCATGTCCTCAGGCATCGGCATCTCCGGGGCGCCAGCGCCGCAACAGCGAGGCGTTGGTGACCACGCTGACGCTGGACATGGCCATGGCGGCGCCCGCGATGCTCGGGCTCAGCAAGTCGAAGGCGGCCAGGGGGATCCCCACCACGTTGTAGGCGAAGGCCCAAAAGAGGTTCTGCGCGACCTTGCGACGGGTGGCACGCGATACGTCGATCGCGGCCGCGACGAGGCGGGGATCGGGTCGCATGAGGGTGATCCCTGCGGTCATCATGGCGACGTCGCTGCCCGAGGCCATCGCCACGCCGACGTCGGCCGCGGCGAGGGCGGGCGCGTCGTTGAGCCCGTCACCGACCATCGCGACGACCCGGCCCTCTTCGCGCAGCCCTTCGATGGTGGCGGCCTTGTCCGCGGGGAGAACCTCCGCGATCACCCGGTCGACCCCGACCTCGGTGCCCACAGCCTCGGCGGCGCGGCGGTTGTCACCGGTCAGCACGATGGTGGTCATCCCGGATCGCTTCAGCCGGCCGATCGCCTCGGCCGCGCCCTCGCGGAGCTTGTCGGCAACGGCGATGAGGCCGAGCACCCCGACGCCTCGCTCGGCCACCAGCATCACCGTCTCGCCGTGGCTCTGATGCGTCGTGATCGTGTCGGTGAGAGCGTCATCGTGGGATACCTCTCCCGAGATGAACCGGGGACTCCCGATGAGCACGTCGCGTCCGTCGATGGTCGCGGTGATGCCCCGACCTACGAGGGCCTCGAAGCGGGACGGCGTCGAACGCTTCAGACCTCGTCGATCGGCCTCGCGAATGACGGCTTGTCCCAGAGGGTGCTCGCTGCCGGCCTGGGCGGCGGCGGCGATGGAGAGCAGATCGTCTTCCGAGCCGTCGATGACGTGCACGTCGGTCACCTCGGGCTTGCCCTCGGTGAGCGTGCCGGTCTTGTCGAAGACGATGACGTCGACGGCGTGGGCAGCCTCGAGGGCTTCGGCGTCACGGATGAGGATGCCGGCCTGGGCGGCGGCGCCGTTGCCGGCCACCAATGCGGTGGGGGTCGCCAGCCCGAGGGCGCAGGGGCAGGCGATGACGAGCACGCTCACCGCGGCGAGAATGGCGCTGGCCGGGGCGGCCCCCATCACGAGCCACGCCACCAGGGTGACCAGCGCGATGGCGATGACGGTCGGCACGAAGACCGCGGCGACCCGATCGACCAGCCGCTGAATGGGCGCCCGGCTCGCCTGTGCCTCTTCTACCAGCTCGGCGATCTGCGATAGGGTCGAATCCTCGCCGACGCGGGTCGCCTCGACGTGGAGCAAGCCGCTGCCGTTGACGCTGCCGCCGGTGACGTCTTCGCCCTCGGCTCGGGTGACGGGCATGGCCTCGCCGGTGAGCAGCGACTCGTCGAGCTCGCTCGAGCCGCGGAGAATACGCCCGTCGACCGGAACGCGTTCACCCGGCTTGACCACGATGGTCTCCCCCCGACCCACCGCGTCGACCGGTACGTCGACCATCTCCTCGCCGCGGAGAACGCGCGCCCGTCGAGGTCGGAGCTCGAGGAGGGTGCGAACGGCGGCGGTGGTGCCGCGCTTGGCGCGCGCCTCGAGGGTCTTGCCGAGGAGGACGAGGGTGATCACCGATGCCGAAGCCTCGAAGTAGAGATGTCCCCCGCCCGTGGCCATGACGTACAGGCTCAGACCGAAGGCGGCGGTGGTCCCCAGCGCGACGAGGAGATCCATGTTGCCGGTGCCGGCCCTGAGGGCGGGCCAAGCGGCGCGGTAGAAGCGGGCCCCGATGACGACCTGCACCGGGGCGGCGAGGAGTAGCTGCGCCCAGCCCGGCAGCGCCCAGTGCAGGCCGAAGGGCATGACGAGCATGGGGGCGATGAGGGGCAGTGTGAGGGCGACGGAGGCGAGCAGGGTCCGGCGCTCCCGCCGTTCCTCTCGCACGCGCTCGCGCTCCCGTCGCGCCTCGGATTCTTCGTCGCGGGTGGCGGGCTCGGCGGTGTAGCCTGCGCGCTCCACCGCCGCCATCAAGGCCGCCTCGTCGATCTCGTCGGGCTGGAAGGCGACCGTCGCCGTCTCGGTGACGAGGTTGACCTGGGCCGAGACGACGCCGGGCCGCCGCCGGAGGACTTTCTCTACCCGTCCCTGGCAGGTGGCACACGTCATTCCGCCGATCTGTAGCTTCGCCGCTTCGACCTCGGAAGCCGAGGCCGAGGACGCGTCGGAAGATGGGGCCACGGGAGCGTTCATCGGACGCCTTCGAACATAAGGCTTCCGGTTACTGGAAGGTCAAGTCCCCGGGGCGCCGTGGGCTCTCAGAGCTTCACCGTGGTGGCGCATCCCGATGCGTGAAGAAGTCGGCCCAGACGGGCCAGTGGTCGGAGACGGCCTCGTCGGTGAAGGCGCGGTCGACGCCCCACGCTGCCGCGTAGTCACTCCGCGTGGCGGACGTCGCCACGATCCGATCGTAGGCGCAGGTGCTCGGGGCTAGGTTCGTGTCGGCATCGTCCGGCACCAGCCAGGTGTAGTCGGCGCCCCGCAGCTCGAGTGCATCGAGCTGGGCCACCGTGGCGTAGCGGCAGGACGCGTTGTAGTCGCCGAGTGCGATGAAGTCGTCTTCGTCCGCGTATCGGATTCGGGCCCAGGCGATGGCGTCGTGGAGCGCGCCCACCTCGGCGACCGCCGCGTCGGGCCTGGTGTGAATGTCGAGGAGCACGAACGAGAAGTTGCCGTCGGCCGCCTTGAAGCGGGCGACCCAGGGCTCGCGGACGAAGGCGTCGGACGGGTCGGGGTACAGAGCGCCGGCGTCGAGGGAGACGACGGTATCTGGATTGTAGACGTAGGCGTACTGCTCTTGCGAGCTCGAGCTCGCCGTCACTCCCGTCCGCGGGCTCACCACCATCGCGTAGTCGGGGCCCGGCCGGGCATTGATGGCCGCGAGGAAGGCGGAGGGCGTGTCGCCGCTTGCGTCCTTGATCTCCTGAATCGCGACGAGGTCGTATTTTCGCACGACGTCCACGAGGATGGCCATCACCTCGGGCTTGCGGCGTTTGGCCTTGCCGAAGACACGGATGTTGAAGGAGGCGATCCGGATGGTATCGGTCGGCAGCTCGTGCGCCGCCGAAGCCTTGGCCCCCCACGGGTGGGGAACCTCCGATGACGGGCGCGGTGGGGGACAGCCCGTGAGCACCCCCAGGGCGACGACGGCGATGGCGACATGTCGCACCATGGCCATCGTTCTCGTCACGGTCGGCAAGGGTACGGGCCGCCCATCAGATGATGAGGCGGACGCCGCCGAGCTCGGCGATATTGTGGGGGAAGCGGTCGCCGGGAGTACCGAGGAACATGTAGTTCTTGGGTACTTCGAGCTCGCGCGACAGCTTCTCGATGAGCTCCGGGCCGAACCGGCCTTTGACCAGCACCAGGTCGATGCGCAGCTCCGGGTAGAGTTCGTCGATGACCTGAAGCTGGTCCTGCAAGTCCATGCCCTCGAGCTCGGACTCATCACGGTGAACGTGCACCACCTTGAGCCGCTTCGTCTGCTCGTTCTGGAGCACGTAGAGGGCGGCGCGGTTGAGGTTGGCGCGGTTGTCGCCCTTGGTGAAGAAGACGACTTGCTGGTTGTTGATCTGGTCGAGCTTTTTCGCCAACGTTTCGTTGAGCGGCTCGATGCCGGCGCGCATGATGGCGAGCAGACCCTTCAGGATCTGTGCCCGGGCGAAGGTGAGGGCGACCACGCTCACCGCGACCACGAAGTAGACGATGAAGACCCGGATGCGGACGAGCTCGGGATAGTCGACGAGAGCGTTGGCCGCGAGGCCGATGAGCACCGCGATGAGAGCGGCGACGACCCCGACCCAGGTCGAGCGAACGGCGCGGGGCAGGCGCTTGCGCTTGACCTTGAGCAGCATGTTGCCCACCGCGAAGAGCGCCATCACACCGAGAAAGCTGATGGTGTAGACGCCGGCGAGGATGTCGATGTCGCCCTCGGTGATGAGGACGATGGAGACACAGGTCGCGAAGAAGCCGATGATGATCCAATGGTTCGTCCTGCGGGCCTTGTTCTCCTTGAGGAGGAACTGGGGCAGGCAGCGATCGAGCGCCATGCGGCGCATCAAGCCGGTGACGCCCACGTAGGCGGTCAGCACGGCCCCCGAGAGCACCAGCACCGCGTCGACGCTCACGAGGGTGGCGAGCCAGTCGCCAGCGCTGATCCGCGCCATGTGGGCGAGGAAGTCGGGGCGGGCCTTCTTGACGCCGTCGACGACGACCCAAGCATCCGAGAGCGGCATCACGCTCATCGCCAGGAGGCTGATGAGCGGGTTGAAGATGGCCACCGCGAACCACATATTTCGCAGCGTCTTGGGGAAGACGCCGTCCTTCTGCTCTTCAATGAAGTTCGCCGAAGACTCGAAGCCGCTGATCCCCAGCAGGCCGGCGGCGAAGCCGAAGATGATCGCCTTGCCCAGGGCCCCCTCGGGCGGGCCCTGCGACCAGTTATCCATGAAGATCGTGAGGTCGAACCCGAACTCCCACACGGCACTGCCCACGAGCAGCACGAGCGTCGAGAGGTGGATCACGAAGATCCCGATCGCGACCACCGCCGACTCGGTGATGCCGATGACGCTGAGGAAAGCGAAGAAGCCCAACAGCCCGATGGTGGCCATGATGATGGGCAAGCCATGGGCGAGGTTGTGCAGGTAGTGCATCGCCTCACCGGCGCTGATCACGGCCGTGGCCAGGTACGACAGGATGGTGAGGCAGGCGGCGAGCGACGCGCGGAACTTGCTCGTGGTGTTGAGCAGGGCGTTGTAGGCGCCCCCGTTCAGCGGCAGGGCCGTGCCCACCTCGGCGTAGATGTTTCGAAACAGGTAGAGCATGGCCGCCACGGCTCCGAGGCAGAGGAACGCGTAGGGCCCCGCCTGGATGGTGCAGAGGGCGGCCACGTAGAGGCAGCTGCTCGTGATGTCGTTGCCGCAGATGGCGGTGGAGGCGAACTCCCCCAGCTTGTGGCTCACGCCGCTGTCGAGGTGCTTGACCTCGACGTTGGGGTCACCGAGCTCGAGACGCTCGACCGTGCCCCAGCCGGCAAAGTCCTGCACGGAGACCGGGGGATTGTCCCCCGGTTGCAGGCTGCTCACCGCGTCTCCCGACCCAGGTGGGCTGTCCGATGCGTCGCTGCTCATCTGCGCCGGGGTTATAGGCCATCCCCATGCGTCTTGCGAGATTCAGCCTCCAGGGGACCCGCGAGGGCCAAACCGCCTATGATCCCGCTCGTGTCTTCCCTGCCCGATGGCGGAGCGAGCTGCACGGCGATGCCGCAGCTGGCCCTCTTCGCCGGAGCGCTTTGCGTCGCTTGCGCAGCCAGTCCGGCTCCGAGCGGTGCGCCTGCACCCGTATCGTCGGTCGCCACGATGGCGCCCGCACCGGCGGGGGAGCCCATCGTGCCCGCGCCGCCTCCTGCGCCCCCGGTACCGCCCGCGACGCGGTTCGAGGCCGAGTCGCTCGAGGAGCTCGCGCTCGAGGGCTTCCTGCCCGCGGTGGTGGCCCCGCCGGTGGGGGCGACGACGCCGCAACCGGTATGGGTGGCGGCGCACGGGGCCGGGGGCAAGGCGTCGGTTCATTGCGCGCAGTGGCGGCGCATGCTGCCTGAGGGGCGGGGCTTCGTCGTCTGTCCCCGTGGTTTCCCCACCCACCCCAAGGCGGGGGTGGATGCGCCTGGCTTCTACTATGTGGGTCATCCCCGGCTCGCGGAGGAAGTCACGGCCGCCCTGACGGCCTTGGCCGCGCGCTGGCCCGCATGGGTCGACCTCGAGGCTCCGGTCTTCGCTGGCTACTCCCAGGGCGCGAGCATGGGGGCCCTGGCCCTACCCGGGCACTCGGGACGCTTCGCCCGGGTCTTGCTCTGGGAAGGGGGAAATGGTGAGCACCACGAGTGGAACCTCCGCGTCGCCAGGCAACTCGAGCGGGAAGGGACGCAGCGGGTGCTCTTCGCCTGCGGACGGCTCGTGTGCCGTGAGCACGCCGACACGTCGGCGCGCTACATGCGGCGCGAGGGCCTCGAGGCCGAAGTCATCTACGTCTCGGGCGCCGGTCACACCCGCGGGGGCGAGCTTCGCGCCGCCGTGCAGTCACGCCTCGAGTGGTTGCTCGAAGGCGATCACCGCTGGCAGTGAGGCGGCATCGTCCCTGTCTGACGGCGGTCAGTCCTTCTTGTCGTCTGGGGCCTTCTGATCGGCGGGCACGAACTCCTTGGGGAGCTCGCTGCCCTCGCCCCAGAAGAACTTCTCCATCTCCGTGAACCAGATTCTCTGACCTTGCTCGCTCATGAGGTCGAGGCGGAACTCGTTGACGAGCATCTTGCTGTGCTCGAGCCACATCCGCCATCCCTCCTTGGAGATGTTCTCGTAGATCTTCTGCCCCATCTCGCCCTTGAGCGGCGGCTTGGGCAGGGCTTCGGCCTCCCGGCCTAGCTTGACGCAGTGAACCGTGCGCGGGGTCTCGTCGGACATTTCCCGAGGACCTTAGTGTCTCGTGGCCGACCTGTCGATTCGCCCCGGTGCTTCCCTCGTTCGGGCCACATGCTACATTGTGCGACTCGTGAACGGCGGCACGCGGGCGGACGAAGCACGAGCACACCCGCGAGCGCCGGCGCGCGTTCGGGTAGAGTACCAATTCGGCAGCACCATCGGTGTGGGGCACACCAACGACATCAGCGAGGGCGGCCTTTTCTTGCACTGCGACGACATCGCGACGCCCGGTACCCGCATCTACATGGAGCTCTACCTCCCCGGCCGGCAGCACCCCGATGCCCTCAAGATCATCGGCATGGTGAAGCGGGTCGAGGAGGGTACGGGGATGGGGATCCACTTCGAAGTGGCCTACGCGCGTACCCGTCAGCTCCTGCACGACTTCATGCACGATCTCCTCGATGACGAGGAGGGCGCCTCGAAGCGAACCCACGCGCCCGACGTCGCCGTCGAGTCGGCGGTCTCGGAAGCCGGGCCCACGGGGATGACCTGGTCGGGCACGTCGCAGTTGCTCATCCGCTTCCTCCTCGCCTCCGTGGTGGTCGCCATCGGAGCCTTCTTCGTGGTCTGGCTCGTCGATCGGATGGGAGTACGCTGACGCCATGCAGAGGGTGGAGCACCTGTCCGCGATCCTCCTGGTCAGCGAGAAGGCCGACGCCCTCGCTGCGTTCTACCGCGATGCGCTCGGTATGCCTCTCGCCCCCGCCGACGGCGAGGGACGATGGACCTGCGCCCTAGGGGAGCTCCACTTCGCCATTCACCCGTCCGAGGACTTCGAGGAGGCGCCCGAGCTGGGCACCGGCAATGTACGGCTCGGCCTGTCGGTGCAGGACGTCGACGCCATGGCGGCGAGCCTCGAGGGCCGCGGGATCGAGCTGCTCTACGCTCCCAAAGACCTGGGCTGGGGAAAGATGACCGCCGTGCGGGACCCGGACGGCAACTACGTCGAGCTCACCGAGCTCGGTGACGATTGGTACCGTCACCTGGAGAAGGATGCGGGCAAGCTCTCTTGGCGCCGCCCCTTCCGCCTTCAGGCGCTCGACGAGGAGTCCTGACGGGGTTTTCGGCCCACTCGGCCAAAATCCGTAGAGTGGCCGCATGGCCACGTCGGTCGAGGTACGAGGTACTGTGACCCAGCCGGAAGAAAGTCCCCGCGCCGAGGGAGCCCGGCCACGAGCTGGAACGGGGTTGGAGGAGGCCGGGGCACGGAGCGATCGGGGAGGGCTGTCGCCTCGGATCTGGGTCACGTCGACCTACTTCGCCGAGGGCTTTCCTTACACGGTGGTGAACAATCTGGCGGAGGTCCTCTTCAAGCACCTCGGCGCCACCTACGCCGCGATCGGCTACACCGCGCTCCTGCACTTGCCATGGAACCTCAAGTTTCTATGGGGTCCCTTGCTCGACCGCTATGGCACCAAGCGGCGCTGGTTGGTGGGTATCGAGGCGATCATCGCGGTCGGTCTCGTACTCGCGGCCGTCTTCGCCGACGGTGCCTTCGGCCTCACGCCCCTGTGGCTCGTCTTCGGCGGGATCGCGCTGCTGTCGACCACCCACGACATCGCCGTCGACGGCTACTACCTCGAGGCTCTCGACGACGCGGGGCAGTCGCGCTTCGTGGGTTGGCGGGCCATGGCTTACCGTCTCGCCATCATTGCGGTGGGCGGGGTTGGCCTCGTCGTCGTCGATGCGGTGGGGTGGCGCCTCGGGCTGCTGGCCATGGCGGCGGTCATGGCGGTCCTCTGGGCGGTGCATCGATGGGGGCTACCTCGCGCCGAGATGCCGCAGCGGTCGCTGATGGACCTCGCCCGCGCTGCCTCGAGGCCCCGGGTGCTCACCGTCGGCCTCCTCATCGCGGCGAGCATCGCCGCTGGCCGTGCGCTCGATCTCGCGGTCAGGATCAAGCACGCCGTCGATGCCATCCCCGTGTTGGGTGGACTCTCCTTCGGCAGCTGGATCAGCCTCGTCTTCCTCGTCGCGGTTCTGGGTCTACTCGCGGGGCTCTCCCCGTTGAGGAGTTGGCTCGCGGGGCGCGACGCTCCGTTCGCCCGGGCCTACGTCTCGTTCCTGGAGCAGCCGCGGGTGACGGCTCTCCTGCTGCTGGTTCTGAGCTTCCGCACCGGCGAGTCGTTCCTCATGAAGATGAAGTGGCCCTTCTTCCAGGATGTCATGGGGGTGGAGCTCGGCGTCTACGGTGCGGCCAACGGGACCTTCGGCCTCGCCGCCTCGGTTGGGGCCACGATGCTCGGCGGCGCCCTCATCGCGCGGCACGGCTTGAAGCGATGGCTCTGGCCCTTCGTGCTCGGACAGAATCTGCTCAACCTGAGCTACGTCGGGCTCTCCGAAGGGCTGCTCGGAACCTCCACCGCCGCCGTCGTCTCCGTCATCACCCTCGAGCGCATCGGCGAAGGCCTCGGTACGGCCGTGTTCATGGTTTACCTCATGCGATGCTGCCATCCCGAGCACAAGGCAGCCCACATGGCCATCGTTACGGCGCTCATGAGCGTCGGCTTCACCGTCGCCGGCGTCGTGAGCGGGGAGCTCGCCACCGCCGTCGGCTTCTCGGCCTACTTCGCCCTCAGTTTCTTGGCGACGCTGCCGATGATGGCGCTTCTCTTCTTCGCGCCCCACCTCGACCGCTGAGACGTGGCTCAGGACGGCGGGATGCTGAGCCGTTGTCGGTCGACCTCGTGCTCGAGGAAGTAGAGCATCACGTACTCCTCGGCCGTTCGCTTGGGGCCAGGGGCTTGGGCGTGACGCCGGGCCGAGGCCTGGAGGTGCCGCGATAGGAAGAAGCCGTACATCGCGAGTGAGGGGTCGTCGGTACCGGAGGAGCACGCGTCCTTGAGCAGCTCCGGCGCCACCTCGTGCACACCGATGACGTGCTTGCCTTCGGCCGCCATTCGCTCCTGTAGCTGGCCAAGCTGCTCGGTCGTGGCACCGAAGAGAAACTCGCGGAAGGCGGCCTCTTCGTCCTCGGTGTGCTCGGGGCGGGCGAGCCAGTCCACGAAGCGCTCGTCGCCTCCAGCCTCGAGGAGGCGAAACATCTCCGAGGTACCGAGCAGCGTGCCCAAGGTGGCGGGGACCTTTCGCCGTGCCTCCCAGGTCGCCTCGAGGACAGGAAAGAAGTCCTCCACGCGGTAGGTGCTGTTCTCCCAAATCTGGGCGAGGGCCATCCCGGCGGTGTCGCGAAGTCGGAGCGAGAGCTCGTTGTCGGACACGATGGAGGTGAGAACCGTTTCGGCCAGACGCGTGTAGAGCGCGTGGCACAGGTGGTGGTCGATGTCGCGGAGCAGCTCGACCCGCCGCTCTTCGACCGGGATCTGGCAGCACGCGGCGCGGAGGAGCCGGTAGAAGTTGACCTCCCCCATGACCAACACGCGGCTCACCTGCGCCCGCCCCGGAAGGAACATCTCGAAATTGGCCGGCGTCGCCGCCGTGAGACGGTTGACCAGCGACTGAAGGTCTCGCTTTCGGTCGCCCACCGAGCTCTCCAAGAAGAGCGAAGGGTAACCGTTGAGGACCTCGCCCAGGCGCTCGAGCTGCCGACGGCTGTCGTGGATCGCTTTCAACCACGATGCCGCTCCGGGTTGGGCTTCCATCGCCTGGTAGACCGCCAGCACCGTCGCACGCTCGGTGCGATCGAAGGGGCCGTTCGGCGAGAAGGTGCGGGAGAAGGCGCTCATGAGGACCCGAGCCGATGTGAGGCTACCACTCGAAACTGCTGTGTGCGTCGATCCGCGCTCCATGTGTAGAGACAGATGGTGTCGAGGCTGACCTCTACCCCCACGGCGGGTTGGTTCAGCGCCCAATTGAAGGCCTCGTGGCGATGTTCCGCACTCGCCTTTCGCGCGGGCCGCGCCAGCGTGATGTGGGGTTTGGGCGGCCGTTTGTCCGCCCGCGCCGAGGCTGCTTGGAGCAACGGGTCGCGCAGCTCCTCGATGAGCTGGATCGCCTGGGAGCGGCCTTCGGTCAGCAAGAGAGACAGCGCGGACGGTCGCTTGGGGTTGCCCATGGCCACCAGGCGCCCGAGCGTGGCCCGGAGCGGGGCGCCCCGATAGGCTTCGGCCTCGGCCCAGGCGTGCTTGGCTCGGGCCTCGCCGCAGGGGCCCAAAAACGCCACCGTGAGGTGCAGGTCGTCGGGGTGGAAGCGGCGGAGATGAGGCGGCGCGGCCGCTACGAAGGGCTCGAACCACGTGCCCGCCGGGACTGCGAGACCGATGAACCAATTGGCGTGAGGCAGAGGCGCGGGCTCGCTTTCGGGCTCGGAGATGGGTTGGAATTCGATCTGAGGTTCGGAGCCGGGGGACGCAGAGGGCGAGGCGAGGTGCGCGAGGGAGGCGGTGATGCGGGCCTCGTCATCGGTGACGAGCGACCGAGCGGTGAGGCCGAAGAGGGTCGCGACCACGAGGGGGGCTCGGGCAGCGTCGTGGCCGGTACGGGTGAGGGCGCGTCCGGCCAGCTGCTCCATGCGGCGCTGGGCCAGCTCGACGCGAGCCTTCATCTCGGCATCGCGGGTCGCTTCACCCAGGAACGCTACCTGCAGCTGAGCGGGGCGCGAGGCGCGGCAGCACCTCAGCATGGCGGTCAGCGCTGACGTTAGGCTCGGCCGGGGACCCAGGGCGTCGAGGGCATCTTCGATCTGGCGAAAGAGACGCGTGTAGACGAACGCCTGGAGCTCCAGCACGAGCGTCTGCTTGCCTTCGAAGTAGTAGTGGATGGTCGACTTCGTCAGGCCCGCTTCGCCAGCGATCTGAGCGACGGTCGTGTTGGCAAAGCCTTCGCGGGCGAAGCAGCGCGCGGCGGCGTCGAAGATCTGAACCACGCGAGGGTGGGTCCAGTCCACGCGTCGTGGCAGGTCTTCGTGGCGCGTGGCCCGGCGGACCGGGGCGGGGGGCTTCTTCCGCGCGCGGCCCATGGGCCCCTCAGCCGTCGTCGCGCAGCATCAGGCGGTAGTTCCCTCGATCTGCGTCGTGCTTGAGGCTGATGAGCTCGCGCTTCTCGAGGTCTTTCATCAGCGCGGGGAACGACTTGTAGCCGTAGTATTCGTGATTGAAGCCCGGATTGAGGCGGTGAACGGTCTGCTTCACCATCGAGCCCCAGACGTTCTCGTAGTCTTGCGCGAGGCTACGGATGACTTCCATCACCTGCTCGACCGCATCCGCCTTCTTGTCGTTGCTCTTGCTGCCCGAGGACTTGCGGCGCGACCGGCGCGAGGTCTTCGCGGTCTCCCGACGCACGAGGTCATCGTAGTAGATGAACTCGTCACAACTCTTGACCAGGAGGTTGGACGTGGAGTTCTTCACGCCGCAGCCGATGACGCGCTTGTCTTCCTCGCGGAGCTTGTAGACCAGCGGGGAGAAGTCGCTGTCCCCCGTCAGGAGGGCGAATGTGCTGATGTGCTCCTTGCCGAAGCAGAGGTCCATGGCGTCTACCACCATGTGGATGTCGGCGCTGTTTTTGCCGCTCACCCCGGTCTCGGGGATGTCGACCATGGTCACCCCGTGCTGGTGCAGGGTCTGGGTGCGGCGGCGGTAGCGGCTCCAGTCGCAGTAGGCGCGCTTGTAGACGATGCGACCCTTTTCGAGCAGCCGATTGAGAACGAGTCCGATCTCGACCGATTTTTGCTTGGGCGTCATGTCGAGGACGCCGAGGGCGAGGTTCTCGTAGTCGATGAAGACGGCGATGAGCTGTTCGTCGGACACGGTTGGTTATTGCCGAGGACAGCGCGTGACGTCAAACCGCCGCGGTTCGTCGTTTGCATCGACCAGCGTGGCGTGTATCTCCAGGCGTGATGTCGGATCGACTTGTCGTCGTGGGGGCGGGGTCCGCGGGGGCTGTGATCGCGGCCCGGGTCACCGAGGACGCGTCCGAAGAGGTGCTGCTCATCGAGGCGGGGCCACACCACACTCCGCCTGCGCTCCCCGGCGATCTGGCCAACGGCCGACGCAACTCCACCGACGACCACGACTGGGGCTACCGGTTTCTGCCCAACGAAACCCATGACGTCGCGCCGCTTCCGCGCGGGCGGGTCACGGGCGGCTCCTCCGCGGTCAACACCTGCATCGCCCTGCGGGGGCAGCCATACGATTTTGACGAGTGGGCCCAGATCGCGGGCCGACACTGGCGTTGGGAGCATTGCCTGCCCGCCTTCAAGCGGCTCGAACGTGACCTCGACATCGACAACGAATGGCACGGTCAGAGCGGCCCCATTCCCATCCGGCGCCATCGGCCCGAGGAGCTGGTGCCCTTCCAGGCGGCCTTCCTCGAGGCATGTGCCTCGGCGGGTCACCCGCGTTGCGATGACCACAACGACCCGACCACCACCGGGGCCGGTCCGCACGCGATGAACAAGGTCGACGGCCGTCGAATCAGCACCGCCGAGGCCTACCTGACTCCCGCCCTCGGTCGCGACAACCTGACGCTCTGGGCCGACACCGAGGTGGTGCGGGTCCTCTTTCGGGGGCGCCGGGTCAGCGGTCTCGAGGTACGCCGCCCGAACGGTCGGCGCGAGCGTCTGCGAGCGGACCGCGTCGTCCTCTCCGCCGGGGTGATCGCCACCCCCGGCATTCTGCTCCGCTCGGGCATCGGTCCGCGGCCAGCCCTCGAGCGGCTCGGGATCCAGGTCATGAGTGACCTCCCCGTGGGTCAGCACCTGCTGGACCACCCCGGCTCCGTCATCGTCATGCCGCTCGTGGACCCAACGCTCGCGAGCGGGGACCAGCCGCTCATCCAGACCACCATGCGGTTCACCGTCGACGACCGTCATCCCAACGAGATGCAGCTCCAGCCGGTGAGCTTCGTCGACCTCCCGGGCATCCCCTTGATGGTCGCGATGACCGTGGTCGTAGGGAAGTCCGCTGGGTCCGGCTACCTCTACTACGACTCGCCCGCCGTCGACGCCAAGCCTCACATCTTCCCCCAGCTGGGCCTTCATTCCGAAGATCGGCGACGCATTCGCCGGGGCGTCGAGCTGGCCCTCGACGTGGCCCACCAGCCGGTGATGCGCGACATCGCCACGGTGGTGTGGCCCACGCCCGCCCAGCTGAAGCTCGAAGACAGTGGCTGGATGCTCCCGGGAATCGGCTCTGGCTATCATCCCTGCGGGACCGCTCCCATGGGCCCGCTCGGCGATGGTCGGAGCGTCTGCGATGGCCACGGGCGCGTGTACGGGGTGGAGGGCCTCTACGTCGCCGACGGCAGCATCATGCCCACGGTGCCCTCATCGAACCTCAACCTTCCCACGATCATGATCGGGGAGCGGTTTGGAGCCTGGTTCCGAGCCCGCGAAATCTGAGCCGCGGGCGAGCGCGAAGCTGGACGAGACTTCGGCGGGGGGAAGAGGTAACGCCAGCCCAGCGTAAGACGCGGGCAGTTCGGGTTTTCAACGGCGCGAGCCCCCGGTACAACAGGCTCAAGGAGAACAGTCAAGAAATGGCGCAGCAACCACCAGGCGGCGGTCACCCCCCCCATGGCGGCGGATACCCTCAACAGCAGGGATACGCTCAGCCCGGCCAGGCGGCCGGTCAGCAAGGCTACGCGCAGGCCCCGGGCCACCCCCAGGCCGCAGCACAGCCACCGGCGGGCCAGCCGGCTCAGCCCCCAGGTGGTGGTGGCGGAGGCGGCAAGTCCAAGCTTCCCCTCATCGCCGGCGGCGGGATTGCCGCGGTCGCCGTGATTGGCGGCATCATCTGGGGCGTCAGCTCGATGGGTGGCGGTGCTCCCCTGCCCATGGACAAGGGCATGCTTCCCAAGGACACCACCATGATCGCCCGGCTGAAGATCGAGGCGGCCAAGGCCGGAACGCAAGATCTGCCCGACGAGGCCCGCTGGTCCCGAATGGCCGCCCGCTACTGTGGCGGCGAAGACGTCTTCAGCGACTTCCTCAACGCCGACAGCGAGTACTCCCGTCGCTCGATCGCTCAAGTCCTGAGTGACGAAGACAAGCTCGAGGACATCAAGAAGGCCCTCGAGTGCGGCAAGGAAGTCGCCGGCAAGTATCCCTTCGGTGGCTCCCGCTACAACCTCAAGGTGGGCGAGCACGACGACAAGGACGCCTACACGGTCGCCCTCACCGAGATCGACGTCGAGGAGATGCCGGAGGGCACCGACAAGCGCGACGGGGCCGACGATCCCGACAACATGCAGCACGCTTTCTGCATCCTCTCGAGCTTCGGCAAGAAGAAGAAGTGCGACGAAGAGTCGTTCATCTTTGCCAAGCTCGACAAGACCAACCTCTGGGCCGAGGGGCGCCAGAAGGCGCTCGACGAGTTCGGCGGAGACGTCGATCTCGAGGGCGGTCACACCTCCAGTGACCTCGACCTGCTCGAGGACCTGGCCAAGGAGTTCTCGAGCTACGACGACGCCATCGTCACCATCGACGTCGACAAGGACTTCGAGGACCCGCTCGCCCGGAAACTCGGCGGCCGCTACCTGAAGAAGGCCGATGAGGAGACCCGCGAAGACCTCCAGGATGCCGCCAAGGAGCTCCGCGAGGAGATGGAGGACATCAAGGGCTACGGGTACGGCAGCAAGGGCACGTTCGACAACGGCGAGAACATGGAGATCCACCTCGTCGTCTACGCCGAGGATGAGGGCAACGCCGAGAAGATCCAGAAGGACTACGACGAGTTTCTATCCAAGCTCGGCGAGGCCATCGAAGAGGGCTACGAGAACTACGAGGAAGAGCAGGAAGACAAGGACGAAGACGACGACGACAAGCTCAGCGACCGCCAGAAGGAGCGCAAGGAGCTGCGCGAGAAGGTCGCCGAGGCCCAGATCAAGGCCGCCGTTGCCGTGCTCAAGGAAGCCAAGGCCGAGGTGAGTGGTGACAAGGTCACCATCACGTTCGAGCTCGAGCCCGAGGACGATCTCAAGGGGGACATCGAGAAGCTGGTGGAGGACACCCTCGAGGTGGCCAAGTCCGCCGCGAAGCTCGTCGACAACATCGCAGCGGGGGAGGAGCTCGACAAGGAGGCCCTCGACGTCGTGGGCGGCGACGATCTGGCCGACACCATCGACCAGATGAAGACCCTCACCAAGGAGTGCAAGGGCGCCTGCGGGGCTTGCGACGATGAGGACAAGTGCAACGAGAGCTGCCTATTCAGCTACGGCCGGGCCATGGAGGCCTGCGACGAGGAGGTCGAAAAGCTCCTCTCTTGCATCGGCGAGGACGAGGACAAGGCCTGCAACAAGGACGGCAATCGCCTCAAGCTCCCGTTCGACCGTTGCGACGACGAGCGCAAAGAATACTTCGAGTGCGAGAAGAAGCAGCGCGACAAGGACAAGAAGGACGACGATTGACGGATGAGGGGGCTTGAGCGGCTGGGATAAAAGAGCCACCACGCGTCGCGCGGGCCCCCCGCCCAGCGCGCGGGACGGCGCCTACCTGGTCTACACAGGCCTCTCCGAACGCGCTCGAAGAGACGGCATCGAGGAGCCGGCTTCGGTATCGCTTGGCGATGCCTTTCGCCTGCTCCCCGGTGCCGTCATCGCGTTGGGGCGCAGCGACCTCTGCGAGGTCACGATCGACGCCAAGTCCCTCTCGCGTCGCCACGCCATGGTGTCCTTCGAGCCCGGCGCAGAGGTCAGGTTGGTTCTGGTCGATTTGAACACGCGCACCGGCTGTTGGGTCGAGGGCCGCCGCGCTCCCGTGCAGAAGGTCGCTCCCGGCCAGACCTTCGAGCTCGCGCGGTACTTCTGCTTTCGCTGCCAGCCCGCCGGCTGAGGCTCAACTGGAGTAGGCTGGTGCCATGGTGCGTCAGCGTCCGTCTCGCGGCAGTCGCCACGTCGTCGAGGCGACGGGGCTCACGGCCCATGGTGAAGGCATCGCGCGCGTGGAGCGTGACGAGCTCGTGGTCCCCGACTTGATGCCCGGAGAACGCGGGGAAGTGGTGATCACCCACGTGGGTCAGCGACTGTTTGGGCGGGTGGGCCGCCGCGAAGTCGACCACCCCAGCCGCCGTGCTCCTCCCTGCCCGCGCCAGGGCCATTGCCAGGGGTGCCCACTGATGACCGTGGGTGAGGACCGACAACGTGAGCTCAAGCGAGCTTGGCTCGCGGACTTCGGCCTCGAGGTGGAGACGCTCGAGCACGATGACCGGCCCCTGGGCTACCGGTGGTCGAGCAAGCGTGTGGCGGGGGGAGAGGCGGGCGCCCTCGTACTGGGCAGCTACCGGCGGCGCAGCCACGAGGTGGCCGACATGGCCGATTGCCGGGTGGACCATCCAGTTCTGAGCGTGCTCTGCACCGAGATCGTGGCGGCGGCCAACGGCCTCTGGCTGCCGCCCCATACCGACGACGAGCCGGAGGGGCTCCGCTACGTTTGGCTCAAGACCAACGGCGAGGACACGCTCGTGACCCTGATCGCCGGCGTGATGAGCTCCGCGTTGAAGGAACTCGCTTCACGCGTCGAGGCTACGGTCGTGGCCATCGGCGTCCAGCCCGATCGAGGCAATGCCATCGCCGCCCAGTCGCTCGAGGTCGTGCGCGGCCCGTCTACCGTGAGCTTGTCCCTCGCCGGCCGCGACACCGACATCGGGCCCATGGGGTTCCTTCAGCCGAATCCCCCCGTGGCCGAGCGCGCCTACCGCCACCTGGTCGACGCGCCGGCGGGGGATCGGGCCCTCGATCTGTACGCGGGGGCCGGCGTCACCACGGCGCTTCTTCGTGATCGGTTCGATGAGGTCGCGCCCTGCGAGAGTCACCCCGCCTCCGCGGCGCGTTTGGGTATCGAGCCGGCTCGGGCACAGGAGTTTCTCGCCGCTCAGAGCGGCGGGGTGGATCTCGTCGTCGCCAACCCCCCGCGTTCGGGCATGGGTGCGGCCGTTTGCGAGCATCTCGCCCGTCTGGCGCCTCCGCGCATTCACATCATGAGCTGCCACCCTCGCAGCCTCGCCGCAGATCTCTCACGCCTCGGGGACCATGGCTACGAGGCTGTGAGCCTGAGGGCCTACGACACCCTGCCCCAGACCATGCACGTCGAGCTCGTCGTACAACTCGTGCGAAGGGCGAGCTGAGCTCAGTACGGGCCGTCGCCGGAGCGCGGTTCGCAGATGGCAGCCAGTGTATGCGCGACGTCGCTGCTCGTCAGCCCCTTGGGCTTGTTCTCGTCGTTCATGCCCGCTCGCCGGGCGAGGTCACTCAGCGATACCAAACCCACCAACTGGTCGTCCTCGTCGATGACCGGCAGCCGGCGAACGCGCCGGGCACGCATCAGCGCCTGAGCGTCGCGGATGTGGTCTTTGGGGCGGCAGGCATGAACGTTGGTGCGCATCACCCCTTCGACGGCGATGTTCTTGAGGCGCTTGTCGCGATCGTGGGCGGCCAGGCAGATGTCCCGGTCGGTCACCACGCCGATGACGCGTTTGCCGTCGTCCACCACCGGGACCCAGCCGCAGTCGCGTTCCACCATGATCGCCACCGCATCGGCGAGCGATTGGTGCGACTTCACGGAGCGTGGGCGGGGATTCATGACCTTCTCGACATGCACGGCTCACCTCGATCTGCCCCTGGGGGCATGCTGTGGGGGCGATTGTCAGGGCGTCCCCGCCATAGGCGTACCACGACCCGCGGGGCCGTGCCGATGCCTTGGTCGCTCGCGCAACAGGTGCGCTAGGGTGAATATCCCCGGGACGGTCTACGCGATGAAGCAAGAAGGCGAAGAGAAGAGCAGCACGAAGAAGAAGAAGCCGCGAAAGCTGAAGCGCGCGCTCTACGAGACCGAGCTGGAACGACTTCAGACCGAGCTGGTCAAGCTGCAGTACTGGGTCAAGCACCGTGGCCTGCGCCTGGTCGTCATCTTCGAGGGGCGCGACGCGGCCGGCAAGGGGGGCGCCATCAAGCGCATCACGGAGGGCCTCAACCCGCGGGGCTGTCGTGTGGTCGCCCTAGGCACGCCGACCGAGCGAGAGCGCACGCAATGGTACTTCCAACGCTACGTGGCCCACTTGCCTGCGGCGGGGGAGATCGTCCTCTTCGACCGCAGCTGGTACAACCGCGCGGGCGTCGAGCGGGTCATGGGCTTCTGTACCAAGGCCGAGTATCAGGAGTTTCTCCGATCGTGCCCCGAGTTCGAGCACATGCTGGTTCGCAGCGGGGTCAAGCTCATCAAGTACTGGTTCAGCGTGAGCGACGAGGAGCAGGAGCGTCGATTCCGTAGCCGTGCCGAGACGCCCGCCAAGCGCTGGAAGCTGAGCCCCATGGACCTGGAGTCGCGCCGTCGCTGGGTCGAGTACTCCAAGGCCAAGGACGCCATGTTCGAGCATACCGACAGCGACCAGGCCCCGTGGTTCGTCGTCAAGGCCAACGACAAGCGCCGGGCTCGCCTCAACTGCATTCGGCACCTGCTCGACCAAATCGACTATGAGGACGTGCTGCCGCAGGATGCCATCACCTTCCCGCCCCGGCAGCCCAACAAGGGCTACCAGCGTCCGCCCAAGGCCGGACAGCGCTGGGTCCCCGAGGTCTACTGAGTCAGCGCCGAGGGTCAGCGGGGCAGGTGGCCGGCCTTGGTCAGCAGCTCGTGGTGTAGGCCAGGCTCCGCGGCGACCTCGACGAAGAAGCCGTTGCGCCAGGGCCACTCCTTCACCGCCGCGCGGTAGTCGGGAATTGACCGGGAGTAGGAACGCAGTCGTGCCTCGAGGCGCTCCTGCGCCATCGGACTGAGCGCGAGGTCGAACGAGGGCATCCCGAGCGCGAGCAGCTCATCGACGAGCTTGCTGAGCAGCGGTGCATGGTGTTCGACCACGCCGCCTACTGGCTCGCCGGTCACCTCGCAGAGCAGACCCATGGTGCAGTTCCAGAGCAGCTTCTCGAGCTCTACTTCCGCGAAGTTTTCTCGTTCCACCGATCTTGCCGGAACCTCGAGCTGCTCGAGCCATCTGACCACCGCGTTGGCATGTGGGCCGGTGAAAAGGCTCTCGCTCCCAGGGACGAGCGGCGCCTCTCGGGTGGCCACGGCAAAGAAGAGAAGACCCCGCGACGCCCTCGAGAGTTCGCGCCGTGCGAGCCACGGCCGAAGCATGCCGTTCTGCGTGAAGACCAGACGGTGGTGATGCTCGGGGGCGATCCGCTCGAGCACCGCCTCGAGGTCGTCGTTCCGCACGGCGACGAAGATCGGCTCCTCGCTCTTCGGGATGGACGTCCACCCCTCTTGCCGCGTGACGAGCGTGTGATGAGCCTCCGCATCTGATGCCAGGCGCGCGAGCGCACCTCCAACCCGGCCTGCGCCAACGATGATCATGACCCCTGGATAGCAGCTTTCGGCCTGCGCCGGAGCTGGTGGGCGAGCGTGGCGATGCGCTGGAGATCGCACGAGAAAGCGTTGATGACGACCTCTCACCATTGGCAT
>JGI12210J13797_10153326_pt1 | contig 22770 bp, 21 predicted proteins | sample ElkSlonscriptome_3_FD_13797 | JGI IMG/M metagenome (IMG submission 13797)
AAGCAGGCCCTGTTCACCGTGCTCAGCTTCGAGTGGCAGTTCGTCCACGCCGGCGGGCCGTTTTCGATCGGCACGACCGTCGGCATCTTCGGCGACCGCGCCGACGCGCTGATCGCCGAGGACGTCGCCGAGGGCGACAGCATCCGCTCGAGCGCCGACCGGGTCCGCTTCAACGTCGTGCCCGTGACCTTGCTGCTCGGCTATCGCTTCGAGCTCCTCGCCGATCGCTTCCGGGTCCCGCTCGTGCCCTACGCCCGCGGCGGCGTCGCCTACGGGTTTTGGTGGGAGCGCAAGGGCGGCACCTACGCGACCGACAGCGCCGGCAACAAGGCCCGCGGCGGCAGCTGGGGCTGGCAGGTCAACCTCGGCCTCATGCTCCGCCTCGACTTCCTCGAGCGCGCCGCCGCCATCGACCTCGACCGGCTGACGGGGATCAACCACACCTACCTATTTGGCGAGTGGCAGTTCTCGCGCATCGACAGCTTCGGCAGCGACACGGCCATGGCCATCGGCGACGACACCTACCTGCTCGGGCTCGCCGTCGAGTTTTAGGACGGCAAGGTGAGCAGCGCACGCGTCGGTCTGAGCTTGGGTCTCGCGCTCGTCGGCGCCGGGCTGATCTCGCTCGCAGCCGGCTGCCGCGCGCCCGCGCCCCTCGAGCCCGGCCACAGCGCCGCGCTGTGCTGCAAGGCCGCCGCGGACGACGAGGTCAGCTTCATCGGCTGCCGCCAGGCGCGGGTCTGCCGGGCCAACGAGTCGGTCTGGGTCCGCGGCCCGCTCGCGTGCACCGACGCCAGCGACAGCTGCAAAGAAGGCCTGTGCTGCGAGCTGGTGATCGACGAGGCAGCCAAGCCCGAGCCCGACGCGCAGGCCCACACCGAGAGCGATGTCGACTAGGAGCTCGACGGTGGCCCGCTTTGCCAAGCTCCTGGTGCTCGATCTCGACGAGACCTTGCTCCACGCCCGCGGCCGGAGCGAGCCCGAGCTGCCGTGGCCGCCGCAGCGGCGCGTCGCTCATTTTCGCGTCTACCTGCGCCCCGGCGTCCACGAGTTCATGGCCGAGGCCCTCGACTCGTTCGCGGCCGTCGGAGTCTGGACCTCGGCCTCGACCGAGTACGCGCTGGCGATGCTCGAGCGCATCGTCGAGCGTCGGCGCCTGCGCTTCGTGTTCACCCGTGATCGCTGCGAGCAGCGCCAGGATCCTACCCTGCGCGAATCTTATTGGCGCAAGGATCTCGGCGTGCTCGACGGCTTTGGCTTTGATCAGCGGCAGATCCTGATCGTCGACGACAAGCCCCGAGGCTTGGAGCTTCAGACCAGCAACCTCGTGCAGATCATGCCGTTTTTGGGCGATCCAGACGACCGCGAGCTGAGCAAGCTCAGCGCCTACCTGCGCGAGCTCGGCGAGGCCGAGGACGTCCGCGAGGTCAACAAGCGCGGCTGGTGGCTGTCGCGCTGACCTCGGCGAAGCGCAGCTCGTCTTGGTCCGCGAGGTAGTCCGACAGCCGCACGCGATCGTCGAACGACATCTCCTCGAAGCGGACCCGAACGAGCTCATGGATCCCACACAGCTCGCGATGGACGACCTCGACCAGCGCCGTGATCTTCGCGCTCGACCCGGGCAAGGGCACGGTCAGCCACGCGTAGCGCAGATCGAGGCCCTTTTTGTTGACGACGTCGCCGGGATCGGGCGCCGCGCGGAGCAAGGACATGCCGCCGGTCGACAGGGTCTCGATCACGAAGCCCTCGGTCGTCCCGACCAAAGGCCCGGGCGAGACGAAGCGGTAGATGGGACGGCGGGGATCGTGTCGACGAGTCGTGTCCACGAGACCAAGCTAGTCGCAACGGCCGAGGTCAGCCAAAAGCTCGCGAATTCGTCGGGGGGCCGCAGCGGCCCGGCTGCTCAGCCCGAGGCTAGCGCTAGCAAGTAAAACCGGTAGTCCGCGCCGTCGTGGAGCATCACGAAGTCGCTCGTGTCGCTGGCAGCGGGCATCCCGACCACGGGAATCTGGGGGATCGAGTTGTCGTGCCCGTACTCGTAGGCGCCGGTCCCAGCGTTGAACGCGAACTGGTGGAGCAGATCCGCGCGGCCCCGAGCGAAGGCGTAGTAGCGGTAGACCTCGCCGTCGTGGAGCATCGCCCAGCGCTCGTGATCGACCCCCGCCGGTGAGCCGACGAGCTCGAGCTCGGGGATCGAGTCGTAGCCAAACTCGTAGACCCCCGAGGTCGGGTTGAAGGCAAACTGGTACAGGCGCGTGGGCGCGGTCTCGCTGCGCATGTAGAGGCGGTAGCGGGCGCCGTCGTGGAGCATCGCGAAGCTGCGCGCGCTCGCGTCGGCCGGCGCGCCGACGATCGCGAGCTCGGGGACCGAGCGAAAGCCGTAGGTGTAGGCCAGCGTCGCCGGGTCGTAGGCGAACTGGTACACGGCGTCGTCACGCCCAGAGCGAAACATGTACAGACGATAGAGATCGCCGTCGTGGAGCATCGCCACGCGGTCGCGATCCGCGTCCGCAGGCGCCCCGACGATCGCGAGCTCGGGGATCGAGTCGGCGTGGGCGTAGACGTAGGCCAGCGTCGACCAGTCGAAGGCCGCCTGGTGCAGGGACAGCCGCGCACCAGCGGGCTCCTCGACTGCCGGGAGCTCGACGAAGGTTGGCGGCGGACCCGACTCCGAGGCCGCCGGAGCTTCGAGGCTCGGGGCGGTCTCGGGCTTGCATCCAGCGGACAAGACAAGGGCGAGGGCCACAACGCGTGTCGAAGCGGGGGGCTCGAGCATCGGCCCTCGACCCTACACGAGGGGCGAGGCCGCGACCACGAGCGGCTCGAGGCGCGGCTTGTTTTCGGGTCTACTGGGCCGAGGCTGCGGCGTCGGCGGGCGGGTCCTCGAACCACACTTCTTTGACTTGTAGCTGGGCCGCGACCTTGGCCAGCATCTTGGTCGAGCCATCGATGACGGCGTAGGCGCGATAGGGTCCGGCATTTTGGATGGACTCGACGCCGGCGTGAGTTAGGCGGGCTCGGGTCAAGTCATCGACGACCTCGGTCGCGAGGTGCATGCAGATGTAGGTGTGAGGCTTGGCTTCGGGTTCAATCGCAGGCTCGTTTAGCATGGACGCTCCTAGGTTGGGGTACGACGCATCGCCAACCCGGGGTGGGCAGCGATGCCACTGTGCTGTTGTTGCTGGTCGAAGACAAAGAGGCCGACAGCGCCAGGGCTGTCACGCTTAATACGACCAACTCACCAGTAGTAGCACACCTGAATACAATGCACAAATGCCGAGGAGCGGGACGACTGGGGCCCCGCGCAGCGGCCTGGGGGCTCCTACTCCCGCAGCTGGCTGACCAAAAACCAGTCGATCTGCCGCCGCGCGACCGAGGCGTCGACGAGCTCGACCATGACCCGATCGCCGACCGTCAGGGTCTTGCCGGTCCGCTCGCCGACCATCCGGACCCCGGTGTCGTCGCGATAGAAGGCCTCGCCCGCGTCCTTGGCCAAGTCGCTGACCTTGACCATCCCATCGACGAAGGGCGAGTCGATCTGGACGAACACGCCGTTGGTCGACAGCCCCGAGATCGTGCCCTCGAAGCGATCCCCGATGCGATCGCGCATGTGGATGGCCGCGAACAGGCTCTGGGTCTGGCGCTCGGCCGAGACGATCTCGCGCTCGCGCTCGCTGCACCGGGCGGCGAGCTCGCCGCTCTCGTCGCGCTTGGGCATGCGCGGGATCGGCTCGGGACCGCCCTCGCCGCCGCGGCTCGCAACCCAGGCCTTCATCACACGGTGCGAGATCAAGTCGGGGTAGCGGCGAATCGGGCTGGTGAAGTGGACGTAGGCCCGCGAGGCGAGGGCGAAGTGGCCGACGTTGTCGACCTCGTAGGCGGCCTGGGCCATGGCCCGGAGCATGAGGCTGTTGAGCGCGGCGGCGTAGGGCTTGCCGCTCAGCTGCGCGAGGAATTTTTGGACCCCGCGCGGGTTTCGGAGCTTCTCGGGGTCGGCCTTGGCCCCGAGGCTGAACGCCGCGACGCCGAGGATGTTGAGCTTCTCGGGGTCGGGCTTGTCGTGGACGCGGTAGACGACCGGGAGCTTGTGCTCGACGGCGAGCTCGCCGACGGCCTCGTTGGCGGCGATCATCAGCTCCTCGATCAGGTTGTAGGCCCGGGCCATGGCCTTGGACGAGCGGCTCTTGACCACGTCGAGGATCCGCGTGCGGTCGTCTTGTTCGAGCACGACCTTGGCCTCGGGCAGATCGAGCTCGATGGCGCCGCGGCGCATCCTCGCCTTGCGCAGGCGGTCGGCGCAGGCCCGCAGAGCAAACACCCGCTTGCGGGCCTTCTTGCCCAGGTTGTCAGCGCCGTCGAGCGAGGTCGCGACCTCGCCGTAGGTCAGGCGTCGGCGCGAGTGGATGACGCCGGCCCGGACCTGCCACTCGGTGGTCGCGCCGGACGAGTCGACGCGCATGCTCACGACCATCGCAAGGCGATCTTGCTTGGGCACCAGCGAGCACATGTGGGCGCTGAGCTCGTGGGGCAGCATCGGGATGGCGCGATCGGGCAGGTAGGTCGAAAAACAGCGCAGCCGGGCCTCCCCGTCGACGGCGGTGTGCTCGCGGACGTAGTGGGAGACATCGGCGATCGCGACGTGGAGCCGGTAGTCGCTGTTGTGCTCGTCCTCGCCGAGCTGCTCGACGCACACGGCGTCGTCGAAGTCACGGGCGTCGGGCGGATCGATGGTCATGAACGCGAGCCCGCGCAAGTCGGCGCGGCCGACGATGTCCTCGTCGCGGACCTCGGTCGGAACCTCGCGGGCCTCGGCCTCGACCTCGCCTGGGAAGCTGTCGTCGATCTCGTGCTCGATGAGGATCTTTTGGACCTCGGTCTCGAGCGCCCCGGGCTCGCCGACGGTCCGCTGGACCTCGACGGTGATCTGCGGGTCGGGGTCTTCGGGATAGTCGACGATCCGCGCGACCACGACCTTGCCGGGCGCGCCCTCGCGGGGGCCGCCCTTACACACGATCGGCCAGATCAGCCGCGGGTCCTCGGACTCGAGCACCCACTTGCGGTTGCCGGCTCGAGTCAAGACCCCGACCGCGCGGGTTCGCTTGCGCCTGACGATGGCCTCGACCCGGCCCTCGAGGCCCTTTTCGGACTCCCAGTACACGACCTCGAGCTCGTCGCCATCGAGCGCGCCGCGCAGGTAGCCGGGGGGGATGAAGATGCTCCGGCTCTCGTCGCCGGATAGCGGTTGGGCGAAGCCGTAGGCGCCCGGATTCACGTGGAGGGCGGCCGTCGTTCGCCAGCGTTTCGTTGTCATGTCTGTCAGTCTCGTTCTCAGTCTCTTCGTTTGGCCGGGGACCGTGTCACGAGACACGGCGCCGCGCAATGGCCCACTAGCTGCCAAACGCGCGCAAGCTGCCGTCGTCACAGCCGACGACGACCACGCCCTCGTCGGTCAGCGCGACCGAGCTGTCGATGTCGGCGCCGAGGTCGAGGGCCCACAAGACCTTGCCCGCGGGTGAGATCGCGTAGAGGTGGTCGTCCTGCGAGCCGACGTAGATCGTGCCGTTGGCGTCGACGACCGGGGACGCGTGGATCGGCGCGCCGGTTGGCAGGGTCCAGTTGACCTCGCCGCTGGGCTCGAGCGAGTACACGTGGGTGTCGTAGCTGGTCACGTAGATCGTGTGGTCGGGGCTGATGGCGAGGCTCGAGCGAACGTCGCGCTGGGCGATGAAGCTCCAGCGCAAGCTGCCGTCGGAGCGCAGCGCGTAGATCCGCCCGTCGTCGGCGCCGATGAACAGGCCGCGATCGGGGCCGATGACGCCGGAGCCGTCGACGTCGGCGCGGACCGTGTGCTGCCACAGCTGCTCGCCGGTCTCGGCCGACAGCGCGGTGATGAAGCCGTCTTGGCCGCCGAAGTAGACCCGGCCGTCCTCGGTCACGACCGGGGTCGAGAACACGTGCTTGCGCGGCTCCTCGGACTCGGCCGGCCAGTGCCAGCGGATCTCGCCAGCGGGCGACAGGCGGTAGACGCCGTCGGAGCCGACGAACAAGTCGCCGCTCGGGCCGATGGTCGGGCCGCCGTCGACGTCACAGCGCGCGCCCTCGGGCCCGGGCGAGCGCGTGTTCTGGCAGTCGCCGAGCTTCTTGCGCCAGGCGATCTTGGCCTCGGGGTCGTCGCCGGCAGCCGCGGGCGTGAGCGCGAACAGCTCGTCGGTGTCGCTGCCGATGTACAGGCGCAGGTCCTCGCCCTCGCCGGTCGCGGCCGCCGTCGCCCAGATCCGACCGCCGAGATCGAGATCGAGATCGCTGACCTGGCCGGCCTCGTCGCCGCTGACCACGACGCCGACGAAGCGACCGGCGTGCGTCCCGACATAGGCCGTCAGCCCCGCGGGGCCCTCGGCCAGCGCCGGCGTCGCAAACACGACGGCGCCGAGCTCGGCGATCCACAGCGGCGAGGGCTCTTCGGTCGGTCCCGTCGCCGCGCTCGCGCCGGCGTGGCCCGGCCCGCCGCGGTACCACGTCCGGGGCGTCGGGGTCTCGGGCGCCTCGGGCTCGGCGGCGGGCTCGGGCTCGGGCTCCATCGGCGGATCGATGCACGACCCCTCCGAGCAGATCCGCTCGCCCTTGCAGTCGACGTCCTTGCCGCAGCCGGGGCTCGCCAGACGCGTAGCTTGACATCCGCATAGGGCCAGGGTCAGGCCGGCGGCAGATGTCCAGTGGATCCCGAGCGCGCGCGGCGTGGGGCTCGTAGCCTGGGAGAGGCGACTCACATCTCCACGGACGCTCGAGACTCGATGCGGTGTTCCGGTTCGCACGTCGCTTTGGGCCAATCCTCGCGACCCCACCACCCTGGATGGGTGGGAGCGGCGAAGCTCTCACACACGTCGGGTATTCGTAAATCCGCGACGTTCGTGCTAGCGTAGCGCTCGCCCAAATAGGGCGCAAACACGCGAAATTCTTGACTCAATTTCGACATCGGGGACCCACGCAAGGGCCGCTTCGTGACGCCACACACGGTATCTCGGGGCCGGTCGACGCGCGCACCCGCGCTGCGACCCACAGCCCGATGGCCTTGACAACAAGGCCCAAATTTGGTCGAGAAAGGGTCTCTTTGCGCACAATCCTGCGCACGCCACTCCAAACCAAAACGGAGCCCACATGGCAAATCAGGCCGTCCAGGCGCCAGAGCCTACAGGTCCGGTCGAGGAACACTACTACCGTCGTGGTGACATCGACTTCTGTTTCCTCCTGAACCGCACGCATCTCAACCTCCGCGTATTCGACTACCGAGTCGGTAACTACCAGCAAAAGCGCGACTTCTTCGATCGCATCGCTCGGTCCGAGGGCCTCAAGAAGGTCTTCACCGTGGTCGAAAAGCAAGACTCCAAGAGCTGGCGGAGCGTCGGCTTCTCGCGCGAGGGCGCGATCCCGGGCTACTTCCGGACCGCCGACGCCTACGTCATGAGCCGGGTCTACACCGACGACGGCGACCCGATCCAAGGCGGCGCGCCCAAGCTCAACGCACCCAACTTCACGGCCAAGGATCCCAACCGGACCAAGCCGCGTGGGCTCAGCGTCGAGCTCGTGACCGACGGGCCCCGGCTCGCCAGCGTCGTCGCCGAGCACGGTGAAAAGGCGCTCTACGCCCCCTTCCGCCGGCAGATCTTCCACCCCGACATCGCGGTCCACGGGCGCTCGGGCAAGCACGACTTTTGGGTCGGCGCCGAGACCGACTCGTCCTTCGGCCACGCCAAGCTCGACGTCTTGACCGTGCCGCGGCCCAACAAGGACACCGATCCCGGCGTGATCGAGTTCCTCGCCCAGGTCCTGCTCGACGAGCTCCACAAGCGCGAGACCGCGAGCGTGTTCTCGCTGATCCCCGCCGACTGGCAGCCGAGCCAGCAGATCATCGCCAACTTGACGTTCAAGGTCACCGCCCGGCTGACTGACCACATCGTCCGCGAAGACGGCTTCGTCGGCGCGCAGCTGTGGCACCGACGCCTGTCGGCCAGCTCGGCTCCCAAGCTGCCGAGCTTCATCTAGCGACTGCCCCGAGCATGGCGCCGCCGCGTCCCTTGTTTGGGGGCGCGCGCGGGGCTATAGCTGGGTCGGTGGCCAGCAGCGTCGACAAGCCCGCCGGCAAGGACGAGCATGGCGACTGCGCGCCTGACGAGCACCCGCCGCTGCCGCGTCCGCGCTACGACGACGAGGCCCGGGCCCGGGCGGTGCGGCTGTTCAAGGCCCTCGGTGACGAGGCCCGACTGCGGACCGTAGAGATGTTGGTCGAGCGCGAGGCCTGCGTCAGCGAGATCGCCGAGGCAACCGGCGAGCAGCTGTCGACGGTCTCCCATCGCCTTCGGCTGCTGCGCTCCGAGGGCCTCGTCAACCGCCGCCGCGAGGGCCGACACATCTACTACTCGCTCGCCGATCGCCACGTCTACGAGCTGGTCCAAAACGCCCTCGAACACGCGGTTGAATAGGCTCCGCGTGGGCCGCGTGCTAACAGCAGGCGGGGAGCAGGATCTCGACGATCGTGCCGTCCTCGCAGGTGATGCGGATGTTGCCGCCGTGCTGCTGGACGAGCGAGTGGCAGATCGCCATGCCGAGCCCGGTGCCCATGGGCTTGGTCGAGAAGAAGGGCTCGAACACCCGGGTCATGATCTCGTCGGGGATGCCGGGGCCGTTGTCGAGCACGCACAGCGCGATCATGCCGTCCTCGGCCCGGGCGAGCGTGATCGTGATCCGGCCGTCTTCGGTGGCCTCGAGCGCCTCCATCGCGTTGCGCACGATGTTGATCACGACCTGCTTGAGCTTCTCGCGGTCGCCGTTGACGCACAGGGACTCGGGCGGATGCTCGGCGTGTAGCTCGATGTCGCGGCGCTGGGTCTCGGGCGCGAGCAAGGCTCGAAGCTCGTCGACGAGGCCGGTCGCGTCGAAGCGGCGGCGGTGGAGATCGGCCGGGCGCGCGAAGCGAAGGAAGTCCTCGACGAGGTGCGAGAGCCGGGCGATCTCACGCTGGACCGTGTCGATCGGCTCGAGCAGCTTGGGGTTGTCGATCGCTCGCTTGATCCGCCGCTCGAGCAGCTGCAGCTGGAGCGTGGCGGCGTTGAGCGGGTTGCGGATCTCGTGGGCGAGGCCGGCCGAGAGCGTGCCGACGGCGGCGAGCTTCTCGGCGATCCGCGCCCGCCGCTCGAGCTCGCGGGACTCGCGTTGGAGGCGGACCTTCTCGAGCGCGCGACCGACCGTGGTCAGCAGATCGACCGGGTCGAAGGGCTTGAGCACGTAGGCGTAGGCCTCCTGACCGACGGCCGAGATGGCGTCGTCGATCGAGGCGTTGCCGGTGATCAGCAAGACCTCGCTGAGCCCGTCGCCGGCTTGCTTGAGCTGGGGCAGGAGCGACAGGCCGGTCGCGTCGGGCAGGCGAATGTCGACGAGCGCGACGTCGAAGCCGCCGCGAGCCTGCTCGAGGGCCTCGGACGCGCGCGAAGCCCTCGACACCTGCGCGCCCTCCTCCTCGAGGATCTCGGTCAGGTTCTCGACGAGATCCTCGTGGTCGTCGACGAGCAATATGTGGGAGTCCCTCAGCTGTGGCGCTGGCGGGCTCATACGATCTGACGCAACCGTTCGACGAGCTTGGGCACGGTAAAGGGCTTGGTCACGACGATTAGCTTGCCCGAGCCGTCGTTGCTGGGGGCGGCATCGGGGAGCTCGGCGTCGGCGTCGTCCTCGAGGGCCTCGGGGTAGCCGGTGATGACCACGACCGGGCGCGACGAGCCGTCGGGTCGATGCTGGAGCTCGCGTGCGAGGGCGAGGCCGTCGCCGTCGGGCAGGCGCAGATCGACGAGCGCGACGCGGAAGTCGACACCCTGGGCAAGGTGTCGAGCGAGCGCGATGCTCGTGGCCGGGTGCGGGAGCAGGCCGGTCTCTTCGCAGAGGATCTCGCTGAGGTTGCCGACCAAGGCGACGTCGTCGTCGACGACGAGGATCGGCGCGGAGGCCTCGGCGACCCGCTCGACGAGGTGGAGGAAGGCGTCGAGATCGAGGGGCTTGTGGACGACGGCGAGGGCCCCCGACTCGTGCGCGCGCTCGACGGTCGCGGTGTCGGCGTAGCCGGTCATGACCATGACCGGCGTCCCGGGTCGGCGCTGCTTGAGCTGAGCGAGCAGCTCGAGCCCGTTCATGCCCGGCATCCGCACGTCGGTCACGACCAGGCTCCACTCGCGCTCATCGAAGCGCGCGAGGCCGTCGGCTGCGTTGAGCGCGACCTCGACCTCGACTCCATAGTCGTCGAGGATCTCGGCGATGTTCTCGGCTAGCGCGTCGTTGTCGTCGATGACCAGAACCGATGTCTCAGACAGATCACTCATGAACGCTCTTCCCCCCTCAGGGCACCCGGCAAGTGTAGTGTAACCGTTGCTCCCTCCGCATGGTTCGAGGCGCTGACGTAGCCCCCGTGGCGTTCGACGACGCTTTTGACCAGGGCCAGCCCGAGGCCTGTCCCGCTGGACTTGGTCGTGACCAGCGGCTCGAACACGAAGGGCAGGGTCTCCTCCTCGAAGCCCGGCCCGCGGTCCGAGACCGCCAAGCTCACGTCGTCGCCCGAGACCGTAGCCGTGACGCTGATGTAGCGATCGGTGTTCGCCGGCTGAGCCTGGATCGCGTTGAGCATGACGTTGATCAGGGCCTGCTTGATCAGGGCCTCGTCGACCCACAGCTCGAGCTCGTCCAAGCCGTCCCGGGCGATCACGACATCGTCGGGCACGCGCATCGCGGCGACGCTGCGATCGAGGAGGTCGAGGGCCAAGACCGGCTCGCGCCGCGGCGGGCGGTTGCGAGCCATCTCCAGCAGGTGCGTGATGATCCCGTCACACTCGGTGATCTGGTTGCCGATCCGCTCGACGTGCTTGCTCGCCCGGTCGTCGTCGCGGACCCGCCGGCGGAGGATGTAGAGCGACGACTCGATCACGCTGAGGGGATTGCGCAGGTCGTGGCCGATGCTCGCGGCGAGCTGACCGATGGTCGCGAGGCGCTCGCGTCGACGGAGGCGATCTTCAGCCTCGATCTTGTAGGTCTCGAGCATGATCGCCAGCTCGAGATCGCACAGGCGCTCGATCGCGAGCTGGAGGCGCTCGAGGTAGTCGTCGTCGACGTCGGCCTTGGCTGCGAGATGAGCGTCCCGCGCAACGAGGCGAAAGTCGTGGCGCATCACGTTCATGGCCGTGATCATGTAGCGCTGAGGCAGCCCGATCCGGACGTGGATATGACCGATGATCGCGCGACGCTCGCAGTACTGGTGATCGTGCGGGCCCTCGAGGCCGGTCCGCATCCAGTCGACGAGACTTCGCTTGAGCCGCTCGACCTGCTCGGCGCCGCCGGTGATCACCCGCAGTGCCTCCGGGTGACTCAAGATCCGCTCGTAGAAGTGCTCCGAGATGCGCTCGAAGTGGGGCTCGGCGACGGGCAGAAAACCGCGCAGCAAGGCGGAATCTTCGGCGCTAAAGCCGATGTAGTCGGTGACTTCTTCGAAGAAGCCGCGCGAGTCACCGAGGGCGTGGGCGTGCTCCATCGTCGCCAGGCTACTCCATCGCCAAGCTCGCGCCTTGGCGCATTTTTGCCGCCGGCAAGCTCGCACGCTGCAAGTTTTTCTCTTCCCTCATTTGGCCAAGCCTCCCGGGGTGAGCCAAGCTGCCGCCGGACGGACAACCCATGAGCGATCTTCTTGCTGCACGCAGCCAAATGGCGATGTCCCTGGCCTTTCACATCCTGTTCGCGGTCGCGGGCATGGCCATGCCGCTGCTCATGGTCCTCGCCGAGTGGCGCCATCGCCGGACCGGCGACCCCGCGGCACTCGAGCTCGCCAAGCGCTGGGCCAAGGGTACGGCGATCCTGTTCGCCGTCGGCGCGGTCTCCGGCACGGTCTTGAGCTTCGAGCTCGGGCTGCTGTGGCCCGAGTTCATGCGCCACGCCGGCCCGCTGGTCGGCATGCCCTTCTCGCTCGAGGGCTTCGCGTTCTTCCTCGAGGCGATCTTCCTCGGCCTCTACCTCTATGGCTGGGATCGACTCTCGGCCCCGGTCCACCTCGCGTGCGGCGTCGGGGTCGCGGTCTGCGGGCTGACCTCGGCGGTGTTCGTGACCTCGGTCAACGCGTGGATGAACGAGCCAGCCGGCTTCGACATCGACCCGGCGACCGGCGAGCTCGTCAACATCCGCCCGTGGGAGGCGATGTTCAACGACGCGTTTTTTGGCCAGGCCCTGCACATGAGCATCGCGGCCTACGTCGCGGTCTCGGTCGCGGTCCTCGGCATCCACGCCTGGGTCCTGCGCCGCGACGGCGACAGCCCCCTGCACCGGACCGCGTTTCGCCTCGCGCTGATCGTGCTGATGATCTCGGCGCCGGCGCAGATCCTCAGCGGCGATCACTCGGCCAAGCACCTCGCCGAGGCCCAGCCGACCAAGCTCGCCGCGGCCGAGGCCCTGTTCGAGACCCAGACCCACGCGCCGCTGGCGATCGGCGGGATCGTCGACGAGCAAAGCGGCGAGCTGCGCGGGGCCGTCGAGCTCCCGAGCATGCTCAGCTGGATCGCCTTTGGCGACGCCGACGCCGAGGTCGAGGGCCTCGACGCCGTCCCCCGCGAGCTGTGGCCGCCGATCAACGTGGTCCACCTGAGCTTCGACCTCATGGTCGGCTGCGGCTTTGCGATCCTCGCCCTCGCCGGGCTCGGCGGCCTGCTGTGGCTCGATCACCGGGTCCGCGGCCGCGCTCCACCGTGGGCGCGCAAGTCCTACCTCCACCTCGCGATCCTCGCGACCCCGCTCGGGCTGATCGCGCTCGAGGCCGGGTGGTTCGTGACCGAGGTCGGCCGCCAGCCGTGGATCATCCGCGGGTTCATGAAGACCAGCGAGGCGGTCTCGCCGATGCCCCACCTCGCCGTCCCCTTCCTGTCGTTTACGCTCCTGTACCTGTTCCTCGGCGTGGCCGTGGTCATCCTGCTCAAAAACCACGTGTTCGCGACCCGGACCAAGCCCGTGGTCGAGCGCGAAGGCGAGGTCTCGCCATGAGCGAGCTGCTGGTCTTCGCCCTGCTCGGGGTCGCCGTCACCGTCTACGCCCTGACCGCGGGCGCCGACTTCGGCGGCGGGGTCTGGGATCTGCTGGCCAGCGGTCCGCGCCGCGAGGCCCAGCGCGAGCTGATCGCCGAGGCCATCGCGCCGATCTGGGAGGTCAACCATATCTGGATGATCTTCGTCGTCGTGGTCCTGTTCACCGTGTTCCCGATCGCGTTCGCGGTCGTGCTGACGGCCCTGCACATCCCGCTGTTGTTGGTCCTCGTCGGCATCGTCCTGCGCGGGTCGGCGTTCGTGTTTCGGGCCTACGGGCTCCAGCCCGACGAGGCCCGGGCGCGCTGGGGTCGGGTGTTCGCCTGGGCCTCGACGATCACGCCGGTGTTCCTCGGCATGACCTTCGCGGCCCTGTCCTCGGGCCACATCCACGTCAACCTCGAGACCGAGGAGATCACCAGCGGGTTTTTTGCCGGCTGGCTCGGCGGCCTCGCCCTCGCGACCGGGCTGTTCGCGCTGGTCTTGTTCGCGCTCCTGGCCGCCGTCTACCTCGCGCGCGAAGCCGAGCAGCGCGCTCAGCCCGAGCTCAGCGCCGACTTTCGCAAGCGCGCGCTGATCTGTGAGGCGCTCGCCTTCGTGCTCGCGCTGCTGGTCTTGTGGCGGGCCTACGTCGAGAGTCCGACGCTGTTTTCCGGCCTGCTCGAGGTCCCGTGGTCGATCCCGGCGCAGCTCGCGACCGCCGCCGCTGCCGGCGCGGCGATCTTCGCCCTCGTCCGCGGGCACGTCGCCGCCGCGCGCGTCGCCGTGATGATCCAAGTCGCCCTGATCGTGCTCGGCTGGGGCCTGGCGATGGACGGCCACCTGCTGCTGCCCAACCTCCATGTCGCCGACGCCGGCGCCGAGCCGGCCGTGCTCGCCGCGCTACCGGCGGTATTGCTCGGCGGCACGGTCGTGTTCGCGCCCGCGCTGTGGTGGCTGTTTCGGGTGTTCCGCAAGCTCGATTAGCAGATCCTCCAGCGGCGATCGGCGCAGCTTGGGTCCCGTGCTACGGTTGAGGGCAGCGGGGTGAGACTCCCCGTGGAGACCATGAAGGTGGGCACGCGACGTCCGCGGCTGCTCGACGGCCACCCCCCCGAGCTTCTCGTCTACGATGAGGACACGAATTGTCCCTATCTCGAGGCTCGAGTCGCCCGGCTGCCCATGCGGCTCCCGACCCGGCCGCTGACCTCCGGCGAGTTCAGCGAGCGGCTCCACACTGGCGATCGCCGCCAGGGTCTGGTCCTCTACCGGCCCAACTGCCCGGCGTGCAACGCGTGCGAGGCCATTCGCCTCGACGTCGCGCAATTCGAGCCCAACAAGACCCAGCGCCGCGTCCACCGCCGCGGTCGCCGGGCGCTGAACATCGAGATCGGTCAGCCCCAGCTCAGCCCCGACCGCGTCGCGCTCTACAACAAGCACAAGATCGGCCGCTCGCTGCTCGGCGAGGGCGACCCCATCGACGAGACCGGCTACGGCGCGTTCTTGGTCGACTCGTGCACCGAGACCCTCGAGCTGCGCTACACCCTGGCCGAGACCGGCGCGCTCGCCGGCGTTGCGATCATCGACCGCGGCAGCGACGCGCTGTCGGCCGTCTACACCTACTTCGACCCCCAGCTCTCGCGCCTGAGCCTCGGCGTGTTCTCGATCCTCGAGCAGATCGATCTGTGCAAGCGCTGGGGCCTGCGCTGGCTGTACCTCGGCCTCTACGTCGCCGACTGTCGGTCGATGGCCTACAAGGCCAACTACCTGCCCCACCAGCGCCTCCACGACGGCCAGTGGCAGACCTACGACCGCCGCCCTGACGGCAGCATCGGCCCGGCCTAGCAGCGATCAGTTTGGAGGCGCGCCGTCAGGTGCGCCTCCAAACTGATCGCCGCTCTAGCCCTCCGTGCCGGTCTCGTCGGGGTCTTGGGGCACGAAGTTCATGCCGCTCGAGTCGAAGGCCGGCTTGGGCTCTTCGGTGTCCATCTCGTCGAGGTCCTCGTCGAGGTCCTCGTCGAGGTCCTCATCGAGATCCTCATCGAGATCCTCGCCCTCGGTGTCGCTCTCGGCCGCGGCCATCATCTCGGCCACGGTCATGACCTTCTCGCCGGTCGGCCCGACGACGGGCTCGGCCGCGGCCCCGCCGAGATCGCCCTCGACATCCTCGTCACTGTTGGGGTCGGCGGCCGCGAGGTTGGAGTCGGGGGGCTCGGGAAACGCCTCGTAAAAGGGCTTGTCGCGCATGATCTTGTTGACCGGCCCGAGCGAGATCGAGGGCACGTAGGTGACCCCGATGAGACCGATGAGCATCAGGCCGATGAAGGGGATGACCCCGCGCGCGACCTCGCCGAGGGGCTGGCGGAACACCGAGGACGCGACGAACAAGTTGATGCCGATCGGCGGCGTCAGGTAGCCGATCTCGAGGTTGACGATGAAGATGATCCCGAGGTGGACGGGATCGATGCCGAGCTCGGTCCCGATCGGGGCGAGCAGCGGCGCGATGATCAAGATCGCGCTGATCGAGTCCATCAACGCGCCGACGAAGAGCAAGAACACGTTGACGATGAGCAGGAAGGTCACCGGCGTCAGGTTGCGCTCGAGGATCCAGGCCACGACCCGCTGGGGGATCATCTCCTCGACCAAAAACGCGTTGAGCCCGAAGGCCAGGGCCATGATGATGAGGATCGTGCCCATGTTGACCACGGCCTCGGTCAGGATCTTGGGGATGTCCTCGGGGCCGATGTCGCGATGGATGAGCAGCTCGACGATCAGCGCGTAGATGACCGACACGGCCGCGGCCTCGGTCGGCGTGAACATGCCGCTGTAGATGCCGCCGAGGATCACGACCGGGAGGCTGATCGCCCAGATCCCGTCGCGCAGGCGCTCGAACACGAGCTTGAGATCGAAGGGCTCGCGCTCGACCTTCTCGGCGTTGAACAGGGCCCGGCTAGCCATCAACACGCCGATCAGCAGGCCCGGCAAGACCCCGGCCAAGAACAGCTCGGCGACGTCGATCGACTGGGCGCTCGACGCGACGATGGCGTAGACCAGCATCGGGATCGACGGCGGGATCAGGATGCCGAGCGAGCCGCCGGAGGTCACGAGCCCGAGGGTGAAGCGGCGCTCGTAGCCGGCCTTGACCAGCTGCGGGTACATCATCGAGCCGATCGCGATGACCGTGACCGGGCTCGAGCCCGAGATCGCCGCGAAGATCACACACGAGAACACCGCGGCGATCGCGAGCCCGCCCGGGAGCCAGCCGACGATCGCCCGGGCGAAGTCGACGAGGCGCTGAGCGATGCCGCCCGCGCTCATGATCGCGCCGCTGGCGACGAAGAAGGGGATCGCCAGGAGCACGTTCTTGCCCATCATCTCCGAGGCCTTCTCGGGCAGGAGATCGAGGGTCTCGTAGCCGCGGAAGTCCTCGCCGAGCAGGGCGAAGCACAAGATCGCGAGCACGCCGATGATCACGAACAGCGGCATGCCGAGCACGACCATGACCGCGAGCGCGGCGAACAGCAGCGTGATGCCCATGCCCGTCGACACCGCCGTGCCCGAGCTCGTGAGGCCGTCGTCGGCCATCGCCGTCATCGCCAGCAGCGCGACGACCACGAACACGCACACGGTCCCAAACGCGGCCGCGCGCTTGCGGATCGGCTCGGGCGGCGCCTCGAGCAGGGCGAAGCCGCGCTTGGGCGCGCGCTTGGCTTGGTTGGACTCGCTCATTGGTCGTCCTCCTCTGCGTCGTCGGACGAATCTGCGGTCTCGCCGGACGGCTCCTCGCTGGCCAGCGGCTCGTCTTCGAGCTTGGGCTTTTCAGGTTCAGGTTCGGGTGCGGCCTCGCTCTCGGCCTCGCTCTCGCCTTGGTCCTTGGCCGCGGCCGCGCTGAGGCTGGCCTCGCCCTCGCCCTCGAGCTCGAGATCGCGCAGCTCCGCCGGGGTCTCCTCGAGCTCACCGCGAAACGCGAGGACCCCGAGGCCGACAAAGCGGATCGCCATCATCATGTAGGCGATCGGTACGATCGAGAAGCTGATGTAGTAGGGAATCGGGATACCGTCGTGGAGACCGCCGAGGCCCTTGGAGATCTCGAACTCCTCGTGCTTGACCACGCAGTAGCGGTAACCGAGGTAGGCGAGCAGCAGGCAAAACACCGCCGTCGCGAGGCCCGAGACCAGCCCGCTATAGCGCTTGATGGTCTCGGGCATGGCCTGCTGGACGGCCTCGACCTTGAGGTGGAGGTTGTCCTTGGTCGCCATCGAGGCGCCGACGAACGCGACCCACAAGGTCAAGATCAGGCCGAGGGGCTGGGCCCACGCGAGCCCGGCGGGGAACCGCCCGCAGTCGAGGCTGCGCTCGCCGGCCAAGCTCAGCTCGATGCACTCGTACTGCTCGACCCGACCGGTCCCGAACAGCAGCACGGTCGCGCCCCAACAGACCAAGATGGTGATCACCGTGTAGATGGCGCACCTGGCGTGGGACAGGGGCTCGCCGCGGAGCTCTCGCTTGGTCTTGCCGGTCTCGTCGCCGCGGTTGAACAGCGGGCGGCGCGAGGCCGTGCGAAACCCGAGGTAGATGATGGCCGCGAGCAACACGAGGCTGATCGGACCGGCGACGTCTTGCAGCGATTGCCACGTGGCCGTATCACGCTCGGCACCCACGAGCTTGGCGATCTTGTCGGCGAGGACCGACTCGGGGTCGGCGTAGCGCCGGTGTACGACCGAGAGGAACACGACCACCGACATGACCAAAAGCGAGATCACGACGATGACGCGCTCGATCTGGTAGAGCCAATGGTTGAGCTTGGCGAAGATCGACGCGTCCGCGGGCGGACCGGCTTGACTCACGCGTTCGGGCTTGGAGTCCACGGCGGCATCCTACCCTCAGGACCAAGCCCGCGGGTAGGGCCCGACACGACGAAGCCCGCGACACGAAGGGTGTCGCGGGCCAGCCGACGGATCGGTCGGGCGCGCTGTGCTCGCGCCCGGCCCTACACTCGGATCGATCGCCTCAAAGGTGCTTGGTGATCGCGTTGTAGAGGGTCGAGCCGTACTTGTTGGTGAACTTCTTGTGGGTCGGCTTGGTCGCGCTGGCGAAGGCCTTGAGCTCGCTGCTTGTCGAGTCGTGAACCTGGATGCCGGCGGCGCCGAAGTTGCTGATGAGCTGCTTTTTGATCGCCCGGACCTTCTTGCGCCCGTAAGCCGACTCGGCCTTGATGTCGCCCTCGATCAGCTCCTGGACATCCTTGGGCAGGGAGTTCCACACGTCGAGGTTCATGACCGCCATCGCCGGCTGGTAGCTGTGGCGCGTCAGCGTGAAGTGCGTGATGGCCTGGAACCACGAGGCGGCGAAGGTGAACAGCGGGGTGTTGTCGAAGCCATCGACGACGCCGGTCTGGAGCGCGGTCATGGCCTCGGTCACGGGGATCGGCTGGGGCGAGGCGCCGAGCGCACGCCAGGTGTTCTGATGCACGTCGTGCTGCTGCGAGCGCATCTTCTTGCCCTTGAGGTCCGAGGTGCTCTTGACGAAGCCGAAGTTGGTGCCGATCGAGCGGTGGCCGTTCTCGGAGAAGAACAGCAGCTTGAACCCGGCCTTGCGCAGCATCTTGTCGACGGTGCCGGTGACATGGTTGTCGAGCACGTTGTCGGCGGCGCTGAGGCTCGGGAACAGGTAGGGCAGCTCGAAGGCGGCGAACTCGGGGATGATGCTGGCGATCGCGGCGGTGGTCCCGGCCCACCCCGCGATGCCGCGCTTGCGACAGCGGCTGATGGTCGCGTTCTCGTCACCGAGGGCACCGCCGAGATAGACCTTGATGCGGACGCGGCCATCGGTGCCGTCCCGGACCCGCTTTTTGAGCCGCGAAGTGTGCTTGGACCAGGGCGTCCCCGAGGGGGCGACGGTCGCAAACTTCAAGACGATCTCACCGTCTTCGGCGTGGGCTTTTGGGCGCCCGATGAAGAAGGTCGAAGCCGCGGCGGCGGTGCCTACCATGAAGTTGCGGCGGGTGGGCTCGAGGATCTTCTTCTTGCTGTCAGTCATGGGCGATGCCTTCGACGGGAGGTGGGGGGTATTCTTCACTCTTGGAGGAGGGGTCTTTGGGATGGGATCCCGGGGATTTCACACATCGAAGATAGTGGGGGTCCCGGTCGGCCCCGATCGGTCAAAACTTTGTTTTGAAGCCTGTTCGGCGCGCGTAAAGCTGCACACCGCAGGAGTGTTCAGGGGATGGATTCGGGCGAGCTCGGGCCGAGAGTGATCTCGGATCAGAACATGCCCTCCTCTTCCTTTTGGGCTTGAAGCTCGCGGGCCTTTTCTTGCTCGACGAGCATCTCGGCCAGGATCTCGGGCGGCGCGGTCGCGGGATCCGCCGACACGACCTCGTCGAGCAGGCGATCGAACATGTCCTCGTCGTCGAGCTTGGTCGCGAGGTTCTCGGCCATCAGGACCTTGGTGCCGAGGAAGTAGGGCGCGATCTGCAGCGATTTTTCGTAGTGCTCTTGGGACTTGGTCAGGTCACCGCCAGCGAAGGCCGGGGCGACGGCGTAGTAGGCCCCGAAGTAGCGGTGCGGGCCGCCGTGGTAGTACTCGGGATCGAGCTCGAGAGCCCGGGTCATCGTCGCCTTGATGTTGTCTTTTTGCCCGACGAGGACGCCGAAGCCCGAGGCCCGCGCCCACTTGCCGAGGGCGCTGGCGTACCAGTACATCGCCGGCAGGCCCTCGATCCCGACGACGCCGATGACCTCATGGAATTTGCCCTTGTTGGCCATTTTCTCGCGGAATTCGGGCGACGCGGCCATCAGCGCGCGCTCGCCCCACCAGACCGCCCGATTCATCGTGTCGAGGTAGGCGTCTTGGTTTCCACGCAGGTAGCTGTCGCCGTAGAAGTAGTACGCGCGGGTGAGATGGGCGAGGATCTCGACGTTGTCCGCGGTGATCGACGGCTTGCCGCAGCGATCTTCGGGCTCGGCGTCGCCAGGCTTGCAGCCGAGCGCGGTCTCCCACTCGGCGATGGCCTCGAGGACCTTGTCCTTGCCCTCGACCCGAGCCTCCCAGGCCGGCAGTCCGGCATCGAGCGGCGGACCGTCGGCGCCAGGGTCGGTCGTGGTGTCCTCACCGCCCGCCGGTGACGGCGTGTCGGTCTTTTCTTCCCAGGCCGCTGTGCGACCCTTGCAGGCGCCAGCGAAGGTCAACGCGATAGCCAGGGCGGCGAACTCGATCGAACGCTTTGTCATGATGTGGAGCTGTCCTCGTGCGGTGGCGCCCACCCTCGCGGGCGGGTCCACCATCTTCGCATATACCGCCAGGGAGGGCCGGGTCAACAAGAGCAGCCGAGATCACCCGTGAATCCCGCCCGACGGGGGCCGGCGACGGTCCAGTCGTGCTCGCGGGACGGAGCGATCCTGACGGGGCTATCCTCCGCCTGCGTGGCGTCCCCCCCGAGCCCTGAGCCTGAGCCTGAGCCAAAACGAGAGATCGATACGCGGTGGCTGGCACTGTGGGCGACGAGCGCGGCGTTCACCGCCTACTTTTGCATGTACTCGTTTCGCAAGCCCTTCGCCGCGGGCAGCTTCGAGGGCGAGGCGTTTGGGATCCAGCTCAAGATCGCCTTGGTCCTCAGCCAGGTGATCGGCTACGCGCTGTCCAAATTCATCGGCATTCGTGTCGTCAGTGAGACACCGCGGCGACGCCGCGCCCTGGCTCTCATCGTCTTGATCGCCATGGCCGAGCTGGCCCTGGTCGCGTTCGGCTTCCTCGGCCCCCGCGGCAAGGTCGTGGCCATGTTCTTCAACGGCCTGCCCCTCGGCGCCGTGTGGGGCCTGGTGTTTGGCTTCCTCGAGGGCCGGCGGACGACCGAGCTACTCGGCGCCGGGCTGTCGGGCTCGTACATCATCGCCAGCGGGATCGTGAAGGCGGTCGGGCTCGAGCTGATGGAGCTCGGTGTGCCCGAGACCTGGATGCCAGCCGTGACCGGAGCGCTGTTCTCCCCGCTGTTCCTGCTCGCGGTCCTGGCCCTCGCCAGGCTCCCACCGCCGAGCCGAGCCGACATCGATGCCCGGACCAAGCGTGAAGTCATGCAAGGTCGCGATCGGCGATCGTTTTTTCGCCGCTTCGCCCCGGGCCTCGTACCCCTGACCGCGCTGTACGTGTTCTTGACCGCGTTCCGCGACTTCCGCGACAATTTCGCCGCCGACGTGTTCGCCGAGCTCGACGTGCTCGAGCCGCGGGTGTTTGCGACCACCGAGACGATCGTCGCGGTCTGCGTGCTCGCCCTGCTCGCGACGATCTTCTTGATCGAGGACAACCGCAAGGCCCTGCTCGCGATCCACGCCCTGATGGCCAGCGGCGCCGCGCTGATCGCCGGCGCGACCTTGGCCTTTGGCCTCGGCCTGATCGGCGGCGTGACCTGGATGATCGTGATCGGCATCGGCCTGTACCTGGCCTACGTGCCCTACGGCTGCGTGCTCTTCGATCGCCTGATCGCCGCGACCGGCGTCGTCGCAACCTCGGTGTTCATGATCTACGTGACCGACGCCTTCGGCTACGTCGGCTCCGTCGGCATCTTGCTGATCAAGAATTTCGGCCAGCCCGAGCTCAGCTGGGTCGACTTCCTCGTCGGCTTCGCCTGGGTCACGGCCGTCGTCGGCCTGGTCGGCTTTGCGATCAGCGCGATCTACTTCGCCCGCGTGTCGAGCCGTCCGGCCGAGTCATGACAAAGGCCGCGCCCGGATCACCGGACACGGCTTCGACCTCGAGGGTGGGTCGGCTGGGTTCGCGTGGCTCAGAATGCGACGATCGTGCCGTTGGGGGCGCAGGTGCCGTGTTCCCCCTGATTCTCATGGCAGTGCTCGTCCAGCCCACAGTCCTGGTCGCTCGTGCACCCGCCTTCGCCACCTTCTTCTTCGCCGCCTTCCTCGGGGCCCTCGTCGTCCTCTTCATCGTCCGCTCCGAAACTGACCGCGACGCTAAAGCACTGCTCGGTCTCGAAGTCCGCGGCACACGAGACGCCCTGCTGGTTTTGAAAGGCCTGGGTCTCGGTCCGACAGGCCAGGGTCTCGGTCCGGAGGTGCTCGTGACCTTCATCGAAGATCGGCTCGCTGATCAGGAGCTGGTAGTGCAGCTGGCCGCAGGCCATGAAAGGGTCGACATCAGCGACATCGATCCACCAGTTCGGCCCCTCGTCGGGCACGCCGAACGCGGCCATCGAGCAAAACTCCTGGCGGTCCTCCAGCGTCGCGTTGGCGTCGGTCTCGGGCGTGAGCATGTACGACGCCATGACCTGCTGGTTCATGATGCAGTCGTAGTGCATGTAGTTGTCCGCGGGCTGGTTGAGCTCGTCAGCGTCGACAGTCGCGGTGAAGGTCACGAGGGCGGCCGCGCCACACAGCAGGCCGAGGAGGAGAGGGGTGCGAATCTTGGACATCAGTTTGGTTCCCTGAGCCCGGGGCCGCGGGGGCCTCGTCGCGGGCTCATGGACTGAGTCCAGTCGCGCGGCGTATGGATCGTGAGCACGCCGATTTTTTTTGGGCCTAGAGCGGCGATCAGTTTGGAGGCGCGCCGTCAGGTGCGTCTGGGACCGTTCCTGCCTAGGAGCGAGACCGAAGCTGTATCGGGCGTACTGCAAGTTTTGGCGCCAAAGCCCTCGGCGAAAAGGCCAAGCGAGGCGGCGTGTTGGGTTTCACCACGCCCTGCTAGCCGG
>JGI12210J13797_10576460_pt1 | contig 22768 bp, 18 predicted proteins | sample ElkSlonscriptome_3_FD_13797 | JGI IMG/M metagenome (IMG submission 13797)
TCGGCGACGATCGGTAGGTGGTTGACCTGCGCCACCGCGATCGGCGGCTCATGGCTGTTGCTGGATGCTGAGAACGGATAGGCCATCGGTTTTCTCCCCCTTTAAAAAAATCAGGGGATTGCTTCATTCGGCTCTCCAACGCTCGGCTCTCCAACGCTCAGTGTGACCGATTTTGATCGATGTGTTCCGCACTATTTTCAAGCGCTCACCAGAGGCGTCGACGGCGAAGGATTAAAGATGTAACCTGTCTCGATATGCAGCGAAGAAATACCTATCGGTAGGTAACGTGCTTGCGGAATGTGCGGTTGGGGACTAGCCAGGTAGGTCGGCTGAGCCTTGTTCAGAGATCAGGCGAAAGGCAGCCACCTTTCTCGCTGGAAGTTAGGATCAGTCTCAGCGCCGCCGCTTACCGCCGAACAATGACCCCAGGGTGCCGCGCGCCAGTTGGCGGCCGATTTGTGCACCGAATGACCGCATAGCGCTGAGGGCAAAGGCCTCCAGTGGTGTCTGAGCGCTACCGCGAGACGGAGCGCGGGTGCGCTGCGGAGACGGCGTCACAGACAGAGTTTCGGCCGCCGTCGCGGCCTGCTCTGCCATTAGTTTCAGGGTTTCATAAGCGGAATCCCGGTCGATGGGCCGGTCATAGACCCCGACCACCAGCGAATGAGCCATCAGCGCTCGGCGTTGCTCCGGAGTGACGGGGCCGAGCCTGCTGCCCGGCGGCGCCACCAGGATGCGCTGCACGATGCTCGGAATGCCGTCGGCGTCGAGGGTCGAGGCCAGGGCCTCGCCAACACCCATAGCGGTGATGATCCGTTCGGTATCAAGATCCGGGTTTTGGCGAAAGGTCTGGGCCGCCGCGCGCACGCGCTTCTGATCCCTGGGCGTGAACGCGCGCAGGGCATGCTGCACGCGGTTACCGAGTTGGCCGAGCACCTCGTCGGGCAGGTCCATCGGGCTTTGGGTGACGAAATACACACCGACGCCCTTGGAACGGATCAGCCTCACCACCTGCTCGACCTTGTCCACCAAGACCTTGGGGGCATCGTCGAACAGCAGGTGCGCCTCGTCGAAAAAGAAGACCAGTTTTGGCTGGTCTGGGTCGCCGACCTCCGGCAACTGCTCGAACAGTTCCGAGAGCAACCAAAGTAGGAAGGTAGCATAGAGCGTACGGCTGCGGATCAGCCGGTCTGCTGCAAGCACGTTGACGATGCCTTGGCCGTGCTCGTCGGTCTGCATCAGATCGGCGATATCCAGAGCCGGCTCGCCGAATAGCAGATCTCCGCCCTGGTCTTCGAGGGTTAGCAGACGCCGCAGGATGGCACCGACCGAGGCCGAGGAGACGTTGCCAAAGGTGGTGCGCAGCGAGGCCGCATTGTCAGCGACGTAGCCGAGCATGGCACGCAGGTCCTTCATGTCTAGCAGCAGCAGGCCATTGTCGTCGGCGACGCGGAAGCAGACGTTGAGCACGCCCTCCTGCACATCGTTCAGCCCCAACAGTCGCGACAACAGCAGCGGCCCCATCTCACTGATGGTAGTACGTACCGGATGGCCCTGTTCGCCATATAGGTCCCAGAAGGTCACGGGACAGGAAGCATAGCTGAAACCCTCACCGGCGAGTTCCAGTTCCACCACCCGCTCGGTGACCTTCGCGTTGCCGCCGCCGGGCTGGCTGATCCCGGCCAGATCACCCTTGACGTCGGCCAAGAACACTGGCACGCCGCGGCGGCTGAACTGCTCGGCCAGGCGCTGCAGCGTCACGGTCTTGCCGGTACCGGTAGCGCCTGCCACCAGTCCATGCCGGTTGGCCATTTTTGGATGGATCGACACGGATTGCGCGCCTTTACCAATCAGGATGCCATCTGTCATCTCCTCAGCGCCTAGCGTCGGTATTGATCGTGATCCCGCGCGAGCGCAGCGCCTCGACAATAAGCTTGGCATTGGCATTGCCTTGCTTGGCCAATTCCGCGGTGCCAGCGGCAACGCCCTCGAGTTGATCCTGCAACCGCTGCGCCTCGACATAGGCGGGGCGTTGGCTTGCGCGCAGGTCCGCCAAGACGCTGCGATCCTTATACAGCTGCCAGGCTTGAAACAGCAGTAGACCCGTGATGGCGCAGGTGACGAGCAAGATTGGCAGAAACACGCTGGTCGAGGTCTCTGAAAAGAGCCGATTGCGGATACGCATTGGGTCGAAGCCCTTCCTCTTGGGCTGATCGCCACTACTGGTGCTCATCGGCCTGCCCCTCCGGCGCCGGATGCGTCGTCGTCATCCGTTGCTCCGGTCCCGTATGTGGAGCCCGGGGTCAAGGCCGCCTTGTTGGTCCCTGAAGGAGCGTCGGTCGAGAAGCTGATGCCGTTGACGTAGAGCACCTGCTTGAGCTCGTTGTCGTTGGTGGCAACGGCCAGGTTTGCGAGCACCTGCGCCAATTGCACGTTGAGCCGGCTCAGCAGCAGCGTCTCGTTGATAAACTTCTGGCGCTCGTCCATCTGCGCGCGCATGCCGCCGATGTTGGCCGACAACGACGTGGTGACAAACACCAAGCCGAGGGCTGCCGCGCTGATGCCCGTTAGCAAATAAAACTGCCATTGTTTGAGTGCGGAGGATTGCTGTTGATTGACGCTGTCGTTCTCGGTCTTGGCCATCAGAGATCAGCTCCTGCCATATTCGGAGCAGCCAGAGCCTGCCGTTGCAACGGCAGACAAGCCAGGCCGCGGGTTGGGTTTCCTGGATTCTACCCTGATTGCCTCGGGGCCGTCGAAACCGCGCACATTCGACTCGCACTGGTTACAATCAGGGCGCTGTTCCAAGAACTCGGTCGTCACGACAGGTTTCGGGTATCACAACAGGTTCCGCTCATCAACAACACTTTTTACGCTCATCAACAACACTTCCCGCTCTTCACAACGCTTAGGATCCATCGCCATGCAGATCGCCAAGGCCGCCATCGTAGCGCTCTCACTCGCCATTGCCGCCCCCGCCTTTGCGGAGAACCCCAAGGTCGCCATTGATGTCAGCATAAGCGGCAAGCCGGCGGGCACCATCGAACTAGAACTCTTCGCCGACACCGTCCCCAAAACCGCCGAGAACTTCCGTACGCTATGCAGCGGCGAGCTGGGGGACGGCATGCGCTATGCCGGCAGCCCGTTTCACCGCATCATCCCCGGGTTTATGATCCAGGGCGGTGACTTCACCAATGGCAACGGCACCGGCGGCAAATCAATCTATGGAGGCAAGTTCGAAGACGAAAACTTCGACCTCAAACATACTGAGGCGGGCATGCTCTCCATGGCCAACGCCGGCCCCAACACCAACGGCTCCCAGTTCTTCATCACCGTCGCCCCGACGCCTTGGCTGGACGGCAAGCACGTGGTCTTCGGCAAGGTCGTCGACGGCATGGACCTGGTCAAAGCCATGGAGGCACAGGGCTCACGCGGCGGGCGCACCAAGGAGCCAGTCATGCTTGAAGAATGCCGGGTGCTGTGAAATAACTGTCCGCCCGGCCTTACGTGGCAGATTCGGATTGCGTATGCTTAGGGGTTTTGGCTTCGCCCGATGTCGCCGACGATGCCCAAGCCACCGCGCCTGAGCCGCAATGATATCCGCGCCTACGTTGGCGCGACCTACTACACACGAGGGCTCGCGTACTTCGAGCAGGGCCGTGTGCTAAGCCTTGACCTGTTGCAGGCCGATGCCGAGGGCGTGCGTCTGCGCGCGCAAGTGCGCGGGGCTGGCGGTCGCCAGTACCGCCAGTCGATCGTCATTCGCTGGGAGAGCTACGGTGCCTCGCTTGACGGCGATTGCGAATGCCCCGTCGGCTACAACTGCAAACATGTTGCCGCCGCCTGTCTGCACTTTCGAGAAACCCAAGACAGTTTGCGAAAAGGCGACAGCACCGGCGCGGACATTGCCAAGGTCTGGCTGACTCGGGTTGCTACGGCTGGGCTCAGCGGCGAGTCGCCAGCCGATGAAAGGCTGCTTTACGTGCTTAAGCAACGTGATCCGGGCGTCGAGGTCGAACTGCGTGTTGTGCGACCACTCAGAACCAGCAACGGCCTTTCCAAGGGCCGCCCCCTACTGCTGGCCAGCGTTGCCAACACCTCCAACCAGCCCGCCTATTTCCAGGAGTCGGATCGCGAGATCCTGAAACTGATGCGAGGCATCAGCACCGGCAGTTGGCCAATGGTGCCGTTGCTGGCTGGCGCGGTCGGTCATGTTGCGTTGGAGCAAATGCTGGCGACCGGGCGTTGCTACTGGGACAACCACACCAGACGCGCGCTGCGTCGCGGCGAGCCCCGGGACCTTGAAATTTCCTGGCATGAACAAGACGACGCCGCATTGACCGTCAGGCTCGACGCCGGCCCGCACGCCCGACTGTTGCTGACCGAGCCACCGGTCTACGTCGATACCGCGCTGCGCGAGGTTGGCGCCTTGCGAACACAGGGCCTCAACACACAGCAACTCGGCGAACTGATGCGGGCACCGCGCCTAAGTCGCAACCAGGCGGACGCCGTCTCCCGGCTTCTGCTGCGGGAGTTCCCGCAGCTGCCGCTGCCGACACCGACACCGGTGCAAACAGAGCAGATCAACGGCATCGAACCGGTCCCCTGCCTGTCATTGAGCGGGCCCCAGGCCGAGACGCCGCCACGCATTCAGCCGGCGCCGCAAAGCCGAACCGGGCATGCCGAACGCGGGGTCGGGGCCGACAAGCACCTGCTCGGCCTCAGCTTCGACTACGCTGGCCATCGCGTGCCGGCCTATCCGCCAGCGCCCCGGAGCATCGTCGACATCGCGGGTGGCCTAGCCGAGATCCATCGCGACCAAGCCGGCGAAGCCGCGGCCGCGGCGATACTGACCCAGCATGGCTTCGTACCCGCGCCGGGTCAGCCTCTGCCTGGTCCGCTGCAACTCATCGCCAGCGGCGACAGCCTGATCGAGCGCGCCTCGCTTTGGTCCAAGTTCTTGCGCGAGACCCTACCGACTCTGGAACTGGCGGGTTGGCGCATCGACACCGACGACAGCTTTCGGCTGCGCTTCGAGAGCGGCAACTGGGAGGCCAGAATTGATGACGAGGTGGCCGAGGGCAACGACTGGTTCGGGCTGCGCTTCGACCTGGAAGTGGCCGGTTGGCGCATACCGCTCTTGCCGATCATCGCGCCCTTGCTGGAACAGGGACCCGATGCCGTGCTGCCGCCCATCGTCAGTGTGCCGTTGCCCTTCGGCGACGCCGAAGAGGGTGCCGAGGAGGGTGCCGAACCGGGTTTCAGCACACACCGATTCATCGACCTGCCGAGCGAGCGCCTGCTACCGGTACTGGAGACCCTGCGCGAACTCTTTGCTGACGTACCCCGCGGGCGTGATGGCATGCTACGCATGTCGCGTTTCGACGTGCTGGCACTAGACGACCTCGCCGCCCGCGGCATTGCGCTGCGCGGCGGCGAGCGGCTGCGCGACCTGGGCCAGCGTCTGCGTGACCTGAACGGCATCGCCGAGGTGCTACCGCCAGCGGGGCTGACCATCGAGCTGCGGCCCTACCAAAACCGCGGCCTGGATTGGCTGCAGTTCCTGCGCGCCTTCAACCTCGCCGGCATCCTCGCCGACGACATGGGCCTGGGCAAGACCATCCAAACCCTAGCCCACATCCAGACCGAGCGAGAGGCAGGCCGCCTCGACCGTCCGGCGCTGGTCGTCGCCCCGACCAGCCTGATCGGCAACTGGCGGCGCGAGTCGGAGCGCTTCACGCCCGGTCTGCGCGTGCTGGTGCTACACGGCAGCGACCGGCACGAACGCTTCGACGGCATCGGTCGCCACGATCTGATTTTGACCACTTATCCTCTGCTGCCGCGTGACCGCGATCGGCTGCTTCAGGAGTCCTTTCACCTGCTGATCCTAGACGAGGCGCAGACCATCAAGAACCCCCGCGCCCAAGCAGCACAAGTTGTGCGCCAGATCGACGCCCGCCATCGGCTGTGCCTAACAGGCACGCCGATGGAGAACCACCTAGGCGAGCTATGGGCGCTGTTCGATTTCCTGCTGCCCGGCTTTCTCGGCGACCAACGGCGCTTCACCCGGCATTGGCGCACGCCCATCGAACAACAGGGCGACAGCGAGCGCCAACAGCGACTGTCTCGGCGCGTTGCGCCGTTTCTGCTGCGCAGGCGCAAGCAAGACGTGCTTACCGAGCTACCGCCAAAGACAGAGATCGTGCGCAGCGTCGGCCTGGGCGACGCGCAAGCGGCCTTGTACGAAGGCATTCGGCTGTCGATGGAGAAGCGCGTGCGCGAAACCATCGCGGCGCAGGGTATCGGGCGCAGCCAGATCACCATCCTCGACGCTTTGCTGAAACTGCGCCAAATCTGTTGCGACCCGCGCCTGCTGGACCTGCCCGCCGCGCGGCGCGTCAAGCACTCCGCTAAACTCCAACTGCTGATGGACCTGCTGCCAGAACAGCTCGAAGAAGGCCGGCGCATCCTGCTATTCAGCCAGTTCACCAGCATGCTCGTCCTCATCGAGCAGGAGCTTGAGCAGCGTGGCATCCGCTACGCCAAGCTGACCGGACGCACGCGCAATCGCGACGAGGTCATTGAGCAGTTCCGCGCTGGCGAGGTCGACCTGTTTTTGATCAGCCTCAAGGCCGGCGGTCTGGGCCTCAACCTCACCGAGGCCGACACCGTTATCCTTTACGACCCTTGGTGGAACCCCGCCGTCGAGGCCCAGGCCGCCGACCGCGCCCACCGCATCGGCCAGGACAAGCCCGTGTTCGTCTACAAACTACTCACTGAGCAGACCGTGGAGGAGCGCATCATGGCCATGCAACAGAAAAAACAGGCACTAGCCGACGGTATCTACCGCGAGGGCGCGGCCGACAGCGGCGCCAGCTTCAGCGCCGAAGACATCAATGAATTGTTTGCGCCGATTGCGGACTGAACCAGTCGCTTCGATACCTTTGACAACGGCATCAGGCAGCCCGCGATCTCCCTCCCTCCCATCCATCCAGACATCCGTGCTTATCTTTGGAAGCTGCCGACTACCCGACACGAAAAAATGCCGACCGCGCAACAAGCGCAGGCGGTTGAACGCACGACGGCTACAGGAGACAAGCCATGGAAACTCCCCGCGAGAACCTCGCCCTCTTTATCGATTTCGAGAACTTCGGCTCCAGCCAAACCCTGAATCTCGACCAACTCACATCAGCACTTAGCAACCGTGGGCGTCTGCTGATCAAGCGCGCCTATGCGGACTGGGGCCGCTTCAGCGGCTACAAGCATGATTTTCTAAGACACGCCATCGACCTAACGGAACTCCCCGCCCACGGCAAGAAGGGTAAGAATTCCGCTGACATTAAGCTGGTGGTAGATGCGCTCGAGGTGGCACTCACAATGGGCCACGTCGACACATTCGTGGTGGCGTCGGGAGACAGCGACTACACACCACTGTTCTCTAAGCTCAGGGAATATGGCAGGACCGTCATCGTGGCGGGCATTCGGGGTAAGATCAACCCGCTGCTCGAAACCCATTGCGACGAAACGCTCTATTTGGGCGATGCTTCCCAAACCCAGCAACCGGCAGCCCAGAGGCCGCCTAAATCGTCTGTGCTTTTGCTGCTAAAGGCGCTTGAGCGCCTGCACGAAAATGGCATCGCGACGCGTGGCGCCCAGATCAAGCCAACGATGCGTCAGCTAACGCCAGGATTCGACGAGACCAAGCTCGGCTTCAAGCGCTTTAGGGACTTTGTCGAGGCCGTGGCCAAGATCGACCATCGATTCTCTCTAGCACCGGACGGCGACAGCGACTACCTTGTCACCGTCAAGGCATCAGACCAAAAAGCTTCCTGTGATCCGGGTCTGGCTTTGGTGCAGCAAGCGCCTCAAAAGGCTAAGCGACTGCCGCCGCCTGCTCCGGCGAATATCGAGCAACTGGTCTGTGGGGTACTCGCAGCCGGGCCGCTGCCGCCGGGCGAGATTGCGCGTCAACTCAAGGCCTGCCACTTCGCCGATGACGAAGGGACGAGCGTGACGGGCTTGCGCAGACACGTACAAGGCCTGATCACCTCGGGTTTCTTAACTCACAACGCCATCGGCGAGCAGCACGTGCTCTGTTTGGCGGAGAATGCGCTAGAAGCCGAATCCGACGGCTAATTCAACAGGTAGCCGGACACGGCCAATACGCCGACAGTTGCGGTACGAGCCCCGCTCGTGCACCCTTCTCGACCTTATTTCGTCCAAGCAGGTACCAACCAAGATGCGATGGGAACCCGTCATCGGGCTGGAGATCCACACCCAGCTCGCCACTGAATCGAAGATCTTCTCCGGCGCGTCCACTGCCTTCGGCGCCGAGCCCAACACCCAGGCCTGCTCCGTCGATCTGGGCCTGCCCGGCGTGCTGCCGGTGCTGAACCTGGGCGCCGTGCAGCGGGCGGTGCGCTTCGGTCGCGCCATCGACGCCGAGATCGCGCCGCGCTCGATCTTTGCGCGCAAGAACTACTTCTACCCAGACCTGCCCAAGGGCTATCAGATCAGCCAGTACGAGCTACCGGTCGTGGGCAAGGGCCGGGTCGAGATCGTGCTTGACGACGGCAGCGTCAAGACCGTCGGCGTCACCCGCGCACACCTCGAAGAGGATGCCGGCAAGTCCCTACACGAGGATTTTCGTGGCCAAACCGGGATCGACCTCAACCGCGCCGGGACACCGCTGCTCGAGATCGTCTCCGAGCCCGACATGCGCTCGCCGGAGGAGGCCGTCGCCTACGCCCGCAAGATCCATCAATTGGTGCGCTGGATCGGCATCAGCGACGGCAACATGCAGGAGGGCTCGTTCCGCGTCGACGCCAACGTCTCGCTGCGGCCAAAGGGCCAGCAGGCGTTCGGCACCCGCGCCGAGATCAAGAACATCAACTCCTTCAGGTTCTTGCAAAAGGCCATTGAGTTCGAGATCGAGCGACAGGCCGACCTCCTCGACGATGGCGGCACCATCGTACAAGAGACCCGCCTATATGACGCCAACAAGGACGAGACCCGCTCCATGCGCAGCAAGGAAGAGGCCAACGACTACCGCTACTTCCCGGACCCGGACCTGTTGCCGGTCGAGGTCGACACAGCCTTTATCGACGCCGCCACCGCGGACCTGCCGGAACTGCCGGATGAAATACGCCACCGCTTCGGCGAGCAATACGGCCTCACCGACTATGACGCCGCGCTGCTGACCGCCAGCCTAGCGATGGCGATCTACTTCGAGGCCGTCGTGGACGCATGCGGGAATGCCAAACTCGCCGCCAACTGGGTCAACGGCGCGTTGGCCGCGGCGCTGAACAAGGACGACCTGGACATCGCCGAGAGCCCCGTGACCGCGCAACAGCTCGCCGGCCTGATCGCGCGCATCCAGGACAACACCCTCTCGGGCAAGACCGCCAAACCGGCGTTCGAGGCGTTGTGGACCAAGCCTTTGACACAGTCAATCGAAGTCAGAGGGAGTGATTCTTTCGAATCCGGCCTGGCCACGGTGGACCGGATCATTGAGGCCAAGGGCCTGAAGCAAATCACCGATACCGGCGCCATCGAACAGATGATCGACGCCATCATCGCCGCCAACCCCGGCCAGCTGGCGCAATACCGTTCCGGCAAGGACAAATTGTTCGGTTTCTTCGTCGGCCAGGTGATGAAACAGAGCCAGGGCAAGGCCAACCCGCAACAGGTCAACGCCATCTTGCTGGAGAAGTTGAAAGGCTAATCCAGTGCTGATTGGCCCAAACAAAGGACACCGGCGACGGAATCAGGGCTCAGCGTACCTGCATCGGTAAGAAGCGCCAAGCTTTGCTTAACGCACTTGTCGTTGTCGTCGTCGTAATTGCATCTACGTACGACAACGACACCGGCTCTGCCGGCTGAGGAACGAGATCCAGCCCGCAAACAGCATGGCCGGTTGCCGGATGCCTATACCGCGCCGAGCCATTCCGGGTTAGGCTTGCGCACAAGCCGCGGCGACCTCCCGAGGTCCGCGCGGTTTTGCACCATCGGTCCGTCTCTACACTCTGCTCAACAAGTCTCCATGTCATCCACCAGCTACAACGTCAAACCCGGCGACTGGGATCGGTCCGGCGCCAACTTCATCGACGGCGGCGTCAATTTCTGCTGCTTCTCGCGCCATGCCACCGCGGTAGAACTGCTGCTGTTCGAGCGCGACGACAGCCTTGAGCCGTTCCTGACCATCCAGCTCGACCCCAAGGTCCATCGCACCTTCTTTTTCTGGCATCTGCTGGTGGAGAACCTACCCGAGGGCGTCTACTACGGTTGGCGCATGGACGGCCCCACCGACACCGCCGAGAGCGGCTGCCGCTTCGACCGCGAAAAGCTGCTGCTCGATCCCTGGTGCCGCACCGTCAGCGACCGACTCTGGGATCGGCAAAAGGCCCGCGAGCCCGGCAACAATCTGGCCAATTCCATGCGCTCGCAACTGGTCAAAGACGACTATGATTGGGAGGGCGTCGAACACTGCCACATGCCGCTGGCCGACTCGGTGATCTACGAGATGCACGTTGGCGGCTTCAGCCGACATGCTTCCGCGAATACCCAATACCCCGGCACCTACCGTGCCGTGATCGAGAAGATCCCCTACCTGCAGGAACTCGGCATCACTCACGTCGAGCTGCTGCCGGTCATGGCCTTCGACGTGCAGGACGTCCCGCCCAAGACCGCAAGCCTGGGACTCGCCAACTATTGGGGCTACAGCAGCCATAGCTTCTTCGCGCCGCATCCGCACTTTGCCTGCGACCCGGAGCGCGCCCGCGACGAGTTTCGCGACATGGTCAAGGCGCTGCACCGCGCCGGCATCGGCGTGATCCTGGACGTAGTGTTCAACCACACCGCCGAGGGCGGCGCCGACGGACCGACGATGAACTTTCGCGGCATCGACAACGAGGTCTTCTACCACCTGGACTTCGCGGACCGCAGCCGCTACCGGGACTACACCGGCTGCGGCAACACCGTGAACTGCAACCATCCGCTAGTCACGCGCTACCTGATCGACTGCCTGCATTATTGGGCCCACGACATGCGCGTGGATGGCTTTCGCTTCGATCTGGCCAGCGCCATGGCGCGCGGCGAGGATGGCAATCCACAGCATCATGCGCCAGTGCTCTGGTCCATCGAGTTGTCCCCGGAGCTGGGGCGAGCGCACATCATCGCCGAGGCCTGGGACGCCGCCGGGCTGTATCAGGTCGGCGACTTTCCGGGCTTTCGCTGGGCCGAGTGGAACGGCCATTACCGCGACGTGATCCGCGCCTTCGTGCGTGGCGACAAGGGCATCATTCCCGATGTTGCCACGCGCATCGCCGGCTCCAGCGACCTCTACCAGGGCCGCAATCGCCTGCCAGCCAACGCCATCAACTTCGTGACCTGCCACGACGGCTTCACGCTCTACGACCTGGTCAGCTACAACGACAAGCACAATGAAGCCAACGGCGAGGACAATCGCGACGGTCACGACCACAACCTAAGCTGGAACTGCGGCGTCGAGGGGCCCACCAAAGACCCCGACGTCTTGGCCTTGCGCCAGCGCCAAGCCAAGAACTTCATGGCCATTTTGCTGCTGAGCCAAGGGGTGCCGATGCTGCTCGCCGGCGACGAGGTGTTGCACAGCAAGTCCGGCAACAACAATACCTATTGTCAAGACAACGAGCTGTCCTGGTTCGACTGGCGATTGGCGGGCAAGCATCGCGACATGCTCGACTTCACCCGTGCCATGATCGCGTTCCGCCGCCGACACCCGACGCTGCGCCGCGAGCGCTTCCTGACCGGAGAGCCGGACCGCGTAGGCCACCTGCCCGACATCACCTGGCATGGCCCCAAGCTCAACGACCCGGCCTGGGACGACGACAACGCACGCGTGCTTGCCTTCACGCTGGCCGGCATCGACGAATCCGAGGCACATCTGCACGTCATGCTCAACATGTGGCACAACGCGCTGGAGTTTGCGGTGCCACAGATTGATGCCCGCCGCTGGTACCTGGCGATCGACACCGCGGCCAACCCCGCGGTGCATGCGCCCGAACACCAGCCCCAGATCCAGGCCGGCAAGGTCCGCGTCGCCCCCCGCAGCCTCATCGTCCTGGAGGCCCGGCCGTAGGAGCGGCGCCCTCGCCGCGACAGCCGTGGACCGGCGCCCTCGCCGCGACAGCCGTAGGAGCGGCGCCCTCGCCGCGACAGCCGTAGGAGCGGCGCCATCGCCGCGACGGCCGTAGGAGCGGCGCCATCGCCGCGACGGCCGTAGGAGCGGCGCCCTCGCCGCGACGGCCGTAGACCGACGGCCGCTCGTCCTGATGGCGCCGGTCGCGCCGATGGCGGCGCTCCTACGACCCCGAGCGCCGGTCGCGCCGATGGCGGCGCTCCTACGGCCCGGAGCATCTACGGATTCAGCGCGAGACAATGAAAGCGCAATAATCGCCGCCACAGTATAACGACCTCCAAAGCAGGATCAGGCCAGGCTCGACAGCCATCGTCAACCCCCGAAACCACCCCATCCAGAGGAGAGCCCCCTATGCAACTCGGAATGATCGGCCTCGGGCGCATGGGCGCCAACATGGTCCAACGCCTGATGGCAGCCGGCCACGACTGCGTCGTCTACGACCAAAACGCCGACGCCGTCGCGGCGCTGGAGCAGGAAGGTGCCATCGGCGCTAAGGACATGGCCGACTTCTGCGCCAAGCTGAGCATACCGCGGGCGGCCTGGATCATGGTACCGGCCGCCGTGGTTGACCAGGTCATCGCCGACCTCAAGCCGCATATGCAGGCAGGCGACACCCTCATCGACGGCGGCAACTCCAACTATAAGGAAGACCTCCGCCACTCGGAGTCGCTGCGCGACGCCGGCATCCACTTTTTGGACTGCGGCACCTCCGGCGGCGTCTGGGGCAAGGAGCGCGGCTATTGCCTGATGATCGGCGGCGATACCGACGCGGTGCAGCGCCTGGACCCGATCTTCGCCACGCTGGCGCCGGGTATCGGCGACATCGAGCGCACCAGCGGTCGCAGCGGCGAGCCCGGCACCGCCGAGCGCGGCTATCTGCACTGCGGCCCAAGCGGCGCCGGACACTTCGTGAAGATGGTGCACAACGGTATTGAGTATGCGCTGATGGCCTCCTATGCCGAGGGTCTGAACATCCTCAAGCATGCCGGCATTGGCAGAGAAGACCATATCGTGGATGCGGAAACCGCACCTCTGGAACATCCAGAGCACTATCAATACGACATCAATCTGGCCGAGGTCGCCGAGGTCTGGCGCCGCGGCAGCGTGGTTGCATCCTGGCTGCTCGACCTGACCGCCATCTCCCTGCTCGACGACCAGCACTTGAGCAACTTCAGTGGGCAGGTGTCCGACTCCGGCGAAGGCCGCTGGACCTGCCAGGCCGCCATCGAGACCGGCACCCCGGCGCCGCTGCTGACCGCAGCCCTCTACGAGCGCTTCAGCTCTCGAGGCGAGGGCGAGTTCGCCAACAAGGTCCTATCGGCCATGCGCTATCAGTTCGGCGGTCACCAAGAAAAGCCTGAGTCCTGAGCAAACCATGTCCCTAATGCAAACCGACTTTATGCAAGCCACGCCAGCGCCGCCGAACCTGATGATCATTTTCGGTGCCGGTGGCGATCTGACCAAGCGCAAGTTGATCCCGTCGCTATACCACCTCTGCGCCGCCGAACTTCTACCGGCAAGTTTTGCGATGCTGGGGCTGGACCGGCTCGACCTAGACGACGACGGCTTCCGAGCGCTGATCACCGATCAAATCGACAGCCACGTCGGCGAGGTATTCGACAAGGAGGTCTGGGACTGGCTGGTTCAGCGGATTCACTACATGCAGATCGACATGCAGAGCGGACCTGACTACGAACTCGTCTGCGAGCGCCTGTCGCGCATCGACGCCGAACGGGACACAGAGGGCAACTATCTGTTTTATATGGCCGTACCACCAAGCATGTTCAGCCCGGTCACAAATCATCTCGGCGAAGTCGGCCTTCTGCACGAGACTCAAGATGACTGGCGTCGGATGATCATCGAGAAGCCCTTCGGCCACGACCTGGAATCCGCGATTGCACTCAACGACGAACTGCACCGCAACATGGACGAGGATCAGATCTACCGCATCGACCACTACCTGGGTAAGGAAACCGTACAAAACATCATGGTGTTCCGCTTCGCCAACAGCTTTTTCGAGCCTCTGTGGAACCGCAACCACATCGATCACATGCAAATCACCGTGGCCGAATCCGTCGGCGTTGAGCACCGCGGCGCCTACTATGAAGAGGCTGGCGCCCTGCGCGACATGATCCCGAATCACCTGCTGGTATTGCTCGGATTCCTCGCCATGGAACCGCCAAACTCTTTCCAGGCAAAGGCCCTGCGCGACGAGGTCAACAAGGTGCTGGACGCCATCCATCCGCTGACCCCGGAACAGGTGCTAACCCATGCGGTACGCGGCCAGTACGACGCTGGCAGCATGCCTGATGGCGAACAGGTGCCGGCATATCGCAGCTCCAAGGGCGTTGACCCCAAGTCGCGTACCGAGACCTTCGCCGCCATCAAACTGAGCATGGATAACTGGCGCTGGGCCGGCGTGCCCTTTTACCTGCGCACCGGCAAGCGCTTGCCCGCGCAGTACACCGAGGTCGCGATTCAGTTCAAGAAGGCGCCAACCATCATGTTCCAAAACACCGATGTCGAGGACGTGACGCCGGACATGCTGGTGCTGCGCATCCAGCCCAACGAGGGTATCCAAATGAGCTTCAGCGCCAAAGTGCCCGGGCCAAGCATGCGCGTCGGCACCGTCAACATGGACTTTTGCTATGAAGACTACTTCGGCAACAAGCCCGCCACCGGCTACGAGACGCTGATCTACGATTGCATGAAGGGCGATGCGACGCTGTTCAAACACGCCGACACCGTCGAGAAGGGCTGGGAGATCGTCCAATCCGTGCTCGACGTCTGGGCCGCCCTGCCCCCGCGCGACTTTCCCAACTACGAGGCCGGCACCTGGGGCCCTTGTGCCGCCGGCGACCTCACCAAGCACGACGGTCGGCTCTGGCGGCGTATCAACCCGCCAAAGCACAACGCAGGCTGAACCCAGCAACCACTAGACACCAGCGAAGACAGCAGAGCGACAATATGGCAGAGATCAAAAACCAAGCAAACGAAGCGTCCGATTTGATCCAGACCCAGGTCGACCTCCTGCGTAAGGCCCTCGCAAAAAAGCGCGGCAAGCACGCCCGTCGTCTGATTAAGACGATGCACCCGGCCAAGCTCGCGAGCCTGCTGGAAACGCTGACACCGGATCAGCGGCTAACGGCCTGGCACCAGGTCGATGCGCGGATGGAGCCAAAGGTCTTGTCGTATCTATCGGCCGCCATGCGCGCGCAGCTGGTGCGCGATCTCGACGCCGACGCGGCAAATGACACCCATGATGCGGGGCAGCACGATGCCGGTCGCGACAACGGCAGCGACGACGAGCCGGAAACCCAACTGCGGCAGGTGCTGGAAGCCCTGCAACAAGGCAAGCTCAAGCGCATTGAGCGGTTGTTCCGCCAGCTCCACCCGGCACGTATTGCCGGACTGCTCGAATCCTTACCGGCGACCGAGCGAGCCACCGCCTGGGACATGCTCGACCGCGATCGAACCGGCAGGGTTTTGCGCCATCTGCACGAGGAAGTGCGCCGTCGCCTGGCGAAGGAGATGGGCATAGATGATCTGGTCTACGCCGCACGGCTGCTCGAGCCGGATGACCTGGTCGACCTGATCCAAGACCTGCCTAAGGCCACCGGCCGGCAGATCCTGCAGGCCATGAACCAGCGCGAACGCGAGCGGCTGGAGTCGATGCTGTCTTACCCCGAGCACAGCGCCGGCGGCCTGATGAATATGGACCAGATCGCGGTGCGCGCCGACATCAAGGTCGGCACCCTGCTACGCTACCTCCGGCTGCTTGAAGACCTGCCACCGAATACCGACAAGTTCTACGTTATCGACCGCAAAAACCGATATCAGGGCATCTTACGGGCACGCCGCGTTCTCACCGCGCATCCCGACGTCAGAGTCTCCGAGCTGATGGAGGAGGACTTTGAACCGGTACCGGCAGACCAGCCCAGCGACGACGTGGCGCGCCGTTTCGAAGAGCAAGACCTGGCCTCGGCGCCGGTGGTGGACTCGAACCGTCAGCTGCTCGGGCGCATCACCATCGACGACGTCGTCGACGTCATTCGCGAACAGGCCGAACACGCCGTGATGGGCATGGCCGGCCTCGACGAAGAGACCGACATGTTTGCGCCCGTGCTCGTGAGCAGCCGACGACGCGCGGTCTGGCTGGGCATCAACCTGATCACGGCCTTTCTCGCCGCCTGGGTCATCGGGCTATTCGAGGGCACCCTGCAACAGGTGGTCGCGCTCGCGGTGCTGATGCCCATCGTCGCCAGCATGGGCGGCATCGCCGGCAGCCAGACCCTGACCCTGGTCATCCGCGGCCTGGCGACCGGACAGCTCGGCGGCGGCAATACTCAGATCCTGCTGCTCAAGGAGGCCGGAATCGGTCTATTGAATGGCATGCTCTGGGCGCTGGTGGTTGCGGCATTGGCCATCGTCTGGTTCGGCAACTGGGCCATCGGCGGGATCATCGCGGTCGCCATCCTGCTCAACCTCATCTGCGCGGCGGTGTCTGGCGTTGCCATCCCGCTGATCATGCGCCGCGTTGGCATCGACCCGGCGCTGGCCGGCAGCGTCGTACTGACCACCGTGACCGACGTGGTCGGCTTCTTCGCCTTCCTCGGGCTCGCCACGTTGATCCTCCTATGAGCAGGGGCAGAATTCGGAGCGCGTCCTAGCTGGCGGATGGCTGCGCAGACGCCATCCGTCCGCTCGTCGCTCAATTTCCCGGACGTCAGAAATCCAATCGCTCTAGTACCATTTACAACGCGGATCGTTCACCTTTGCGCTCGCCTAGGTAGCGCAATCAACCATCACCGCGCGGCCCTCCTCATAAGCGAAACGCAAAACCTGCAAATCCTTTGGTTCAAACGCGATCTGCGCGTCCATGACCGCGCTGCATTGGCCGCGGCGACCGAGCGCGGAGCGGTCTTGCCACTGTTCTGGGGCAACCTTTCGATGCGGGAGTTGGTCCAGGCGACACGGCTGCGTCGAGATCGGATTCGCGGCCTGCCAGCGGGCGAAGGCAGAGGCTGGTTCGGTGCCCTGTCGGCGTTTGAGGGTCGACGCCACTGGCGTTGTCATTTCATGCAATCCGGCACCACCGACATCAACAGGCTGCGCATCGACAACCCGGTGAAACAATCGCAGGACCAGGACCCAGAGGGCCAGTTTATTCGTCGCTGGATCCCGGCACTGGAGCGCGTACCATCGCAGTGGTACCAAACCCCCAGGTACCAAACCCCCGGTCACCAAACTCCAAACAATCTACACCATAGGCAGCGACCATGAAGGCACATCGCAAGCCGTTCCTCCCCGCCAAGACCTGCGCAGGCTGCGGGCGACCTTTCGCTTGGCGACGCCGCTGGGCGAATTGCTGGGACCAGGTACGTTACTGCTCCAAAGGTTGTTCGAGCCACAAGCGGGCGCCACGATGAGCCTGCGCCGACTCCTGATTGTCCTTGGCGACCAGCTCGACGCGGATTCCGCCGCCTTCGATGGGTTCGACCCGCAATGCGATCTGGTGTGGATGGCGGAGCTGCCGGAAGAGTCAACCCATGTCTGGTCACATAAGGTGCGAATCAGCTATTTCCTGTCGGCAATGCGGCACTTTGCCGAGACGCTGAAAACACGCGCGATGCCGCTGCATTATCTGCGCCTCGGCGAACATCCGCACTCAGGTTTCGATGCGGCGCTGCAAGCGCAGATCGAGTCGACAGGTCCCGAGCAACTGGTTGTGGTCCAACCCGGAGACCATCGGACGCTAAAGACGCTGGGCCAGGTCTCGGAACAGACCGGGGTGCCGTTAGAGGTGCGCCCGGATCGCCATTTCCTGTTCGATCTGGATGGCTTTCGCAGCTGGTTGGCGGGGCGCAAGGCACCGCGGCTGGAGCACTATTATCGCGCGGCGCGCAAGCAGTCCGGCCTGCTGATGGACGGCAAAGACCCCCAAGGCGGGTCTTGGAACTTCGACCGACAGAACCGAAAGCCCTTTGGCCGCGGCGGACCCGGCAGGATACCGGAGCCGCTCCGCTTTGCCCCCGACGCAATCACCGACGCGGTTTTCAAGGATGTTGAGCAGCACTTTGCCGGTCATCCCGGTTCACTAGCGCACTTCGACTGGCCGGTGACCGCGGAGCAAGCAGAGGCCGCGTTGGAGGACTTCGTCCGCCATCGCCTGCCGGCCTTCGGGGCCTTTCAGGATGCGCTCTGGACCGGCGAGCCCTTGCTCTATCACTCGCGCCTGGCCGCGGCGATGAACCTAAAACTGATCTCACCGCGTGTCGTGCTCGATGCGGCGGTGGCGGCCGGCGAGCGCGGCGATGCACCGCTGGCCTCGGTGGAAGGCTTTGTGCGACAGATCTTGGGCTGGCGTGAATATGTGCGCGGCCTCTACTGGACGCAGATGCCGGACTATCTGGAATGGAATCATCTCGACGCCCAAGCGGCGTTGCCCGACTTTTACTGGACCGGCGAAACCGAGATGCACTGCCTGTCCGAGACCATTCGTCAAACCTTGGACTACGGCTATGCCCATCACATCCAACGCTTGATGGTCACCGGGCTGTTCGCGCTGTTGCTCGGTGTGCAACCGCGTCAGGTGCACGCCTGGTACCTAGCGGTCTACGTGGATGCCGTGGAATGGGTGGAACTGCCCAACGTGCTCGGCATGTCTCAGTTCGCCGACGGCGGACTCATGGCATCAAAGCCCTACGTGGCCAGCGGAAAATACATCCAGCGCATGAGCAACTATTGCTCCTCCTGCCCATTCGACCCCGCCGACGCCAGCAGCGAGAAGGCCTGCCCCTTCACCACCCTCTACTGGGACTTCTTGATGCGGCATCAGGAGCGCTTCCGCGATCACCCACGCGCTGGCATGCAATGGCGCAATCTCGACCGTCTGAAAGACGAGCAGCGGTCGCGCATCCGGAGCCACGCCGAGGCGATCCGCCAGCAGTTCGGTCACCGGCTGATGCCAACCGGTGGCCAGGGTATCGATCTTTAGGGATGGTCTTAAGGATAGGAAATTCAAGCGCCTCTGCCAGCCCTCGGCGGCGTCAGGATGCGAGGCTAGCGAGGGCTGGAGGGCTGGAGGGCTGGAGGGCTGGTCAGGGCTCAAGCGGCTCAAGCGAGCGTGGTACGCGCCTCTCTGACGCGTCGGAGCACGCTTCGGCGAGGTTCGGGAGGAGATTTGAGGCGCGGTGGGCAGGCTTGAGATCAGCAACGCCGGCACCCTCTGTGGCGGAAGAAGGCGGCTACCAGGAGACGCGCTGATCAAACTCGAAGTCCGGCTCGGGCTGCTGGAGGAGGTCCCAGCCCGGCATCGGCTCGGGTGCCTCGTCCCGGGCGGGCGGTCCGCAAGCGGGCGAGATCGGGGGTGGACGTGGTGGCTCACCGATGTGGGTGAGGATCTGCTTGACGGGCGCGGCATCGGTGACGAAGGCGATGATGCGCATGTCCGCCCCTCAGTTGGGACAGACCAGCGGCAGCGACTCGAACAACCCTGGGCCGAGCACAGTAGCGCAGCAGCCGCTCCAGCCCGGCGCGATCCTGTGCACCGACGCGCACTGCGGCATCTAGCGAGAACCCGCTGTTCCAGACCTCCCGGAACACCCCAAAAACCGCCCCCTTTGTTGGACAGTCCGCGGCCGGCAGACGGCTCACAGCGGCGCCTCGCCGACCTCGATCCGCATTCGGCCTTGGCGCGCATGACATCGCCGCCGATGCCGGGCAGCTTGTGAAATTGATTAACGCTTTCGATCATGCGTTATTCCCTGATCTATGGCTTTGCCAGCGCCGCGCAACTCTTCGCCGAGCTCAGGCCGTCCCGCATGGTCCTGCTGGAAGCCATCCAACGCATAGGGCCGATCTCTGTCCCCGCCCTTGCCGAGCAGATCGGATGCGAAATGAGCACCGTCCAAGCGGATGCAGACAAGCTCATCGAGCATGACCTTGTGCATACCGACGCCAACGGAAGACTCTTCGTCCCCTGGGAGCAAGTCCAGCTCAGGGTCAACCTTCCCGCGGGGCAGGCGCTTCGCCGGCTTGGCGCGGGTGCTCGCGCAACGCCTGCTCCTGCGCCCGCTTAGATCGGCGCTCGGCTTTGATCTCAGCTGATGATGCCGATGCCTATGCGGCCTTGATCAGCGGCATGATGATGGAGGTCGGCGACGTGCTGCTGATCGACATGGATGTCGAGACCGGCGGGAAGCGAGCCGTTGGGCGCCGGCAATTGCCCGGCGATGAGCAGGACAGGTACCGATTCCGACCAAGGCCGGGCGTCGAGGGCGCGGAGGAAATCGCTTTCCGGCCGCAGATGGATCTTGGCTTCGCCGGAGCCGTCGCGCAGCGCGGCGAACAGTGAGAATCGGCGTTCGGATTGGCGAGGTATTCGGCGCCGCGGTCGACGCCTTGGTCGTTGGGATGGCCGCCATCAGTGCGATCAGGCTGGACCGGCGCAGGTTCCAGCGCGGCCGCGCCATGTTAGCGGCGCGACCGCGTGACGCGTGCCAAAGGGCGCTCGATCAAGCCGCGCCTTTCGCTTGTGCGTCATACACGTGGGTCGTGCGGAACAACAGCCACATACCGAGCATCGTCGCGATAACCTCGGCGGCGAGCATGAGCACGAGCATCATTAGGCTGGCCAGATCGACGGCAGACACCCAGGAGCCATTGACGGAGGATGGCGTGGTCTGCAATGTGGGGATGCCGCCCTGGGGCGCGGCCAAGAAGTAAAACAGCAGGTGACCGACCTCGGCAAGTATCACGACCAGCGAGAAGATGATGCCCAGACTGCTCGCGACCAGCCCGATCCATACAGTGCCGGCAACCGCCGATTCGGTCGGGCGTATGGCGGGATCAGCGATCCTATTGCCGAGGCCCACGTAGCGGAAGAACCAGATGGTTGTGAACACCAGGACCGCCATGTTCAGCATCGTCAGCCAGCTGACGATGGGTAATCCAGTCCGCGGACCCATCACACTGCCGGTGAAGGTGAAGATGAACAGCATCAGGATGATCGGGAAGGATCCAAGTATGATCTGGGCCCAGAACCCTATCCGGCCCGAGCGCTGGAAGGTTCCGGCCAGACCCTCGATCTTCGCGACGTGCAGGTTATCGACGAGTTTCTTTAACATGTTTGTCTCGGCTACTTTTCGGCTTGTTGGTTAGGAGAGCGTTGCTCTGCCCGGCTACCCCAGGCTGAAATCTATCGATACCTTGTGTGGATTAAACCATTCCGGGAAGCACTGCGGAGGACTCGATGTTGGTTGCAGCACGGCGGGTATGGCGACCCGTCAGCAACTAGTGCTTAGCATATCCCTGCCGCGCATGGCCCACAAGGCGGAGCAGATAGGCAATCAGAAAATGTGTGAATTGAGCCTGGGCCCTTTCCCCTTTTTTCCTTCCTTCTGCCCTTTCTCCGCACCTTATTCCGCAACCTTGTTCCGCAAGTGGTCGCGATCGCCGTCCCGCTCGTGGCCGATGGCGCGGCGCTCCCGGTAAACGGCTGCGGGCGGCCGCGCCCGGTCGTCGGTCGAAATCCGCGTCGGTTTGCTCTAGCATCGGGCCATCGCAGCCAACCCGAAGGTCTCCTCCATGGAAGCCTTGACGCTTCAGACCATTGCCGATCTCATCGCCAGCCCCGAAGAACGCGTCGAGCTGATCGGCGGCGAGATCGTCCGCCGACCGATGGCCTGTGCCGACCACGGCATGGCGCAGTCCAATACCGCGGTTGAGCTCGGCCCGCTGACGCGCCCGTCCGGCTCCGGCGGCTGGTGGATTGCCACCGAGGTCAGCGTCGCCTACGGGACGCACGACTGTCCTAGCCACGACCTGGCCGGCTGGCGCAAGGAGCGTCTGCCCAAGCGCCCGAGCGGGGTGATGGAGCTGACCCCGGACTGGGTCTGCGAGATCGTCTCGCCGGGCCATGAGCGCAAGGACACCCTGATGCTGTTTCTGCTGCTGCAGCACCATCGCGTCCCGTTCTATTGGCTGATCTGGCCGGAGGACCGCACCCTAATCGCCTGGGCGCTGGAGGACGATCAGTACCGGGTCTGCACGACCGTCACCGAGCCGGCGCCGGTGCGGGTGCCCGCCTCCAGCCGACCGATGCGCGGAAATCATTCTCTAACAGGCTGGTTACCACGTCTTCTCAATGTCAGGCTCGACAGGGCCTAGGACCCCGGGGAGTATCCGCGCCGCTCGCCAGAGCACGACACGGATTGTTGCCTACCGGCGGGTCAAAACCGTCGGCACTCACCAACCAAAATTTTCGGGGCTCAACACCTTCAAGGTCGGCTCCACCCGCTACCTTTGCACCTCGCCTGACCTGTCTATTGCCCACACCGGACACAACCCCTAGGGTCCGGCCGGGATCGACGGATGAAAGATCGAAAACGTATCGGCGATATCAGACCTCCCAAAATCGCCCCAAAAGCCCCCTGATTTTTGGACAGCGGCCAAAGCGGCGGCGCCTCAAAGCGGCGCGTTGCCGACCTCGATGCGCAGCCACTTCCCGCCGGGTCGATGGAGCGGATGTTGCTCACGCCCATCAGGGCGAAGACCATGAACAGTTTCCAGCCATTGCCAAACAGGCGC
>JGI12210J13797_10003234_pt1 | contig 22740 bp, 14 predicted proteins | sample ElkSlonscriptome_3_FD_13797 | JGI IMG/M metagenome (IMG submission 13797)
TCTTAACCGGTCAGGCTGTTCCGGGTCCCGGAACCGATTACCCCCGACGAGGGGGGCCGGCGACCACCGCTAGCGGCGTCGGATCGGGGATCCTCCACGAGCGGCGAGCTGGCACGCTTCTGGCCCCAGTAGCCTGCCGTCGCATCGAGTAGTCGATGTGTCGCAACGCTGCCCAGAGCAAAGCCGTCGAAAGGCGGCGACGCAGAGTCACGGAGCTGTCGCGATCTCTTGATCGCCACGCTGGCCGGGCCGCCAGCGGAGCCCGAACCTCGCTTCGGACGACCCTGCGGCCTCGTGTGCGATGACCAGGCCCGAGTTCCGCATGGAGGCGGACGGGACCCTCATGCAACGCCCGGACGCCGCTCTGCAGTCGGCAGCCCGCGCGGGACAGACTCTGCGATCATGCCTAAATCTCTCGGCTCCACCACCGTGACCTTCGGGCTGCGGACTCCCCTGCTCCTGCTGCTTTCTGCGGGCACGCTGACCGCGTGCGCGGAGAGCGCCACTTTGACCAACGCCGACGGCGACGTCTACGGGGGGCCCGCAGGGGCTACCATCGCCCTGGTGAACGACGACACCCAGGAGGGTGAGGTCGCCTCCTACCTCTCGAACCCGGTCGCCGTACAGGTTCGTTCCAAGGAAGGGGACCCGATGCCCGGCATCGCCGTGGAGTGGACCTTCGGAGCGGGGGGCGGCGTGACGCCGGGGGTGACATCCGGCTCCGCAGAGTCCAAGTGGCTTTCGTTCACCGATGGGGCCGGGCGGGCCTCTGCGTCGTGGCTTCTCGGGACGCAGGCAGGCTTGCAGGACGGCAGTGTGAAGATCATCGCGGCGCCGCCGACGGGCCGGAACGCGTCGATGGACTTCCTACCGGTCGCGTCCCAAGAGACCGGGACGGCCCGGCAGGTCGGATTCGCCGCGAACGGGATGCCGGCCAAGCCCATCGAACTCCTGGTGAGTCCCGCCGACCGGGTGATGAGCCCAGGACAGTCGGCACGCCTGAACGCGATCGTGATGGACAGCTGGGGAAACGAGGTCGTGGATCCCGCGATCCAGTGGAGCTCCTCGGATCGATCCGTCGCGGATGTCGACGACCAGGGTGAGGTCTCCGCCCAGAGCACCGGCTACGTCCGTATCGCGGCCAGATCGGGCGCCCTGGAGGCCTTCGCGAACGTCGCGGTGGTTTCGATCGAGGCCGGGGCCCTCCACAAGACCAGCGGTGACGACCAGTTCGGCACCGTGGGTGAATCCCTCCCGGACCCACCCACGGTCCTCGCGCTGAACGGCGACGGCGAGCCCGTGAGAGAGGTGGAGGTCCGATGGACCGTACGTCGCGGCGGCGGTAGCGTCGCCACCGCATCCACGCTGACAGATGACGAGGGCAGGGCCTCCGTCGACTGGACGCTGGGAGAGGTCACGGGGCAACAGATCCTGGACGTGGCGGCGGACGGCCTTCCGTCCGTGTCGTTCGAAGCCAGAGCCGCCTATCCGGTCGCATCGATCGCGATCTCGCCGACAGAGTCGGAGCTGACTCCCGGCGCTTCGGCTCAGCTGACGGCTACGGCCGAGGACCGGTTCGGAACGATCGTGGAGAACGTGCGCTTCGACTGGTCGAGCAGCTCCACGGCGGTGGCCACGATCTCCTCTACCGGCCTCTTGAGGGGCGTGGCGGTGGGGAATGCCACCATCACGGCTCGTGCGAACGGCCTTGTCGTGCAGCACAGAACGAGCGTGACCGCGGTCCGGGACGAGGCTCGGGATCTCGTGCGCTCGGCCGGTGGGGGTCAGTCCGCCGAGGTGGGTCAGACGCTGCCCGTCGGTCCCACGGTCCGTGTGGTGGACGCCTCCGGGAGCGGGGTCGCCGGGGTGGAGGTGGAGTGGTACGTACTCAGAGGCAGTGGCGCTTTGTCATCCACGCGGACGACTACGAACGGGAGCGGATCATCCAGCGTCTCCTGGACGCTCGGCGAGCGAGCCGGAACGCAGGAGATCGCCGCCACAGTCGCCGGCGTAGGGAGCCTTTCCTTCGAAGCCGAAGCCCGGGTGGGTCCGACGGCGAGGGTCGAGGTATGGCCCGGATCCTCTAGCGTTACCGAGGGTGAGTCGCTTCAACTCTCCATCAATGCCTGGGACGGGTTCGGCAACCGGGTCTCCAACCCCAGCGTCAGCTGGTCGAGCAACGCGAACGGCATCGCTCGGGTGACGCAGTCGGGACGCGTCGAGGCGGTATCCCCTGGGAGCACCTCGATCCGGGCCCGGGCCGGAGGCGCATCGGACACCCATGAGGTCAGCGTGCTCGCCGAGCTTCAGGGGCCGAGTGGCAGCTTCAACGAGCCCGCAGACTTCGAACCGGTGATCGTCGAAGAGTGGCAGTCCTTCGACGGATACGACTGGTGGCACACCGCCACCAACGCCGGCTCCACCCGCATCGTCGACGGTCGGCTCGTCTGGACCTACCCTCAGGGGAAGTCCGGCGGATCGGTCCCGGGAGCGAAGGTGACGGAGGAGAGCATCTACCACGGGCCCTACGCGTACCACCGGGACGAGGGAGTTACGCTGTCCAGCAACTTCCACGGCCACCGCTCCGGCGTGAACAAGTTCCGCTACTTCCCCAACGAGAGTGGACGGAACGCCGACAACATGCTCGGCTTCTTCGGGGCCGACGACGGCGAGCTCACCATCGGAATCAACACCCAATGGGCGGGCCCCCACAACGACCGGCGCCTACGCTGGAACTACCCCGGTAACCTGGCCTCGCCAACCCGCGCCCAGGCCCGGGTCGCCCGTGGCCAACCCCACACCATCGAAACGCTGATGTACCTGGGCACGCCCGGCAACGCAGACGGTTGGGTGAAGCTCTGGCTGAACGATGTCCTGATCCTCCACATCGAGGACCTCGGGATGGTCCCGTCCGGGCTCGGTCCCCGAGTCCGGGGTGTGCACTATGCCCCCGTTTGGGGAGGGACTGGTGACGTTGTGCCGGCGACCCAGACCCTCTCCGTGGAGCGATCGTACGTCTCCACGAAACGCTGACCGCCGGTCGGTTCCGGTCTTCGAGCCCGGGGGGACGCGCTGTCCCCCCGGGCTTTTCTTTGTATGTCGCGACACCCCGCAATCGCTGCGGGTCATCGCCCCTCCAAGAGTACCGGACGGACGCTATCACGCTATGCACTATTCCTGATTCAGATTCCTTCTATATTCAGGATTGAACGTGGTCAACGTGCGTTCACAGCGCGACTTCGCAGGCACTGTCCGGTGACAGCCGGACCCGCCTCGAGGTCGAGGGAATCCCTCCCGATCGGGCCGCGGTCCGAGATCCCCATACAGCGGAAATTATGGCCGACGTCGACGCGAAACTCATGGCGTTCGTAGAGAGCGCTCTCAAGAAATCCCCGGGCCTTTCGACCAACGAACTCTTCGAGCGGGCCAAGAAGAAGTTCCCCTCGTCGAGGGAGCTTTCGGTGCGACAGTTCCACGCCCGCTACCCGCTCCAGGTGAAGCGGCGCATGAGCCTGGCCAAGTCGAAGTCGAAGTCGTCGCCCCGGAAGAAGGCGGCAGCGTCCCGACCCCGTAGGCGCCCGATCCGCCGAGACGCGGTTCGGGGGGCCCTTCTGCGGTTCGCCTCGGACCTCTCTGCCGCTCAGGAGCGGCACGACCTGGTGAAGGTCCTTGCCGACGTGGACAAATACGTCGACGAGGTGATGGACGCCACCAAGCGCTAGGGCTCTGCCTGACGGGAGACGCCCTCCGCCAGGAAGGGCCTCGCAGCCGGGCCGGGCAGACTTGTTTCGAGCTTGTCCGGCTCGGCCTTCAGGCAGACATCCGGTCTGCCAGAAGTGACATCTCCCGCACCGCGACCGAGACGCCGGCGAGAGACACCGCCTCCTCGGCCTGGATCTCCTCCAACAGCGTCCGGATCCGCTCTACGTCCCGAGACCTCGAGCGCACGACGGCCTGTACGGCAGTGGTGACGTCGTGTTCTTCCGACGCGAACTCGATGGCCCGCCGCACCATTCTGTGGTGTGCTCGGGTCAGGTCGCCCATCAGCGCCATCGCGGCCCGCTGATCCCAGCGGTCGTCGGAGGCGGAGGCCAGGATCCGCTCCCGAAGCCAGGGGACGCTCAGCTGATCCGAAAGGGCGTAGAAGGCGCGCGCCGCTTCCACGGGATCCGCACCGGTCTCCGAGGCTACGTGGAGGATCTCGAGGAGCTGATCGAGGAATCTCAACGTGATGAGCCGGCGGGCGAGACGAGGATCGGCGCCCAGGGAGACGAGTTGATCCACCCGCTCCTCGAAGGTGACCCGATCCGCCCCGGTCACCACCTCGCTGAAGTGCTCTCGGAGGACTTCGAGCCCCTCGTTGAACCGGGAGACGAAGGTCGACGGGCCCTCCCGAAGCTCGCTGTGGTCGAGCACCCAGCGAGTAGTCCGGTCCAAGACCCGGGTCAGGCCCATCAGCCAGCGGTATGCGTCCCGGGTCCGCAAACCGCGACCCTGACTGGCCAGCGCCGAAAAGATCTCTCGATACCCAGCCAGGCGGGCGGCGACGAGCCAGGCCTCCACGACCTCGGGGACCGTCCGTCCCGTGTCCCGGGCCAGTCGATTCACGAAGGTGGCCCCCATGAGGTCGACCAGATCATTCGTGACCTGGCTGCTGATGATCTCCCGACGGAGTCGGTGCCCGGCCAGAGCGTCGGCTCCGGCCCGCTCCAGCGCCTCGTCCGGGAAGTAGCGGGTGAGGTAGTCCCTCAGAGCGGGGTCGTCCGGCAAGGCACTCCCCAGAAGGGGGGACTTCACGGACATCTTCGCGTAGGCGAGGAGGACGCAGAGCTCAGGACGGGTCAGCCCCTGACCGGACTCGAGCCGCTCCATCAGGACCTGTAGCGGCGGCAGCCCCTCCGCAGCCCGGACCAGTAGACCGTCCCGTTCGAGGCGGGTCATGAGATCCTGGAATTCGTCGATGCCGTCGGCCTGCCTGAGTTCGTCCAGGGAGACGGCGAGGCTTTGGGACCAGTTGTCCGCCAGCACGAGCTCCGCCACCTCGTCGGTCAGCCGCTCGAGGAGCTCGTTGCGCTCCTCCTCTCTCATGGTGCCAGCCCGAACCGCCGGCCCCAACAGGATCTTCAGATTGACCTCCCGGTCCGACAGATCCACTCCGCCGGAGTTGTCCAGGGCGTCGGTATTGATCCGGCCGCCTCGAAGAGCGTACTCGATCCGGGCGCTCTGGGTCAGTCCGAGATTCCCCCCCTCTCCGACCACCTTGCACCGGAGATCTGGCGCCGTGATCCGGACCGCGTCGTTGGACCGATCCCCCGCCGCGAGATCCGACTCCCACGAGGCCTTCACATAGGTGCCGATCCCCCCGTTCCAGAGGAGCTCGACCGGCGCCCTGAGCACCGCCTGCACCAACGACTCCCCGGTGAGGGGGCCCGGGTCCTCCGTGAGTCCCAACGCGGAGACCGCCTGGGGGGTGAGTCGCACCTCCTTGGCGTCCCGGGGCACGATCATCCCGCCTGCGCTGAGCAGAGAGGTGTCGTACGCCGTCCAGGACGACGGCCCGAGGGCGAAGAGCCGCTCCCGCTCGGCATACGAACTGGCAGGGTCCGGCGTGGGATCGATGAAGATGTGCCGGTGGTCGAAGGCGGCCACGAGCCGGATCGCTCTGGACAGGAGCATCCCGTTGCCGAAGACGTCGCCGCTCATGTCCCCGATCCCCACCACGGTGAAAGGCTCGGACTGGATGTCCTTGCCCATCTCCCGAAAGTGCCGCTTGACACACTCCCAGCCCCCTCGGGCCGTGATCCCCACCACCTTGTGGTCGTACCCGTTCGAGCCACCGGAGGCGAAGGCGTCCTGAAGCCAGAAGCCGTACTCCGCCGCAACGCTGTTGGCCACATCGGAGAACCGCGCCGTACCCTTGTCTGCCGCCACCACCAGGTACGGATCGGACTCATCCCAGCACACCACCCGCTCGGGCGGAAGGATGACCCCGGTGTCCGAGAGGTTGTCGGTGAGGTCAAGGAGCCCTCGAATCAAGGTCTGGTACTGGGCCTTCGCCTCGTCCCAACGAGCGTCAGGGGACGCCGGAAGGCGGGTAGGCACGAATCCGCCCTTCGAACCGCCGGGGACGATGACGGCATTCTTCACCATCTGCGTCTTGACCAGGCCCAGGACCTCGGTCCGGAAGTCGTCGGGTCGGTCGCTCCAGCGAATCCCACCCCGGGCCACCCGGGCACCCCGAAGGTGGATCCCCTCCATGCGAGCGGACCGGACGTACACCTCGTACGTGAGGCGCGTCTTCTGTATCGACTCCAGTCCCCGGGCGTCGAACTTCAGGGAGATGTAGGGGGCGCCCCCGGACCGGCGGNTGGGGTTTCGCCCGCCGTTGCGGAAGTAGTTCGTCCTGAGGGTGGCATCCAGAAGTACGCCCAGTCGCCGTAGCGCCCGGTCGTCGGCGAGGGCCTCGACCCGACTCAGGCCCTGGATGAAGATCGCACGGGCATGAGCCACCTCCGGCCCACGATCCTCGGCATCCCCACCCAGATCCGGGTCGAACTTGAGCTTGAACCACTCGATGAAGGCCTGGGCCAGCTCCGGGTACTTCACCAGCGCCGCAGGGGCCGACACCCGACTGGTCACCGCCCCGGTCTGGAAGGCGTATCCCACATAGGTCCTGAGGAGATCCACCTCGCGCCAATGGAGACCCGCCCTCGGCACCAGAGCGTTGAGTTCGTCGTTGGTGGCCTGCCCGGCGCGGACGGCGAGGATGGAGGAGGCCAGAACCGAGGCCTGGTCCAGATTCAGCGGGTGCCCATCGGCGTCCTGTACCTGGAAGGCGTAGATTCCGGCCTCTCCCACCTCCTCGCCATCGAGCCGGAACGGACTCATTCCGATGACCCGGAAGCCGCTGTCCTCCAGGATCGGCATGAACTCCGACAGGATGAGTCTGGAGTCCCGAAGGTAGAGGTTCAGCGCCGTGGAGGCCTCACCTTCCGGAACCAGATTGCCATCCTCGGTATCGTTGGAGAATGCCACCGCCACGGACCGACCGTCGGACCGCATCGCCTCGAGCTCCAGGATGTCCTGAACCGCCGTCAAGGGCCGGGTCGCCGCCTCGTACTCGGGTCCGAACGCCTCGGCGTAGCGTCGGGCCATACGTCGGGCTTCGTCGGCGGGTCGGATCGCCTCGAGCCGTTTCCGGACCCGGTCCTCCCACGACCGGGTGATCTCGCGAAGCTGGGTTTCCAACTCCTCGGCGGACACCGAGGCCAGGCTGTCGGCGTCGGCGCCGATATAGAAGTGGAGACGGGCCTGGTCCCCCTCCCCGAGGGCGAGGTGGTAGTTCAGTACCTCGCCCGAAAAGGCCTGCACCAGCACACGCTCGATGCCCTTTCGAACCGCCCCGGAGAATCGGTCCTTGGGCAGGATGACCATGGCGGCCACCCCGCGCTGCAAGGGATCCTTCCTCAACGAGACCCTCACGCCCTCCTGTAGATACGAGGTGAGGACAGTCCTGACATCGACGCCGATCTGCTCCGCCGAAGCCAGGAACAGCTCCTCCTTCGGCATGGAGTTGAAGATCGTGTTGATCTCCTTGTAGTCGTGGGATCCCGCCGCCACCCCGGCATCGGTCAGAATCTGGTCCAGCTTTCCCCGGAGGATCGGGATGTCACGGGCCGTCTCGGCATAGGCCTTGGAGGTGAAGAGCCCCACGAAGCGGTGCTCTCCCACGATTCGTCCCTGCTCATCGAGACGCTTCACGCCGATGTAGTCCATCCGGGCGCGACGATGGACCGTGGACTCGGCGTTCGTCTTGCTGATGATGAGGAGCGGTCCCCCCTCGGCCAGGGCGCGGACGCCGGTCGGCAGCTCTGAGAAGGGCACCGGCTCGGTGTAGGTGGAGTGGTCCTCCCGACGGAGGATCCCGAGGCCCGAGCCCTGCTCCACCTGCACGAAGCGCTCATCCTCGCCGCGGCCGAAGCGGTACGACCGGTAGCCCAGGAAGACGAAGGCGTCGTCGCCGAGCCAGTCCAGGAACGCCCGGGCCTCCTCCAGTTCGTGCCGCCGGTCCTTCACGGTGGGTAGAAGATCCGCCAGCTCTCCCTCCACCTCCCCCAGCGCTCCCCGCATCGCCTCGAAGTCATCGGTGGCCAGCACCACGTCCTCGAGCCTGCGACGAATATCCTCCTCGATCTGTGCGAGGAGGTCCAGATCGCTCACCCGCTCGATCTCACAGTGAACCAACGACTCCCGCTGCTCCCCTTCTCGGGACGGACGTACTCGGCGGATCTCGCCGGCGTCCCCCCGCTCCACATGGAGCACAGGGTAGACGTTGTGCTCGATGGGGAGCTCTCTGGAGTGGAGGTACTCCCGCAAGGAGTCGACGATGAACGGGCGCTCCCCCACATTCGTCCGGATCACGGTGACCGGCGCGTACCAGCCCTCGTTCGCGACGTCCGGGTTGATGACCTGGACGTCGACGCGCCCGGGACGGGCGGAGTCGAGGAAGTCGTAGGCCCCCCGGACCAGATGTGCGAGCACGTCGGGACTTCGGGCCTTGATGAACTCCGGCGGCGCCTTGGAGAAGAAGATCTCTGCAAAGGCGACGATGGGGGCGTCGACCTCCCCCTGTGTCTGTTGGGAAAGCTGTCGACAGACCGCGTCGACGGTCGGGGAGTCGGCCCGGATCTGCCTGGCCGCCGCTTCGGTGGTATCGCTCATGGGGCGGTGCGAAGGTCCACGTTCAGTGGTTCTTCATGAATTTTCGTAACGTAGGGTAAATCCCCTCCCGCACCTAGTGTGGTGGCACCGGAGCGCTGATGCCATTCGGCGTCGTCGCGGCAGCACATCCTACGCCTCCGTGGCACCTTCCCGGCCCATGCGAATCCTCCACCTCGCCGACGTTCACCTCGACACCTCCTTCGGGAGCCGTTCCCCGCGGGTCCGCGAGCGCCTTCGTGGGGCGACTCGCGAGGCCTTCCGACGCTCCGTGGACGTGGCGCTGGAGCGTGAGGTGGACGCCGTGATCATCGCCGGGGACCTCTTCGACGGAACGCGTCTGTCCTTCGAGACCGAGCGGTTCCTGGTCGCCGAGCTGAGTCGGTTGGACGAACGCCGGGTACCGGTGGTCTACGCTACGGGGAACCACGATCCCGGTGTCGGACGCCGGCGCAGAATCTCCTGGCCAGGGTGTGTCACCGTCGTGGCGGACGCGACCCCAAGGCGCATCCCGGTCCACGGTTCCGATGGCGATGTCGTGGGCTGGATCACCGCGGCAGGACACGGGTCGAGCCGGGAGACCCGTGATCTGGCCGCCGCCTTCCCCCGACCCGAGGGCTCACTCCCCGAGGTGGCCGTCCTCCACACCCAGGTCGTGGGATCCCGTGGTTCCGAAGACCACGAACCGTACGCCCCGACGACGCTGGCAACCCTGACTCAGGCAGGGTTCGACTATTGGGCCCTGGGGCACGTGCACCTGCGGCAGGCGCTCTCCGATCTCCCGGGGATCCACTATCCCGGTAACCCCCAGGGCCGCACGCCTCGAGAGTCGGGACCCAAGGGCGTGCTGGTCGCAGAGGTCACCAGGGGCCAGGCTTGCCAGGTGGGTTTCGTGTCGGTGGCGCCGATACGTTGGGAGGATCTGGTCGTCGACCGACTCCCGGAAACCGCGAGCGTCGATGCCCTCGTGCGACGGATCGCAGAGCGTTGGGCCGAGGCTCGGCGCGGCGACCCGGACCCTGACAGGGCGTGGATGGTGCGGGTGCGGCTCTTCGGCCCCACACCGCTGTGGCGGGAGCTGAGCACCGCCGAGGAACGAAATCACCTGGCCCGGGAGCTCGAGGGGTCACTGGATGCCTTGGAGGTGACGGTCTGGCCCGACGGCTTCCACGCCCCTGTGGACATTGGTGAGCACCGTGAGCGCGACGATGTCCTCGGCCTGGCGCTTCGGCTGGTGGACAAGCTCCGGCGGGGCGAGGTGGAGATCCCGGGCCTCGCCGACGAACTCGCCCGACAACCAGAGGGTGCATTCGCGGATCACCTGGCCACGATCCTCGAGGGTGCCGAAGGCGAGCTGGCCGCCCGTCTTCTCGAGCCTCCAGGGGGCTGAGGCGTGCGTTTCACCCGTTTGAAAGCCCCGGCCTTCGGCGTTCTCCGAGAGCTGGACACCGGGGACGAGCCCCTCGGGGGACTCGTCGTGGTGGAGGGCGGGAACGAGGCGGGAAAGAGCACCTTCTTCGAACTCCTGTGCGTCCTGCTGTACGGTTTCTACCCAGCCTCCCGCGAGGCCTATCCCTATACTCCCTGGGGCGGCGAGGCGGCCGAGGTGGAGGGTCTCGTTCGGCTGGAATCCGAGGAGGGGGTCGTCGTCCGACGCCGGCTCCTCTCCACCCCCAGGGGTGCGGTCCTTCGAGGAGAGCGGGAGGAGGATCTCAGGAACCGGACGGCACCCTGGGTGGAGCACGTTCCCAGGACCGTCTTCCGCCAGGTGTTCGCCCTGACGCTGTCGGAGCTCGCCGCGCTGGAGGGCCAGGGCTGGTCCACCGTCCAGGATCGGTTGCTGGGGGCCATGGGCGCCTCGGACCTGCGCCCTGCCCGGCGAGTGGTGGATGAGCTGCAGGAGGAGGCCGGCTCTCTCTGGCGCCCCAACCGTCGGGGACGCCAGGAGATTCGCCAGACTCGAGAACGCCTCCGGGAGCTCCGCCTCCGCCGGCACGAGGTCCTCAAGGAGGACAGTCGTATCCGGGAGGTGTCGGAGGAGCGGGAGCGGGTGGCGGAGGCTCTGGAAGCGGAGCGACGACAGCGGGTGCGGGCCCGGATCGTCCTGGAGCGGCTCCAGACGCTCCTCCCCGTCAGAGGGCGCCTCCTTCGGATCGCCGAGTTGCAGGCGAGAGCGGACTCCGGCCAATCCCTGTCCACTCTCCCCGAGGAGGTCTCGGAGCATCGGCAGCGTCTCGAGGCGGAGTTGAGCAGGGTCCAGAGGCGAATCCGGGAGATCCAGGAGGACCGCCGCGATCCCTCCCAGGTCCTCGAGGCGTTCGGTCCCGCCGATGAAGAGCTCCTCAGCCGACGCCGCGAGATCGAGGCCCGAACCTCAGAATGGGCCGCGGCCGAACCCTCTCGAGCCCGACGAGCGCTGCTCCGCCGGGAGATCAGCGATCGAGAGCGTCGCATCGAGGGCGCAGTGACTTCCCTCTTGGATCGGTCCGTGGACGGGGCCCTGCGGGAAGCGCTGGCCTCCTTCCCGGTCCAGGCCCTTCAGACCGCCCTGAACGATGGGCTTCGGGCTCAGCAGGCGCTGGCCGGGCTCGAGGACCCCGGGCCCGAGTCCGAAACATCCTCTCACGCCAGCGTCTGGCCCGGAGCGGCGCTCATCGTCGTGGGTCTGGTGTTGCTGGCGCTGGCGGTGGGTCCGGGGGGGATGGGTGCGGGGATCGCCGGTGGGGTCTGTGTCGGCGTTGGACTCGGCCTCAGCGCTGCCCGCTGGAGTCCCGGCGAGGGCGCCGCTCGGGATCGGGAAGCGCAGGCGCGGAGGCGTGGTGAACAGGCCCAGCGCCGGCAGGAGCTCGAGGCATCGAACCGCGCCGTGGCCGAGCTTCTCCACTCTTTGGCGCCGGGAGCGGACGCGCCGGCGCCTGGACCCGAACTCCCGGTCCGGTTGGAGCGGCTCAGCGACTGGATCCGGGAAGAGGACGACCGAAGAGACGAGCTCCTCCACATCGAGACCGGCCTCGCCGACACCGCCGAGGGACTCAGGACCTTGGGCGCGCTCCTGTCCGACGGTGATCCTCCCGACGACCCCGGAGCGCTGGCCTACCTCCTGGATCGGGCGTTAAAGAACGCCACCTCCCGGGATTCTGCCGCCCGGGCGGCGGCGCGGGAGCTCTCTCGCCTCGATCACTCCCTGGCGCTGGCGCGGGAGGAGGAGGCCGACCTGGAGGCCGAACAGAAGGCGCTAGACCGCGACCTGGCACGCCTGGGCGACGGTGATGTCGAGGCGGGTCTTCGTGAGGCCGTCGCCCGGAGGGACGCCGTAGCGCGAGCGAACCAGCTCAGGGACGAGTTGGCTCGGGACCACCCCGACCTGGAGCTGCTTCGCGAGAGGATCCGCGAGGCCGAGGAAGAGGGCGGGGGGTGGACGGCGGATCCGGAGGCCCAGGTCAGCACTCGAGCGCGTGTGGAGGAGTTGGACGAGCGGATCGAGGCGGACACCCGGCGCCTGGAGGCGCTGGACAAGGACCTCGAGTTCCTGGGCCGCAGGATGCGGCTCGACGAGCTCGATGGAGAGATCCTGGCACTGGAACAGGAGGTCGCCGGGCTCGCTCAGCGGCGGGACCGACTCTGGACGCTGAGCCGGATCGTCCAGGAGGCGGAGCGTTCCATCCGAGATGAGCACCAGCCTGCCGTGCTTCGAGAGGCATCCACGATCCTGAGCGAGCTCACCGGGGGACGCTACGACCGGATCGTGCTCACGGGTCGGGATGGGCGCGACTTCAGGGTCCGGGGCCCGGCGGCCCGGCACTCGCTGCCCGTGGCCTCTCCCCTGTCCACGGGCACGAGGGAGCAGGTCTACCTGGCGCTCCGATTGGCGATCCTGGACCAGCTCGACCGGTCCGGGGAACGGCTACCGCTCTTCCTCGACGAGGTCCTGGTCAACTGGGATCCGGCCCGCCGGGACTCCGGCCTCCAGCTGCTGGCCCGGCGATCCAGGGATCGTCAGTGCTTCTTCTTCACCTGCCACCCCGACATCGCCGACCGCCTCGAGGAGCTGGGTGGTCAACGGATCCGGCTGTCCAGCCCGCCGGTGTGAGCCGCCGCCGTAGCGGTCACTCCGAAGCTGGCCGCTCCTCGATGTCCGCCTCCCAGGTCACCTCCACCGCGCCCTTCAGCGTGTTAGCGGTGGGGCACTTCTCCACGTGCCTCGAGAGGGCCCGATCCACCGTCTCACGGCTCCCGGCGGGGATCCGAAGTCGGTAGCGGACGTGAATCCGAGTGAGCACGGGAATCCTGTCCCGAAGCTCGTGATATCCTTCCGCCGAGGCGTCGATGTCCCCGGAGTCCAGCGAGATCCCGCGCACCTCCAGTGCGCCGTTGAGAGTCCCGAGTAGTCAGCCGGCGCCTGAGGCCACCAGATAGTCTACCGGGAGGGGGAGGTCCGGCTCGTCGTCGAGGCCGAACTGGGCCTTTATCGCACCGTGCACGCCGAAGGTGACCTCGGTCCCGTCCTCGAGAGTCGCCCGGCGAGTCACGCCGCGAACCTTCTCGATCCGGGAGCGGGAGGTGTAGATGCTGTCCTTCATCTGGGAAGCCTCATCTGGAATGGTCTACGGTAGGGATCGAATGTTACGTCGAGGAATCGGACGTCTCGGGCTGCTGAGGACGACCGGGCTCGAACCCGCGACAGCTCGTCACCGGGAGCGGCGGGTACCGCCGGAAGGTGGGGTCGTCCCGGGATCGGAGACAGAGGTGGAAGCGAGATCCCTTCCCACTCTCCACCACCCGGGCGTGCCGGCAGACGGAGCAGAGCCCCACGCGGAAGTCCACGTCAGCGCCACCCCAGGAACGCGACCTGGCGGGCGGCGTCGCCTCTGCGGTGGCTGTAGAGGTCCACCGGACCGCACCGGGTGCACAGGGTGGACACCGTGATGCGAGATGCCGCCACCCCTACCTCAGCGGCTCGACGAGCCAGGTTCCTCCTGAGATCCACCGGCGTCGGGCCCGACGGAACGCCCTCGCCCAACCCTTCGTGGACCTCCGGGCCGACCTCGTAGCAGGCCGCGCAGATCGAGGGGCCCAAGTGCACCGACACCTCCTCGGGAGCGACACCGAATCGATCCCGGAGGTTGGCGACGGCCCCCTCCAGAATCCCCGCAGCGGCTCCTCTCCACCCCGCATGGACCAGGGCGATCGCTCCACGCTCCGGCGCCACCAGGAAGGCCGGCACGCAATCGGCTACCGTCACGGCGAGGAGTATGCCGGCGTCTCGGGTGAGGTGGGCGTCCACGGGTTCCGACAGGTGGAGGCCGGGCGGAAGGTGCCGGTGGGTCCGGACTGCGGCCCCGTGGGGCTGCCTGGCGTGTACCACGGCGTCGCAGCCCTGGGCGGGGCCCAGCTCCGCCCACCGCTCGACCGCTCCCTCGCCTGCCCCATCGAACAGCCGGAAGTCCCAGGCCCGTTCCGGACCCGGCCGAGTGAGACCCTGGACGAGGCCGGGCCAGCGCTCCTGCCACCGAGGGTGGACGAGCCCTGGGACCGGGTCGTCGACGGGTACCTCTGTGATGGTGCTCCACGGCTCAGGAGCGGTGGAAATGGGCTCGGTCATGGACAGCGGGACGGGAGACCAGGGGCTGGACGTGCGGGCGTATACAGCGAAACCCAACCCCGCCGGACCGTCCAGGTGCCCCGGACTTCGAGCCCCGCCCTCACAATTTCCCTCCCGTTGCCTTAAGTTCTCCCGCGCCTCCGGTATCCCTCTCCATCCCGCGGTACGCGGTGGATCTCGAGATGAGCGACCCCGTCTTCGACCAGCAGAACGCCGCCTACGTCCAACTCCTCTACGAGGACTACGCCCGCAATCCGGAATCCGTCCCGGAGGTCTGGCGAGATTTCTTCCGACGAGGCCCCGACGACGCGCAGGCCGCCGGACTCCTCGTGCCTGAAGGAGTCGAGTCCGACGGGCGTGGGGACCCGCCCCCGGTCCAGGAGCAGGGCACCTCCGCCGTGGCGGCGCCAGTGGCTCTGTCGACGGCCCAGAACTCCAATCAGGCCGAGCAGGAGATCCAGCGTCTTCGAGCCCTCCTCCCCACGGTGGCCCGGGCCGCCTCCTTCGTCCAGGCCTACCGGGACCACGGCCACACCCTCGCTCAGATCGACCCCCTGGGATCGGAACCTCCCGGGCACCCCCAGCTCGACCCGGGCTTCTTCGGCACGAGCATGGAGGAGCTTCAGCAGATTCCGGCCTCCGTGGTCATGGACGGGGCCCGGGCCGACGAGTCCGTCGCCTCCGCGCTCCTTCGACTCCGTGCCAGCTACGCTGGCTTCATCGGCTTCGAGTTCGAGCACCTCGAGGACCCGGGGCGGGCACGTTGGCTCTGGGAGCAGGTTGAGAGCGGTTTCCACATCGACCCGCTGGACGCAGACGAGCAGCGCTGGGTGCTGGACCGACTCAGCCAGGTCGAGGGTCTGGAGCAGTTCCTGCATCGGGCCTACCTGGGACAGAAGCGCTTCTCCATCGAAGGGACCGACATGTTGGTCCCGATGCTCGACGTGGCGGTCAAGGAGGCGGCGGCACGAGGGGGTCGCCGAGTGGTCCTGGGAATGGCCCACCGCGGGCGCCTCAACGTCCTGGCCCACATCCTCGACGTGCCGTACGAGGCGCTCCTGGCAGAGTTCGAGGGGGTCAAGCTCGACAGCGCCTTCCAGGTACAGGGGTCCGGAGACGTGAAGTACCATCACGGGGCCGAGGCGGAGTACCCCGTGGAGGGGGCCGAGCCCGTTCGTGTCTCCCTGGCCCCGAATCCCAGCCATCTGGAGTTCGTCGATCCGGTGGTGATGGGGATGGCCCGGGCGTGGCAGTTCGACGGGAACGGGTCCGACGACGTCGCCGATCCCGACACCGTGGTCCCGATCTTGATCCACGGCGACGCGGCGTTCGCCGCGGAGGGTGTGGTCGCCGAATCCCTCAACATGTCCAGGTTGGATGGATATGCCGTGGGCGGCACGATCCACATCATCGCCAACAACCAGATCGGCTTCACCACGGACCCGGACGAGGCACGCTCGACCCGGTACGCCTCGGATCTGGCGAAGGGTTTCGACATCCCCGTGCTCCACGTGAACGGCGATCGACCCGAGGCCTGCATCGCCGCGGTCCGCCTGGCCATAGACTACCGGGACCAGTACCACGACGACGTCGTCATCGATCTCGTCGGATATCGGCGTCACGGCCACAACGAGGGGGACGAACCCGCCTACACCCAGCCGGAACTCTACGAGAAGATTGGCGCCCACCCCACGGTGCGGGCCCTCTGGGCGGAGCGACTGGTCGAAGTCGGGGTCGTCACCGAGGACGAGGTCGAGGCCGTGAGCGACCGGATCCGCGATCGCTTCCGGGAGGCCCAGGACATCGTGAAGAGCAGCGAGGCCCCGAACCTCTTCCCGAAGCGTCCCGACCCGCCGCCTCTCGAGGTCCCGGAGGATACGGGGGTGCCCTTCGACACCCTCGCTCGCATCAACGAGGCCTCCGTCGCCGTACCCGACGGATTCACGATCCACCCGAAGCTCGCTCGCCAGCTCTCGAAGCGGACCGACGACTTCAGCGAGGACACCACGCTGGACTGGGCCTACGCCGAAGCCCTCTCCCTGGGGTCGCTGCTCCTCGAAGACCACGCCGTCCGCCTCTCCGGTCAGGATGCTCAGCGTGGGACCTTCAGCCATCGACACCTGGTGCTCCACGACGTCGAGACCGGAGCGACCCACACGCCCCTCGCCGCGCTGGAGCGTGGGCGTCTCGAGGTCTTCAACTCGCCCCTCACCGAGGCGGGGGTCATGGGGTTCGAGTACGGGTACTCCGTGGCCACCGACCGGGATCTGATCCTCTGGGAGGGTCAATTCGGTGACTTCGTGAACGTGGCTCAGGTCGCCATCGATCAGTTCATCGCGGCGGGACGGGAGAAGTGGGGTCAGTACAGCAACCTGACCCTTCTGCTGCCCCACGGGATGGAGGGTCAGGGACCGGAGCACTCCTCGGCCCGGCTGGAGCGGTTCCTTCAGCTCTGCGCCGAAGACAACATGCGCGTGGTGTATCCCACCACGCCTGCGCAGTACTTCCACCTCCTGCGCCGCCAGGCACTCAGCCACCCGGACCGCCCCCTCATCGTCATGACGCCGAAGAGCCTCCTTCGGCTTCCGGCCGCCGCCAGCCGTCTCTCAGAGGTCACTCACGGCAGCTTCCTGCCGGTCATCGAAGACCCCGGGGCAACGGAGCGACGGGACGAAATTCGTCGTCTGGTGCTCTGCTCCGGCAAGATCTACTACGACATCCAGGGTTTGAAGCGGCGAGACGAAGCCGCCATGACTGCTGTGGGCCGGGTCGAGGAGCTCTACCCCTTCCCGGAGACGGCGCTGGCACAGCTGGTCTCGGGCTACCCCAACCTGGAAGAGGTGATCTGGACCCAGGAGGAGCCGCGGAACATGGGAGCGCTCTTGTACGTGGGTCCTCGTCTCCGTTCGGTCGTGCCTCGGGAGATCCGGCTCCGCCACGTGTCCCGCCCGGAGCGGGCAAGCCCTGCGGAAGGCAATGCTCGGGACCACGTGCGGGAGCAGTCCCGGATCGTCCACGAGGCGCTGGCCCTCGACCCCGAAGGTTGACGCCGACGGGCGCGGGTGGCGGCCTCGAATGGCCCGCGCCCCTCAGCCTCCGCCGCGCTCGGGACGAGCCTCTCCGTCGTCATCGCCACCGCGACTCCCACGGGAGTCGGCTCTCAGCTCGACCCGCAGACTCTCAGCCCACTGGATCAGCGTCTCCCGCTCCTCCTGGGTGAGACGTGCGTCGGGGTGCCCCCAGGTGTAGCTCGGCATGGGCATCTCGCCGCTCTCCACGTTATCCACGACCTGCCCGAGCTTGGAGTACTGACGTCGCAGCGCGAGGTCGCCCCAGGTGGAGAAATTCAAATCTGCACGGCCCTCCCGGACGTGTCGAGCCAAGACCCACGACACCGGGGCGACCTGGGAGTACCAGGGCCAGTCCGGATAGTTGGTGTGGCAGTCGGCACAGGCCCGGCTCACGATCGAGGCGACCTCGGCGTCATGGATGACAAGCGGCCCGGAGTCCGGGGGAGCGTCATCGTCGACCGGGAAGAACTGCAGGAGCACCAGGGGCCCGACTACGAGGCCGACGATTCGGAGGATTTCGCGCATGGAAGGGCCTCAGCGACGCAGCTGCGCCGTCGGGAAGGCGACCACACTCTCGTTCCCATCCCACCCCACCGCGGCCACCCCGAAGAGTGAATTGTCGATGACGACGTTGTCCATCGTGAACTGTTCGACGTTGCCCACCCAACGGGAGTGCTCCCATTGCGGCGCCGTCGTGTCTCGCCAGTAGATCTTGTAACCCGCCAGATCCGGGTGGCTCACCGGATCCCAGGTCAGCGTGGTAGAGGGCCGTACGGCTCCGCCGATCCGCACGTTCGACGGCGCCGAAGGCGCAGCGGCCAGGGCCGCCAGTACAGCTGCGTTCACCGCTGTCAGACGGGCCGCGTGAGCGAAGTCGACGTGCTCCACCACGTCCCCGTACTCGATCCCGTCCTCTGTCCGGATGTCCTGGTGCTGCCAGATGTAGTTCTCGTGGGTCTCCATGATCCGCACGCCGGGGAAACCGAGGTTGTTGAAGGGCGTGTGGTGCCCCCCGCGACCGAAGCGGTCGAGGCGGTACACCATCATGGCGTCGAGGTTGGTGAAGTAGGTCTCGGTGATCCGGTCCACGTAGCGGGCCACCTGCCGGGAGGGGCCGTCGACCTCGCCTCCGTAGCGCCGGTAGTCCCACCCATCGGGCCGATACTCCTCGAGGGGGATCGCCTGGGAGAAGACCCGAAACGTGGTGTTGTCGATGACGCCGTCGATACCCTGGATGTTGCCGATCATGTCGTTGTTCAGCACGGCGGTGATCTCCCAGCCCTCGTCTACGGCCATCCGGGCCATATGGGCGCCCCCGTACAGCCCTTGCTCTTCGCCGGAAAGGCCAGCGAAGACCACGCTTGCCGACCGGGCTCCACCCTCGCTCAGGAGTCGGGCCGCTTCCATCACCCCGGCCATCCCCGAGGCGTTGTCGTTGGCGCCGGGTGCGTCGGTCTCCCCGTCGGTGGAGCCGCTGGCCCGGGAGTCGATGTCGCCGGACATGATGACGTAGCGGTCCGGCTCGACCTCGCCTCGGAGGACGGCGTACACGTTCACGATCTCCACGTCGGTGGGGATCCTCCCCTGCCCGCCCTCCACCAGCGTCCGTTGTACCCTCACCTCGAGACAGCCCCCACACGCGGCCGAGATGGCCTCGAACTCAGACTCGATCCACCGGCGGGCCGCACCGATGCCTCGGGTATCGGAGAGGGTGTCGGAGAGGGTGTTCCTTGTCCCGAACCCGGCGAGGGTGCGGATGTCACGCTCCAGGCGGTCCGGTGACGAAGCCTCCACGATCCCGTAGATCGTGGGGTCCACGGCTGGAGGAACAAGACCCTGTTGACATCGAAGTGCCGACGGGCTGAGGACAAGGGCGAGAGCGAAGAAGACGGCAAGACGAAGGGGCACGGATGGTCCTTTGCAGACTCGGATGACGGGGTAGGGTGAGGGGGCGGTAGACGCACGTCGTCGTCTACCAGACAAGCAGGAGCTTCCCAAAGTTGAGATTCGCCTCCATCCGGCGGTGCGCGTCGGCTGCGTCCGCCGCCGGGAAAGTGTCGTCGAGGACCGGTGCGAGGCGTCCATCCTCGAAGCCGGGCAGCGCCGCCTTCTGAAAGTGCTGAGCCAGGGCGGCCTTCTCTTCCAGGGGACGGGCGCGGAGCACGGTACCGGTGATGGAGCCCCGCTTTCCCATCAGCGCTCGCAGGTCGATGACCTCCCTCCGGCCCCCGGTGATACCGACCGTGATGATCCGTCCTCCCGTCGCCAGAGCCCGCAGATTTCCCTCCAGATAGGGCCCTCCCACCAGGTCCAGGATCACGTCGACTCCCCGGCCTCCCGTGGCATCGAGGACGTCGGCGGCCCAGTTCCGGTCGCCACCCTGGATCCCGACGTCGAGCCCCAGCGCCCCGGCGCGAGAGAGCTTGTCTGGGGTTCGGGACGTCCCCAGAGCCCGGCCACCGGCCCATCGGGCCAGCTGCAAGCCCGCGGTGCCCACCCCGCTGCCCACGGCGTGGATCAGCACCTGCTCGCCGGCTTGGATCCGCATCTGGGCCACCAGGGCGTCGAAGGCGGTGAGGAAGGCCTCGGGAATCGCGCCGGCCCTGATCGGATCCAGACCCTCCGGTGCCCTCACCACCTCCCGTTCGTGGGCCACCAGGTACTCCGCGTACCCTCCGCCACCGACCAGCCCCATGACTGGATCCCCTGGGTGAAGCCCCAGGACGTCGGGTCCTACGGCTTCGACGGTCCCGCTGTACTCCAGGCCGGGGATGTCCGGTGGGCAACCGGGCGGGGGTGGGTAGAGCCCCTTCCGCTGAAAGATGTCGGCTCGGTTCACCCCCGAGGTGGCGACCTTTACCCGCACCTGGCCGTTCCCGGGCTCCGGTCGGGGAACCTCCCGGAGTTGGAGGACCTCGGGTCCGCCCTTATCGGCAGTGACGACGGCACGCATGGTCGGCTGGGTCATGAAGTCCTTCGCTCCTCGGGTCCATGGGAGTGCGGATCTTTCCCCGATCGGACGGGATCGTAGGTTGGCGGTCCGTGCAGTCCTCACAACCCCTGCCCCACACCGTGTTCCACCAGATCGTGCCTACGACGGGCGCCGCTCCGATCCTGGCAGCGTCCGAAGCCAACCAGACGGGTCGGCTTCGGCCGCCCCTCCTGTGCCGACCTTTCCCGGCCACCTGACTCCCCATGGACCTCTCCATCCCCCTCGATCGGCCGCTGGTCTTCTTCGACCTGGAGACCACCGGCCTTCGTGTCGGCGCCGACCGAATCGTCGAGATGGCCCTCATCCGGGTGACCCCCCAGGGCGACGTCCTGGAGAAGGTACGCCGCTTCAATCCGGAGATCCCCATCGACCCCGAAGCCACCGCAGTCCATGGGATCAGGGACGAGGACGTGGCCGACGAGGCGCCCTTTCGGACCCGGGCCAGGTCCCTGGCCCAGCTGCTCGACGGCTGCGACATCGCCGGCTTCAACATCCGCCGCTTCGACCTCCCCATGCTCGAGGCCGAGTTCGCCCGGGCGGAGGTGCCCTTCGATACCCAGGGCCGGCGACTCATCGACATGCAGACGATCTTTCACCGGGAGGAGCCCAGAGACCTCACGGCCGCCGCCCGTTTCTACCTGAAGAGGGAGCACCCGGAGGCCCACACCGCGCTCGGGGACATCCGGACGACGGCAGCGGTCCTGTCGGCACAGATGGATCGGTACCCTGGGCTGCCTCGGGATCTGGACGGGCTCCACGCCTATTGCGACGAGCACTCCCCGTACGACGGGCCCCTGGGCCAGTGGTTCCGGGTGACCGAGGAGGGCTTGATCTTGAGGAAGGGGAAGCACGAGGGGACCTTCCTCGGGGACGTGGCCCGGGATGACGCGCCGTACCTGGAGTGGATCCTGCGCCTCGACGACGTGCGCCCCCAGGTGGCGGCCGCCATCCGAAACGCCCTGGACGGGCTGGGTCGCTGACCGACGGGCCCGCACGGGTTGCTGGGCCCGTCGGCCTCTTCGTAGGGTAGGCGCGGGTGGTTTCGCCCGCGGCACCCGCGGCAGACCCGATTCGCACGTAGGTTGCGACGATCCCTCGCCCTCAGGCACCGACCTCTGGAGCCCGTATGCCCCGCAGAAAGCCGGTCGGCTTCCCGCCGCCCTCCTCGCTGTTCGCCTTCCTGCCGCTGATCCTCCTCGCCGTACTTTCAGCGGACCCGGGTTCGGCTCAGCAGTCCATCACCCCGGCCGACCTCGAGGCCTTCCGCCCTCGTTCCATCGGGCCCGCCGTCACCGGAGGCCGGATCCACGACGTAGAGGCGGACCCGGAGGACCCGTCGACGATCTTCATCGCCTCGGCATCCGGCGGAGTGTGGCGCTCGTCGAATCGAGGGCACAGTTGGACACCCCTCACCGACGATCTCCCGGTGAGCACCTTCGGGGACGTGGCCCTGGCACCGTCGGACCCGTCGGTGGTCTACGCAGGCACGGGAGAGCAGAACAACCGGCAGAGCACCTCGTGGGGCAACGGCGTGTACCGGTCGGACGACGGCGGGGACAGTTGGCGACACCTGGGGCTGGAAGGGAGCCGGCACATCGGAAAGGTGGAGGTCCACCCCACCGAGCCCGACGTGGTCTACGTGGCGGCCCTCGGGAATCTCTGGGCTCCCTCGTCGGAGCGGGGAGTGTTCCGCTCCAGGGACGGCGGTGCCACCTGGGACAAGGTCCTCTATGTGGACGAGGTCACCGGAGCGGTGGACCTCGTCATGGACCCCTCTGACCCGTCGGTCCTCTACGCCGCCACGTACCAGCGACTTCGCCGGAGCTGGGGCTTCAACGGCGGCGGGCCGGGCAGCGGCATCTACAAGAGCACCGACGGCGGGGATTCCTGGACGGAGTTGACCCGTGGGCTCCCCACCGGGGACAAGGGCCGCATCGGCTTGGCCATCAGCGCCTCGGACCCCTCGGTCCTGAACGCTCTGGTCGAACACTCCTCGGCTCAGAGCCAGGGCACCTATCGCACCGAGGACGCTGGGGAGAGCTGGGCGCGGGTGAGTTCCCTCGACCCCCGGCCCATGTACTACTCGGAGATCTTCATCGACCCCATGGAGTCCGATCGTGTCTACGTTCTGGCCACGAACTCGTACAAGAGCGAAGACGGGGGACGGAGCTGGAGCGAGATCGCCGAGGTGGAGACGTACGACGTGGGAGTACACCGCGACCAGCACGCGCTCTGGATCGACCCTTCGGACCCGGAGCACCTCTACATGGGGGGCGACGCGGGACTCCATGAGAGCTACGACATGGGGACCACCTGGAGAAAGGTGAACAACGTCCCCATCTCCCAGTTCTACGCCA